>JAABUN010006215.1_pt1 | contig 13956 bp, 8 predicted proteins | sample 5559311 | NCBI WGS metagenome assembly JAABUN01 (sample SAMN10711877, study PRJNA513370) | rock metagenome | isolation source: Antarctica rocks | place: Antarctica: Victoria Land, Siegfried Peak sud | reverse complement strand
CGGGCACGCCGACTTCGCACTCTACATGCTCGTCTGGTTCCAGCGGATGCGCGGCGTGACCCCTGCCACCTTCGGCGAGATCGTGGGTTCCTGGGCGGAGCGCGTCGCGGCCGTCGGCCATGGCAAGCCGGAGGACTGGTCGGCGGAGCGCGCCATTGCGGCGGCGGCGGATGCGGAGCCGGTCGGCTCGTATGAGGTGGCGGGCGACTGGACGGCGGGTCAGCCGGTGGGGGTGCGAACGGATTCGCCCGACCCGGCGGTGGTCGAGGGCGCTCTCGTCGGCCTCGACGCGCACACGATCGTCGTCGAGCGGACCGACCCGCGCGCCGGCCGGGTGCGGGTCCACCTGCCCCGCATGGGCCAGGTGCTGACCCCCGCATGAGCGCCGTGCTGTCGGACGCGGTCGCCACGCTGATGCGCCGAGTCGCCGAGACCGTCGTCATGCCCCGGTTCCGCAATCTCGATCCCGATCAGGTCGAGGAGAAGGCGCCCGGCGATCTGGTCACGGTCGCCGATCGGGAGGCGGAGGCGGCGCTCGCCGAAGGGCTGCTGCCGCTGATCCCCGGCAGCCGGGTGGTCGGCGAGGAAGGCGTGGCGGCGGACCCGTCGCTGCTGGACGGGCTGGAAAGCGGCACCGCCTGGATCGTCGATCCGATCGACGGCACCGGCAATTTCGCGGCCGGGCGCTCGCCCTTCGGCCTGATGGTGGCGCTGTGCGACGCGGGCGAGGTGACGGCCGGCTGGCTGCTCGACCCGGTGACCGGCCGGCTGTGCCACGCGCGCCGTGGCGAGGGTGCGTGGATCGACGGCGAGCGGGTGAGCGCGCGGGAGAGCGGGGCAGCGTGTCCCATAGCGGGCCTCGCCACCAGCTTCCTGACCGCTGACGAATGCGCCCAGCTGGAGGCGCGCGCCGAGGGGCACGTCACCCTCGTTCCCATCCCACGCTGTGCCGCGGAGCAGTATCCCCGGCTGGTGCTGGGACACAATGACCTGTCGGTCTTCGAGCGCACCCTCCCCTGGGACCACGCGCCCGGTGCCCTCTTCCTCAACGAGGCGGGCGGGCGGGTCGCGCGGCGCGACGGATCAGCCTACCAGGTGTGGGACGGGCGGAGGGGCCTGTTGGGCGCAAGCTCGCCGGCGATGTGGGACCGGGGGGCGGAGGTGCTTTTCGGGTGACGCTCAGTCGAGCGCGGGTCCGAGATCGTTGTCTTCTTCGATGCGCAACATCCGAATATCGCGTACAGAAGGTTTAAACCACTCGACGTCGCGCTTCAACGCCTGCACGGCGATCACGCAGTCGACAGCAGTCACAGTGTCGTTCCCGAAGTAAGTCGAACCTGCTGCCAGTCAAAGCCGCGATCCTGCAGCTTGCGCCAAATGTCGCTGTAGGCATGCCGCGCCGGCGGCGTCGGGTAGGTCTGCCTCAAGCATGTTCGTGTCAAGATCGAAGACAATTGCGTACATGCTAAGAGACCTGCTCGACCGACTGCCCGCTCCGTTGTGCCGATAGCCGGAGAACGGGCAAGCGGACGTGCCGCGGTCACGACAGCTCGCCCTCCAGCCAGCTCTTCAGAGCACTTTTGGGCGCGGCTCCGACCTTCGTCGCGGCTGGCTCTCCGTTCTTGAACAGGATCATGGTGGGGATGCCCCGCACGCCGAGCTTGCCGGCCATATGCGGGTTGTCGTCGATGTTGAGCTTGGCGATCGTCACGCGGCCATCCAGCTCGTCGCTGATCTCCTCCAGCGCCGGGCCGATCATCTTGCACGGTCCGCACCACTCGGCCCAGAAGTCCACGAGCACGGGCGTGTCGGAGTTCACCACGTCGGTGTCGAAGCTGGCATCGGTGATGGTCTTGGTGGGCATGGTCTCGGCTCCTGGTTCGTTCGATCAGATGGGGTGAGCGGCCAACGTCTCAAGCCCGCGTTTTGTTGTCCCCGTCCGCTCCGGGCCTGTGCCGGTCAAGCAGCTCGTCGGGCAAGTCGATCCAGCGCGGCGCGGCCGTGTAGAGCAGCGCGGCGCGCACCGGCCGGTCCGGGAACAGCACCCGCAGGGCTCCGCGATAGGCCGCCATCTGCCGCAGATAGGCGGGCGCGATCGCCTCCACACCGTCTGGCACGAAGCGCCCCGTCTTAAAGTCGACCACCTCCACCGCCTCGTCGGTGACGAGCAGCCGGTCGACGGTGCCCGTGACCACCATGCCGTCGACGACTGCCGAGAGCGGCGCTTCGCTCAGCGTGTCCGGCGACCACAACCGCGCCCACGCGGGTCGCTCCATGACCGCCAGCGCGGTGTCCAGCAACTCGTCCGCCATCGCCTCCGTCACGCCGCCCCGCGAGAGCAGCCAGCGGCGGCCCGCCTCGCGCCGCCGTTCGGAGGCGACCACCGGCAGTCGCTCGAACAGCGCGTGAAGGTGGACGCCGCGCGCGATCGCCTCCGCCCGCGCCGGCCCGAGCGGGCGCGCGACCGCCTCGTCCGGCCCGAGGCGCGAGGGCGCGAGCGGTCGGGGCGGGCGCGCTTCGGGAGGAGCGGGCGCGCGCAGCCAGGCGGGCGCGCTCTCGGAGTCGACCGACGCAGGCTCCACCGACGCCTCGCCCGACACCACCCACGCGTCGGCGGCGGCGTAGGTCACCACGCGCCCCCATATCGACTCCTCGTGCTCCTCGGTTGGCAGCAGTTTGAACCCATCGGCCACGGCGGCGTGCCACGACGCGGGATCAAGGCTCCCACGCGCCGGGGCCTTGCCCACCACCAGCAGCCGCTCTCTCGCGCGGGTCAGCGCCACGTAGAGCAGCCGCTGGTGCTCCGCCGCGTCGCGCGCCGCGTTCGCGTCCATCGCCTCGGCGAGCGGACCGACCCGCTCTTCCGGGCGCGGGCGGAGCGCTGGCAGGCGCACCTCGTCCGACAGTCGCCAGGTGAAGCCGCCTGCCGGGCTGGTGGACCGTCGGGTGGCGTCGGCCAGGATGACGATCGGCGCCTCCAGCCCCTTGGCGCCGTGGACGGTCAGCACGCGGACCGCGTCGCCCGCCGCCGCGGCCTCCCGCTTGATCTCGCTGTTCGAGCCCTCGATCCAGCGGACGAAGCGTTGCAGCCCGGGGGGCTCCGTCGCCTCGAACAGGACGGCGGCGTTGAGCAGCTCCTCAAGCGGATCGCGCGCGTCGGGGCCGAGCCGCGCCAGCAGCCTGGCGCGCCCGTTCATCGGCCCCGACAGAATGCGCTCAAGGAACGCGTACGGCGGTTCGTAGTCGGCGCGCGCGAGGAGGTCGCGCAGCGCCGTCAGCTCCTCGTCGGGTCGGGTCTCGCGCAGATGCCGCCACAGCCGCACGCGCTCGTGGCGCTCGGTGCGGGCCATCAGCTCGTCCTGCGTCCAGCCGATCAGCGGCGAGACGAGCAGGTTGGCGAGCGCGAGGTCGTCGTCCGGCTGCAACACCCAGCGGATCGCCGCCAGCAGGTCCTGCACCACCAGCGGCCCGGACAGCGCCAGCCGGTCGACGCCGGCGACGGCCACGCCCTCCTCGTGCAAGCGCGCGACGAGCAGCGGCACATACGGGCCGCGCGAGCGCACCAGCACCAGGATGTCGCCGGGCGTGACCGGTCGCGGCGGATTGCCGACCGGCAGCTTCGCGTCGATCCAGACGCGCACCTGCTTGGCGATCCGCCGCGCCAGCACGCGGTCGGCGTCGTCGAGCCAGCCCTCCTCGTCCTCGGCCCCCGCCTCCTCGGCGGCGACGGGCTCGGCCAGGATCACCTCGCCCGGGCCGCCGGTGGCGCTCTCGTGCCGGGCGCGCGTGCCCGCCAGCCCCATGGCCCCGGTGCCGAGCTGCTGGACCACCGCATCGACCAGCGACAGGATCGCGGGCGTCGAGCGAAAGGATCGGGTGAGCGCCACGTCGCCCATCGGCGAGGCCGCCGCCTCGGCCCGCGCACCGAGCCGCTCGCGCGCGTCGGAAAAGGCGACCGGGTCGGTCCCCTGAAAGCCGAAGATCGCCTGCTTGAAGTCGCCCACGGCGAAGACCGTGCGGGTGACCGGCTCGTCAACCTCCGTCCGCCCGGCGAAGAACTCGTCCGCCAGCGCCTCCACGACCGCCCACTGGCGCGCGTTGGTGTCTTGCGCCTCGTCGACCAGGATGTGGTCGATGCGCGCGTCGAGCTTGTAGCGCACCCAATCGCCCATCGCCGCTTGGCCCAGCAGGCGCGCGGTGTCGGCGATCAGGTCGTCGTAGCTGACGAGGCCGGCGCGACGCTTCGCCGCCTCGAACGCCAGCGCGAACACCCGCCCGGCTTCCAGCGCGTCGGCCAGCTCGTCGAGATAGGCGGCGAGCACCGGCCATTCGAGCGCGCGGGCGACCGCGCCGCACACCGTCGCCTGCCAGTCGCACGCTTCGGGCACCGCGTCGGCCAGCTTGAACAGCGACTTGGGCGCGCCCGCCTTCGTCATCAGGGCCGCGCGCAAGCCGTCCAGCGTGTCGAGCCGCGTGCCCGACGTGGCCGACAGCCACTCACCCAGCGTTGCACCGGCGGCGGCCACGCTCTTCGCCCCGCCCGCCATCGCGTCCGCCAGCCGCCGCGCGTCCGCCATCGGAAAGGCGTCGTCCGACACCTCGCGCGCCATCATCTCGCGCGTGGGCGCGGTGAAGCCGGCCGCCAGCCGGAGCCACGACAGCAGCTCGCCCGGCAACCGCCCGAGCGTGTCGCCCGCCGTGGCGCAGGCCGACAGGAACGCCAGCGCGCCGCTCTCTCCCAGCCGCACCGACAGGCGGCCGATGCGCGCGGACAGCGTGCCGTCGTCCGCCAGCAGCAGGTCGGTGAGCGTGCCCGCCACCAGCCGGTCGCGCTCGCCGTCGTCCAGGACCTCGAACCCCGGCGTCAGCCCGCTTTCCAGCGGAAAGGTCGAGAGCAGCGACTGGCAGAAGCCGTGGATGGTCTGCACCTGCAAGCCCCCGCCGCCCGCGTCCAGCACGCGCGCGAACAGCCGGCGAGCCCGCGCCTGCGTTTCCGGCCCGCCATCCTCGCCGATCGCCTCCAGCTCGTGGAACAGCGCGCTGGCGGGCAGCCGCACCCAGTTCGCCAGCTTCGTGTTGATGCGCCCCTGCATCTCAGCCGCGCCCGCCTTGGTGAACGTCAGGCACAGGATCGACTCCGGCGGCGCACCCGACAGTAGCAGGCGCAGCACGCGCGCGGACAGCACCTGGGTCTTGCCCGTGCCCGCCGAGGCGGCGACCCAGCGGTGGGCGGCCGGCGCGCTCGCGTCGAGCTGTTGCCGGTGCAGCGCGATCGGCTTGCAATCAGCCATCGTGTTCGCGCCCCCACCATTCCTCCAGCCGCATCAGCTGGTCGTATTCGCCGGCGCGAGCCCATTGCGGCGCCAGCCGGGCCACGAACGGCGCAGAGCCGAGCAGATACTCCGCCGCCAGTTTGTCCAGCGCGGCGGCGGCGCGGTCGATCAGCTCGTCGGCCCCGAAGTCGCCGTCCTTCGGCGGATCGGAGACCGGCGTGGCGACATGACCCCAGTCGTCGCCCCGGCGCTGAAACGACCAGTATTCGAACGCGTGGGCCTCCTCCGCCTCGCCGTCGCGCAGCAGCAGGCCGCACAGGCCGAGCTGAAGCGCGTAGCCGGCCTGCACCTGCGCCTTCGACGGCGCGCCGCCGGTCTTGTAGTCCACCACCGCCAGGCCGCCATCGGGCAGCCGGTCGACCCGGTCGATGCGGCCCTTCAGCGCAATCCCGCCGCGCTCGATCTGTCCCGACCTCTCGCTCGTCAGCACGGTGCGGCCCGCGTCGCGCTCGATCGCGAGCCGCCCGGCGATCCATTCGAGCGAGCGGAGCAGGCGCGGCTCCCACACCGCGCGCAGCAGGGGATGTTCGCCCTCCGCGCTCAGCAGCGCGCGCCCGCGGTCGAGCAGACGCTGCGGGTCGCCGTCGTCCTGCTTGGCCCAGGCGTCCAGGATCGCGTGGACGTGCGAGCCGCGCCAAGCCGGCCCCGGCTCCTCCTCCAACTCGTCCAAGCGCCGAAGCCTGAGCACGCGCGCGGCGTAGAAGGCGTAGGGGTCGGCCGCCAATCGGTCCGCGTCCGACACGCCGATCTCCTTTGGTCGGCGGGCGAGCGGCGGGCACGGGCGCGGGCGTTCGGCCCGCGTGACGATCGCGGGCGCATCCAGCGCGCGGGCGAGCGCCAGCGTCCAGGTGTCGCGCTCCAGCCCGCCGCACATCGCCTCCAGCCTTAGCCAGAAGCGCGAGGCGACCGTCGGCCCGCTTTCGCCGCGGCGCGCGCGGGTGAGCAGCACGCGGGGCGCGCCGAGCAGGTTCTGGAGGTCGTGCGCCGCCAGTCCGATGCGCCGCTCGCCCGAGGGCAGGTCGAGCGCGCGGCGGATGCGCGGCGCCAGCCACGGGTCGGGCGGCGGCAGCGCCGGCCAGGTGCCCTCGTTCAGCCCGCCCGCGATCATCAGGTCGGTGTGCGCCAGGCGCGCCTCGATCAAGCCGAGGATCGCAAGGCGCGGGTGACCTCCGTGCGGCGGCCGGACCGCCGCGCCGTCCATCAGGCTGTCCTGCAACGCCGGCCAACCGGCGGGATCGACCCGGCTGAGCCGGTGCGCGTCGGCCTCGAGCTCGTCCCACCAGTCGGCCAGCGCACGGCCGTTCGGCCCGCTCCACAGCGCCTCCCCGGCCAGCGCCTCGGCGGCGGTGCGCAGGCGCGCGAGCAAGTCGGTGGCGTCGCACTCGGCCAACGACGCCAGCGGGTCCAGCGTGGCCCGTGCGATCCGCCACACGGCCAGCGGCTCCTCCGGCAGCGTCGCCAGCCGAGTCTCGATGCCGTCCAGACCCGGCGGCGGGCGCACGCCCCGGATCGCCCGGTCGATCGCCCGCGCGCCCGCCAGCCAGTCGAGCCTGCTCAGCCCCCCGCTGACGAGCGGATGCTTCATCAGCGCCATCAGCCCGACCGGCGCGAACCGCTCGGCCACGCACGCCGCCAGTTCGGCCAGCAGGACACCGGGCGGCGTGCCGGCGAGCGGCGTGCCGGCCGAATCGTCGACCTCGACTCCCCAGCGGCGCAGATGCGCGGCGACCCGGCGGGCCAGGTTGCGGTCAGGCGTCACCAGTGCGGCGCGCCGGCCGGGCGTCTCAAGCGCCTCGCGCATCGCGATGGCGACCGCCTGCGCCTCCTCGGCCGGGGTGTCGCATTCGAGCGCCGTGACGCCGTTCAGCTTGGCCTGGGTCGCCGAGCGCTCGAACCACTCGCCGGTGAAGGGTGCCGGCGCGAACGCACTGGCGACCAGCCGGCCCCGGCGCTCGTTCGCGTCCGCCCCCGGCCCACCGCCATAGCGCCAGTCGAGCACCTCCGCGCGTGCCACGCCCATCCGGTCGAGCAGGCGTCGAGCCGCGAATTGCGGGTGGCCCTCGCCCGACCGGTCCGCGCCGATCCAGTCCCACTCCGCGTCCGGCATGGCAGTGTCGAGGCCGGCGAAGACGACGGCACCGCGTGGGAGGTTGGCCACCGTGCGCAGCAGGCGCGCGACCGCCGGCGACCCGGTCTCCACCCCGGCCGCCACGACGAAGCCGGCCGGCGGCCGCTCGCGCCACCGCGCCGTCACCCGGTCGAGCAGCCGGTTGCGGCGATCGGCGAGGTCGATCAGGCCTTCGTGGGCCAGCAGGCCGGGCCAGTCGCGCGCCAGATCGACGAACACGCCGAGCGAGCGCTGCCAATGAACCTGCAACTCGGCCGCCACCTCGATGTCGGCGAGCGCGCGCGGCGAGACCTCCTCGACCCTCAGCGTGTCCAGCGCAGCCCCGAGCGCCTGGGCCAGCCGCATGACCTCAGCGGGTTGGAGCGGATCAGGCAAGCGTTCGGCGAGCGCGCCGGCCAGCATCATGCGGCGCACCAGCGGCGACACGGCCGGCGGCAGCGGCTCGGCGTCGAGCTCATCCAGCGGCAGACCGACCGACTCGTCCAGTTCCGCATCGCCGATCAGCACCAGGCGTGGCAGGATCAGGCCCCTGGGGCTGGCGCGAACGAAGGCGTCGCGCACCGTCCATGCCGCCCGCGCGCTCGGCAGCAGCACGGTGCCGCGCGCCAGCGCCAGCGGACCGCGCCCATGCTCCCGGATCAGGCCGGTCGCCAGCGCGTCGGAGAACGCGCGATGAACCGGAATGGTGAACACGTTGAGGCCCGTGCCGGCGGCGTCCTCAATCACGCGCCAACCGCGCCTCCGTCACCGCGATCGCCGGCGGCGTGCCGACGTCGAACCACAGCCCCGGATGAACGAAGCCGAACGCGCGCCCCGCCGCGATCGCGCGATCCCACAGGGTTAAGAGCGAAAACTTGCCGATCGGCGCACCGTCCAGCAGCGCCCGCGAGCAAACGTTGGCACCGGCATAGACATGGGTCGCGGGGCCGGGCCGGCGCGGCTTCACACGGCCGTCGGCATCCAATCGGAAGTCCCCGGGGCCCGCGTGGCAGGTCGCCGCCGTGCTCGGCACCAACATCAGGCACACGTCCATCCGCGCCGGGTCGAAGCGGGCGGCCAGCAGCTTCAGCGAATTGAACGGTCCATCGACCCACAACTGGTCGCTGTTGACGACCAGGAACGGGTCGCAGTCGAGCAGCGGCAGGGCCTTGACCAGCCCGCCACCGGTCTCGAGCAACATCGCGCGTTCGTCGGAGATGGTGGTCGCCGGGCCACGGCGGCGCTTGGCCAGATGCGCCTCGACCGCGCCGGCAAGATAATGGACGTTGACCACCGCGCGGGCCACGCCCGCCTCCTCCAGCCGGTCGAGCGCGTGGTCGAGCAAGGTGCGGCCGGCGACCTCGACCAGCGGCTTGGGGCGCGTGGCGGTCAGCGGGCGCATCCGCTTGCCCAGCCCGGCCGCCAGCACCATCGCGCAGGCGGGCACCGCGCTCACGGTTCGGCCAAGGCGAGATCGTCGGGCACGTTGGCGGCGAACCAGCTCGCCACCGAGGCCAGCGCTGGATGAGCGAGGTCGGCGCGCAGGTGCCGCCAGACGCGCGGCATGAAGTTCAGATACCGGTGCTTGCCGTCGCGTCGCGACAGCCGGGCGAAAATGCCCAGCACCTTGGCCGCCCGCTGCGCGCCCAGCCGGTGATAATCGGCCAGGAACGCATCGTCGGCACCGGTCGCAGCGCGATAGCGGGCGAGCATCGCCGCCTCCAGCTCTCCCGGCACATCCCGGCGCGCGTCCTGAAGCAGGGACACGAGGTCGTAGGCCGGATGACCCACCAGCGCGTCCTGAAAGTCGAGCAGCGCGAGCTCGGGCTGCGGCCCCTCGCCCAGCATGATGTTCTCCGCGTGGTAGTCGCGCAGCACCGTCACCGACGGCGGTGGCAGCGCGGACAGCACGGCGGTCCAGGCGCGGCTCCAGCCTGCGCGGTCGATCGCCAGCCCCGCCGCCGGCGTCCACCAGTCGACGAACAGATCAACCTCCCGGTGGAGGACCGCGTCGTCATAGAGCGGCCGATCGACGCGCTCGGCCCGGTGCAGCCGGATGAGGAGGTCGACGGCCGCCTCGTACACCGGCCGCTCGAGCGCCGGTTCGGCGTCCACCGCCTCGCGCATCCGCCGGTCGCCCAGATCGCCGAGCAGCACCAACCCGCGCGCCTCGTCCGCAGCGAGGATATCCGGCGCGGCGAAATCGTGAGCGGCCAGGTGGCGCGCGACGAGGAGGAACGGACCCACGTCCTCCTGCGGCGGCGGCGCGCTCATCAGAATTGCTTTCCGTTCGCCCTCTATCAGGCGGGTGTAATGGCGGAACGACGCGTCGCCCGGGATCGACGCGGCCGTGGCCCCGCCCCAGCCGTGCGCCGCCAGGAAGTGCAGTTCGGGGTCGTTCAGGTCACCGGCGGCCATCGCCCCTTCCAAGGGGCGGGCACCGTCGCTGTCAACCGACGGCGGCCGTCGTCGATCGCTTCGAGGGCGAGGTCGAGCCGATCCGCGAACAGCTCCGGCCCAAGGCGGTCGGGCCATTCGATCAGCAGCGCGCCGTCCGCTCGCCACTCCTCCAACCCCAATTCGACGAGATCGGCGGGGTCGTCCAGTCGGTAGAGATCGACATGGGCCACCGGCGGCGTGAGCGTCGGGTAGGGCTGGACGATGCCAAAGGAGGGCGACGGCACCTCGCCTGCCTCACCCAACGCCTGGAGAAGTGCCCGGGCCAACGTGGTCTTGCCGGCCCCGATCGGGCCCGAGAGGCCGACCACGTCGCCCGGCCGCAGCACCGCCGCCAGCGCGCGGCCGACAGCGCGGATGGCGGGTTCGTCCATCTGGAGGTCAGAGGCCACGTGAAGGAGTGCTCTGAAGTGGTTGCTTCTTCATAGTTTTCCGCACGAGGCACGTCGCCCGGAGTGTCTGACTTCGGTGGAAAGCTGCCATAACCTGCCTTCTCCCCTGAAGGGGAGAGGGGTTCAAGCCGAATGGCCGCAAGTGGTCGGAGGCAACCAGTCCAAACGCACACATCGGCTGGGCTCCTGCTTTCGCAGGAGCATGGAGCGACGCGGCCAGCGTCTCCGTCGCCGTCATCCCCTCACCTCGGCAATTCCATGATCGCCATCGTGCCGACGCCGGGCTCCGACTCGAGCCGCAGCGAGCCGCCGTGGGCGAGCGCCACCTGCCGCGCCACCGGCAACCCGATGCCGAGCGCGCCCTCGCGGCGGCGGACCGGGTCGACGGCGGTGAACAGGTCCAGCGCGCGCGCGGCCTCCGCCCCGTCCATCCCAGGCCCGTCGTCGGACACGACGATCCGGACCCGCACCGCGTCCGCGTCGGCGTGCAGCAGCACGCGCCCGTCCGCCGGGGTGTAGGTGAGCGCGTTGTCGACCAGATGCCCGATCGCCTTGCGCAGACGCCCGACATCGCCCGCCACCGTCGGCAGATCGTCGGGCAGCTGGGCCACGAAGGTCAGCCGCGTGGCGGCCGCTCGCCGGCCAGCGCCGCTCGCGACATCGCCGAGCAGCCGGTTGAGATCGACCGGAGCCGACTCGCCCGGCAAGCGACCCGCCGCGCTCGCCGTCAGGTCGAGCACATTGTCGATCAGCGTGCCGAGCACCGACACCGACTCGGTGATCGCGGCAACATACGCCTCGGCGGCCTCCGGCAGGTCGCCCGCCAGCCCCTCCGACAGCATCTCGGCGAACCCGCTGATCGAGGTGAGCGGCGTGCGCAGTTCGTAGGACACCGTCTCGACGAACGCCGTCTTGATCCGGTCGCCCTCCTCCAGCGCCGCCGCCCGCTCACGCAGCGCGCGCTCGACCCGCTGGCTGGCGGTGATGTCGAGCAGCGTCAGCAACGCGTTGCCGTCGGGCAGCGGGACGGATGCGGCCTGCAACGTCCGCCCGTCCGCCAAGGCCACCCGCGCCGTGCCGCTCGTCCGCTCAGCCGCCGCCGCGCGGGTCAGCGACAACAGCGTCCGGCCGTCGGCCTCGCCGGCGAAGCGGTCGGCCAGCGCGCGCAAATGCTCGTCCAGGCGTGGCGGGTCGGCCAGCGCGTCCTCGGGCAATCCCATCAGCTCGCGATAGCGCGCGTTCGACAGGGTCATGCGGCCGGCCGATGAGATCACCGCAATGGCCTCGAACAGATTGTCGAAGGTCGCGGCGCGCACCTGCAACAGGGTGTCGCGGTCGCCGGCGAGCCGCGCCTCCTCCGTCCGGTCCTCGAACACCACCAACAGCGCGCCGTCGGGCAGCGGCTGGGGCACGACGCGCAGGTAGGTGCCGTCGTCCAGATGCCAGCTCTCCTCGTCCGGCTCGCGCGCCTGGAACCACGCGCGTCGCTCGGCCTTGAAGACGGGGAAGTCGCGCACCGGCGGCAGACGGCCGGCCTCGCGCATCGAGTCCAGCAGCCGGTCAAAGCTCGTGCCCAGGCTCGCGGTCGCTCCGTCCAGCGCGAAGATCCGCCGAAAGGGCTGGTTGGCGAAGGACAGCGAGCGGTTGGGCGCGAACTGGATGACGCCGGCCGACAGCCGGTCGAGCATCGTGCGCTGCGCATCGGTGAAGCGCCGGACGGACGCGATCGCCTCCTCCCGATCGGCGACGTCGAACGCAAAGCCGGCCACGCCGAGCTCGCCCAACGGCACGTCGGTCACCTGCACCATGCGACGCTCGCGGCCGACGGTCGCCGGCAGCGTGCGGACGACCGCGCGCCCGGTGTCGAGCGCGCGCTCCGCCACCTCGCTCGGCGACTCGCCGCCGGTGCGGTCGAGCAGTTCGGTGCCGGCGGCGACGACCGCGTCGGGATCCTCGCCCTGCACGGCCTCGACATAGGCGCGGTTGACGAGCCGCAACGCGCCGGCCGGATCGCGGTGCCAGATGGCGAACGGCGCCTGGTCAATGACGGCGGAGAGCGCGCGATAGCTGCGGTCGAGCGCCGCGAGCCGGTCGCCGGCCTCGTCGACTTTCGTCTGGAGGGGCGTGGCGTCCGTGACCCAGACGAGCGCGCCGCCGCCGGGCGACAGGGTGCGGCTCGCCGGCGCGCCCGAGAACAGCAGCCGGCGCGACGATCCCACCGGGCTCAGCGCCAGGTCGAACGCGCGGCCCGACCGCTGGGCGGCACGCACCTCGGTGGTCAGGCGATCGAGGTCCTGGGGCGACAGGCCTCCGTCCACGGTCGACAGGTCGGTCAGGAACTCGGGTGGGTCGGGCAGGCCCAGATGCTGGGCCAGTCGCGGCGGAGCCTCGACCCGGTCGTCGACCTTGACGAGCATCGGCAGGGCGGGGGCGCGGTCGAGCAGCAGGGTGAGGCGGCGGTTCGCCCGCTCCGCCGCCTCGCCAGCGCGCCTGGCGGCCAGGCCGGTCCAGACGCCCCATGCCGCCGCCGCCAGCCAGGCCACGGCGATGACGGCGACGACGACAATGGCGACGTCGCTCATACTGACCGGCTGCCAGTCACCCGACGGCTATTCCCAAAAATACGGAGCGCGGCGGCGGGTGCCGGTGACCTCCTCGTTCAGCGTCATGGCGTCGTACAGGCGGCCGTTCAGCATGACCTTGGCCACGCGGCTCGACTGGCGGATGTCGGCGGTCGGATCGCCGTCGATCACCACCAGATCGGCGAGCTTGCCGACCTCGATCGAGCCCAGATCGCGGTCGAAGCCATAGGCGCGGGCCGGCACGATGGTCGCGGCCTCGAGCGCCTCCATCGGCGACCAGCCGCCGCGCACGAAGCTCCACAGCTCCCAGTGAGCGCCGAGCCCCTCCTCCTGCCCGTGCGCGCCGATCGAGATCGGCACGCCCGCGCGCCGCAGCTTCAGCGCCTGGGCGGCGGAGTCGTCGTCCACATAGTCGCTCTCCGGCGCGATCGTGCGGCGCTTGGAGCCGGCGAGATGGTCGGGCGGCGCGTGGGCGGCCAGGATCGGCTCGGCGAAGACGTCGGTGTGCGCCCGCCAGTAGGGGTCTCCGGCCAGTCCGCTGTAGGTGACGACCAGGGTCGGCGTGTTGCCAACCTTCGTCTGGCCGAAGAAGTCGACCACGTCCTTGTAGAGGGTCAGCTGCGGGATATTGTGCTCCAAGCTCGTGTTGCCGTCGGCGATCAGCGCGATGTCCATGGCGTAGAGCGAGCCGCCCTCAGCCACCGTGATGATGTCGTCGCGGTGAGCGGCGACGACGACCTGCTGACGCTGGTCGCGGCGCGGCTGGTTGTAGTTCTTGATCGAGTGCGCGCCCTGCGCCTTCAGACGATCGACATGGTCCTGCGCGTCCTCGAGCGAGTTGATGACCGCGTACACGCCCGGCGCCTTGGCTCCATAGACGACCTCACCGGATGAGAAGATGCGGGGCGCGAGAATATCGCCCGCTCGCTGGCGCTCGGACGCGGTGAAGATCTCGCTGGCTTTGCTCGATGGGTCGTGGACGGTGGTGACGCCGTAGGCGAGGTGAGCGTGCTCGACCCAGTTCTGCTGGGGCACGATGTCGTCGTCCCCCTGCGCGCCGTGAGCGTGGCCGTCGATGATGCCGG
>JAABUN010006214.1_pt1 | contig 13956 bp, 14 predicted proteins | sample 5559311 | NCBI WGS metagenome assembly JAABUN01 (sample SAMN10711877, study PRJNA513370) | rock metagenome | isolation source: Antarctica rocks | place: Antarctica: Victoria Land, Siegfried Peak sud | reverse complement strand
TTCCGAACGCGAAGCGGCCCTTAGCGCTCCGGTCCCGCACCGCGCGTAACCCTTTCGTGAAACTCCGCAGGCGTGCAGCCCTGCGAACCGCCCTGCCGCTGCTGTTGTGCCTGACGCTGAGCTGCGCCACCGACCCTGGTGCCGATTACCTTTCCGGCGTCGGCGATCCGGTGCGGGGCGCCGCGCTGTATGCCCCGCGCAACCTTGGCGACACCAGCCGCTGGGCCGGACGGCTGGCGGAGGCGGCATTGGCGGCGGAACAGCTTGAATTCCTGGCAAGCGAATTGGCTGCCAACCCGCGCTACGCGCCCGAGGTCGATCCCGCCGTGACCCAACGGCTCGACCTGGCACGCGCCGAGATGCGCGGGTTCCTCGGCATCGCGCCCGAGGCCGCACCGACGCTGGTGATGGCAGGGCTGCGGGCCGCCGCCAATGCGCTCCGGGCTGGCAGCCGGGCGCAGGCGGAAGCGGCGCTGTCCGACCCCGCCTTCGCCGCCGGCCCGCTGGTGACCTTGGCGCGGCTCGGTGCCATGCCCCGCCTGCCGCGCACCGCGGAGGCAGCCGGCGGGGTGGCCGCGGAATTCGATCGGCTCGACCGGCGCCGGTAGCGCCGGCGTCCGGCAACAGGACTCCGCCGCGTCAGAAGGCGATGAGCTGCCGCACCGGCACGCCGGATTTCAATCGTGCGAAACCCTCGTTGATCTCGTCGAGGCGCAGCGTGCCGGAGATCAGGTGGTCCAGGTGCAGCCGGCCCTGGCGCCAGAACTCCAGAAGCCGCGGCATGTCCACCCGGAAGTGGTTGGACCCCATCGACGATCCCTGGATTTTCCGTTCGCGCAGGAAGTCGAAGCCGTGCAGCTCGATCTTGGTGCCGAAGGGGATCATGCCGATGATGGTGGCGGTGCCGCCCGGCCGCAGCATGGCGAAGGACTGCTCGGCGGTGGCCTTGGTCCCCAGCGCCTCGAAGCTGTAATGCACGCCGCCACCGGTCAGGTCGCGCACCTGCTGCACCGGGTCGCCGTTGCCAACCAAGACCGTGTCCGTGGCGCCCATCTTCACCGCCAGTTCCAGCTTTTGCGGCAGCGTGTCGACGGCGATGATGCGCTCGGCCCCGGCCAGCGCCGCGCCGTTTACCGCGGCCAGGCCGACGCCGCCGCAGCCGATGACCGCTACGCTCGACCCCGCCTCGATCCGCGCCGTGTTGAACACCGCGCCAACCCCGGTGATGACGCCGCAGCCGACCAGTGTGGCGCGGTCCAAGGGGATGTCTTCCCGGATCTTCACTAGCGCGTTCTCGTGCACCAGCATCTGCTCGGCGAAGGCGGACAGGTTGAGGAACTGGTTCATCTGGCCTTGGCCAGACCACGACAGCCGCCGCGACATGCCGGGCTGCAGCTTCACCGTGGTGTCCTCGCACAGCACGGTGCGGCCGGTGACGCATTGCGAGCAGGTGCCGCAGAACACCGACAGGCAGGAGATCACGTGGTCGCCGGGTTTGAGGTAGGTGACGTCCTCGCCGACCGCCTCGACTACCCCGGCCGCCTCGTGGCCGAGCACGGCGGGCAGCGGGTGCGGGTACAGCGCCTCGATGAAGTGCAGGTCGCTGTGGCAGAGGCCGGCGAAGGCGGTGCGGACAAGCACTTCCCGGCGCTTCGGCTTGGTCAGCGCGACCTCCTCGACGGTCATCGGCTGGTTGGTTTCGTGCAGCACGGCGGCCTTCATGGCGATGCCTCCCCTGAGTGGGGTTGAGCCTAGCACGCACCCCGGGTGTAGGCTCCAGCCGGAACAGGACGAGGAAACGGCGATGGGCTCCGACTTGCTGACCGAAACCACCGATGGCGTGCTGCTGCTGACCATGAACCGGCCGGATGCGCTGAACGCGCTCGGCGGGGCGATGATGTGGGACATGCTGCAGGCGATGCAGGCCGCCGCCACCGACCCCGCCATCGGCTGCGTGGTGCTGACCGGCGCCGGCCGCGGCTTCTGCGCCGGCGGCGACATGAAGGCCCGTGCCACCGGCGCCAAGCCGCGCCCGGAAACGCCGGAGGCGGGGTCCGACGAGCTGCGCGCCCGCATGGAGTGCTCGCGCCTGCTGCACGAGATGCCGAAGCCGACCATCGCCATGGTCAACGGCGTGGCGGCCGGCGCGGGGATGTCGCTGGCGCTGGCCTGCGACATGCGGATTGCCGGCGAGAGCGCACGGATGACCACGGCCTTCGCGAAGATGGGCTTCTCCGGCGACTTCGGCGGGCACTATTTCCTGGCGCGGCTGCTCGGCCCGGCCAAGGCGCGCGAGCTGTACTTCACCAGCGACGTGTTGGACGCGCCGGCGCTGGCGGCGCTCGGCCTGGTCAACCGCGTGGTGCCGGATGCCACGCTGCATGCGGAGACGATGGCGCTGGCCCGCAAGCTCGGCCAGGGGCCGGGGGTGGCTTGGCGCTACATGAAGCGCAACATGAAGGTGGCCGAGGACGGCACGCTTGAGGAGGCGCTGGATGCCGAGGCGATCGGCATGATGCGCTGCCAGGACACCGCCGATCACGCCGAGGCGTTGCGGGCGTTCCTTGCGAAACGCCCGCCGGTGTTCAGCAGTCGGTAGGGACCACGCCGCCTACGTGTTCCAGATGTCCACGTCCCACTTCCAGGCGCCGTCCTCGCGCTTCCATAGCACGACGTATTTCAGCTCTAGCGGCGTGTCCTGCTTGGTTAGGGAGAGCACGCCGCGGCCGACCTCCTGCGCGCGGTCACCCTGCACTTCGAGCGTCACGGTGTGCAGCTTCACCGCGGTGACGCCGAGAGATGCGGCAGCCCCGCGCCAGAACTCGGTAATGGCGGGCAGCCCCGTCACCATCCCCGAGCCCGGCGGCAGGATGCGGGCCTCCCGCGTGTAGACCCGGGCCAGCGCGCCGAAGTCGCCGCGGCCCACGACTTCGTCCTCGAACACCCGGTTGGTGGCCCGAAAACCTTCGTCTGCCATTGCACCCTCCCTGTCCCAACGGGAGTTTGCAATGTTGCGGCGGGTGCCGGCATCACCACCGCGTGAGGTCAGAACGCCAGCGGCGTCGCCTGCACCACCAGCGGCAGCCGCCGCACCGCGGTCAGCACGGCCTCCGGCAGCGGCCCGTCCAGTCCGACCAGGCAGATCGCGTCGCCACCTGGGGCCGAACGCCCCAGGTGGAAGGTGGCGATGTTGATGCCGGCCTCGGCCAAGGTCATACCGAAACGGCCGATGAAGCCGGGCCGGTCCTGGTTGGTCACATAGAGCATGTGCGGCGCGAAGTCGGCCTCAACCGCGATGCCGGCAAGGTCGACCAGCCGCGGCTTGTCGTTCGCCACCAGCGTGCCGGCGACCGAGCGTTCATGGCGTTCCGTGACCACGGTCAGGCGCAGCAGCGTCTGGTACTCGCCGCGGCGTTCGTGCACGGTCTCGGCCACGGCGATGCCGCGTTCGCGCGCCACCACCGGCGCGTTGACCATGTTGACCGCGCCGAGCAGCGGGCCGAGCGTGCCGGCCAGCGCGGCGGCGGTCAGCGGCTTGCGGTTCAGCTCGGCGACGGCGCCCTCGTACTCCACACGGATTTCCAGGATCGCCTCGCCCTGGCAGGCGACAAGCTGCCCCGTCAGCGCGCCAAGCAGCCGCGCCAGTTCCATGTAGGGCTTGAGGCGTGGCGCCTCCTCCGCCGTCACCGACGGCATGTTGATGGCGTTGGAAACGGCGCCGGTCAGCAGGTAGTCGGCCATCTGGTCGGCCACCTGCAACGCCACGTTCTCCTGCGCCTCGGCGGTCGCGGCGCCGAGGTGCGGCGTGCAGACCACGTTCTCCAGCGCGAACAGCGGGCTGTCGGTGGCGGGTTCGGTCTCGAACACGTCGAGCGCGGCGCCGGCCAGGTGGCCCTGCTTCAGCGCGTCGTATAGCGCCGCCTCGTCCACCAGGCCGCCACGGGCGCAGTTGATGAGCCGCGCGCCGCGCTTCATGCGGAAGATGTTCTCGCGCGACAGGATGTTGCGGGTCTGCTCGGTGAGCGGCGCGTGCAGGGAAATGATGTCGGCGCGTGCCAGCAGCTCGGACAGTTCCACCTTCTCGACGCCGAGTTCCACGGCGCGCTTGTCCGACAGGAAGGGGTCGAATGCGACGATCTTCATCTTCAGCCCAACGGCACGATCGGCGACGAGGGAGCCGATGTTGCCGCAGCCGATCAGCCCCAGCGTCTTGCCGAACAGCTCGACGCCCATGAAGCGGTTCTTCTCCCACTTGCCGGCGCGGGTGCTGGTGCTGGCCTCGGGAAGCTGGCGGGCCAGCGCGAACATCATGGCGATGGCGTGCTCGGCGGTGGTGATGGCGTTGCCGTAGGGGGTGTTCATCACCACCACGCCGCGGTGGGTGGCGCTGGTGACATCGACGTTGTCGACGCCGATGCCGGCGCGGCCGACCACGCGGAGGCGCGGCGCGGCGTCCAGCACCTCACGCGTCACCTTGCTGGCGCTGCGCACCGCGAGGCCGTCGTAGCCGCCGATGATGGCGCGGAGCTCGGCCGGCGAGAGGCCCGGCTTGAAGTCCACCTCGATGCCGCGACGCCTGAAAATGTCGATGGCGGCAGGGGAGAGCTTGTCGGAGATCAGAACCTTCGGCATGTCCATCACTCCGCCGCCTGGGGTTGCGCTTCGGCCGCAACGATGGCCGCAGCCCAGTCGAGCCAGGGCAGCAGCGCCGCGATGTCCGTGGTCTCCACCGTGGCGCCGCCCCAGATGCGCAGCGACGGCGGCGCGTCGCGGTAGCCGGCGGCGTCCAGCGCCACGCCCTCGGCTTCCAGCAGCGCGGCGATGCGCTTGGCGGCGGCGGCCTGCGCGGCGGCCGGCAGCGCCGTGAACCAGGCGCCGGCGGGGGCGATGCAGATTGAGGTGCAGGAGCGTTCGGCGGGCTGGCGGGCAAGGAAGGCGTAGGTCCCGCCCTCGATCCAGTCGGCAACGGTGCGGAGGTTGGATTCGCTGCGGCGGATAAGCGCCGGCAGGCCGCCGATATCCTCCGCCCAGCGCAGCCCGTCCAGCGCGTCCTCGACGCAGAGCATGGAGGGGGTGTTGATGGTCTCGCCCGCGAAGATGCCCTCGATCAGCTTGCCGCCGCTGGTGAGGCGGAAAATCTTGGGCAACGGCCAGGCCGGCTTGTGGGTCAGCAGACGTTCCACCGCGCGGGGCGAGAGGGCCAACATGCCGTGCGCCGCCTCGCCGCCCAGCACCTTCTGCCAGGACCAGGTGACCACATCCAGCCGGTCCCACGGGAGTTCCATGGCGAAGGCGGCGCTCGTGGCGTCGCAGATCGCAAGGCCGGCGCGGTCGGGCGAAATCCAGTTGCCGTCGGTCATCCGCACGCCGCTGGTGGTGCCGTTCCAGGGGAACACCACGTCGCGCGACCAATCGACCGCAGACAGATCCGGCAGGGCACCGTAGGGCGCGGCCAGGGTGCGGGCGTCCAGCTTCAACTGCTTGACGATGTCGGTCGCCCAGGCCTCGCCGAAGGATTCGAAGGCGATGACATCGACCGGACGCGGCCCGAGGAGCGACCACATCGCCATCTCGATGGCGCCGGTGTCGGAGGCCGGGACGATGCCGAGCCGCCAGCCCTCGGGCATCCCCAGGATGCGCTTCGAGCGCTCGATCACCTCGGCGAGGCGCGCCTTCGGCTGCTTCGCCCGGTGGCTGCGGCCGAGCAACGCGCCGGACAGCGCCTCCAGCGTCCAGCCGGGACGCTTGGCGCAGGGGCCGGAGGAGAAGCTTGGATTGGCCGGCCTCAAGGCCGGCATGGTCGGAGATGCCGGACGCTGGTCCGGTGTGCGGGGCGGGTTGCCCAATGCGGATGCTCCCTTCCAGAAGCTGGTGCGCCCCGGTGGGGGGGCGTGGCCCGCCGCGACAGGTAGGGCGGCGCGACTTTGCGGGCAAGGCAATAATGCAACCGCCGGCACGGTTGTCCGCCGCCGCGGCACGGCCCTATCCTTTTGGCCGGGGCACCGGAACAGGGGAGGCGGCGATGCCGCGGCGCAGGACCATCCTGGCGGGCATGGCCGGGTTCGCCGCCGCAAGCCACGGCGCGGCGGCGGCGTGGGAGCCAACGCGGCCGATCCAGCTCATCGTCGGCTTCGCGCCGGGCGGCGGCGCGGACCTCGCCGCCGCGCCATCGCCGACGCCGCCTCGCGCCTGTTCCCGACTCCGCTCGTCGTGCTGAACCGCCCCGGCGCCGGCGGCGCCATCGCCGCCCAGCAGGTGGCGGGCCTGCCGCCGGATGGGCTGGCCCTTCTGGTCGGCGGCGGCAGTGAGAGCACCTCGCTGCCCGCCTTCCGCGACCTGCCCTACGACCCGAAACGCTCCTTCCGCTCGATCATCCGGCTGACCCGCCAGCCGCTGCTGATCGTCCAACGGCGCGGCGGCCGCTACGCCGACCTGCGCGCCGTGGCCGAGGCCGCACGGCGCGCGCCGGGCACGGTCACGCACGCCTCGTCCGGCCAGGGCTCGATCTACCACGCCCTGTTCGTGCTGCTGTCCCAAGCGGCGGGGATCGAGCTGCTGCACGTGCCGTTCAGCGGCGGCGCGCCCTCATTGCAGGCGCTACTGGCCGGCACGGTCGAACTCGCGGTCCTCGCACCCGAGGAGATGGCGGGGCTGGCCGAGGCGGGCGAGGTGTTGCCGCTCGGGGTCGCCTCCGCCGAGCGCCTGGCGGCCTTCCCCGAGGTGCCGACGCTCCGCGAAGCCGGCTGGGACATCGTGGTCGAGAACATGAAGGGCATCTGCGCCCCCGCCGGCCTGCCCGACGAGATCCACGCGTCGCTGCACGAGCGATTCCGGCGCGCCATGCATGCGCCGGGCTGGCGCACCTTCCTCGAGCGCAGCGGCGCGATGGACGGCTACCTCGACGGGCCGGGCTTCCAGGCGGCGATGGACGGCGTGCTGGATGCGCTGCGCGTCGCGGTGCGGCGCGGTTAGCGCGGCGCCTGGCCGGGCGCAGGACCCGCCACGTTCTGGCCGCGCGAGGCCGGTTGGCGGGCCGGGACGGACGGCCTAGCCTCGCCACCGCCAACCCCGAGGAGCGCCCGCAATGATTCATGTCATCGCCATCATCACCGCCAAGCCCGGCCAGCGGGAGGCCATCCTGCGGGAGTTCCAGGCGAACATGCCGGCGGTCCATGCCGAGCCGGGCTGCATCGAATACGGTCCGGCGATCGACACCGAGGGCATGGGCAGCTTCCAGACCGCGTTCGGCCCCGACGCCTTCGTGGTCATCGAAAAGTGGCAGGACAAGGCGGCGCTGAAGGCCCATGCCGGCGCCCCGCACATGGCCGCCTATGCCGCCAGGACGAAGGAAATGATCGCCAGCCGGGTCATCCACGTCCTGTCCCCGGCCGGTTGACGCCGATGCGGATCGTCGACGCGCAGGTGCACATCTGGTCCAGCGGCACGCCGAGCGGCCACCACCGGCCGGTGCCGGTCTTCACCGCCGAGGAATTGCTCGCGGAGATGGACGCGGCCGGCGTCGACGCCACGGTGATCCACCCGCCGGTGAGCTGGGACCCGGATTCGAACGACCTGGCGATCGAGGCGGCGCGGCGCCATCCGGGGCGCTTCGCCGTGCTCGGCCAGGTGCCGCTCGACCAGCCCGAGGCCAGCCGGGCGCGGCTCGACCATTGGCGCGAACTGCCGGGCATGATGGGCCTGCGCTACCCGCTTGTGCGGCCCGAACAGCAGTCCTGGCACGGCGACGGCACGATGGACTGGCTGTGGCCGGCGGCCGAGAGGGCCGGACTGCCGGTCGCCACCATGGCCGGGCGCTTCCTGCCGACGTTCCGCGGCATCGCCGAGCGGCATCCGAACCTGCGCCTCGTCATCGACCACCTCGGCCTGGTGCGGTCCGAGCAGGATGCCGCCGCCTTCGGCAACCTCGACGAGCTGCTGGCGCTGGCGGCGCTGCCCAACGTGGCGATCAAGGCGACCGGCGCGCCGGGCTACTCGACCGCGGCCTACCCGTTCCGCAACCTGCACGACGGGCTGCACCGCATCTTCGACGCCTACGGGCCGCAGCGCTTCTTCTGGGGCACCGACATCACCCGGATGCCGTGCAGCTACCGGCAATGCGTGACGATGTTCACCGAGGAACTGCCCTGGCTGTCCGGCCACGACCTGGAACTGGTGATGGGCCGCGCGGTCTGCGACTGGATCGGCTGGGCGCTGCCGTTCGACTGACCGGTGCGGTCCCGGTGGGCCGCGGCAGGCCGCGCCGGCGTCAGTCCACGGCGGCGCCGGACAGCCGCACCAGTTCGGCGACCCGCGGCAGTTCGGCCGCGTGGAAGGCGGCGAATTCCTCGGGGGTGCTGCCGACCGGCTCGTAGCCGAGCTGCTCCATCCGCTCCCGCGTCGGCGGCCCCCGCAGCACCGTCGCTACCTCGCGCGAGAGGCGGGCTACCGCCGGGGCGGGGGTGCCGGCCGGGGCGAACAGGCCGAGCCAACTGTTGAAGACGTAGCCGGGCAGCGCCTCGCCGACCGCCGGCAGGTCCGGCAGTTGCGCGGAACGCTGCCGCCGGGTGATGCCGAGCGCCCGCACCTGGCCGGCCTGCACCTGCTGGATGGCCTCGATGATCGGGGTGAACATCAGGTCGAGCCGGCCGCCCACCAGGTCGGTCATCGCTGGCGCGCCGCCACGGTAGGAAACTTGGGTGAAGCGCACGCCGGCCTGGTGCTCGAACAGCGCCACCGCGAAGTGCTGCGAGCTGCCGGCGCCGGCGATGCCGCAGTTCAGCCGTGCGGATCGGCCTTGGCGCGGGCGATCAGCTCGGCGACGCTGCGGACCGGCACCGTGGGATGCACCACCAGCAGGCAGGCGCTCAAGGCGACCAGCGAGACCGGGACGAAGTCGCGCACCACGTCGAACGGCAGATCGCGGTACAGCGCCGCGTTGGTGGCGTGCGAACCCATCGAGGCCACCACCAGGGTGTGCCCGTCGGGGGCGCTGCGGGCGACGTGCTCGGTAGCGATGTTGCTGGCCGCGCCGGTGCGGTTCTCCACCATCACGGGCTGGCCCAGCGCCGCGGTGATCCCCTGGGCGATCACGCGCGCCGTGGTGTCGGTGCTGCCGCCCGGCGCGAAGCCGACGATGAAGCGTATCGGGTGATCGGGATTCCAGGCGGGTCCGGCCGGCGCCGGCTGTGCCCAGGGTGCGGCCAGGGGAACGAACGGCGCCCCCGCGAGCAGCGGGAGAAGGTTGCGACGCTGCATGGATTGGTTCCTCCAGGCGGGGCGTTGACCACCCCTGCGATCACGCGGGACGCCACGATGATGGCCGATGGGCGAGGAACGGGCAACGTGCCGGGCGGCGGCAGGGCCATCGGGCGAAGCCGGGGTCGCCGAGGCCCGTTCCGTCAGGCTGGCCGGCGGCGGCCGCACCGGCTAGGCTGGCCGCCATGCGCAACGCCCGCCTCCTGCTGCCGCCGCTAGCCCTGCTGGGCTGGCTTGTCCCGCCCATGCCGGAGGCCGCGGCGCAGATGATGCGGAACCCGCCGGCCCGGGCGGACCCCGGCACCAACCGGCCGCCGCCGCAGACCACGCTGCCCGGCCTGCAAAGCCGCCGCGCCCCGGCGCCGATTCCGGCCGAACCTGGGCAGAACCTCGGCCCCAACGCGGCGCTGTTCGATGCCATCAACCGCGGCGACCTGCCCGCGGCACGCGAGGCCGTGGTGCGCGGCGCCGATGTCGAGGCGCGCAACGTGCTCGGGCTGACGCCGATCGACGCGGCGGTTGACCAGGGCCGGCCGGAGATCATGTTCTACCTGCTGTCGGTCCGCGGCGCGTCCCGTGGCGGCCCGCCGGAGGAGCCAGCCAGCCCTGCCCCGCCGCCCTCCCGCACCGCCCGCCGTGTCGCCGAGCCGCCGGTGGCGCCGGTCGCTCCGCCGCCGGCCGCCACGGTGCGCAACCCGCGGCTCTGGGCCGGCGATGGCGGCGCGGCGCTGCCGGAGATTGGTTTCCTCGGCTTCGATGCCGGCCGCCCGGCCGGGGCCGTGGCGCCGGCCGGCGAGGCGCCCGCGCGGCCGGCCGCCCGTGCGGTTCGGTCCGGCCGGGGCTAGGCCGCGGCGCCGCGCACCAGCCGGCCCGGCAGGGCGCCGGTCGGCTCGCCCTCGCGGTAGGTGACGGCGCCGGACAATATCGTCGCCACGTAGCCGTCGGCCCGCTGCACCAGCCGCTTGCCGCCGGCCGGCATGTCGTAGCGCACCTCGGGCGGCCGCACCTGCAGCCGCGCGTAGTCGATGACGTTGAGGTCGGCCTTCTTGCCCACCGCGACCAGGCCGCGGTCGGCCAGGCCGAGTGCGAGCGCGTTGTCGCGGGCGAGGCGCTTCACCACGAAGGGCAATGGCAGGCGGGCGCCGCGGCTGCGGTCGCGGGTCCAGTAGGCGATCATGTGGGTCGTGCAGCTCGCGTCGCAGATGAAGCCGACATGGGCGCCGCCGTCGCCGAGGCCCATCAGGGTCAGCGGGTGCTCGACCATCAGCTTGATGGCGTCGAGGTTGCCGTCGGCGTAGTTGATGATCGGCCGGTTCAGGATGGCCCTGCCGCCACGCTCCAGCATCAGGTCGTAGGCGAGGTCCTGCGGGGGCACGCCGCGGCGCGCCGCCATGGCGGCGACGCTGGCTTCCGGCGGGGGTTCGTAATCCGGCGGATCGCCGAGCGGGAACAGCTTCTCCCAGGTGTTGAGGCGATGCGCCAGCATCGGGTCGGCGGTCTCCTCGGCCAGCAGGCGGGCGCGGAATTCCGGCTGGCGGAGGAAGCCCATGCGCTCCTCGAAGCCGAGCGCCGCGATCCGCTGGTAGCTGGGGCGCGCGAAGAACGGGTGCTGGCTCAGCTCGAAGCCGAACATCAGGCCGATCGGCCGGCCCATGACCTGGCCGCGGATCGGCACGCCGTCGCGGTTGGCCGCCTCCACCTGGTCCAGCAGCCAGCGCCACAGGCCGGGCCGCTGCTCGCGCTGCAACAGGGAAAAGGTCATCGGCCGGCCGGACGCCTCGGCGACGCGGCGCAGCAGCGCCCATTCCTCCTCGGGTTCGTCGAAGTCGGAGATCACCTGCAGCCAGCCGCCGCCGGTCCGCCGCACCGCGGTGCCGATCTCGGCCAGTTCGGCTTCCGCCGCGCCGAGGGTCGGGATGTGCCGGCCGTCCAGCGTCCTGTGGGCGATGGCGCGGGAGGTGGAGAAGCCGAGCGCGCCGGCGGCGATGCCCTCGGCCGCCAGCCTAGCCATTTCGGCGCGTTCGGCGGCGGTGGCGGGTTCGCGGTCGGCGCCGCGCTGGCCCATCACATGGACCCGCAGCGAGGCGTGCGTCACCTGCGCCGCGATGTCGCAGTCGAAGGATCGGGCGCCGAGCACGTCGAGGAATTGCGGAAAACTTTCCCAGTTCCAGGGAAGGCCGGCGGTGAGCACCACCTCGGGGAGGTCCTCCACGCCCTCCATCAGCTTCACCAGCATTTCGCGGCGCTCGGGCAGGCAGGGGGCGAAGCCGACGCCGCAATTGCCGATCAGCGCGGTGGTCACGCCGTTCCAGGTGGAGGAGGTGAGGTGGCTGCTCCAGGTGGCCTGGGCGTCGTAATGGGTGTGGATGTCGACGAAGCCGGGGGTCACCAGCAGGCCCTTGGCGTCGATCTCCTCGGCGCCGCGGGCCATGATGCGGCCGATTTCGACGATACGGCCGTTGGCGATGGCCACGTCGGCCTCGAACGGCTCGGCGCCGCTGCCGTCGACGATGTTGCCGCCGCGGAGGACCAGGCTGGGGGCGTCTGACATGGCGGTTCCTCGATCTTCCTGGGCAGTGTCGGTCGCGCGGGGCGGCACGGCAAGCCGGGCCGGGCGCGGCCTCGGCGCCGTCGGGCGAATGGTGCGTTTGCAGGGTCGAAAACAACCTTCGCATTTCGGAAAGGCGGCTCAATTCCTCCTGAAAGCGGCTCAATTCGTCTAAAATCCGCTCAATTCCGCTAAAAACGGCTCAATCCAGAGCGGTGGATTTTGGGCAAATGGTTGATCGCAATGGGAAAAGCCGCAGGAAATTGAGGAAACTTGGAGATTGCAGGCGCTTTCCGGTCCCGTATCGGGACGGCCAGGGTACGAAAGGTTTGTTGACTATATTCCTATAGCGGTTCCGGGCGGCCGATGCAAGGCCGGTCAGGCCGCCCGTTGCAGGCTGAACTCCGACCAGATCGCCGACAGCGCGCCGACCAGGTGGTCGATGTCGGCGTCGGTGTGCAGCGGCGAGGGCGTGAGGCGCAGCCGTTCGGTGCCGCGCCGCACCGTCGGGTAGTTGATCGGCTGCACGTAGATGCCGTGCTGGTCCAGCAGCAGGTCGCCGATCCGCTTGCACAGCACCGAGTCGCCGACCATCACCGGGACGATGTGGCTGGCGTTCCGCAGGTGCGGCAGGCCGTTGGCGTCGAGCCGCCGGCGCAATGTCGCCACCCGGTCGTGCAGGCGGGTGCGCTCCGTCGTGCTGGCCTTCAGGTGGCGGAGGCTGGCGAGCGCGCCGGCGGCGATCGCCGGAGGCAGCGCGGTGGTGAAGATGAAGCCGGAGGCGAAGCTGCGGACGAAGTCGCACAGCGCGGCCGACCCGGCGATGTAGCCGCCGACCACGCCGAAGGCTTTTGCGAGCGTGCCCTCGATGACGGTCAGGCGGTGGGCGAGGCCCTCGCGTTCCGCGATGCCGCCGCCGCGCGGGCCGTACAGGCCGACGGCGTGGACCTCGTCGAGGAAGGTCATCGCGCCGTGGGCTTCCGCCACGTCGCAGAGTTCGGCGATGGGGGCGATGTCGCCATCCATGGAATAGACCGATTCGAAGGCCACCAGCTTGGGCGCGGCGGGGTCCAGCCCGGCCAGGAGGCGGGGCAGGTCCGCCGGGTCATTGTGGGCGAAGATGCGGCACTCGGCGCGGCTGTGGCGGATGCCCTCGATCATCGAGGCGTGGTTGCCGGCGTCCGACAGCACGACGCAGCCGGGCAGGCGGGAGGCCAGCGTCGACAGCGTCGCCCAATTCGACATGTAGCCGGAATTGAACAGCAGCGCGGCTTCGCGGCGATGCAGGTCGGCCAGTTCCTGTTCCAGCAGCACGTGGCAGTGGCTGGTGCCGGCGATGTTGCGGGTGCCGCCGGCGCCGCAGCGGTCCAGCGCCGCCAGCACGGCCGGATGCTGGCCCATGCCGAGGTAGTCGTTGGAGCACCACACCGTCACCTCGGCCGGGCCGCGCGGGCGATGGTGGGTGGCGTGCGGGAACCGGCCCGCCTGCCGTTCGAGGTCGGCGAAGACGCGGTAGCGGCCCTCGGTGCGGAGGCCGCCGAGCTGCTGGCTGAAGAACGCCTGGTAGTCCATTTCGTCTCCGTTCGCCCAGGCTGCGCCAGGGGGCCGGCATTAGGGGGCCGGCATTAGGGGGCCGGCATTAGGGGGCCGGCTGTCGGGGACCAACCGCCGGGGCCGCAATCCGGGCAGGACCGCAGCGCGCCAGTGCGGTTCCCGGCCCTGGTTTGCGGCGCCGCGCCACGGGCGGCCACCTGCCCCGGCGTGTCCTCTCAACTGCCAGGGAGGCGGCGCCGCAACGGTCCGACCAACCCGGCCCGATACCACGGCCACGCCTGGGAAATACCCCATTCCGGCGCCGGCGCAAGGGCGCATCCGGCGCAGCCGCAAGGGCCATGCCGCCGTCAGCGTCCGCGTTGCGCGGAACCACGGCAGGCGCCGCATTCCCGGCGAAGGCGGGCCTGGTGCTACTCCCCTCACGAGGCCGGTCCCTAAAAGCTGGCCAGGCGACCTGCTGGAGGGTCCGAATTGCCGAGTGCAGTGCGGGCAGGCCACATCGGGACAACTCGTCCTTGCCTTGCCACAGCCACAGCGTGTAGGGCTTGCTGCCATCAGGACGTGTTTCGTCCGCCGGGTCTTCGGGGCAGCCTGGGGTC
>JAABUN010006213.1_pt1 | contig 13957 bp, 11 predicted proteins | sample 5559311 | NCBI WGS metagenome assembly JAABUN01 (sample SAMN10711877, study PRJNA513370) | rock metagenome | isolation source: Antarctica rocks | place: Antarctica: Victoria Land, Siegfried Peak sud | reverse complement strand
GGCGGTCCTGGCAGGATGCGCTCAGACTGCCCGGTGCGGCGCAGTTACGCCACGTCCGCGCGCTCCTCGAATCGCGCCCCTTCCTCGATCGGATCCCCGACCAATCGCTGCTCGTCGGCGACCCCGGCAGCGGCGCCGACCATCGCCGCGCCACCCGCGCCACCGACAGCAGCTACGCGCTGATTTACAGCCCGACCGGCCTCCCCTTCACCGCCGATCTCAGCGCCCTCTCCGGCAAGCGCGTGATCGCCCACTGGTACGACCCGCGCACCGGCAGCGCCAGTGAGGTGGGCGCGTTCGCCACCGACACAGCCCAGGAGTTCAACCCGCCGAGCAGCGGCCATGACAACGACTGGGTGCTGGCCCTCGATGATCCGGCGCGCGGTTTCCCGACACCGGGGCAAGCGAGGTAGAGATCATTTAAAGCAGAAGCCGCCTACCCATCAACACTCTGCTCCCACCAGGATTAGGGGACCAGGGGGGGCAATACCACCAATAAGAAAGGAGACCCCATGCCCGACCAGACACCATTGGAGCGCGCCGCCATTCACCCGCGCCCGCAGCGCACACGCGCCCGCTGGACCGATCTCAACGGCCCCTGGGACTTCGCTTACGACGATGCCGACGCGGGGTCGAGCGCGGGCTGGCATCAGGAGGCCGCGCCGTTCACGCGCACTATCGAGGTGCCGTTCCCACCGGAATCACCGGCCAGCGGGATTGGCGATGCCGCGTTCCACCCGATTGTCTGGTATCGGCGCACTTTCGAATACGCCGCGCCACGAGCGGGGCGGACGCGACGCGGTTTCCGGCGCGACGAAGGCACGGTCAGCGTCACGGAAGAGCGGCTACTACTGCACTTCGGGGCGGTCGATTATCGCGCCCGCATCTGGGTCAACGGCCAACTCGTCGCCGAGCACGAGGGCGGGCAGACGCCATTCAGCGCGGACATCACCGACGCGCTGCGAACTGACAAGGCCGAGCAGATCATCGTCGTGCGCGCCGAGGACGACCCACACGATCTGACACAGCCACGCGGCAAGCAGTATTGGGAGCCGGAGTCGCGCGGGATCTGGCATAGCCGCACCACGGGCATCTGGCAGACGGTGTGGCTGGAGCCGGTCGGCGCAACGCACATCACCGAATTGCGCTGGACGCCCGACGCCGAGCGCGGCAGCCTCGGTTTGCGCGTGGCGCTCAACGCCACCCCCGAGCGCCCGCTGCACCTGCGCGCCCGCCTAAGCCTCGACGGCACCCTCCTGGCCGACGATACCTACCTACTCACGAGCCGCGAATGTGCGCGCGACATCCAACTCATCTCCGGCAACTTCTCGACCACTGCCGCGCGACAGCGTTACCTCTGGTCGCCCGAGAACCCCAACCTGATCGAGGCCGAGATCACCTTGATCGACGGCGACACAATCATCGATGAGGTCGGCAGCTACGCGGGATTACGCAGCATCGCCACAGGCAACGGGCAATTCCTGCTCAATGGCCGCCCCTACTATCAGCGTCTCGTCTTGCAGCAGGGCTACTGGCCCGAATCGCACCTCGCCGCGCCGAGTGCGGAAGCGTTGCGCCGCGAGGCCGAGTTGGTCAAAGAGTTGGGGTTCAATGGGGTACGGATTCACCAGAAGGTCGAAGACCCGCGCTTCCTCTTCTGGTGCGACCGTCTCGGGCTGCTGGTTTGGGGCGAGATGGCGAACGCCTTCGTTTTCTCGCCGCTCGCGGTCGAGCGGCTGACGTGCGAATGGCTCGACGTCGTCCGGCGCGATTACAGCCACCCTTCAATCGTCACCTGGATGCCGATCAACGAGAGTTGGGGCGTCCCGGCCCTGCCACACGACAAGACACAGCAGCACTATATCCGCGCCCTCTACCACCTGACCCATGCCATCGACCCGACGCGCCCGGTGATCGGTAACGACGGCTGGGAACATCTGAGCAACGATCTCTGGGGAATCCACGATTACACCCCGCACGGCACGACAATCCGCGAGCGCTACAGTACGCCGGAAGCGCTGGCCCGCCTCCTCAACGGCACCGACCCGGCCCCGCAGAGCCATATCGTCGCGGTGCCAGGAATTGTCCATGACGATCAGCCGGTCCTCCTGACCGAGGTTGGCGGGATTGCCTACGCCCCGGCAAGCGGCGAACGCTGGTACGGCTACGACACCGTCCCTGACGCCGAGCAATACCTGGCGCGCTACGCCGAATATATCGGCGCGATCCTCGACTGCCCGCCCATCAAGGGCTTCTGCTACACCCAGTTCACCGATACCGCGCAGGAAACCAACGGTCTGCTGACCGCCGCCCGCCAGCACAAGCTCGACCCCGAAAAGATCCGCGCGATCAATACCGCCCCCTCGAAAGCCCTCCCCGCCGAGGTCGTCCACACGATTCAGCGGCGCGTACAGGAGAAGACCGGCGAGCAGGTGATGGGTTGAAGGGGTGCGACAGAGCCGCCGATAGACGAGAGGCACGAGAGGCATGTGGTGCGCCGCTGCCTAATCTATGTGCCCTTCATAGGTATTTCGTGGCCGCAGGCCCTTAGTCGGGATTTCAATCCCGGTATTACCGGCATCAACGCAATGTGGGAAGGGAGCAACCGCATGAGCAGCTTCAACGGCCTCGGCACCGATCTCGGCAACCTCGCCCGCCGCTCGACGGCGCGGACACGCTCGATCAGCCCGGAGAATTTCGATGGGGCGCAGGGCGCGGGCGGGATGGCGACCGAAGGGACCGGCGCGGCACCGGGGCGCGACCTCGGGCGCGGCTGGAAGATCTCGCCGAGCGTCCGTATCGCCCCCGGCGCGACGTTCACCCTGGCCGACATCCACGACGAGGGCGCCATCCAGCATATCTGGCTGACGACGCACAAGACGAATTGGCGGCGGCTAATCTTCCGCGCCTACTGGGAAGACGACGCGCGCCCGGCCGTCGAGACGCCAGTCGGCGACTTCTTCTGCCAGGGCTGGGGCGAATTCGCGCAGGTCAACAGCCAACCGGTCGCGGTCAACCCCCACGGCGGTTTCAACTGCTACTGGCCGATGCCGTTCCGCCAAGCCGCACGCCTGACCCTGGAAAACCTCTCCGACGAGGAGGTGACCGTCTACTACCAGATCACCTACACCCTCACCGATGTGCCCGAGGAGACCGGCTACTTCGCGGCACAGTGGCGGCGCAGCAATCCCATGGGGTACCAGGAGGTCCACACCCTGCTCGACGGCGTGCGCGGTGGCGGGCATTATATCGGCACCTACCTCGCTTGGGGGGTTAACAACAACGGCTGGTGGGGCGAGGGGGAGATCAAGTTCTACCTCGATGGCGACCGGGAGTGGCCGACGATCTGCGGCACCGGCACCGAGGATTACTTCGGCGGAGCCTGGAACTTTGACGTCCCCGGCGAGGGCTACACCCCGTTCTCAACGCCATTCCTGGGTCTGCCGCAGATCATCCGCCCGGATGGGCTCTATCGGAGCCAGATGCGTTTCGGGATGTATCGCTGGCACATCATGGACCCGATCCGCTTCGCCGACGATCTGCGCGTGACGATCCAGGCGCTCGGCTGACGCTCGGCGCGCGATGGGCTACGGCGCTACCTTCCCCTCCAAGATGACATCGCCTCGACCGCGTTTTTCTACAGCGCGGCGACCTCCAATGACTTGCCACCGACCCCGACCGCCGATGAGTTGGAGGTGATCTGACGCCGCCGCGAGGTGCTGTACATAGTGACCAGTGCCGCGTCGTCGTTTGACAGTCACCCTCACCCACACCGATAATCGTGGGTGAGAATTGAATACCGCACCACGCTTATCCAGAGGGGTAGAGGGACCGGCCCGTTGAAGCCCCAGCAACCACCCGCGCGAGCGGGGCGGTGCTAATTCCGACAGTGTCTACTGGGAGATGAGCGGTGGGGCGAACGTCGGCACTCCGCCGCGCGAGCCGCACCCCCATCCGCCCGGAGGGGTATGCTTTTACGCCCCGAGGAGTGAACGACGATGACACGCCTTTCCCAGCCAGCGCGAAACCCCGAAGCTGGTGGGGTCGGGACGATCCAAACACAATACGTTGACCTCGCGCAGCTGTTGCCGCTCGATTCGGGCGCGACGCTGCCAGCGGTACGCCTCGTCTACGAAACCTATGGGACACTGACACCGGAGCGCGACAACGCCATCCTCGTCTGTCACGCGCTCAGCGGCGATGCACACGCCGCAGGGTGGAGCGCCGATACCGATGCGCCGAGCGCCGTGGACGGGATCGGGGCTGACGAGCGCGGCGTGCGCCCGCGCAGTGGCCTTGGCTGGTGGGATGGGCTGATCGGCCCCGGCAAGGCGTTCGACACCAACCGCTACTTCGTTATCTGCACCAATATCATCGGCTCCTGTCGCGGCTCGACCGGGCCGGGTTCGCCCGACCCGGCGACCGGGCAGCCATACGGTGCCGCGTTCCCGGTCGTGACGGTCGGGGATATGGTACGGGCGCAACGGGCGCTGCTCGATCTGCTCGGCATCGACACCTTGCTGGCGGTCGCGGGCGGGTCGCTCGGGGGGATGCAGGCGCTCGAATGGGCGGTCGCCTACCCGGAGCGAGTACGCGCCTGCATCCCGATCGCCTCGACCGCGCGACTCGGCGCGCAGGGGATCGCCTGGAACGCCATCGCCCGCAACGCGATCATGGCCGATCCCGACTGGCAGGGCGGTCAGTATTACGACACCGGTCGTGCGCCACAGCTGGGGATCGGCGTGGCGCGGATGGTGGGACACGTCACCTACCTCTCGGCAGAGGCGATGACCGAGAAGTTCGGACGGCAGTTGCAGGAGCGCGACGACTATTCCTACACCCTCGCCGGAGCGGATTTCGCGGTCGAAAGCTATCTGCGCTATCAGGCGGCGAGCTTCGCCGCGCGTTTCGACGCCAACAGCTACCTCTATCTCTCCCGCGCGCTGACCTACTTCGATCTGGCGCACACCTGGGGCGGCGGCGATCTGACTCGAGCAGTGGCGCGGGTCCAGGCCGCCACGCTGCTGATCTCCTTCTCCTCCGACTGGCTCTACCCGCCCGCCGACTCACAGGCCATCGCCGACGCCCTCATCGCGAACGGCAAGGCCGTGACATGGCATAATCTCGATGTTGCCTACGGCCACGATTCTTTCTTGTTGGAAGAAGCACGCCAGGCACCGCTGATCGGCGCGTTCCTGGCACAGGTCTATGGGGAAATGACAGGTGACGTGAGGGGGACGGCCCCCCTGCCCCCCAATGCTGGGGGGTGATCGCGTTCCAAGGCCGCGGCGTTCGCAGTAAGCCCGAGACTTACAACGGCTGTACCCCCCAGCATGGGGGGGGCAGGGAGGCCGTCTCCACCAGGCCCACTAGGCCCACTAGGCCCACTCACCACGGAGGTTCCAATGGCAGACCAACTCAACGACGACGCCGAGCATGAGTTCGGCTTCGATACGCGGGCGATCCATGCAGGGCAACGGCCCGACCCGGCGACCGGGGCGCGGGCGATGCCGATCTATCAGACGAGCAGCTATGTCTTCGAGGACAGCGAGGCGGCGGCGGCGTACTTCAACTTGCAGGAGTATGGCAATACCTACTCGCGGATCATGAATCCAACGGTGGCGGCATTCGAGGAGCGGGTCGCCAGCCTGGAAGGTGGCGTCGGCGCGGTCGCCTTCGCCAGCGGCCTGGCGGCACAGGCGGCGGCGCTCTTCACGATCCTCAGTCCCGGCGATCATATCGTCGCCGCCCGCGCCCTCTACGGCGGCACGACGACCCAACTGAAACATTTCCTCGGCAAGCTCTCGGTCGAGATCAGTTTCGTCGATTCGGACGATCCCGCAGCGTGGCGCGCGGCGATCCGTCCGAATACCAAGGCGCTCTACGGCGAGACGATCGGCAATCCTGGCGGCAACGTCCTGGACATCGCGACGGTCGCAGCGATTGCCCACGAGGCGGGCGCACCGCTGATCATCGACAACACCTTCGCCTCGCCATACCTCTGCCGCCCGATCGAACACGGCGCGGATATCGTCATCCACTCCGCGACCAAGTTCCTCGGCGGGCATGGGACCAGCATTGGCGGGGTGGTCGTTGAGTCGGGGCTATTCAACTGGTCGAACGGGCGCTTCCCGGTCGTGGCCGAGCCGTCGGCCGCGTATCATGGCCTCGCTTTCCACGAGACGTTCGGCGTCTACGGCTACCTGCAGAAGCTGCGCTCGGAGACGCTTCGCGACCTCGGAGCGGCGATGAGCCCGTTCAACGCCTTCCTCTTTCTGCTTGGCATCGAGACGTTGCCGTTGCGGATGGAGCGGCACGTCGCCAACGCCCTCGGCGTGGCCCGATTCCTGGCCGAACATCCGCAAGTCGAGCGGGTACGGCATCCCGCACTGCCAGATAGCCCATATCTGCCGCAAGTCGCGCAATATCTGCCGCGCGGCGCGGGGGCGATCTTCACGTTCGACATCAAGGGCGGGCGCGAAGCGGGGCAGCGGTTCATCGAATCGCTCGAACTCTGGAGCCATCTGGCGAATGTCGGCGACGCCAAGAGCCTCGTCATCCACCCAGCCAGCACTACACACCGCCAACTCAATGAGGAAGAGTTGATCAGCGGCGGGATCGGCGCGGGCACGATCCGCCTCTCGGTCGGCCTGGAATCGCTCGATGATCTCCTCTGGGATCTGGAGCGTGGCCTGCGCGTCGCGGCGAGCGTATCAGAGCGGGTCGCGGCGGTCGCGGATTAGCCCTCGCCCCCTCTCCCAATTCTAGGAGCGGAGGAATGCCGAAAGGATTGTGTGCCATGCCGGGTCGCCCATTCTTGCAGATACCGGGGCCGACGAACGTCCCTGAACGAGTCTTACGCGCGATGGACCGCGCGGTGATCGATCATCGCGGTCCGGCGTTCGCCGGGTTGACGAAGTCGGTCTTGCCGCCGCTACGCAAAGTTTTCGGGACGGCGGAAGGAGCGGTCATCCTGTACCCGACCTCCGGGACGGGCGCGTGGGAAGCCTCGCTGGTCAACGTCCTCAGTCCGGGCGAGCGGATATTGGCGTTCAACTACGGCCACTTCAGCGCCCTCTTCGCGCAGACGGCGCGCAATCTCGGCTACGATGTGGACGAGGTGCCGCTGCGCTGGGGTCAAGCCCTCGCGCCGGACGATGTCGAGGCGCGGCTGCGGGCTGACAGCGCCGCGCGCCCGTATGCGGCGGTCCTCGTCGTCCACAACGAGACTTCGACCGGGGTCATGTCAGATGTCGCGGCGATCCGGGCGGCGATCGATCGGGTCGGGCACGACGCGCTGCTGATCGTCGATACGGTCAGTTCGCTCGCCTCGGTCCCGTTCGAGTTCGACTCCTGGGGTGTCGATGTGGCACTGACCGGCAGCCAGAAAGGGCTGATGCTGCCGCCCGGCATCGGGATCATCTGCGCCGGGCCGCGTGCTCTGGCGCGGGCGGAAAAGGGCGGCGCACCGCGCAACTTCTTCGACTGGCGACCGATCCTGCGCGACAACGCCAATGGCTTCTTCCCCTACACCCCGGCCACGCTGATGCTCTTCGGCCTGCGCGAAGCGCTGACGATGCTGGTGGATGAGGAGGGGCTGGACGCTGTCTACGCCCGTCACCATCGCCTCGCGTCCGGCGTCCGGGCGGCGGTCGTGGCCTGGGGTCTGGACAACCTCTGCGAAGATCCGGCCCGCACCTCCGACACCCTCACTGCGATCGTGATGCCAGACGGGATCGATAGCGACGCCGCGATCAAACGCGCCCGTGAGCGGTTCGACCTCGCGCTCGGCGTCGGGCTTGGGCGAATTAAAGGGCGCGTGCTGCGGATCGGCCACATCGGCGCGTTGAACGAACTCGAAGTCCTGGCGACTCTCGGCGGTGTCGAGATGACGCTGGTGGAATGCGGCGTGCCGCTGACTCTCGGGAGCGGCGTTGCAGCGGCGCAACAACAGTTTGTAGAAAAGTACGAACTACGAAGTACAAACTACAAAGTGGGACAGCAAGAAGCACTGGTGCGTACGTCATAGGTGTACGCCGTATTCGTACCCGCATCCTAGCTTCGTATTTATGCCCTAATAGTTGCTTCGTACTTCGTCGTTCGTACTTCGTACTTACCCAGGGGGATCAGATGACGGCAGCAGCAAACGATGGGGCGGCATTAGATCTCGCCCCGTACCAAGATACGGCGACAATTCTGGGAATCCTGCGCTCAGCGCGGACGGTCGCGATCGTGGGGCTCTCATCGAACCCGCTGCGGGCGAGCCATTTCGTCGGGTTCTATCTCCAACGGCACGGCTACAAGATCATCCCGGTCAACCCGCGCGAAACGGAAGTGTTGGGCGAGCGCAGCTACCCGAGCCTGCTTGACGTACCGGAGCCGATCGATATTGTCGATGTCTTCCGCACCCCCGACGCGGTGCCCGGCATCGCCCGCGAGGCGGTACAGATCGGCGCAAAGGCGCTCTGGCTCCAGTACAACATCATCAGCCCGGAAGGGATCGCCATCGCCAAGCAGGGCGGGATGAAGGTCATCGTCGACCGGTGCATGAAGGTGGAACATGCGCGCCATCTCGGGCGGATGCACTGGCTCGGCTTCAACACCGGGATCGTGACAGCGAAGCGCGCGGGGCGGTAGAGAACGAAGTGGGCCAGTGGGCCAGAAGGATACGGCCCCCCGGCCCCCAATTCTGGGGGAGCGAGGTGCTGCAACGCCGGGAGGTTCCGCGAACGCCACCGCGTCACTGACGAACCTTCACCCCCAGAATTGGGGGCCGGGGGCGTGACTCACCTACGCAGCGATGGAGCGCCACATCGTGATCTACGAACTGCCACGGGAGCTATTCGATCGTGCCGCGCCGCTCTTCGCGCAGACCTGGATGGACGGCGCGTTCATCTGGGGGCCGTTCGAGGGGTATCTGCCGGGGCGGCTCTTCGTTAATGATCCGGCACGGCCAACCGCCGCGCTCTTGTACCGCCCGTTCGAATATTACGTCGCGGGCGATCCGGGCGCGGCGGAACTCCGCACGTTCATCGCCGATGCGCCCGCAGAGGTGAGGATCTTCGATCGGCTCTATGGCTATGTCGCGACCAACGTGCCACTCGCCCATGCCCTGCTGGCTGATCATGCGGGGCGGCTCGGCGTCGTGGCGCGGCGGTGCTTTCGCTGGGAGGGCGATCAGGCGGCACACGCGGCATTGGAGGGGTGGCGAGGTCCACTGGCGGGCTTCACGATCCAACCAATCGACCAGACCTTAGCGGAGCGCTTCGATCGCGAACTGGGCACGATGATGGGTCCATTCTGGAGTGGGCGCGACAATTTCCTGGCACACGGCTTCGGCTTCTGCGCGTTGGCGGGCGACGAGTTGAGCAGCATCGCCTATGCGGCGGCGTTCGGCGGCGGCGAGGCGAACATCGCCATCGTCACCGCGCCCTCATTCCGGCGACAGGGACTGGCGGCGCGCGTCTGCACGGCTTTCATCGACTACTGCCAGGGCCATGATCTCGTCGCGACCTGGGATTGCGACGCAAATAATGCCGCTTCTGCCGCGTTGGCGCGCAGCCTGGGATTCCGCGAAGGGATCCCATTTGCCCAACTCAGCACACCGAGTTATGTGAAGCTTATCGAGTCGCACGGGCGCTGGGCGCGTGGCGAGACAACAGCGGAGGGGATCATCTCCTGGCGACAGGTCGGCACATGAGCGCGGGACAGCCGCTCGTCCGGCAACTCTCCGAGGCCGATGCCACAGCGTACCGGTCATTGCGCCTGCGCCTGTTGCAGGTTTCACCCGACGCCTACGGGTCAATCTATGCGGAGGAGATCAAGCGCCCGGTCGCCCACACCGTCGACCGACTGCGCGCCCACAGCGATCCCGAGGTGGGCTTCACGCTCGGGGCGTTCGATCCCGATCTCGTCGGCATGGTGACGGTGCTGCGCGAACAAGGTCCGAAAATCCGCCACAAAGGGTCGGTCTTCGCGATGGGCGTCACCGCATCGGTGCGCGGGCGGGGGATCGGTCGCGCGTTGCTCACGGAGGCGATCAGACGTGCAAAACGGCTGGAAGGGCTCGAACAGTTGCTGCTCACCGTGGCCCTGCCGAACGAACCGGCGCGGAAGCTGTATCATGCGCTCGGCTTCGTCACCTACGGTATCGACGAGCGTGGACTCAAACTCGGCACGCAATACTGGGACGAAGAGCGGATGGTGCTGTACCTCTAGGGATAAAGAGTGGGTAATAACTCTGGCACTGCTAGGGATAGGGTGAGGGTGATGGATCTGGAACTGACTGGCAAAGTGGCGCTCGTCAGCGGCGGCAGTCGGGGGATCGGCAAGGCCATCGCCCGGCAACTGGCGATCGAAGGTGCCGAGATCGTAATCACGGCACGCAACGAGGAGCCGCTGAAGGCGACAGCGGACGAACTGGCGCGTGAGACCGGACGACGGATCGTGCCGCTGATGGTCGATACGAGCGACGATGCCTCGGTCGCAGCGATGGTCGCGAGCGCGGCCAGTGCCTTCGGGCGGATCGATATCCTCGTCAATTGCGCCGCGCAGCCAGCCGGGGCGACCGCTGCGCCGAAGCTAGAAGGGCTCAACAATGAACTCTTCTGGGACGCTATGAACGTGAAGGTGCTGGGCTATATCCGCACCGCGCGTGAGGTCGCGCCGCACATGATCAGCCAGGGTTGGGGCCGAATCATCAATGTCAGCGGCCTCGCCGCGCGGCAGACCGGCTCGATCATCGGCACCATCCGCAACGTCTCGGTCTCAGCCCTCTCCAAGAACCTCGCCGACGACCTTGGCCCGAAGGGGATCAACGTCACGACCGTCCATCCCGGCACGACGCGCACCGAGCGCATCCCGGGCATGATCGCCTCACGCGCCGAGCAGCAAGGGGTCAGCGAGGCGGAGATGGAACAGCGGATGGCCTCCGGCAACAGTATCAACAAGATCGTCGATGCCGAGGAGATCGCCTGGGTCGTCGCCTTCCTAGCCTCCCCAAAGAGCGTGGCGATCAACGGCGACACGATCGGCGTCGGCGGCGGCGCTCCCGGTGCTGTCTATTATTAATGATGAGTGACGCATGACGAATGACGAATAGGCTCCGGGAGTGTCTCACAGGCAGGGGATTCCCACCGTCCCTTGTTCGTCATTCATCATGCGTCACTCGTCATTTCCCACAAGGATACGTTAATGCAGGTTTTGTTTCTCTCGACCACCTCGAAGCCGGAGGTGTGGATCGCGCCGCTCAGCGCGGCGTTGCCCGATGACACTATCCATGTCTACCCGGATGTCGCCGACCCAACCGCGATCGAGTGCGCGATCGTGGCGGTGCCGCCGCCGGGGGTATTGACGGATTACCCACGGCTGCGCCTGATCCAATCGTTGTGGGTCGGCGTGGAGTCGCTCCTCAACGATCGGACGTTGCCGACCGCTATCCCACTAGCGCGACTGGTCGATCCGGGGATGACCGAGACGATGACCGAGTCGGTCCTGCAACACGTCCTCAACGCCCACCGCTACTACGACACCTATCGCGAGCAGCAGGCAGCAGGGATCTGGCACCAGATCCAGCAAGTACGGGCTAGCAATCGGCGTGTCGGCTTCCTCGGACTCGGGCAACTGGGTCTAGCCGGGGCGCAGGCGCTCATCAAGCTCGGCTTCGACGTGGCGGGCTGGAGTCGGCAGCCGAAGGAGGTCGCGGGTATCCAGACCTTCTCAGGGCCGGAAGGGTTCGAGCCGTTTCTGGCGCGCACCGAGATCCTTGTCTGCCTCTTGCCGCTGACAGCGGCGACACGCGGCATCCTCGATACCCGCGCCTTCGCGGCCTTACCGCGCGGCGCGACGATCATCAATCTGGCGCGCGGCGGCCATATCGTTGATGACGACCTCCTGGCGGCGCTCGATACGGGGCATATCGGTCGCGCGGTCCTCGATGTCTTCAACGTCGAGCCGCTGCCAACCGCGCACCGATACTGGCGTCATCCGCGTGTCGTCATCCTGCCGCACATCGCCGCCGAGACCGATCCACAGACCGCAGTCAGTCAGGTGGTCGAGAATCTGCGCCGACTCAAGGCAGGCGAAGCGCTGATGAACGTCGTGGATCGCGCGGCGGGATATTAGGACAGTCCGGGATTGATGACGCTAGCGAACTTAAACGGAGGCTGGCTGGCGGATGAATCGCCCAGGGGGCACCCGGCCTCGCGGGCCTGCGGGCCACAAAGCCACCCTGCGGCGGCTAGATTTATTGTGGCACGGTGCCTCATTATCAGCCACCGTGCCGGCAACAATCCCAGCCCGCGCAGGCGGGCTTTGTGGCCCGCAGGCCCGCGAGGCGCGGCTTCAGCCGCCAGCCTACCACTCCTGTTAACGGCCACCGTACCCCTGTGCTACGACGATCGCCCATGCTACCCTTTGATGATGGAAACGGATCAGCCCGCGCTGAGGGCTGCGTGAGGGGAGTGGCTACGATGGTGGAGAAATACGATCGCCGTTTCGCCGAGGTGGCGCACCTGTTCAAGGAATGGCGACCGCGCGGCGAACAGCACGCCCCGAGCTTCCTCTTCGCGATGTCGGGCGCTGATAACGCAGAGATTGCGGCCACGGCGGTGACAGCGACGCCCGAACTGAAGCCACACGAAGTTCCGGCGACGGCGGTGGGCGACGAGACGGTCGCCGATCAACTGTCGGAGAGTTGGGCGGCGCAACTGGCGACGCGCGTCGTCGCCCGCGACCCGGAGACATTGCGTGAACTCGATCTGCCACCCCACGACCGGGCGGTCGCGGCGGCACTACGCGCCATTCAAGCGGCCCTGCCCGCCGGGGAGCAGCACCGGATACGTGCGCTGGTCGAGGCGGTCGAGGAACGCGAACTGAACCTGATCAATCTGGTCGGCTACATGGGCTGGGATGCAGGCTACGCCACGGCGGTGGAAGCGTACACCGGCGCACCGCCGCAGCCATTGCGCGGCACTGCTGCTCAGGGTGACAAGAAAGAAGAAAGATAGAGGCCGGTCAGCGGCAATACGCCGTGGCGGTGACGTGCTGCTCCCAAGACCGAAAGTACCACCCTGCCTGGGCCATCATGGGCATTCTCCAGCGTGTATCGCGGGCGCACAATAGCCTGACGATGAGCGCATTCCACGAGAAAGGGCGGGGCCGTGACCATTTTATTGCAGATGCTGATCTGTCGTTTTCGTGGGCATGATGTCATCCCGATCACCCATCCGAACTTCCCCGGACTGACGCTGCTCCGCTGCCGCCGTTGCCACGAAGGTGCGGAGTTAGTCGAAAGAGCCTGACGGCGTCAGGCTTACCGATGCACACCACTCCATTGCTCCGAGATGACAAGGCGACAGACCAGGACACAGCGCGGCAACCGCATGTTTGGTTGCCGCGCTGTTTTGTCCCTGGCAACCAGTCGCCAGCCGTAAGGCGGAACTTATGCGTGAGTATGGCAGGCGGTTGAACCCTGTGACCCGGCACAGGACAAGACCGCCAGCCAGCATCGGCAGCGCCTCACGCATAAGCCCTGAACCATAAAGCATCAGCAGCCACCCTTCATCGATGTCACAGAATCGCCACATTCTCGCCATGCGGGCGTTGTACCGGCCCCCTATTCTGAACCAATCCGAGGCGGCACCCGCGAGCAACAGGAGGGAAGATGCCGATAGTGTTGACGGAAGCGCCGCAGAGCCGCACGACCGAGCCTACCGGGCAGGGCTTGACCGAAGCGGAGGTGCGAGCGCGACGAGCACGCGGCGAAGGGAATGATCTCGAGCCGCCGACCAGCCGAACCTACTGGCAGATCGTGCGGGCGAACCTCTTCACTATCATCAACAGTATCCTGGTCGGCCTCGGCGTGGCGCTCCTGGTCATGGGGCGGGTCAGCGACGCGATCATCACCGCCGGGATCGTCGTCATCAACGCGGTCATCAATACAGCCCAGGAGGTGCGC
>JAABUN010006212.1_pt1 | contig 13957 bp, 17 predicted proteins | sample 5559311 | NCBI WGS metagenome assembly JAABUN01 (sample SAMN10711877, study PRJNA513370) | rock metagenome | isolation source: Antarctica rocks | place: Antarctica: Victoria Land, Siegfried Peak sud | reverse complement strand
TGCCGGCGGCTCAGCCCTTAGCCGACTCCCGCTGCTCGTACAAGGCTTCCTGCGCGAGTCCGCGTCGGACCCAGCTGGCGAGACGGTCGTCGTCGACGCGGCGGTAGAAGCCGTAACCGCCGCCGACCGAGTCCTCGAACTCGAATCCGAGGCAGCGCAAGAGATCGTGCTCAAGCAGCGCGCCCTCGACCAGGGATTGGCGCCAGTCGGCCTCCGATATGGCAGCGGTCGCTGGCGGCAGGCTCTGGTAGAGCGCGAGTCGGCGCTCCCACGTGGGCGCGACGTACTCCTGCCACGCGTCGAGTGCGAGGACGCCCTGCGCCGTGATCGCGGGCGCCTCGCCGGTGCGCAGCGACTCGGCGCCGGCGTACGCCAGGACCTTCGTCAGGCGGTCGAGCACTTGGATCACGGCCTGCATGAACACCCACGGGTCCTCCGAGGTGGGGTCGTGCATGGCCTGTCGGAGGTCCAACGTCGTGGCGTGAAGCACCTCCACAAGGTGTTCGGCGGTTGCGGTGTCCGTGGCGGGGTAGCCGAGACTCCCGACGGCTCGCTCACACCTGACCTCCTGCATCGCGAACCCGGCGATGCAGAGCAGGTGCCACGTCCAGTCCAAGCTGGCGAGGCCACGGCGCCCCTCGACCCCCTCCCCGCGCCCGTCGATCAGCGCGTGCCCAGTCTCGTGGGCGAGCGTGCGCTCTACGAGCGCGACGTCCGTGTCCGTCAGCACGTTGGTGTTGACGACGATCACGGGACCGGCGGCCGTAACGAGTGTCTTCGCGCCGACAGTGCCGGTGCCGCGGTCGGCCGAGTAGGTGGTGGAGCCGGTGAGGTCGCGCACCGCACCGTCGAAGTCTTCGGCGGCCACCACCTCGAGGGTGGGGCTGCCCAACGCTCGCACGCCCCGCTCGACAGCGGCCCTCCACGGGGCGCTCGGGCTGTGACCGTCACGCACGCGAAGCCGCATCTCGTGAACTGTAGGGCCCTCGCCCGCCTGAACTCCTCGCGGAAGGTCGGCTCCCGTCCCTCGGCACTTCAGGCGATGGCGTGCCACTACTGGCCCAACTCGCGCACGCGGTACGGCGTCGGCCCCAGCAGCAGGACGGACCGCAGACGCGAGGTAGGCGACGCCACCCTGCCTCGCGTCTGCGTTCCGTTAGCCAGTCCTCCGCTACGCCGTCCCGCTCGTCCTTCCGCTTGTGGTGATGCAGCAGTGTCGCCCGGCCCGACCGGAACGGCGTGCTGTAGAAGTCGCTGCTTCCGACCCCCCGTCCCGTTAGGTGTCGTCGAGCCCGACCGGGAAGGCGTCGAAGTGGACGACTACGTGGGCTCGCATCTGACCGGCAGGTTCGGGTTCCTCGTCGTCGCGGCCCTGAGCCCGTTGGATATGCTCGGCGAGGACGCGCTCGACGTCGCGGCTGAGATCCCGGAGCTCGTCGCGGGTGAGCAGCAGCGCTCTGCGGGCTGAGGTGCTGGCCTCGATCCACTCCGAAGGAGTGCTTCGAGACTCCTCGAGCCAGCGGCCCAGCTCTTCGCCGCGTTGGCGGTACACGTCAGCGAGCAGCAGCTCGGCGGCGCTGGCGGTGTCTGGGTCGGTGCGGAAGCGGTCGGGGTTGAAGGAGAAGCCGCCGGCGGTGGTGCGCCACCAGCGCTCCTTGCCCTTGCCTCGGTCGGGAGCGTCCTCGATGAGGCCGCGGCGCGCGAGCTCGCGCAGGTGGTAGCTCATGACGCCGGTGTTCTCCTCCATTTGACGAGCAAGCTGGGTAGCCGTCGCCGGACCCTCCCGCTCCAGCCGGTCGTACACGCGCAGCCGCAAGGGGTGCGCGAAGGCTTTCAGCGTGGCCGCGTCCAGAACTCGCGGGGGCGGGACCCCAGGCTTCGACTGTTCCATGAGTTGCAGCCTTTCCTATGCATAGATTAGTGTGCATAGATGTCCTCCCACGGTACACGCATGCAGGCGACTGAGCCGCTGGGGCGCTCATTCCGCTTCCTCCTGGGTGCGACCGGCCTGTCCAACTTCGCCGATGGCATCCTGGTGGTCGGCGCACCGCTGCTCACCGTGACCACAACCCGGTCGCCGATCTTGGTTTCTCTGGTCAGCGCGGCTGCCGCAGCACCGTGGCTGCTGATCACGTTGCTCGCCGGAGCGCTCGCCGATCGCCGCGATCGCCGCCGGATCATGGTCATCGCCAGCTGGAGCCGGGCGGTGGTGCTCACCGCCGCCGCGGTAGCGGCAGCCGCCGATCTCCTGCCGCTGCCGGTGCTGTTGATCACGGTCCTGCTCGTTGGTGTCGGTGAGGTCTTCAGCGACACCTCAGCCCAGTCCGCGCTTCCCATGACGGTTCCCCCGCCGCTGCTGGCCGTGGCCAACGGCCGCATCACCTCGGCGCAGACGGTGACGAACGGCTTCCTTGGCGGGCCGATGGCCGGCGTCCTCGTCGCCGTGGCCGGCGCTGCGGTCCTCGCCGTCCCGGCCCTTCTCTACGCCGCAGCAGGGCTGCTGCTGCTCGGCATGCACGGCCGCTACCAGGTCGAGGTCCACACCCGCCAGAACTTGCGAGCCGACATCGCCGTCGGGCTGCGCTACCTGCGCGCCCACCGCGTCCTGCGCAGCCTGGCCGCTTTCGCCGGCACGTTGAATTTCGCCAACGGTGCCTACTTCGCCGTCTTCGTGCTCTGGGTGGTGGGCGACAGTTCCCAGGTCGGACTCACCCCCGCCGGCTACGGCCTGCTCACCTCCGCCCTGGCCGCCGGCGCGGTGCTCGGAGCACTGCTCGTCCACCGAGCCGCCAGGAAGGTCGGAGAGGTGAACGCGATGCTGCTCGCCGTCATCACCAGCAGCCTCCCCCTGCTCATCCCAGTCGTGGCGCCCACACCGACCGCCATCGTCCCCGCGCTCGTCGTCATCGGCGCCGGGGGCGCCGCAAGCAACGTGCTCATCGTTTCGCTGCGCCAACGGCTCATCCCGGAGCAGCTCTTCGGCCGCGTCAATGCCACCTACCGCCTCATCGCGGCAGGCGCCACACCGCTCGGCGCCGTCGCCGGCGGTCTGCTCACCGACTGGGCCGGCTTCCCCGCCGTCGGCTACACCGCCGCAGGACTGTGCGTCATCGCTGTGATCCTCGTCGCCCGCCCCGTCTCCGGGACCACAGCAGAGTTGGACATCCGGCCCTGACCGTCCCACATGGCGATCGTCAGCTGGGGGCGATCTGCTCCGGCGTGCGTCCAGCATGAGGTCGACGTCGTCGACGGCGCATCAGGCGACGGCGGTCCCCTCGAGCTCGACCATCTGGCCGGGGACCGCCAGCCGGGTCACCCCGAGCATCGTCGTCGTCGGTGCTATCCCGGCGGCGCCCAACCGAGCAGCGAGCACGCCGTAGTGAGCGAAGAGCAGGTCGATGTCGGTGCTGTAGACGTTGAGCCGGACGAGGCTCGCGAGCGACATGCCGGCCTCGCCCAGCACGGCCTGCAGGTTGTCCAGGCTCAGGGCGAGCTGTGCCGCCAGGTCACCGTCGTGCTGGGGCTTGCCGTCGCCGCTCATGGCGGTCTGCCCGGAGCAGTACAGGGTCCGGGTGTGCCCGGAGACGACCTCGCCCTGGTTGAAACCCATCTCCTGCGACCACGACACCGGGTTGATCGCCGTTCGTTCCATCACCATGTCAGCTCCTTCGATCCGTCGGGAAGGCGTGCGCCGCGCGGCTCAGAACCGCCGCCGTCGCTGTCGTGCATGAACCTGCCCGGCTATCACGACATCCTCTGTCAGGTATCTCAGTAGGATCCACGGATGCGGGCCGACCGGTTGGTCTCGATGGTGCTGCTGCTCCGTCAGCGCGGCCGGCTGACGGCGGACACGCTTGCCCGCGAGCTGGAGGTGTCCACCCGGACCGTGCTCCGCGACGTCGAGGCGCTGTCCGCAGCAGGCGTCCCGGTCTACGCCGAACGAGGCCGGCACGGCGGGTTGGCGCTGCTGCCCGGGTTCCGGACCGAGCTCACTGGACTCAACCGCGACGAGGCCCTGGCCCTGCTGACCGCCGGATCAGGACTGGGCGAGCACGTGCTGGGCCTCCGCCCGGCGCTGGCTGCGGCCAGGCGCAAGGTGGTCGACGCGCTGCCCCAGCACCAGCAGAGCACCGCCAGCGACGCGGCCCAACGGGTTCTGCTCGAGCCAGCTACCGACCTGCTCTCACGGCGGCTGCTCAGCGAGGAGGTGCTGCCCAGCAGCGCGATGAACGAGGTCCGGCGGGCGGTCCTCGCCGGACACTGGCTCCGCATCCACTACGCAGCCACCGCCCAGAGCCCGCAGTGGCGCACGGTGGACCCGATCGGCCTGGTCACCGTCCGCGACCTGGGCTATCTGCTGGCCCTGAGATCTGGCGAGGACCGCACCTACCGGTTGTCGCGGATCCTGGCCGCGGAGGAGCTCCCCGAACCAGCACAACGACCGGACGAGGTCGATCTGGAGCGGGCCTGGCGGGAACGCTGCGCGCAGTTCCTGTCCGACGGCCACATCACCGTGCGGGTACGGGTGCACCCCGCGCGGCGGGAGGACCTGCTGAGCACCGCGCTGGCCGTCCGCGCCGAGGAACCCGACGCAGACGGCTGGCTGCTGTTGGACGTGACCTTCCAAGACGCGTGGCATGCCGAGTGGGCCCTCTGGCAGCTGAGCACAGCTGTCGAAGCGTTGGCCCCGCAGTCGCTACGCACCACCCTGCGCGACCGCGCCGCCGCTCTCGCCACCCGCTACGCCCGCGTCGACACGGAAGGGAAGTGAGCTCAGGTCGCGGTCCGTTGGCCGAGGGGCCGCGTCCCGATCGCCGATCCTCGTGCGGGACAACGGGAGGTGTTGTCGCAGTGGTGAGGCCTGTGGGCGTGGGCTGATGGCAAGTGGGCACGTCCCGGGGTTGTGCAAGGCTAGACGTGTGGCGCCCGTTCTCGACATCCTTGGCTTTTTGCACGAGCCCCGCCATGCTGCGAGCGTGGCCACGGTAACTCCGCACGGGCGGCCGGCTTTGGCGATGATGTGGTTCGAGTTGTTCGAGGGCCGCTTCTGGTTCCACACACCATCGACCGGTCCCCGATCCAGCCCGTTCCTGGCCGCAGCCGAGCAAGGACGCGAGGTGGCGGCGATGGTGGCCACCTTCAACCCTCCTGGCGACGTGAGACAGGTCCGGGTCACCGGACCCGCCAGGCTTGAACCTCTGTCGACCAGTCGCGTCCGCTCAATCTACGAACGATACGTGCCGGCGTGGAGTGAGTCGTGGGAGGCGCAGGCCACCTCAGTTGACTTCCAACTTTGGTCGATCACGCCGGCTCGGGGCATGGCCGTCCATTATCCCGAGCTTGAGGACACGAAGCCTATCCGCTGGACCGAGCCGCCTAGTTGGCTCTGGTGATCGGAGTCGTCCACGCGGGGTCGTTCCGGTCAGGGATGGTTCTGCGGTGACCACCCTGCATCACAGTGCAGAATCACCGGGTGACTGATTCGGCCCGCCTTGTGCGTAGTCCAGGCCTGTCCGGTGCAGCGGAGTACGCCTACGCGGCCGTCGTCGCCGGGGGGTCACAGCTGGTGTTCACCGCGGGTGCCTGTCCTCTGGACGCGGAGGGCGCCACAGTCGGCGCCGGGGACGTCCGGGCCCAAGCGGCTCAAGTGATGGTCAACCTCGAGCAGGCCCTGGCCGACGCCGGCGCCGGCCTCGACGACGTTGTGCGGACGACAATCTACGTCGCCTCCAGTGCTCGACGCGACCTCGTCGCTGCCTGGGAGGTTGTCCGCGACGCTCTCACTCCGCACGACCCGCCGAGCACCTTGCTCGGGGTCGCGGTGCTCGGGTACGCCGACCAGCTCGTCGAGGTCGACGCGGTCGCAGCCCTGCCGAGATGACTGCTCGGCTCGTGCCGCTAGCCGATCCCCGAGCGCAGTTGGCGCGGCTCCACCCACAACCGCGGCGCGCTGGCAAAATCTGAGCCGTGACCACCAGCGAATCTCGGACGGCGCTCTTGCTGCCTGGCCGCGGCTACACCGTGAACCACCCGGCGTTGTACTACGCCGCCGAGGTGGCGCGTGACCTCGGCTGGTGCACCGAGGCCGTGAGCTGGGACGACACGGATCTGTCTGACAACGAAGTCATCGCCCACGGTCGTGCAGCCCTCACCTCGCTGCCGGCGGGAAGCATTGTGATCGGCAAGTCCCTGGGCTCACTGCTGCTCCCCGAGGGTCGTCCCGCACGCCAATCCCGTGCGGGACGCTGAAGGCGTGCACCTCGTGGTCGCCGGCGGGAGCGACTGCAGCACCGTCGCGGGCGGCGCGTTTGCCTTCCCCTCCGATTGGTTCTCCGGGAACGCCGCTCGGGCGAGCGTTGTCAACTCGTCCCCGTGGCATCACGTGCTGTGGCGGAGTCGACCTTGTCCGGGTGCTCGGCGGGCATGTGGGCCGGCGTGGTGCGGACGGTGGCCAGGGCCACGGCGATCACCAGCCACACGGTACCGACCAGTGGCACCGCACCGGGGCCGTAGTTGTCGATCAGGTATCCGCCGATGGCCGCGCCGATGGCGGAGCCGGCGTAGAGGCCGCTGATGCCGAGGGCGAGTGCGAGCATCGGGTTGCCTGTCGAGGTCTCCATGATGCTGGCCTGCATGACTGGGCTCAGGGCCCAGGCGAACACCGCCCACAGGCCGATCAGGACGAACAGGAAGACCTGGCGGCCGCTGGAGTTGAGGCCGAGGTAGGCCGCGAGGGCGCCCAGGGTGAGGGCGTGGCCGCCCAGCACGATGATGCGCGCCGGGCGGGGGCCGAAGCGGTCGGCCAGGACCCCGCCCATGAAGACCGCGGCCACGCCGACGATGCCGACGACCAGCAGGGCCCCGGTCACGGTGCCGCTGCCCGCGCCCAGGTCGGTGGTCAGGATCGTACCCAGGTAGCTGTAGAACATCAGGCCGCCGGCACCCGAGAGCAGCATGGCCAGCACCATCGCCAGCACCCGCGGATTCCGCGCCGGGGCCAGCCGCTCACCGATCGATGTACCGGCTCCGCCCGGGACCGACGGGGCCAAGAACATGCACAAGATGGCGACCAGCGCGCTGACCACGGCGATCAGCACGAACGTCGCGCGCCAGGAGATCAGGTTCCCGAGCAGCGCGCCGAAGGGGACGCCGGTGAACAGGGCGACGGTGAGGCCGGCGGTCACCACGGCGAGATAGCGGCCCTCTCGCCCGGACGGCGCCGCCGTGGCGGCGATCGCCATAGCGGTCGGGGACACCGCGGCGGCCGCGAGACCGGCGACGATGCGCAGCGCAAGGGTCACCACGAACACCTCGCTCACCGCGACGGCCAGGTTGGCCAGCGCGAACACCGTCAACGCGGCGACCAGCACGGTCTTCTTCTCAAAGCGGTCGACCAGGAACGCCAGTACCGGCGCACCGAGCGCGAACGCGATGGCGAACGCGGTGACCAGCTGACCGCCGGTGCCGGGCGAGACGTCGAGATCGGCCGCGACGTCCGGAAGGATTCCCGAGATCACGAACTCGTCGGTGCCCAGTGCGAGCAGCGCGACGAACAGACAGAAGAGCCAAGCGGGGAGCCCGCCGATGCTCGGAGATGACGTCCTGGTGGACATGTCCTCACCTTTCTGGGGGGAGCGGCGGATCCGGACGCCGGCCTGAGATCGACGCATCAGCCTCAAGGTGTTCGATGTTCGTCAAACATAACATGACGGATGCGGTGCGGCATACTGGTGTGCGTGCGCAACGCAGACCATCCCGACATCAATGACCTGGACCTCACCTCCGTCCTGGCCGCGATGGCCGACCCGGTGCGGATGCACCTGGTGCAGACCCTCGCCGACGGGCGCGAGTTGGCGTGGGGCGAGCTCGAGGTGCCGGTCGGCAAGTCGACGCTGAGCCACCACCTCAAGACTCTGCGCGGTGCCGGGGTGACCAAGACCCGGCAGGAGGGCACCCGATGCTTCGTCCGGCTCCGGCTGGACGACCTGGAGCAGCGCTTCCCGGGGGTCCTGCCGTCCATCCTGAACGCCGCCGGACCCCTCACCCGGCTCGCAGCGAGGCCCGGGAGCACCGGCCACGACATCGTCGCGCAGCCTCCGTGCGACCCCGACGAAGACAGCGGCGACCCGACCTGAGCACCGAGCACCTCAGACCTCCCGCCGCATGAGGGGGCGCGATCCAGTCGGCGCTCGGCCTCCCGCCGCCGGCCGATCTGCAGACGCGCGTGGTCCGCGCGCGGACGCCTGCTCCAGATGCGCGCACGCGGCGACGACGTCGACAGGCAGGTACGCGACCGGGACGTCGGCACCGTCCACGGCGACCCACGCGCGGCCGTCGCGGACGAACTCGCGCAGGACGGACACCGACGGCAGCTCGTCATCGGCCCACTACCCGCATGCCGATCGGCATGTGGGGCAAGACGGGGACGAGAGCGCTTGACGCTTCGCAGACGAAGTACCTAGCCTACATATGTGACTGAGTCATACGTTGTGAGTGGCGCGGGGCAAGCTAATGGGGCCAACGCACTGGGTGCGTTGGCCATCGGTGTGTCCGATCTGCTGCTCGAGGCTGTCCAACAGGGATCGGGGCTTGACCTGACTGAGACCACGGCACTCTTGATCGTGGCCGAGCGTCCCGGGCAGTCGGTGGCGGATCTGGCATCGGCGCTGTCGCTGACCCATTCTGGTGCCGTCCGGGTCGTGGACCGTCTGGCGTCGTCGGCGTTGCTGACTCGAGAAGGCGGCCCTGACCGCCGCAGCATCGGGTTGGTGGTCACCGTTGCCGGCCGTGAAGCCGTCGATGCCGCCCTCGATTCCCGCCGCCAGGCGCTCCAGGACCTCCTTGAGCACCTGCCTCCGAGCCGGCGCGCTTCCTTTCTCGGGGGTGCCCGCACGTTGGCCGCAGCCCTGCCCACGGATCGGCGCGCTGCGCACCGCATCTGCCGCATGTGTGAGCACGACGTGTGCCGTGGCCCGGCATGCCCCGTGGGATCGGCCGTTACCACCCGCGAGGCCCACACCGCCAAGGAGAGCCGGTGACGGCAACTGCCACGTCCCTGCCTGCTGGTGAGCACTTCGGCGACTTCGACGGGCGGGTGTGGCTAAACACCGCCCACCAGGGGCCGTTGCCGCTGGCCGCTGCCGCTGAGGCCGGCCGGGCCGCCTTGGCGAAGACCTCGCCGCACCGTATCGTCGACGAGGACTTCGCCGCGGTGCCCGAACGCCTGCGCGAGCTCCTGGCCCGGCTCGTCGGTGCCGACCCGGAAGATGTCGTGCTCGGCGACAGCACCTCGCACGGCCTGCATCTGATCGCCAACGGCCTGCCCTTCGAACCCGGCGACGAAGTGCTGGTCGTTGCCGGTGACTACCCCGCGACCGTTCTTCCGTGGATGCGACTTCACGACCAGGGGGTGACCACTCACCAACTGCACCCGACGGGTCCCGCCCTGACCGCCGAGAACGTCGATGCGGCCATCACCACCCGCACCCGGGTACTGGCCTTGACCTGGGTGGACTCCTTCACCGGCTACGCCGTCGACCTGCACGCCATCGGCGTCCTGTGCCGGAGCCGTGGGGTCCTCTTCGTCGTCAACGCCTCGCAGGCCCTCGGCGCACGCCCCCTGAACGTCGCGACCACCCCCGTGGACGCCGTTGTCTCCTGCGGCTACAAGTGGCTCTGCGGCCCCTACGGCACCGGTTTCACCTGGTTGCACCCGCACCTGCGTGATCAACTGCGCCCACAGCAGGCCTACTGGTTGGCAATGCAAGCCGGCCGTGGTCTGGACCAGATGCGCCAGACCACCCTGCGCCAAGACCTTGGCGTGCGGGCACTGGACCGCTTCTGCCCCGCCAACTTCCTCGACGTCCTGCCCTGGATCGTCTCGTTGGACCTTGTCCTGAGGATCGGCGTGGAGCAGATCGCCCGCCACGACCAGCATCTCGTGGACCACCTCCTCGAGGGCCTCAACCCCGACGACTACCGACCGGTCAGCCCGCGCACCGGCCCCGCACGCTCGACCCTTGTCGTCTTGTCCACACCCGACGGGACAGCCGAAGCACGCCATCAGCACCTGCGCGACGTCGGCGTCGACACTGCCTACCGGGAAGGCAACATCCGCCTGAGCCCGCACCTGTTCACCAGCCACGGCGACATCGACCGCTCCCTACAGGCGTTGCACGAGACCCACCCGAAGCACCGGTGACGGCTCCAACCCGGGATCACCGCCTCCGGAGGTTGTGCAGCATGTCGATGGCTGGACCGCCCAGCTGACGATCGTCCAGCGGGCACGTGACGAGACAGTCGCTCGGCCATGACGGTCGAGGTGCTCAGCCGAGCGCGTGCTCCCAGGCAGCCGAGTCGGTCACCTGGTAGACCGAGCTGACGCGGTTGTCCGCGACCGTCCAGAAGTGAGCGAAGGCCGCCCGTACTGGTTTGCCAGTTGATCTGGCCGTCCCGACGTAGTGCCCGCGACCAACCAGCAGGTTGTCGCCAACGACATGGAGCGCTTCAAGGTCCAGGTGCATCTCGAAGGTCTGCCCTACCCGCCCCCAGCCGCGGGTGATCATGTCGTCACGGGTGGAGTAGTCGCCGCCCAGGGCCAGCGGCAGCCCGTCGGTCAGGTGACCGGTGAAGTCTTCCGTCAGCAGCGCGTCGGCCGCTTCGTCACTCTTGCCCTGCAGGAAGGCGTAGAGGCGACGGCCAAGCTGATCGAGCTCCACGTTCATGGCTCGAGCGTAGGTCAACGACCCGGTGCAAGGTCAACGGCTTGACCCTCCTGAGCGCCAGGAAGCGTAGGCAAGCTGAACGGCCGCTGGGATGCCGCCGGCGTTCCACTCTGGGCCAGCCGGCCCGGAAGCCGATCCCTTGCGGACACACCCCCGGGCACGGCCGCAAGGCGTCGGCTGACCCGGTGGAGGTTCGGCTACCGGGACGGGGGAGCGCGCATCGTCAGCGGCATGAGCGGACGTGCGGCGGTCCGACAGCCAACACGTGCGCTCTGGGATGAGCCGCCCTGCACGTCTGCGGTGTCGGCCAGCGAGTTCGCCGTGGCCGCTTGCCAACTTGGAAAGCAGACGGTACATTTTCCGTCATGGAAACAGATGCTGATATGACGGGCTCGGCCGCCCGTGCCGCCTTGGCTCAGGTCGAGGCCGGGCGCTCTGCCGCTTCCCGACGCGTGACGACCCCCTGGTGGTTCCATCCGCTGCTGGGTGCCGCCCTCGCGGCGATGCTGGCGGTGCTTTCGCTGCGGGGCCCGGCCGTCGTGGTCGTGCTCGTCCTTGCACTGGCCGCGCAGGTCGCGTTGTACGCCCTGTACCGGCGGCTCACCGGGCTGTGGATCAACACGTGGCACGTCGAGGGCATGCGCCGGGTCACCCCCGCCGCCACCGCCGTCTGCCTACTGCTCCTCGCCCTCGGCGTCGGGCTCGACCGCGGCGCCGGTGTGCGAGGGGCGGCGGCGATCACGGGCGTCGTGCTGGGCCTCGCCTACGTCGTCTACTGGCGCTGGGTCGAGCGGCGCCTGGTCGTGCTCTGGGCCGCCGCTCCGTGACCGCCCCGCGCTTCGACGCCGTGGTGCACGCGCCGCTGCGGCTGCAGGTCTGCGCGATGCTGGCGGCCGTGGAGTCCGCAGAGTTCTCGGCGGTGCGCGACGAGCTCCGGGTGAGCGACTCTGTGCTCAGCAAGCACGTCAAAGTGCTCAACGAGGCCGGCTACCTTCGGGTACGGAAGGCCGTCGTGGCGTCCCGGCAACGGACCTGGTTGGCGCTCACCGCCGGCGGCCGGCGCGCGCTGGCCGGTCACGTCGCCGAGCTGCAACGCCTGCTCGCCCCCGCCACCGAGGCTGTCGTGGAGCACTGACCCCCCTCCGCCCCCATGCCTCCAACCCTTCACAGCCACGAAGTCACGTGACAGCCGCTCATCAGCATGTCAGTGCGTCTGGCACCGGAAGACGGGCCTCCGTGTCCCGGTGAGGATCCGTTGCGGACAAGATCACGATTGCCAGTCATCGGCTCCGCGAGTGTCCGGTGGTCCTTCGGCGACCGGCACACCGTCCTTCCCGCAGGTGCGAACAGCTGCAACCGCCGTCAGCAATTGCTGACACGGCGGAAGCGAGCGAGTACGGTCGGGGGCGTCAGCACTTGCTGACGAAGTTTCGGAGATGGTTGGTTGGCATGGAGGTGACCAAGTTGACCGCCCTGGTTCAAGCGGCTGGCGACGATGACCCTCGTGCGGCGCTGCGCGCGGCAGCAGAACTGCGCCGCGCAACCGAGCGCCTGGAGGCACAGCTCGTCCGGCGCGCCCGTAACCAGGGCATGTCCTGGGCTGAGGTGGCGGCACAGCTAGGCGTCGCGAAGCAGACGGTCCATCGCAAGTACGGCGGCCGCGGTCTCCTGCGGCTTGGGGGCGAGGCGTGAGCTTCACGCCCGTGGACCTAGATCGTGAACTGACCCGAGTGGGAACGCGGGCATCGCGCCGTTGTCGCTGGGCTCGTTCGTGCAGGTGAACAGGTGTGCTGTGGCTGGTCGCCAGCCAGCGGCGAGGAACCTGATGAATCAGCGCTGTTCGAGATCGGCTCTATCACGAAGGCCTTCACCGGCGTGCTACTGGCCGAGATGGTGCTGCGCGGGGAGGTTGCGCTGGCGGACCCACTCTCGCGCCACCTGCCTGGGCTGCGACCGGCATGGCGATACCGGGAACCGACACTACTGGAACTGGCCACGCACCGCAGTGGTCTACCGAACACCCCCGGCGAAATGAACCGAGGCGAGCTCGCCTACGCCCTCGGTGTCACCCGGCGGGACCCGTGGGCCGCGGTGACGGCTGCCGACTACCGGCGCCTGCTGTCACGGGAGGCTCCGCGCCGCGCCCCCGGCGGCCGGGTCGGCTACTCCAGCATGGCCGTTGGGCTGCTTGGCGACGCGCTGGCCGCTGTCGCGGGCATGTCCTACGAGCAGTTGCTGACCGAGCGGGTACTGGCTCCGTTGGGGATGAGTGCGACCGCTGTGACGGTTCCGCCCGAGCGTAGGGACCGGCTTATGGGCGGACATTCGCGTCGTGGCCGCCCGCGTCCGCCGATCCAGGACTTCATGCCGGCAGCAGGCAGCCTGCGCTCGAGCGCCGACGACATGGTCCGCTTGCTCGCGGCCTGCCTCGAGCCGCCCGACGACGCCCTCGGTGCCGCTCTGCGCCTGGCGCAGCAGCCTCAGGCGCGCATCGGCAAAGGGCTGCAGGTCGGCCTGTGCTGGTTCATCGTCACTCGCCGCGACCGCCCCCGGGTGGTCTGGCACAACGGCGGGACCTGGGGTTTTCGGTCCTTTGCTGGCTTCGCCCCTGACCAGGGCACCGGGGCTGTGGTCTTGTCGAACACCTCCCGCAGTGTCGACCGCCTCGGACTTCGCCTCGTTCAGAGCACAGCTACGCCTGTCGGCTGATCCGTCGGCCAGCCGGGTCTCGTGGTCAGCCCGCCGTCGTCGTTCCACATGGGGTTGGCGAATTCAGGTGGTCGTCGCAACGACGGGCGATTCTGGGTCAGACAATAGGCGCTGCATGGCTTTGGTGGGTGTGATCCAGCCGAGGGTCTTGCGGGGCCGGTCGTTGAGTTCAGCCGAGACCTCGAGCAGCCGCTGGGCTGAGTGCACCGACAGGTCGGTGCCCTTGGGGAAGTATTGCCGCAGTAGGCCGTTGGATGCTCCTATGTTTGTCAAGCGGCAGCGCCGGCGGTGTGGAGGCGTACCGCGGTCTCGATGCGTCGGTAGAGGCGTCGAGCCAGCGCGCGCTTGACAAGGCGTCGTATGTCGCGGTGGGTTTTGCCTTCGGCGCTGCGTCGGATCTGACGTTCCGCACTTCTGGCAGGGCGTTTGGCCCCCCAACCTCAGAGTGCGTGGCTGGTGTTGTAGACGCTGGCGGGGATGTGTAGGAGGTCGAGCACCTGCTGCTGCAGTGGGGTGAGTTCGGG
>JAABUN010006211.1_pt1 | contig 13962 bp, 10 predicted proteins | sample 5559311 | NCBI WGS metagenome assembly JAABUN01 (sample SAMN10711877, study PRJNA513370) | rock metagenome | isolation source: Antarctica rocks | place: Antarctica: Victoria Land, Siegfried Peak sud | reverse complement strand
AGGGATGGGCGATCACGAGCACGTCGGCGCCCTGGAGACTGGCGACGTCCAGAGGGCCGTCCGTGTGCGCTGCGACGCTGAACTCCCGGGCGGTCAGCAACGCGGCGGCGCGGGCGTAGGAGGCGTCCTCCGGATGAGCCGGCTGCATCGCCTTGGCGACCTCGGGCCGGATCGTCCAGGCCTCGCGATGGGACTCGTCGAAGACGACGTGGGCCAGCGTGCGGGGCTCGAGGGGGCTCATGGGAAGACTTCCTGTCTGACGGCGATCGGCGGCACTGAGAACCGTACGGGCGTTGGAAGGCCCGGTCCATGCCGGATCGGCGCGTCGTGGCGTCAGAATCCGTCGTATGGACGCCATCAACCGACGGATCCTTGCGTTGTTGTCCGAGGACGGTCGCCGCTCCTTCGAAGAGATCGGCCGACAGGTCTCTCTGTCGGCACCCGCCGTGAAGCGCCGGGTCGATGCCCTACGCGCCTCGGGGACGCTGCGCGGGTTCACCGCCGTGATCGACCATGCGGCGCTCGGCTCCCGCACCGAAGCGCTAATCGAGCTCTTCTATGCGCCGGGAACCCTGCTGACGGCGGTCAAGACCTCCCTCGCCCGGCATCCCGAGGTGGTCGAGGCCTGGAGCGTGACCGGGGAAGCCGACGCGATCGCGCGGATCCGAACGGGCGACAACGCAGATCTCGAGCGGATCATCATGGAGCTCCAACGGGAAGGCACCGTCGTGCGCACCCGCTCGCACCTCATCATGAGTCGCCTGATCTCCACGCCTGCGGCGATCGCCTAGGGCCGCGCTCCCCGGTGCCCCACGGCTCGGGCGCCGGCGTCAACCGCGACTCGGAGCGCGTGCTCGATCGGAGCGTCGCTGGCGAACGCCGCCGCATGGGCGCCCGCGAAGGCGTCGCCTGCACCGGTGGAATCCACCACCGTGACCTCCGGAGGGCGGATCGCCAGCTGGCGGCTCGCGTCGACGTAGAGCGCGCCGTCGGCTCCCGCGGTCACCACTGCCGAGCGGACGCCGAGCGCCAGGAGCCCCAGGGCCGCTTCCTCCACCCCCGGGCTTCCCGCCCCCAGGAGCGCCTCCGCCTCGACTCGGTTGACGACCAGAGGATCAGCTCTCGAGAGCAGGTCGTCCGGAAGGGGCCGAACCGGGCTGGCGTTCAGGATCACGCGCGTGGTCTTTGGAGCCACCCGCGCCGCGTAGGCCACCGGCTCGAGCGGCACTTCAAGCTGCATGAGCAGGACTTCCACCGATTCGATGGCGCCCCTCGCCCGGTCGACGTCCTCCACACCGAGCCGGGCGTTGGCGCCGGGCACGACGACGATCGAGTTCTCGCCCCTGGCGTCGACCGTGATGAGCGCAGTACCGGTCGGGGAGTCCCCGGAGGCGCTCACCCACTCGAGCGAGACGCCCTCCTGCTCGAGCTGGGCGCGCAGCATCCGGCCTTCTGCATCGTCGCCGACCAGCCCGAGCAGGTCGGTGCGGGCGCCGGCCGCCGCGGCGGCCGCGGCTTGATTGGCTCCCTTGCCCCCTGCACCCCGCGCAAGGTCGTCGCCGAGCACCGTTTCGCCCGGCTCCGGGCGGCGTGCGCAGCGGACGACCACATCCAGGTTGAGCGACCCGAGGACGAGAACCCGGCCGCTCGCCGCGTAGAGAGACATGAAATGAAGTCAATCACTCGTTCGCGTCGAGGAGGTCATGCCGGGACGCGTCCCGCGACGATCAGAACGGTCAGACGGCCTGCGAACTCCTTGAGCGGCACCGTCTCGTCCACGATGGCGTCCGGAGTCGCTTCCTCCAAGAGAGCGATTGATCTCGGCGAGGTGGCTTGCGCCGTGCAGACGACGAAGGGCGTGTGAGACAGGTGTGGATCCGAGCGCACCGCCTGACACAGCGCGGCACCGTCGAGGCCGGGCATGTCCAGGGCGGCGATCATGGCGTCGGGGCGCTCTTGCAGCGCCACGGCCAGCGCCGACCGGGGATCCGTGACCACCCGGACGACAAAGCCGGCCGACTCGAGTTCGGCGCGGCTCGCCAGCGCCCGGGTCAGGGACGGCTCGACGAGGAGCACCCTGAGTCGCTGGTCGCCCTCGAACTGGTCCAGCACCACGCGGTTACGCCCGGCGCCCTTGGCCCGATAGAGCGCGAGGTCTGCTCGCTTGACGACTGCGCCGGCCGCTACGAGCATCTCCGGATCGCTCCCGGCCACCCCGGCGCTCACCGTGACCACACCGTCTCCGTCCAGACCCGGGTGGGCGATGCCCAGACGCTCGACTGCGGCGCGCATCCGTTCAACCGCGACGGCTGCGGTTGCGGTGGTCTGCTCGGTCAAGATCGCCACCAGCTCTTCGCCGCCGTAGCGATAGAGGGCGTCGCTGGTACGGCACTGTCGACTGAGCGCGGCGGCAACCGAACGCAGCACGTCATCTCCCGCTGCGTGGCCGCAGGTGTCGTTGTAGAGCTTGAAGCGGTCGACGTCGAAGAACGCGACGGAGTAGCGGTGTCCGTAGCGAGCGGACCGGTCCTCCAGGGCCGCGAGGTCCTCGTCGAAACGCAGGCGGTTGGCAGCGCCCGTCAGCCCGTCCGTGCGCGCGTCGACGAACAGGGCGGCGTTGAGCTTCTCGAGCTGTGCCTGCTGGCCGGCGAGGCGGCGGTGCAGCGCCGTCAGCCGCACCGCCGCGCCCAGTCGGATCTCCAGGTCGTTGCGGTTGAGCGGTTTGGACAGGTAGTCGTCCGCGCCGGCTTCCATCCCCGCGAGCGCGTGGGACTTGTCTTCCAGCGACGTGAGCAGGATGAAGTACGTGTAGCTGAGCTCGGTGGCCCGGACGCGGCGGCAGAGCTCCTCACCGGTCAAGCCGGGCATCATCCAGTCGCTGACGATGACGTCGGCGCCTGCGCGCGTGAAGAGCTCGAAGGCCTCCGAGCCGTCGTTCGCCTCCACGCACCGGTGTCCGAGGGCGCCCAGAGCGGCACGCAGGAGAAGCCGCGAGGTCGCGGAGTCATCGGCGATGAGGACGCGCATGCTCCAAAGATCGACGTCCGCATACGTACCTTTAACGTCGGCTTGCGCTCGGGCGCAGGCGGCTGGGTCGGCTCGACCCCGGGTAGGCTCCACGCCGATCCGTCTTCCGAACAGGAGTTGCCCATGTCACTCGCCCTCTTCGTCCTCCGTGCGCTGATCGGCGGACTCTTCATTGGCCACGGCTCTCAGAAGCTGCTGGGCAAGTTCGGCGGCTACGGCCCGGATGGGACGGGCCAGTTCTTTGAGTCGATCGGGATTCGCCCCGGCAAGCCGATGGCGCTGGCCGCCGGCTCCAGCGAGCTGGGCGGGGGAGCGCTGCTCGCCTTGGGCCTCGCCACCCCGGCGGCGGCCGCCAGCCTGACGTCGGTCATGTGCACGGCCGCGTGGACGGTTCATAAGCCGAACGGGCCATGGATCGATCAGGGCGGCTACGAATACACCCTCGTCACGGTGGCAGCGCTCCTCGCGGTCGTCACCGGTGGGCCGGGAGCGCTCTCCCTCGACGCCGCCCGCGGCCGAGACCCATGGGGCCTTGGCTGGGGCCTGGCGGCGGTCGCCGCCGGCGCGGCCGGCTCGGCTGCCGTGATCGCCGCGGGACAGTCCGGCGAGGCTCCATCGCCCACTGGCCCGGAGGCCCAGGGCGCGGCGTCGGGCGGTGGAGCATGAAGGCAGTCGCCTGGCACGGGAAGCGCGACGTTCGCGTCGACAACGTCCCCGATCCGGGCATCCAGGAGCCGACGGACGCGATCATCCGCGTGACGTCGACCGGCGTCTGTGGCTCGGATCTGCATCTCTACGAGGTGCTCGGCATGTTCATGACCGAGGGGGACATCCTCGGTCATGAGCCCATGGGGATCGTCGAGGAGGTGGGCTCCGGGGTCACCCACATCAGGGCGGGCGATCGGGTCGTCATTCCCTTCAACATCTCCTGCGGGCACTGCTGGATGTGCGATCAGAACCTCTTCTCGCAGTGCGAGACCACGCAGGTCCGCGAGCACCAGAAGGGCGCGGCGCTGCTGGGGTACACGAAGCTCTACGGTCAGGTTCCGGGCGGCCAGGCGGAATACCTGCGCGTGCCGCAGGCCCACTTCGGACCCATCAAGGTCCCTGAGGGGCCGTCGGACGAGCGCTTCGTCTACCTCTCCGACGTCCTGCCGACGGCCTGGCAGGCGGTGGAGTACGCGAAGATTCCGAATGGCGGTTCGGTCGCGGTCTATGGCCTCGGGCCGATCGGACAGATGAGCTGCCGGATCGCGCGCCATCGTGGCGCCGAACGGGTGATCGGCATCGATCTCGTGCCCGAGCGCCTGGCCATGGCCGAGCGCTACGGGGTCGAGACCGTCGACTGGAAGGCCCAGGACGACGTCGCTCAGACACTCCGTGAGCTCACGGGCGGGCGTGGACCGGACAGCGTGATCGACGCGGTGGGCATGGAGGCGCACGGGGCGCCGTTCGGCAAGCTCGCCCAGCAGGCCGCCGGGTTCCTCCCGGACGCCGTGGCGGAGAAGCTGATCGACAAGGCGGGCGTGGACCGGATGAGCGTGCTGCACTCCGCCATCTACGCCGTGCGGCGGGGCGGGACGATCTCGCTCAGTGGCGTCTACGGCGGCGCGGCCGATCCCATGCCGATGTTCGAGCTGTTCGACAAGCAGATCGGACTCCACATGGGTCAGGCGAACGTCCATTGGTGGGTGAAGGACATCCTGCCGTTGCTCATGGGCGACTCGGATCCGCTCGGCGTCGAGGATCTCGCGACGCACAAGGTGCCGCTCGACGATGCGCCGCACGCCTACGAGATCTTCCAGAAGAAGCAGGACGGAGCGATCAAGATCCTCTTGCAGCCGTGAGGCGCGGTTCCGTCAAAGCCGCTCGGGGTACGTCGGGCTGATGCGACGCGCTCGACAGCGGCCACTCGGCTGGGCCGCGACCATCGGCGGGGTGTTGGCCGCGGCCGGCGGCGTGGTTGTGCTCCGGCGCCGGCCTGCCGCCCGCACCGCCTTGCAGAAGGCGGTTCCTGAGCTTGCGGCGCGAGTTCCCGGTTTCGCCGCGAGGGTCAAGTCAGTCCGCAAGGACGATGTATCACCGTCTGAGACGACCGGGCAGCCTTCAGATCAGGAGGCGACGGCTCCCTCTCAGGACGGGGGCGAGCAGGCGTCGCACCGGCAGCCGTGGCAGTGTGAATGCGGTCAGGATTACCTCGTTGCCGGACAGGACAGGCACCAGATCTACTGGCTCGACGGCGCCGAAGAAAACGGTCCCGTGCTTTCGGATCACTGTCCGAACTGCGATCGGCGGCTGCCCGCCGTCTCGCGCGCCAACGCCGCCGACTGAACGGACCTGCCGGGGGCCGATCCGGTTCGCGATCGAACCGGATCGAACCGGATCGACCCGGTCCGACCGGCGGACCTGGTTTCATAACGGTCGAACAAGCCGAGTTCGGTGCCGTCCTACGGTGCCGGAGCGGGGGACCCAGGTGCGACCGGCGACGGTCGCGGGGGCGAATCGCCGTCTGGATGACGGCGTAGCGCGGTCTTTGCGCGCGAGCCCGACAGCTAACCCCGCAGGCTTCTTGCAAAGAAGCGTTGTCCGGAGGAGATTGCCAGTGTTCGTATCCCATCTCGCCCCCCGTGGCGCGGCCTTGGCCGAGCGTGATCTGGCCAGCGTGGAACTCTGGGACATGTCGCTCGAGCGCTCGCTGCGCCGGCGCGACCTGGCGGAGCGCCAACGCCGTCAGGCGCCCAAGACGAAGGGCACTGCGGCGGTCATGAGCGCGGCGTTGTTCGCCTCGCCCATGCTGCCGGTGGTCTCTGCCGCGGGCGCTCACAACGGCGCAGACTCGGCTGAAACGTCCAACCCCGAGAAGATGGTCCGCGCCGTCGTGCCGACTCTGCTGCGCGAAGGCGACACGGGCGCGATGGTCGTCGCGGTGCAGCGCAAGCTGTCGATCGACGCGGATGGCATCTTCGGTCCGATCACGCGCCGGGCGGTGGTCGGCTTCCAGGGTCGTGCCGGCCTCGCGCGCACGGGAGAAGTCGACGCGAAGACGTGGGAGACCCTCTTCCGGGCAGCCGTGTCCTACGTGGCCGATGACTCGGCGATCGCCGAGCGCATCGCTCGCGACGAAGCTCGTCCGGCGACGCGGCTGCGCGTCGTCGCCCGTCCGGCGCGGGCCGAGCCGCCACGGGTCGGCTTGCCCTCGGCGCCGGCTGAGACCGACGGCGCGGCTTCGGATGAGCTCGTCCTCGAGCCTGAGAGCGACACCACGCCCGTCCCCGAGCTTGAGACCGACGCCACGCCTCCTTCTCCGGTGCACACACCTGCCTCACCGGCACGGCCGCCGTCGAAGCCCGGAGCCGAGCGGCGCCCGGTGAAGCGGCCCGCCTCCACTCGATCGCCGGCGCCCGCTCCCGCAGATGGATGCGGCACGCTCGCCGCCCCGGTCAGGGGCACCGTCACGGGATCCTTCGGCGAGGATCGCGGGGACCACCGGCACGCGGGCCAGGACATCGCCGCGCCCAGCGGCACGCCCGTGCATGCGGTGGACTGCGGAACGGTCACCCAGGCGGGTGTAGAGGGTGGCTACGGCAATCTCGTCTGCATCCAGCACAGCGCGGCGGTGTCCACGTGTTACGCGCACCTCTCGAGCTTCGAGACCAAGCGCGGCGACTACGTGGAAGTGGGCCAGATCATCGGCCGGGTGGGGAGCACGGGAAACAGCACCGGGCCGCACCTGCACTTCGAGGTCCGTGAGAACGGCAAGGCCGTCAACCCCGGGCCTTACCTGAAGGGCACCGCTCAAGTCTCCGCGGCAAGGCACAACGGCGCTTCGGGGTCCTCACCCGCGGCGACCCGCACCCAGGTCTCGGATCGGGTCTCGATAGCGGCCACGGGCGAGCGGGTCAGGCAGGGTCGCGTTGCACACGCCGATCTGTCGGCGGACGCGCAGTCCGAGCGCGCACGACTGGCGACGCCGCAGCCTGCCGTGGCTGCGCAGCAGGCCGCGGCGGCGGTGGAGCCGCAGGCCCTCGCCGCTCCTGAAGTGCAGGCGGTCGCCGCTCCTGAAGCGCAGGACGCCCCGGTGGCCGGGCCAGAAGCCACCCCGGCTCCGGCCCTGCCGGCGGCCGAGGCGCCTTCCGCTTCCGCTTCCGCTCCGGCTCCTGCCGAGCCGGTGGCCGAAGTGCCGGCGGCTCCCGCTGCGCCCGCCGAACCGGTGGCCGAAGTGCCGGCGGCTGCTGCCGAGCCAGTGGCTGAAGTGCCGGCGGCTCCCGCTGCGCCCGCCGAGCCGGTGGCCGAAGTGCCGGCGGCTGCCGCTCCGGCACCCGCCGAACCGGTGGCGGAGGCGCCGCCTGCGGTAGGTCCCGGCCCCGCGCCGGCGGCCGTGACGCCGGACGTCCCGGCTCCGGAGCCGGTGGTTGATGCGCCGGTCGTTCCGGCCCCGCAGCCGGAAGCGCCGGTGGTTGGAGCGCCGGCTGGTGAGGCATCGTCGCCTGAGCCGGTCGCAGCCGACGGGCCGGCCTCCGACGCGCCGGCTCCCGTGCCGGCGGAGGCGGCAGCCGAGGTCGCGCCCGGCGGAGCGGAGGCTCCGGTCGCCCCTGCCGACTGAGCGCCAGGGTCAGGTGCCGTCCTAGGCCCGTCGTGTACAAAGGCTGCTGAAAAGAACCCCTCGGGCGTGTGCCGTCCAGAACGAGGAGAGACCATGGCAACTGATCGGGTCGACGCCCTGCCGTCCTCCAGCGAGGGGGCGGCCATAGCGCAGCCTTCCGCTTCTTACAGCATCACGATGCGCGTGCGGCTGCCTCAGCGTCCGGGGGCCTTTGGCCAGGTCGCGATGGCCATCGGGAGCACCGGGGCAATTCTTGGGGCGATCGACCTGGTCCTTGTCGAACGGGGCTGCAAGCTCCGCGACATCACCGTTTCGTGCATCGACGCGGCGCACGGCCAGCAGGCGGTAGATGCGGTCGAGCAGCTTGAAGGCGTCACGGTCGAGAGCGTCCTGGACCGCACGTTCGAGATGCACCAGGGCGGCAAGATCGAGGTCAACGCGTCCGTGCCGGTCAAGACCCGTGACGACCTGTCGATGGCCTACACGCCCGGGGTCGCTCGAGTCTGTGTCGCCATCCACAAGGATCCCGAGCGCGCTTGGTCGCTCACGATCAAGGGCAACACCGTCGCCGTGGTCTCCGACGGCACCGCCGTGCTCGGCCTCGGCGACATCGGCCCCGAGGCGGCGATGCCGGTGATGGAGGGCAAGGCGCTGCTGTTCAAGGAGTTCGCCGGCGTGGACGCCTTCCCCTTGTGCCTCGCGACGACGGACGTCGACGAGATCGTCGCCTTCGTGAAGGCGGCGGCCCCGACCTTCGGCGGGATCAACCTGGAGGACATCGCCGCACCCCGCTGCTTCGAGATCGAGCGGCGCTTGCGCGACGAACTGGACATTCCGGTGTTCCACGACGACCAGCACGGCACCGCCATCGTCGTCCTGGCCGCGTTGCTCAACGCGCTGCGGGTGGTGGACAAGCGTCCGGGGGACGCTCGGATCGTGGTCACGGGCGCGGGTGCCGCGGGAATGGCCTGCACGAACATCCTGCTGGCGCAGGGGTTGGAGCACATCGTGGTCTGCGACGTCGCCGGCGCCCTGTATCCGGAGCGGCCGGGCTTGGACGAGGCTCGCCGGACGCTGGCCGAGCGCACCAACCCTGAGGGCCGGCGCGGTAGCGCCGACGAGCTGCTCGCGGACGCCGACGTCTTTCTAGGGCTCTCGGGCCCGGGCGCGATCTCGGCCGCCGCGGTGCGGACCATGGCGCCGCGCGCGATCGTCTTCGCGATGGCCAATCCCACGCCCGAAGTCCTGCCCGAGGAGATAGCCAGAGACGTCGAGGTGATGGCGACCGGGCGCTCTGACTATCCGAATCAGATCAACAACGTGCTTGCCTTCCCCGGGGTCTTCCGCGGTGCCCTCGACGTCCGTGCCTCCACGATCAACGAGCCGATGAAGCTGGCCGCCGCCCAGGCCATCGCCGCCACCATCTCCGACGCCGACCTGGACGCCGACTACATCATCCCGAGCCCCTTCAATCGCGACGTCGTCGAAGCGGTGGCAAAAGCTGTCGCCGCCGCGGCCGAGATCAGCGGCGTTGCCCGCGGCAGGGTCGTCGTCTAAGGCGGGTCGGCGGCAGGCGCATCGTCCCGAAGTTGAGGGGCCGGGAGCGAGACCTCGACGGGGAGATGCGGCAGGTGGTGCAGCCGCTCGAGCGCCTCCTGCTCGTCGCGACCATGGAGGTAGGGCGCCAAGTAGCGGCCCGCCACCTTGGCCGGCGGCCACCAGAGGGCACTTGTCGAGCTGTCTCCGTCTTCGCTCACGGCGGTCCGGGTCAGATAGCGGTCGCTGCCGCTCGGCAGCAGCCTTCCGCGCAGCACCGGCCGAAACGGCTTTGGCTGCAGATCGACGCCCGCGTCGTGGGCGATCGTCTCCGCGACGGCGTCCGCCTGCTGAGTCGCCAGGCCACCCTGCTTGATCGGATAGGCCGTACCGTCGCCGGCGGCGAAGACGTCCTCGACCCCGAGGACCCGACCGTGGTCGTCCACTTCGAGGAACCCGGCGATGTCGTGGGGGACACCGGCAAGTGCGAGCCCCTCGAAACGCGGAAGGCAAACGATGCGATCGACTTCGATCCGCTGCCCACGCGGGTCGAGCAGCACTGCGCCCTCCCGAACGTCGGCGGAAGTCGAGCCCACGAACTCGATGCCCTCCGGGGCGAGCAGCTCTCCCATGGCCCGGCTCCCGGCCTCCCCGAAGATCGCGAGCGGCGACTTCTCATGCGTCACGAACCAGAGCCGGACGTTCTCGATGCCGAGCGTCCACAGTTCCCGGGCGGTCATCATCGCCAACTCGTAGAGCGGAAGCGTCCAGCCCGTCTCCGGCGGGACGACGAAGGCGAGACGATGGGCGAAGCCCTGCGTGAGATCGGCCAGGAGCGTGCCGAAGGCCGCCTTCGCGTCGTCGCCCCCGAAGGTGAGCGCGTGGGAGAACGCAGGAACCGCTCGAGCCCCCGTGGCCAGCACCAGCGCGTCATACCCGCGTACCTCGCCGCTCGTGCACACGACCTCATGGCGTCCAGGGCGGACTTCCGCGAGCCCGTCGGCCACCAATGTGGCTTCCGTGTCCTGAGCCACCCGCCAGAGCGGGTAGCGCTTCGCATGTCCGCCGAACGGCTCGGCGACGCTCAGCGGCCGATAGAAGAAGTCGCTCTCCGGCGCCAGCAGCGTGACGTCGACCTGTTCGGCAGCGAGGCCGCGAAGGGCCAGCAGGGTCTCGAGCGCTGCAACTCCGCCGCCCGCGACGAGCAGGTTCATCGGGGTCACTGCGGGGATTCGGTCGGAGCTGCGCGCGAGTCCGCTTGCGCTTCGCCGAACAGGTAAGGAGAGAGGTAGCGCCCTGAGATCTTCGTGGGGGGCCACCACGGCGCCTGGTCGGAGACGTCGCCTTCGCCTCCGCCACCGGCGACGGCGTGCCGGAGGAAGAGTCGCTCGCCGCCGGTGAGCAGCATCCCCCGCAGCACGGGACGGAAGGGCTCTGGTTCGGTTGGGGCTCCAGCTCCGGCGGCGAAACGCCGGGGTGTTTGGCCGTGAACGTGAACTCCTTCGTGCGGCCCGGGCCGATGGTCGAGTAGTCCTTCTCCGGCGGCCCGGGCCGATGGTCGAGTAGTCCTTCTCCGGCGCCACCTCCGCGGAGTGCAGGTCGACCGAATGTGGGAAGTCCACCTTGAAGCCCTCGGAGGTCTTGTTGATGAGGTCGATCTTCACCTTGTCGCCCTGCTACTGCATGCGAAACTTCTTGACGGCACCGGACGGTATGCCAGGCAGCGTCGGATCAGGGCGCTTGTAGGGCTCGACCTTGAGGTTCGCGGGCGCGGCGGCGGCCGTAACGTCGTCGCGGGCTGTCGCTGCGGGAGGAACCCAGTCGCGCCTCGTCGTCGGCGAGACGCGCTTCGAGGCGCTCGAAGTGCTCGCCCGTGGTCTCGTCCGGATCGTCGAGCGGGATGGCGAAGCCGCCCTCATCGGGGTCAGACTCGTTAGGAGCTTTGGGAGCGGCGACACGGGGCATAGGTTTTCCTCAAGCCGACAATGCTTTCTGCTTGAGGATCGCGCCTGCGGCGCGGTCTTGCGACCGCTGACACCCGCACTCCGCGTCAGGGTTTACCCGCAAGACCCGTCAGCGGCGGGACAGCTCTGGCGGCTCAGGCGGCTCAGGCTTCCGCCTTCGATCCGGCGGCGATCCGGCGCAGATCGAGCGCCTTGTCGAGCGTCTCCTCGTCGACGTCGTGCTCGCGCGCCACTTCTCGGAGCGTGCGCCCGCTGGCGGTCGCGTCCTTGACGATCTCCGTCGCGCGGTCGTAGCCGATGAACGGGTTGAGTGCGGTGGCCACCGCGAGTGTCCCCTCGGCTGAGCGCTCGCAGCCTTCCAGGTTGGCTTCGATCCCGTTCACGCACTTCTCGGTGAACAACTGGCTGGAGGTGGTGAGCAGGTGGATCGACTGCAACAGGTTGCGAGCAAGGAGCGGGATCCGGACGTTGAGCTCGAAGTTGCCCTGCATGCCGCCGATCGTGACCGCCAGGTCATTGCCGATCACCTGGGCGGCGACCTGCATGACCACTTCGGGCAACACCGGGTTGACCTTGCCCGGCATGATCGACGAGCCCTTCTGCAGCTCGGGGAGGAGCAGCTCGCCGATGCCGGCCCGCGGCCCCGAGCCCATCAGCGCGATGTCGCCCGCGATCTTGGTCAACGACACGGCGATGACCTTCAATGCGCCCGAGAGCTCGATCAGCGCGTCGCGGCATGCCTGCGCCTCGAAGGCGTCCTCGGGCGCGCGGGCCTCGAGGCCGGTTTCGGCTTGCAGCCGTTCACGGACTCTCGCGGCGAATTGGGGATGGGTGTTTAGCCCCGTCCCGGTCGCGGTCCCGCCGAGCGGGATCTGGGCCACCTGCGGCAGGGCGCCCGAGACACGACGGGCTCCGAGGCGGATCTGCGCGCCGTAGCCCGCGAACTCCTGGCCGAGCGTGACCGGAACGGCGTCCATCAGGTGGGTGCGCCCCGCCTTGACGACGTCCTTGAACTCCTCGGCCTTGGCGGCCAAGGCTGCCTCGAGCCCTTCCAGAGCCGGCAGTAGCCGGTGGGTGGCCTCGTCGAGCGCCGCGAGGTGCACCGCGCTGGGGAACACGTCGTTGGAAGACTGCCCCATGTTGACGTGGTCGTTCGGATGCACGCCCTCTCCGGCGAGATTGGCGATCACCTCGTTGGCGTTCATGTTCGTCGAAGTCCCCGAGCCCGTCTGGAAGACGTCGATCGGGAACTGGTCGTCGTGGAGACCCTCCGCGATCTCCCTGGCCGCCGCGGCGATCCGCTCGGCGAGCTCGCCGTCGAGTAGTCCGAGCTCGGCGTTGGCGAGCGCGCCCGCGCCCTTGACCCGCGCGAGCCACCGCACCACCGACACCGGAACGCGCTCGCCTGACACGGGGAAGTTGGCGACCGCCTTGCGGGTCTCGCCGCCCCAGAGCTCTCTCGGGGTCTCCTCAACGTTCATGTGGCCGGCCTCCAAAGTGGTTTGGACTCGATCGTAGAAGCCCTCACCAGGTCTTGACCGCCTCAACCCGCCGGCGGTGCTCGAGCGCCAGGCGCGTGTCGAGGACGATCGCCCCCGTCGCCATCGCCCGCACGGGGTTGAGGTCGGCTTCGACGATCTCGGGAACCTCGCGCAGAAGCAGGGCGAAGCGGAGGATGAGCTCGCGCAGAGCGTCGCGGTCGAGGATCGGGCTCCCGCGGAAGCCGTCGAGCTGCACGGCCACGCTCCTTGAGGCGGCGAGAAGCTCGTCGGCGTCCACGTCGGTGACCGGAAGCAGCCGGAAGCCCACGTCGCCCGCGAGGCCGGCCTGCCGGCCGCCGAGACCGAGCGCCATCACCGTACCCAGCTCCGGGTCGGAGATCGCGCCGACGAGCACGTCCGCGCCGGGAGCGACAAGGGGCTGGACGACGACTCCGTGCCACTCCCGCCCAGCGGCGTCCACGCGGCGCCCGAGCTCAGCCCATCCGGCTCGGATCGCCGCGGACCCGTCCAGGCCGAGCAGCACGGCATCGACGTCACCGGCGTGCCCGGGCGGCGGGAAGTCGGCTTTCAACACCACGGGCCCGCCCAGCGCCTCGGCTGCGGACACCGCCGCGTCGACTTCGGCGCAGGTCTCCGAGGTCACGAAGGGGATGCCGTGCGTGGCGAGGAGCGCTTGGGCCTCCGGGGTGGGCAGCCAGCCGGAGTCGGCGGAGTCTCGCGCGCCGACGCGCTCGCGGGCGCCCGCTGGATCAAGGTCGCCATAGCGGGGTCGGGCCCCCAATGGCCGCGAGAGCCATTCGCGCCGCTCCGCCGCCCGAGCGAGCACACCCGCGCAGGCCTCGGGGAAGAGGAAGTTGGGCACGCCACCGGGTTCGGCTTCGGGGAGGCGGCCTTCGGCGGTCACGACCGACGCGACCACCGGCTTGTCCTGACCCCGCGCCACTTCGTTGATCATCTCGAGCACGGCGGAAGGATCGCCGCCCGCAAGATCGACGTAGAAGGCCACCACCGCGTCGACGCCCTCGTCCGCGAGCAAGGCTTCGATCGCGGTCGCGTATTCCGCGGCGTCGGCGTAGATGCCCAGGGTGACGGGATTGGTGACCGGGCCGCCGCCGTCGAGTCGCTCGACGGTGGAGGGCCGGAGCGGCGGCACGGCGAGCCCTCGCGTCACGCACGAGTCGACGGCAAGGGTCCCCACCCCGTAGGAGTTGCTCACGACACCGATGCGGCGGCCGAGTGGCAGCGGTTGGGATTCGAAGAACTGGGCGGCGTTGAAGAGCTCATCCCCGCTGCGGAACCGCAGGACTCCCGCGTGGCGCAGGAGCGCGTC
>JAABUN010006210.1_pt1 | contig 13963 bp, 23 predicted proteins | sample 5559311 | NCBI WGS metagenome assembly JAABUN01 (sample SAMN10711877, study PRJNA513370) | rock metagenome | isolation source: Antarctica rocks | place: Antarctica: Victoria Land, Siegfried Peak sud | reverse complement strand
TCGTGGCGACAAGGACGGCGTCAACGCCAAGGTCGCTCACATTGAGTACGACCCCAACCGCACCGCGCGCATCGCGCTGCTGCACTACACCGACGGCGAGAAGCGTTACATCATCGCGCCGAACCGGTTGAAGCAGGGCGATGTGATCGAGAACGGTCCCAGCGCCGACATCAAGCCGGGCAACAACCTGCCGCTTCGCAACATCCCCGTCGGAACTGTGATCCACGCGATCGAGTTGCGTCCCGGTGGTGGAGCCAAAATCGCGCGCTCTGCTGGCACGCGTGTCCAGCTGGTCGCGAAAGAAGCGGGCATGGCGCAGTTGCGTATGCCGTCAGGCGAGATCCGCAACGTTGACGCCCGGTGTCGCGCCTCCATTGGTGAGGTTGGCAACGCCGAGCAGAGCAACATCAACTGGGGTAAGGCCGGCCGTATGCGTTGGAAGGGCAAGCGCCCGACCGTTCGTGGTGTCGTGATGAACCCTGTCGATCACCCGCACGGTGGTGGTGAAGGCAAGACCTCTGGTGGCCGTCACCCGGTCAGCCCATGGGGTCAGCCAGAAGGCCGCACCCGTCATTCAAATAAGCCAAGCGACAAGATGATCGTGCGTCGCCGCCGCAAGAAGCGCTGAGTAGGGAGAGCACGAAGTTATGCCTCGTAGTCTGAAGAAGGGTCCCTTCGTCGACGACCACCTGAGTAAAAAGGTGGACGCCATGAACGAGTTGGGCAAGAAGTCCGTGATCAAGACCTGGTCGCGTCGTTCGATGATCACCCCCGACATGTTGAGCCACACCATTGCGGTGCATGACGGCCGTAAGCATGTCCCGGTGTTCGTTACCGAGTCCATGGTCGGTCACAAGCTCGGCGAATTCGCTCCGACTCGGACCTTCCGCGGCCACGAGAAAGATGACCGGAAGGGACGTCGTCGATGAGCACCAATCAAGCTGAAGTCGCTACGAACGAAGCTCGTGCACAAGCGCGCCTCGTGCGAGTTACGCCGATGAAAGCGCGTCGTGTCGTGGACCTGGTCCGTGGCAAGCGTGTTCCCGAAGCGGTCTCCATCCTCAAGTTCGCGCCGCAAGCAGCGAGCGAGCCAGTGCTGAAGGTGCTGCAGTCCGCAGTTGCCAACGCCCGGTTCCGCGCTGACGCCACGGCCCAGGCCTTCGACGAGGCCAACCTGGTCGTCACGACGGCGTTCGTGGACGAAGGCCCGACGATGAAGCGCTTCCGTCCCCGCGCTCAGGGTCGCGCCAGTCAAATTCTTAAGCGCACGAGCCACATCACGGTGGTCGTGAGCGAATCCGCTACTCGCGCCAAAGGAGGTGCTCGCTGATGGGTCAAAAGATCAATCCGAACGGCTATCGCCTCGGCATCACCACTGACCACCGCAGCCGCTGGTTCGCAGACTCCACCAAGGTGGGTCAGCGTTACCGCGACTACGTCAAAGAAGATGTGGCAATTCGTGCGTTGATGTCGACCGGCATGGACCGCGCTGGCATCTCCAAGGTTGAGATCGAGCGCACCCGGGACCGTGTGCGGGTGGACATCCACACTGCGCGTCCCGGCATCGTGATCGGTCGCCGCGGCGCCGAAGCCGACCGCATCCGGGGAGAGCTAGAGAAGCTCACCGGTAAGCAGGTCCAGCTGAACATCCTCGAGGTCAAGAACCCCGAGATCGACTCCCAGTTGGTCGCACAGGGCATCGCCGAGCAGCTTGCTGCGCGTGTGACGTTCCGTCGCGCCATGCGCAAGGGTATGCAGTCCGCCACGCGTGCGGGTGCAAAGGGAATCCGCATCCAGTGCTCTGGTCGACTTGGTGGCGCAGAAATGTCGCGCTCGGAGTTCTATCGCGAAGGCCGCGTCCCGCTACACACACTGCGCGCCAACATCGACTACGGCTTCTACGAGGCGAAGACGACTTTCGGTCGCATCGGCGTGAAGGTCTGGATCTACAAGGGTGACCTCACGGCCAAGGAATTGGCTCGTGAAGAGGCCACCGCACCGGCACCTCGCGGAGGCCCCCGTGGCCGTCGCGATGGCGACCGTCCCGATGGTCGCCCGGCGCGTCGTGGAGACCGCTCGGAGCGTCCCGCCCGTGTAGGTGGCGGCGCTGAGACTGCGGGAAACACCTCCGCCGCTGCGCCCGCGCCCACCGCCGAGGCAGTTACGGCACCAGCCGCTAGCCCCCAGGGAGGCGACGCCTGATGTTGATCCCACGTCGTGTGCGCTATCGCAAGCAGCACCACCCCGGTCGCAGCGGAGCCGCCAAGGGCGGCACCACCGTGGCGTTCGGTGACTATGGCATCCAGGCTCTCGAGCCGGCATACATCACCAACCGTCAGATTGAGTCCGCACGTATTGCCATGACTCGTTACATCAAGCGTGGCGGCAAGGTCTGGATCAACATTTACCCGGACCGCCCGTTGACCAAGAAGCCCGCGGAAACGCGGATGGGTTCGGGTAAGGGTTCGCCGGAGTGGTGGATCGCCAACGTCAAGCCAGGTCGCGTTATGTTCGAGCTCTCCGGTGTGTCCGAAGAAATCGCCCGCGAGGCAATGCGCTTGGCCATGCACAAATTGCCGATGAAGTGCCGCTTCGTCGCGCGTGAAGGAAGTGAGGTCTGATGGCAATTGGATCCAAAGACCTAAACCCCGAGCAGCTGCGCGGTCTCGAGAGCGACCCGCTAAGCGATGCGCTGATCGAGGCCAAGAAGGAACTGTTCAACCTGCGGTTCCAGTCGGCCACCGGGCAGTTGGAGAGCCACGGCCGCTTGCGCGCCGTGCGTCGCGACATTGCTCGCATCTACACAGAAATGCGTGAGCGCGAGCTCGGCATCGGTGGCCATGTCACCGCGGTCGAGGACGAGCCAGCAGCAACGAAGGAAGAGGTGAGTTGATGAGCGAAACTCCAGCAACGCCGGCCGAGGCAAGCGAGACGGGCGACGAGACTCGCAACTACCGCAAGGTGCGTCAGGGCTACGTCTTATCCGACAAGATGGACAAGACCGTGGTCGTGTCCGTCGAAGACCGTGTCAAGCACGCGCTCTACGGGAAGGTGCTTCGTCGCAGTTCCAAGGTGAAGGCGCACGACGAGACCAACGATGCCGGCATCGGCGACTTGGTCCAGATTATGGAGACCCGTCCGATGTCGGCCACGAAGCGCTGGCGTGTCGTGTCAGTTCTCGAACGCGCCAAATAGCATCACCATCATCCACAGCTTCATTCATCAACATAGTTCGGCAAGGCTTGCCCGTACGCGGGGGAGAACCGGCTCGACGACAGGAGTTCGACAGTGATTCAGCAGGAGTCGCGGCTACGTGTCGCGGACAACACCGGCGCAAAGGAGATCCTGTGCATTCGTGTGCTGGGCGGCTCAGGCCGCCGGTACGCCAGCATCGGTGACACCATCGTGGCCACGGTGAAGGACGCCATCCCCGGTGGCAACGTCAAGAAGGGCGAGGTCGTCAAGGCGGTTATCGTCCGTACTCGTAAAGAGCGTCGGCGTGCTGACGGTTCGTACATCAAATTCGACGAAAACGCGGCGGTGATTTTGAAGAATGACGGTGACCCTCGTGGTACTCGTATCTTCGGACCCGTCGGTCGTGAACTGCGCGATAAGCGCTTCATGCGCATCGTGTCTCTGGCACCGGAGGTGATCTGACATGGCGAAGCTCAAGATTAAGAAGAACGACCTAGTCCAGGTAATCTCTGGGCGTACCCAAGCCAACGGTGGCGACCGCGGTAAGCAGGGTCGCGTGATTCAGGTGTTCCCCGAGACCAACCGCGTGTTGGTCGAAGGCATTAACCGGATCACCAAGCACACCAAGGCCGGCGACGAGCGCGGCGTGAACACCGGTGGCATCCAGGTCATGGAAGCCCCGCTTCACATCAGCAACGTGGCGGTTGTCGACCCCGAAACGAAGAAGCCGAGCCGGGTCGGCGTGCGTGTCGAGTCTGTGACCGAAGACGGTCGCACCACGACGCAGCGGGTTCGGTATGCCGTGCGCTCGGGTAAGGACTTGTGATGAGTACTGAGACAGTCGAGACCGAGTCGGTCGACACCCCCGCAGTAAAGTCCGAGCGTGTCGTGCCTCGTTTGCAGGTGCGGTACCGCGAGGAGATCGTCCCGGGCATGGTTGAGGAATTCAGCTACGCCAACCCGATGCAGGTTCCCGGGGTCGTCAAGATCATCGTGAACATGGGTGTCGGTGAAGCTGCCCGGGACAGCAAGCTGATCGAGGGCGCAATCCGCGACCTGTCGACCATCACCGGTCAGCGTCCGGCGGTCACCAAGGCTCGCAAATCGATCGCCCAATTCAAGTTGCGCGAAGGTATGCCGATCGGCGCTCACGTGACGCTGCGCGGCGACCGGATGTGGGAGTTCCTGGACCGCCTGCTGTCCTTGGCGCTGCCCCGAATCCGTGACTTCCGTGGCCTGTCGCCCAAGCAGTTCGACGGGCGCGGCAACTACACCTTCGGTCTGACCGAGCAGTCGATGTTCCATGAAATCGACCAAGACAAAATCGACCGGGTGCGCGGTATGGACATTACGTTGGTCACCACCGCCACCACCGATGACGAGGGTCGTGCGTTGTTGCGTCGACTCGGCTTCCCGTTTAAGGAGAACTGATCGTGGCGAAAACTGCACTGGTCAACAAGGCCAACCGCAAGCCCAAGTTCAAGGTGCGTGGCTACACGCGCTGCCAGCGATGCGGACGTCCGCACTCGGTGTACCGCAAGTTCGGTTTGTGCCGCATCTGCTTGCGCGAAATGGCACACGCGGGCGAGCTGCCCGGTGTGACCAAGTCCAGCTGGTAATCCTCTTCATCTCTGACCACATCGCAACAGCATCGCAGGTCGGTCGAAGCGCTTCGGCGCAGGCAACTGAAACCGCGATGAGGAAGGGCGAGTAGCCCCATGACCATGACCGACCCGATTGCGGACATGCTGACACGCATCCGCAACGCCAACTCGGCTCACAAGGAAGACGTGCGTATGCCGTTTTCCAAGTTGAAGTCGCACATCGCTGAAATCCTCCAGGCCGAGGGCTACATTGCCGGCTGGTCCGTCGAGGAAGCCCCCGTCGGCAAGACCTTGGCCATCGACCTGAAGTACGGCCCGAACCGCGAGCGTTCGATCGCTGGCCTGCGCCGCGTGTCCAAGCCTGGGCTGCGCGTCTACGCCAAGTCGACCAACCTGCCTCGCGTGCTCGGCGGACTGGGAGTGGCGATCATTTCTTCGTCCACCGGCCTGCTGACTGATCGCCAAGCACACCAGAAGGGCGTAGGTGGAGAAGTTCTCGCCTACGTCTGGTAGGGAGGAAACAGATGTCACGTATTGGACGACTCCCCATCCCGATCCCCGCAGGTGTGGACATTGCCATCGAGGGGCAGGACGTTACGGTCAAGGGCCCGAAGGGACAGCTGGACCTGACTGTCAGCTCGCCGATCACGGTCGGTCGCGAAGACGACGGCACCATCTTGGTGTCGCGTCCTAACGACGAGCGTCAGTCACGCTCTCTGCACGGTCTCACGCGTTCGCTGATCGCAAACATGATCGAAGGTGTGACCAATGGCTACACCAAGAGGCTTGAGATCCACGGCACGGGTTACCGCGTGTTAGCCAAAGGCTCGGACTTGGAGTTCGCGCTGGGCTTTAGCCACTCAGTGCCGGTCGCGGCACCCGAAGGCATCACCTTCACGGTGACCAACCCCACCCGGTTTGCTGTTTCCGGGATTGACAAGCAGCAGGTCGGCGAAGTTGCCGCAAACATCCGTAAGTTGCGTCGCCCCGAGCCCTATAAGGGCAAGGGTGTGCGCTACGAAGGCGAGCACGTCCGCCGCAAGGTCGGAAAGGCTGGTAAGTAAGCCATGGCAATTATTGTGAAGAGGGCCAAGGGTAAAAGCGCTGCACGCACCCGCCGGCATACTCGCCTGCGTAAGAAGATCACCGGAACGCCCGAGCGTCCCCGATTGGTGGTGAACCGTTCGACCCGCCACGTCTTCGTGCAGTTGGTCGACGACACGACCGGCACCACGTTGGCGAGCGCGTCCACCATGGAAGCCGATCTGCGAAAGAGCGGCGACGACAAGACCGCCAAGGCTTCGCGCGTCGGCGGCATGCTCGCCGAGCGTGCCAAGGCAGTCGGAGTCGAGACCGTGGTCTTCGACCGTGGAGGCAACCGGTACGCCGGTCGCGTCGCGGCGATTGCCGACGGTGCTCGTGAAGGGGGCTTGTCCCTGTGACAACTGTGATCCTGAACCACACTGATCTGAAGAGGAACGTCTGATGGCTGCAGAGCAGCAAGGCCGTAGCACGGCAGGTGGCACCGGAGCAGGTGCCGGCTCCGGAGCCGCAGGTGGTAACACTCGAGGCGATAACCGTGGTGGCGGTCGTGACGGTGGTCGCGGCGGTCGTGATGGCGGCCGTGGCGGTCGTGAGGACAGCAACCAATACCTGGAGCGCGTCGTCACCATCAACCGCGTGTCGAAGGTCGTCAAGGGTGGTCGTCGCTTCAGCTTCACCGCTCTCGTCGTCGTTGGCGACGGGGATGGCACCGTCGGTGTCGGCTATGGCAAGGCCAAAGAGGTGCCTGCCGCGATTGCCAAGGGCGTCGAGGAAGCCAAGAAAAACTTCTTCAGGGTTCCCCGTATCGCTGGCACCATCCCGCACCCCGTTCAAGGTGAAGCCGCCGCCGGTGTCGTCATGTTGCGTCCGGCGAGTCCTGGTACTGGTGTTATCGCCGGTGGCCCGGTGCGCGCCGTGCTCGAGTGCGCTGGCATCCACGACGTGTTGAGCAAGTCGCTCGGCTCGAACAACGCCATCAACATCGTGCACGCTGCGGTGCAGGCGCTGCATGAGTTGGAGACGCCCGAGGCGGTCGCGGCTCGCCGTGGCAAGTCCCTTGAAGATGTTGCGCCGGCAGCGATGCTGCGGGCCCGCGCTGAGGCAGGTGCCTGATGGTTCAATTGAAAGTAACCCAGACCAAGTCGGGTATCGGTGGTAAGCACATGCACCGGGAGACATTGCGCTCCTTGGGCCTGAAGCGCATCGGTCACACCGTCGTGAAGGAAGACCGTCCCGAATTTCGCGGGATGGTCCGCACGGTCCGCCACCTGGTGACCGTCGAGGAGGTTGACTGATCATGGCTAAGAGCACAACGCCCCAGGGCGATGCGCAGACCAGCACGGGTGGCAGTGCGCTGAAGGTGCACCACCTGCGCCCCGCCCCGGGTGCCAAGACCGCGAAGACCCGTGTGGGTCGCGGTGAGGCAAGCAAGGGTAAGACCGCAGGTCGTGGAACCAAGGGAACGAAAGCTCGTTACCAGGTTCCGGCTGCGTTCGAGGGTGGTCAGACGCCGATGCACATGCGTCTGCCGAAGCTGCGCGGGTTCACCAACCCGTTCAAGATTCAGTACCAGGTCGTCAACGTCGACCAGCTCGCTCTGCTGTTCCCCGAAGCTGGTCAGGTCGGCGTTGCCGACATGGTCGCCAAGGGTGCCGTGCGCAGGGACGAGCTCGTCAAGGTGCTCGGCACCGGTGAGATCACAGTCGCGTTGCAGTTGAGCGCTCACAAGTTCTCGGCGTCCGCCAAAGAGAAGATCGAAGCGGCCGGCGGTTCGGTCACCTCGCTCGACTCCTGATTTGCGTGAAGGCAGCACCTCGTCATCTATGGCGGGGTGCTGCATACTTCACACAGTGCCGAGGCCCCGGCCGCTCTCGTAGCGTTCGGGGCTTCCGCGTCCACCTGCGGGTGCTAATGTCGCCCGGTCCGCATCCCGATCCCACGGACTGAGTTCATCATGGGATTACCGAGGAGGATTTAGTCGTGCTCTCCGCGTTCGCGCGGGCGTTCAAGACGCCCGATCTTCGTAAGAAGATCCTGTTCACGCTCGCCATTATGGCGTTGTTTCGGCTGGGCTCCCACATACCTGCACCCGGTATCGATTACGAGCTGGTGCAGCAGTGCCAGGCGGCAGCAACGAGCAGCCAGAACTCAGTTCTGGGGTTTGCGAATCTCTTTAGTGGTGGGGCGCTTCTGCAGTTATCGATTTTTGCCCTCGGCATCATGCCCTACATCACGGCCGCGATTATTACCCAGTTGTTGACGGTCGTCATTCCGCGATTCGAGGCCCTGAAGAAAGAGGGCCAAGCGGGTCAAACGAAGATGACACAATACACGCGGTACCTCACCATTGGCCTTGCGGTCTTGCAGTCGTCCACCCTGGTGACGTTCGCACGAAACCCGGAGAACCTCTTTGGCGGCGGGTGCACCACCGTCATGCCGGACGAGTCCTGGACGGTCATCTTGATGATGGTGCTGACCATGACCGCAGGCACCAGCCTCATCATGTGGCTCGGCGAATTGATCACCGAGAAGGGGATCGGTAACGGTATGTCGTTGTTGATTTTCACCGCGATCGCCGCTGGTTTCCCGGGCTCGCTGATCGCCATTCAGCAGCAGTCGTGGGGCACCTTCGCCTTCGTGATGGCGCTCGGCTTGGTCGTCATCACGCTGGTCGTCTTCGTTGAGCAGTGCCAGCGCCGCATCCCAGTGCAGTACGCCAAGCGAATGATTGGGCGGCGTCAGTATGGCGGCACCTCTACATACATTCCGTTGAAGTTGAACATGGCCAACGTCATCCCGATTATCTTCGCGAGTTCGATTCTGACGTTGCCCACCTTGATAGCCGGTTTCAATAGCGGTGCCGATGGCATTTCTCCCGGTTGGGTGACATGGATTAACAACAATCTCAGTGTCGGTGCCAGTGGTAGTTCGTGGGTGTACATGTTGCTGTATTCCGGCCTCATTATTTTCTTCACGTTCTTCTACGTTTCGGTGACCTTCAACCCGGTGGACGTCGCGGACAACATGAAGAAGTACGGCGGGTTCATCCCCGGAATCAGGGCGGGTCGGCCCACGGCGGAGTACCTTGAGTACGTGATCTCCCGGATCACGACGGTCGGTGCGATCTACTTGGCGGCGCTTGCGTTGCTCCCGCTGATCGCCTTCAACACCTTGGGTGTCTCGCAGAGTTTCCCCTTCGGAGGCGCGTCGATCCTTATCGTGGTGGGGGTCGGTCTGCAGACCGTCAAACAGATCGAGTCTCAACTCCAGCAGCATGATTACGAAGGGTTTCTTCGCTGATGCGACTTCTCATTCTCGGTGCTCCAGGTGCGGGCAAAGGCACTCAGGCGATCCGTATAGCGGAGCGCCTCGACATCCCGGCAATTTCCACTGGGGATATCTTCCGCAAGAACATCGCCGAGGAGACCGAGTTGGGGATGCAGGTCAAGTCGATCTTGGCCTCTGGGGGCTTTGTGCCCGACGACGTCACTATCGCCATCGTCCGCGACCGTTTGGCGCAGGCGGACGCTCAAGGCGGATTCCTGCTGGACGGCTTCCCTCGCACGCCGGGCCAGGTCGAGGCACTCGATGAGATGCTGAGCGACCAGGGTGGAGCGCTTGATGCGGTCGTCGATTTGACGGTCGACACGGACGAGGTCGTGCAGCGGTTGCTGCAGCGGGCGCAAGAGCAGGGCCGGTCGGACGATACCGAAGAGGTCATTCGAGCGCGGATGAGTTTGTATGCCGAAGAGACGGCACCGCTGTCGGCGATCTACCGAGGACGCGGGGTGCTGATCCACGTCGACGGCATGGGCGACGTCGACCAGGTCACCGAGCGCGTCTTCGCCGCTTTGGACTCCGTGTCCGACAGCGCCTGAGTTTGACCCTGTTTCGACGGCCCAAGATCGAGGCCAAGACCCCCGAGCAGATCCAACTGATGCGGGCTGCGGGTCTAGTCGTGGGTCAGACACTTCAGTTGGCTCAGAGTCTGGCGGTAGTTGGGGCGACCACCGGTGAGATTGATCGGCACGCTGAGGCCGCCATCCGAGCCGCCGGTGCGACGCCGTCCTTCAAGGGCTACCACGGCTTCCCCGGGTCTCTGTGCATCAGCGTGAACGACGAGGTGGTTCACGGCATACCGGGGGAGAGGTTGCTTGTCGACGGGGATCTGGTGTCGATCGACTGCGGTGCGATTGTGGCCGGCTGGCACGGCGACGCTGCTGTGAGTCTCATCGTCGGAGGGCGCGATGGGGCGTCGGCACGTGCTGACGACGTTGCGCTAATGGACGACACGGAGGCCTCGCTATGGGCGGGAGTCGCCGCGCTGGCTTCGGGGGAGCGCCTGTTCGCCGTCGGTGACGCGGTCGAAGAAAGCGTGACGGCTGCACAGCAGCGGCGCAATACCGCGGGACAGGCTGTGGAGTACGGGATTGTCGAGGACTTCACTGGGCACGGGATCGGCACCTCCATGCATATGGACCCGCATATACCCAACTACGCGGTCGAGGCTAAGGGCCCCACGGTTCCGGTAGGCGCGACCGTGGCCATCGAGCCGATGGTGACGCTGGGGACCATCGATACCAGGACTCTTGCCGATGATTGGACGGTCATCAGCGCCGATGGGTCTAGGGCGGCGCACTGGGAGCACACCGTTGCGGTGACTGAGCATGGACTATGGGTGCTGACCGCCCTCGATGGCGGCCAGCCTCAGCTCGAAGCCCACGGTGCCGCCTATGCGCCTTTGGCGTAACGATCCCTCGCAGGGGATTCGCATCCTGGCGCGAGCGTGACGTACGATGGCCCGTCGGCCCTAAGTGGGTCCATTTTGTGTGTAGTCAGCAATCAACCACAACCGCACGTAACTACAACGAAGGATAGATCAGCCTATGGCGAAGAAGGACGGCGTCATCGAGATCGAGGGCACTGTTGTTGAGTCCCTCCCGAACGCAAACTTCCGTGTCGAGTTGAGCAACGGTCACATCGTGCTCGCTCACATTTCCGGCAAGATGCGTCAGCACTACATCCGGATCCTCCCCGAGGACCGTGTTGTGGTGGAGCTCAGCCCGTACGACCTCACCCGCGGCCGGATCGTTTTCCGTTACCGCTGAGCCACACGGCACGAAGGCACGACATGCACGACGTATCAGTTAAATCCGCACCATCCTTATCCACACCCAGATCGAAAGATGGCCACTGAAGCTATGAAGGTTCAGCCGAGCGTCAAGAAGATCTGCGACAAGTGCAAGGTGATTCGTCGTAACGGACGCGTCATGGTGATCTGCGAAAACCTGCGCCACAAACAGCGCCAGGGCTGAGCAGCACCACCAGCACATCGCGGGCTTCATCGCACGCACACAGCAACAAGCAGCACCCGACCCCCGCTATGCGGGACGTCACCCTTGGCGCGGAGGCCAAGGACCGCAGGGCTCACGCTCGAGAAACAATGCGGATCGGTGTTGCACCAGACCTCCGATGAGAACACACAGGAGCACGTCACCATGGCACGACTCATAGGTGTCGACCTTCCGCGCGAAAAGCGCGTCGAGGTCGCACTGACTTACATTTTCGGTGTGGGACGCACCCGCGCCGAGTCCACGTTGGCTACGACGGGTGTTGACCCGTCGATCCGCGTCAAGGATCTGACCGAAGATCAGCTGGTGTTGTTGCGAGACCACCTTGAGGAGCACTTCCGCCTCGAAGGTGACCTGCGCCGTGAGATCGCTGCTGACATCCGCCGCAAGGTTGAGATTGGCAGCTACCAGGGAATTCGCCACCGTCGTGGCCTTCCTGTTCACGGTCAGCGCACCAAGACGAATGCGCGCACTCGCAAGGGTCCCAAGCGGACCGTCGCCGGCAAGAAGAAGGTCACCAAGTAGCCCCCGGCTGCTTGGTCCTAGAGGAGATTCTGCATGCCCCCCAAGAGCCGTAGTCAGGCTGGCGCACGCAAGGTGCGTCGTAAAGAGAAGAAGAACATCGCGTTTGGACAGGCTCACATCAAGAGCACGTTCAGCAACACGATCGTGACCATCACCGACCCCACCGGCGCCGTCATTGCATGGGCCTCGTCCGGCCAGGTCGGATTCAAGGGTTCGCGTAAGTCCACCCCGTATGCCGCGCAGATGGCCGCCGAGGCTGCCGCCCGTCGCGCCATGGATCACGGGATGCGCAAGGTCGACGTGTTCGTCAAGGGCCCGGGTTCGGGTCGCGAGACGGCAATTCGGTCGTTGACCGCCGCTGGCCTCGAGGTCGGCGCAATCAGCGATGTCACCCCGCAGGCGCATAACGGTGTGCGCCCGCCCAAGAAGCGTCGCGTCTGAGCGCCGGAAGGTAAAGGTAAGCAAACATGGCCCGTTACACCGGCCCCATCACCAAGAAGTCTCGCCGTCTCAAGGTCGACCTCGTCGGCGGAGACAAGAACTTCGACCTACGTCCCTTCCCCCCGGGTCAACACGGCCGTCGCCGTACCCAGGAGAAGGAATACCTCACCCAGTTGCAGGAGAAGCAGAAGGCTCGCTTCACCTACGGCGTCATGGAGAAGCAGTTCCGTCGCTACTACGAAGAGGCGGCGCGTCGTCCCGGCAAGACCGGTGACAACCTGCTGACTATCCTCGAGTCGCGTCTGGACAACGTCGTTTACCGCGCTGGTCTGGCTCGCACCCGTCGCGCCGCCCGCCAGATGGTGACGCACGGTCACTTCCACGTCAACGGCGTGCGCGTGGACGTTCCGTCCTACCGCGTTCACACCTACGACATCATCGACGTGCGCTCCAAGTCCGTCGAGAAGCTTCCGATCGAGCTGGCTCGCCAGACCTTCGGCGACCGCCCGATCCCAGCTTGGATGAAGGTCGTTCCCGGCACGCTGCAGATCCTGGTTCACCAGGTTCCGACGCGCGCCCAGATCGACACCATTCTGACCGAGCAGCTGATTGTGGAGCTCTACTCCAAGAACTGATCCACCCCCACGTTGCGGGTATGCCGCGTGCTCACTTCGGCGAGCACGCGGCATACCGGATGTGTGTCCAGCGCTTCGAATACCGAGTCGAACTGCTGCCGCCGACCGTCAGGGTCGGTCATAGCCAGGCATCAAATAGCGGGTGCCTGTGGAAAGGAAGATTTTTATGCTGATTGCTCAGCGTCCCGCCCTGTCCGAGGAGGTTGTCTCCGACGCGCGCTCGCGCTTCACCATTGAGCCCCTCGAGCCCGGCTTCGGCTACACCCTCGGCAACTCCCTGCGCCGCACCTTGCTTTCGAGCATCCCCGGCGCCTCGTTGACCAGCCTGCGCATCGATGGCGTGCTGCACGAGTTCTCCACGATCCCCGGGGTCAAGGAAGACGTCACCGAGATCATCTTGAACCTCAAGAGCCTCGTGGTTTCCAGCGAGTTCGACGAGCCCGTCGTCATGTACCTGCGCAAGCAGGGTGCAGGCGCGGTCACCGCTGCCGACATCGCTCCGCCAGCTGGCGTGGAGGTCCACAACCCGGACCTGCACATCGCCACCTTGAACGACTCCGGCAAGGTCGAGATGGAACTGACGGTCGAGCGCGGCCGCGGCTACGTGTCGGCTCAGTTGAACAAGTCCATCGAGCAGGAAATCGGCCGCATCCCGGTCGACTCCATCTATTCGCCGGTGCTGGCCGTGACCTACAAGGTCGAGGCCACCCGTGTCGAGCAGCGCACCGACTTCGACCGCTTGGTGCTCGACGTCGAGACCAAGCGCTCCGTTGCCCCGCGTGACGCGATGGCCTCCGCCGGTCGCACCCTCGTGGAGCTCTTCGGTCTGGCTCGTGAGCTGAACTTCGAAGCCGAAGGCATCGAGATCGGCCCCTCAGCCGGCGACGCTGCCCTGGCTTCGGACTTGGCGCTGCCGATTGAGGACTTGGACCTGACGGTTCGCTCCTACAACTGCCTCAAGCGCGAAGGCATCCACACCGTTGGCGAGTTGGTCAGCCGCAGCGAGGCCGACCTGCTCGACATCCGCAACTTCGGCGCCAAGTCAATTGACGAGGTCAAGGAGAAGCTGGGCGAAATGAGCCTCGCGCTCAAGGACAGCCCCCCCGGATTTGACCCCAGTACAGCGGACTACTCAGAGGACGACTCGTTGGAAGACGACGCCGACGCG
>JAABUN010006209.1_pt1 | contig 13965 bp, 11 predicted proteins | sample 5559311 | NCBI WGS metagenome assembly JAABUN01 (sample SAMN10711877, study PRJNA513370) | rock metagenome | isolation source: Antarctica rocks | place: Antarctica: Victoria Land, Siegfried Peak sud | reverse complement strand
GTCATGACCTTCGCCATGTCGAGGAGGAACCCGAGTTCGACCGCCTCCAGGAGGTCCAGGTTGAACCGCTTGCCCTTGTCCTGGACGGTGATGCGCGTGTACCGCTCTTCCAGCGCATCGATGACGCGCAACGCCCCGAGCAGGGTTTCCTCGGTGCGGAACACCTGGACATTGGCGTCCATGATGTCCTGGAGTTCCTTGCGGATCAGGGCGACCCGCTCTCCACCTTCGGAGCTGCGCGCCCGGTTGAGGAGCTCCTCGGTCTCCGCGGTGGGGTTCTCGGGGATCTCGACGAAGTCCGCGGTCAGCGCGTATTCCGCTGCGGCCAGGCCGGCTCGTTTTCCGAAGACGTTGATGTCGAGCAGGGAGTTGGTGCCGAGCCGGTTGGACCCGTGGACGGAGACGCATGCCACCTCACCGGCAGCGTAGAGCCCGGGAACCACGGTGTCGTTGTCCGCCAGCACCTCGGCCTTGATGTTCGTCGGGATGCCGCCCATGGCGTAGTGCGCCGTCGGGAACACGGGAACTGGTTCGGTGTAGGGCTCGACACCCAGGTAGGTGCGGGCAAACTCGGTGATGTCGGGGAGCTTCGCGTCGATGTGGGCGGGTTCGAGGTGGGTGAGGTCGAGCAGGACGTAGTCCTTGTTCGGTCCGGCGCCGCGTCCTTCACGGACCTCGTTGGCCATCGAGCGCGCAACGATGTCACGCGGGGCGAGATCCTTGATGGTGGGAGCATAGCGCTCCATGAAGCGCTCACCCTCCGAGTTGCGCAGGATCGCGCCCTCCCCGCGGGCAGCCTCAGAGAGCAGGATACCGAGTCCGGCGAGGCCGGTCGGGTGGAACTGGAAGAACTCCATGTCTTCGAGCGGGATGCCCCGCCGGAATGCGATGCCCATGCCGTCACCGGTCAGTGTGTGGGCGTTCGACGTCGTCTTGTAGACCTTGCCGACTCCACCCGAAGCGATGACCACTGACTTGGCCTGGAAGATGTGCAGCTCTCCGGAGGCGAGATCGTAGGAGACCACGCCGGCGGTGCGCTTCTCGATGCGAGTCACGCCGTCGACGGTGACTTCCTGGTCGACCATCAGGAGGTCGAGGACGTAGTACTCGTTGTAGAACTCCACATTGTGCTTGACGCAGTTCTGGTAGAGCGTCTGCAGGATCATGTGCCCGGTACGGTCTGCGGCGTAGCAGGACCGGCGGACGGGCGCCTTCCCGTGGTCACGGGTGTGACCGCCGAAGCGCCGCTGGTCGATGCGTCCCTCGGGCGTCCGGTTGAACGGCAGGCCCATCTTCTCGAGGTCGAGGACGGCTTCGATGGCCTCTTTCGCCATGACCTCGGCGGCGTCCTGGTCGACGAGGTAGTCACCGCCCTTGACCGTGTCGAACGTGTGCCACTCCCAGTTGTCCTCCTCGACATTGGCCAGTGCTGCACACATTCCGCCCTGAGCCGCACCCGTGTGGGAGCGGGTCGGGTAGAGCTTCGTCAGGACGGCGGTGTGGGCCCGTTGGCCCGATTCGATGGCTGCGCGCATTCCTGCGCCGCCAGCGCCGACTATGACGACGTCGTACTTGTGGACCTGCATGCTGGTCGCTCTTTCTGTTGAAACCACTGTGTGTGCACGAGGGAGTCCTATCGGCCCGTCGTGCGGAAACTGCGGATGCCGGGCAGCAACCTACGGTGCCGGGCAGTAGTCCGCTACGTGGGGGACCCCATCGATGACGGGGCAGGGATCGAAGGTGAAGATCACGAGGGTGCCGAGGACCACGATGACGACGGTCGATGAGTACAGCACGCCCTTGAGCATCATCCGCGTGCTGTTCTTCTCCGCGTAATCGTTGATGATCACGCGCACGCCGTTGGTGCCGTGCAGCATGGCGAGCCACAGCATCGTCAAATCCCAAATTTGCCAGACCGGACTGGCCCATTTGCCGGCAACGAAGCCGAAATCGATACCGCTGATGCCGTCTCCGGCAATCAGGTTCACGTAGAGGTGGACGAAGATGAGCACGACAAGGATGGCTCCCGAGATGCGCATGAACAGCCACGCGACCATCTCGAAGTTGCCGCGCGAGGTGGACGAGCGTGAGTAACCGGGAGAGACCCGGCCGGAGCGGGGGCTTTCGATGGTTGGGGTAGCCATGGCGTACTAACCTCCGAAGACGTGCGAGAGATGGCGGATCGAGAAGGCGACCATGACGACCGCCCAGAGACCGACGACGCTCCAGAGCATCTGGCGGTGGTACTTCGGGCCCTTCTTCCAGAAATCCACGAGGATCACCCGGATGCCGTTGAAGGCATGGAACACGATCGCAGCGACGAGGCCGAGCTCGCCGAGACCCATGATCGGGTTCTTGTACGAGGCGATGACGGCGTCATAGGCTTCCGGTGAAACACGGACCAGGGACGTATCCAGGACGTGGACCAGGAGGAAGAAGAAGATCACCACCCCGGTTATGCGGTGGGCAACCCAGGACCATTGACCTTCGCGGCCCCGATAGAGGGTGCCCGCCGGTATCAGTGTCTTCGGCATCATGTTCGGCATCGAAACTACCTCCCTGCATCGCCTGGGCGTCAGCGCGTTATACGCAAGGATTACGCCAGTGCGACAGCACTCTTCTAAGGATAATGTAGGCCGGTGACACTTTCGGCTCAACGTAGGCGTCCCTCACCTGTGACCTTGTTAACAGCCGCGTTAGCAGCCGCGCTGACAGCCGCTGCACGGGACCGGTGATCGCTGCTGCCCGGCGTGCGTCGGTTACCGTGGAACGGATGACTACTGAGAGGGCGGCAGCCCAGAACCCCGACAACGCGATGGCACGCTTCTACGGCGTGATTCCGGCGGGAGGTACGGGCACGCGCCTGTGGCCCCTCTCGCGCGCTGCCGCGCCGAAATTCCTGCACGACCTCACCGGTTCCGGCAGCACCTTGATCCGCGCCACCTACGACCGCCTCCGCCCGCTGTGCAGCGGGCGGACCATGGTCGTCACGGGTATCGCGCACCGCCGGGCGGTGCTGGCACAGCTTCCTGAAATCGAGGACATGGACCTCGTGCTCGAGAGCGAGCCCAAGGACTCCGGGGCGGCCATTGGGCTCGCCGCCGCGATCCTGCACCAGCGCAACCCCGACATCATCATGGGATCCTTCGCCGCAGACCAGGTGATCTCACCGGTGGACGTCTTCCAGGACGCCGTCCGCGAGGCGATCCATACGGCGGCCCGGGGCTACATCGTGACGATCGGAATCAAGCCCACGCATGCGTCGACCGGATTCGGCTACATCCGGGCCGGGGACTCGCTGGCCGCCGAGGGAGCGCCCAGCGCCCGCGCCGTCATCGAGTTCGTGGAGAAGCCATCACAGGAGGTTGCCGACAGCTACATCGAGAGCGGCAACTACTCGTGGAACGCCGGCATGTTCGTGGCTCCCGTGGACCTCATGCTGAAGCACCTTTCCGCGAACGAGCCCGACCTCTACGCGGGCCTGATGGAGATTGCCGAGGCCTGGGACACGCCCCACCGCGTCGAGGTCGCCCGCCGGGTCTGGCCCACGCTGCCGAAGATCGCGATCGATTACGCCGTCGCCGAGCCCGCCGCGGCCGCGGGCGATGTCGCCATGATCCCGGGTGAGTTCAGCTGGGACGATGTCGGCGACTTCGCCGCTATCGGCCGGCTGAACCCGGCCGAGGAGAACAGCGAGCTCACGGTCATGGGGGAGGGGGCGCGCGTCTTCTCGGAGAACGCATCTGGCATCGTCGTCTCCGATACCAAGCGCGTGATCGCGCTGATCGGCATCAACGACGTCGTGATCGTGGATACTCCGGACGCACTCCTCGTGACGACCAAGGAGCACGCCCAGGAGGTCAAGAAAGCCGTCGAGCGACTGCGTGCCAGCGGGGATACTGACGTCCTCTAGCGAGCGGGACCGCAGCGGCAGGACGCGAAGGGGCGGGGCGTTCCGGAACGAGGCGGCGTCGGTCGGTAGGCTGAGGGGGTGGAAATGTTCAGCACCCAGAGCCCGCCGACCACCCGGGTGGGTGCCTCCCTCAGGCCGCTCGTCAGCGAACTGATCGGGATCCGGCGTGAGATCCACCGCCACCCGGAGTTGTCCTTCAGGGAGAACCGCACGACAGACCTCATCGTCGCCCGGCTCGAACAGGCCGGGCTGTCCCCCCAGCGCCTCGAGGGTACAGGCGCATTTGTCGACATCGGGCAGGGTCCGCTGCGGATCGGACTCCGGGCGGATATCGATGCCCTGCCGATCATCGAGGAAACAGGCCTGCCGTACGAGTCCGCCACGACCGGCGTCAGCCATGCCTGCGGGCACGACATCCACGGCACCGTAATGCTCGGCGTCGCCCTCGTCCTCGCCGACCTGAACGCCGACTTCCCCCTGCCGGCGACGGTGCGGATCATCTTCCAGCCCGCCGAGGAGATGATGCCCGGCGGTGCGCTCGACGTGATCGCCCAGGGGGTGCTCGACGATCTTCCCCGCATCGTTGCCCTGCACTGCGACCCGCACATCGACGTCGGACTCGTCGGAACCCGCATCGGAGCGATCACCTCGGCCTCGGACACGGTTCGCGTGGAGCTCAGCGGGCGCGGGGGGCACACCTCCCGTCCGCATCTGACCGAGGACCTCGTCTTCGCGCTCGCCTCCATCGCCGTGAACGTCCCGGCAATACTCTCGCGCCGAATCGATGTCCGCAGTCCCGTGTCCGTGGTCTGGGGCCAGATCCATGCCGGCTCGGCGCCGAATGCGATCCCAGCCCACGGTTTCATCTCCGGCACACTCCGTTGCCTGGAGGGCGAGGCGTGGGAGTGGGCCGGGGAGCTGCTCGACCGGGCCGTGCGCGACGTCGCAGCCCCCTTCGGGGTCGACGTGAAGCTCGAGCACATCCGCGGAGTGCCGCCCGTCGTGAACACGGAAGCGGAGACAGGGCTCCTGGAAGCCGCGGCCCGCGCCGAACTCGGCGCGGGCGCCGTCGTCCTCACTCCGCAGTCGATGGGTGGTGAGGACTTTGCCTGGATGACACAGAAGGTTCCCGGCGCCATGATGCGACTGGGCACGCGGACCCCGGGCGGTGAGACCTACGACCTCCACCGCGGGGACTACGCACCCGACGAGCGGGCGATCTCGTGCGGCGTCCGGGTGATGGCCGCCGCCGCGCTGCAGGCCGTTCTCGGGCCGTATCTCTGACGGCGAGAGGACCGACTCCTCGAAGACCGGCGACCGGGCTCGCGCGTGCGTCCCGATGCGTAACGAATTCCGAACGATCACCCCGCCCGGAGTGCCCGTGTAGTGCTCCCCAACACTTCACCCTTAGGATATCTGCATACGTGCTGCACCGACGGTGTCGCAGCGCTTCGGTCTTGCAGTGAAAACAGAGCCTCGGGTCACTCGTGACCCGCGATGGACACTCACTGACAATCGCCCCCGTTGCGCTTTTTCTTTTCCTGGAGGCAATTTTGAACAACTCACTGCGCAGGTTTTCGCGCGGCACCGGCCTGTCCGCCGCCGTTCTCGGCGTATCGGCCCTCGTCCTGTCCGGTTGCGGAGCACCTCCGGAAGAAACCCCGGCAGCCGGCGGCGGCACCAGCGCTGAAGCCAGTGCCGAGGCCAACTCCGACTATCTCGGCTGCATCGTCTCCGACGAGGGCGGATTCGATGACCGCTCGTTCAATCAGTCCAGCTACGAAGGCCTGAAGAAGGCCGAAGCGGACCTCGGCATCAGCATCAACGAGGCGGAGTCCCAGGCCCCGACCGACTTCGGCCCCAATGTCGACACCATGGTCCAGGGCGGCTGCGACCTCGTCGTCACCGTCGGCTTCCTGCTGGCGGACACCACCAAGGCCGCCGCCGAGGCGAACACCGAGACGAACTTCGCGATCGTCGACGACAACTCGATCGACCTGCCGAACGTCAAGCCGATCATCTACGACACGGCCCAGGCCGCGTTCCTCGCCGGCTACGCGGCGGCGGCAACGACAGAGACAGGCACCGTGGCCACCTACGGCGGGATCAACATCCCGACCGTCACCATCTTCATGGACGGCTTCGCCGACGGCGTCGCCTACTACAACGAAGAAACCGGCGAGGACGTCGAGCTTCTCGGCTGGGACAAGGAGACCCAGAACGGCACCTTCATCGGAAACTTCTCCGATGCCGCCGCGGGCAAGACCAACACCCAGAACTTCATCAACGAGGGCGCTGACATCATCATGCCCGTCGCAGGTCCGGTCGGTTCGGGCACGCTCGATGCCGTGATCGAGGCGAACGCGGCCGGCGAGGACATCAAGGCCATCTGGGTGGACTCCGACGGCTATGAGACCGCGGGCAAGGGGGAGGAGTTCATCCTCACCTCGGTCATGAAGCTCATGGGCGAGGCGGTCGAGGACGTCATCAGCACCGATGTCGAGGACGAGTTCGACAACACCCCGTACGTCGGCACGCTGGAGAACGGCGGCGTGGCACTGGCGCCGTTCCACGACCAGGAAGCCAATGTTCCCGCCGAGCTGCAGACGAAGCTCGACGAACTGAAGGAACAGATCATTTCCGGCGAGATCACGGTCGATTCGGCCGCCAGCCCCAAGTAGGCCCAACAGCGCCGACGAACCGCCTTCTTCCCGCGGATTAACTCCGGGAGGAAGGCGGTTCGTATGTGTGGCGGGTGTGTGCCCCGAAGCCGCAGCCAGTACCCAACAGGTAAATTGCAATCAGGACAACAGAACAGGCTGGGTTGTGAAACTCGAACTGATCGGCATCACGAAGCGCTTCGGATCGCTCGTTGCCAACGATCACATCGATCTCGTCGTGGAGCCGGGGCAGGTTCACAGCCTGCTCGGTGAGAATGGAGCCGGCAAGTCCACGCTCATGAATGTGCTGTACGGACTGTACGACCCGACCGAGGGCGAGATCCTCGTCAATGACAAGCCCGTGACCTTCAAGGGGCCCGGTGACGCGATGGCTGCGGGCATCGGCATGGTGCACCAGCACTTCATGCTCGTGCCGGTCTTCACCGTCGCGGAGAACGTTGCCCTCGGAAACGAGGCCACCAGGGCGGGCGGGATGCTCGACCTGCAGGACACACGGGAGCGCATCCGCCAGATCTCGGACCAGTACGGGTTCGCCGTCGATCCCGACGCCGTGGTCGAGGATCTTCCGGTCGGCGTGCAGCAGCGCGTCGAGATCATCAAGGCCCTCGTGCGTGACGCCGAGGTGCTGATCCTGGACGAGCCGACGGCCGTCCTCACGCCCAGGGAGACGGATGAGCTCCTGGGCATCATGGCCCAGCTCAAGGCGGACGGGAAGTCGATCGTCTTCATCTCGCACAAGCTGCGCGAGGTGAAGGCTGTATCCGACGTCATCACCGTCGTGCGCCGCGGCAAGGTCGTCGGCACCGCCGACCCCAGCGCCTCAACCACCGAACTCGCCTCGCTCATGGTTGGGCGATCCGTGCAGCTGACACTCGACAAGAAACCGGCCACGCCCGGTGACGTGACGTTCAGGGTGCACGACCTCACCGTCCAAGCCGCCAATGGCCAGCGCGTCGTGGACGGCATCAGTTTCGACGTCGCCCGAGGCGAGATCCTCGCCATCGCCGGTGTCCAGGGCAACGGCCAGACCGAGCTGACCGAGGCCATCCTGGGACTGCAGGGCCACGTCACGGGGACGATCACCCTCGACGGCAATGAACTGGTGGGCCGCAGCGTCAAGGACATCATCCGGGCCGGCGTCGGCTTCGTGCCCGAGGACCGCAGCGTCGAAGGCCTCGTGGGTAGCTTTTCCGTGGCTGAGAACCTCATCCTCAATCGGTACGACGACGCGCCCTTCGCCAGGGGGCTCACCATGTCCCCGTCCGTCATCGAGAAGAACGCCGAGGAGAAGATCGCCGAGTTCGACGTGCGCACGCAGTCGCCCTCGGCCGCGGCCGGTACCCTGTCCGGTGGCAACCAGCAGAAGCTCGTCATGGCGCGCGAACTGTCCCGACCGCTGAAACTGTTCATCGCATCCCAGCCCACGCGAGGCGTCGACGTCGGGTCGATCGAGTTCCTGCACCGCCGCATCGTCGCCGAGCGCGACGGCGGCACCCCCGTCATCATCGTGTCCACCGAACTGGACGAGGTCCTCGAGCTCGCCGACCGCATCGCGGTGCTGTACCGGGGGCGCCTGATGGGCATCGTCCCGGGCGCCGTGTCCCGTGATGTCCTCGGCCTGATGATGGCCGGCATGCCCGCCGATGAGGCCCTGGCGCAGGCACACGACGTACAAGGAGGGAACCCGTGAGTCCGCAGGACAATCGGCTGGTATCGCCAGCCGCCACGGCACCCGCGCCGGCACCCACGCCGGCCGATCCGAGTCTCATGCAGCGGATCATGACCGGAAACGCGCTCGTCGCGTTCCTGTCGGTGGTGCTGTCCCTCATCGTCGGCGGATTGCTGATCGCCGTGACCGACCCGAACGTCGCGCAGGCGTCGTCGTACTTCTTCGGACGGCCGCAGGACACCATCGGAGCAGCCTGGGCAGCGGCGTCGAGCGCCTATATCGCGCTGTTCCAGGGGTCGGTCATCAATCTGGGTGGTGACTCCTTCACGCAGGTGATCTACCCGCTCACGCAGACCCTTACGGTTGCGACGCCGCTGATCTGTGCGGGCCTCGGCGTTGCGCTCGCATTCCGGGCGGGGCTCTTCAATATCGGTGCGCAGGGCCAGATCCTGATCGGCGCGACCTTCGCCGGCTGGGTCGGGTTCACCCTGAACCTGCCCGCCGGCATCCATCTCCTGCTCGTGATCCTCGCGGGCATGGTGGGAGGTGCCGTGTGGGCCGGGCTGGTGGGGCTCCTGAAAGCCCGGACCGGTGCCCACGAGGTCATTCTGACCATCATGTTCAACTACATCGCAGCCAACCTGGTGCTCTACTTCCTGAGTACTCCGGCGTTCCAGCGCCCTGGATCCACGAACCCCATCAGCCCGCAGCTCAGCGAGACGGCGCTCTATCCACCACTCCTGGGGTCCGCCTTCCGCCTGCACTGGGGTTTCATCGTCGCAGTGCTGGCGACCATCTTCGTCTGGTGGCTCCTGACCCGGTCGACCGTGGGCTTCGAGCTTCGGGCCGTGGGTGCCAATCCCAACGCGGCCCGCACCGCAGGCGTCAGCGTCAGCAAGGGCTACATCCTCGCGATGTCCATCGCGGGGGCGCTCGCGGGCCTCGCCGGTGTGGCCCAGGTATCCGGAACCGAGAAGGTCCTCACCTCGGGCGTTGCGGCAAGCTTCGGCTTCGACGCCATCACCGTGGCCCTCCTCGGCCGCTCTTCGCCCTGGGGCACCTTCGCCGCGGGCATCCTCTTCGGTGCCTTCCGGGCAGGAGGTGTGACGATGCAGGCCTCGACCGGCACGAGTATCGATATCGTCCTCGTGGTGCAGTCGCTCATCGTCCTGTTCATCGCGGCCCCGCCGCTCGTCCGCTCACTGTTCCGCCTGCCTGATCCTGGCGCGTTCCGCACCGGCAAGGGCGGGACCACGACCCGCACACCAGCCTCGACCGGAGCAGCAGCATGAGCACAGCAACCGCCGCTCGTTCTGCGACCGACACCACCGTCCGGAGCTGGAAGAACCCGATCATCCTGTCCGTCGTCGCCGTCGTCGCGGTGCTCGTGTTCGCGCTGGGCGCGCCGGGGAATGACGTGACGTTCAGGTTGTCCGAGGCGAACGATCCGATCGTCCTGCCGTCGATCGTGGTGTCGGCGCCGGTGATCGGCTGGGTCGCGGCGCTGGCGATGGTCGCCCTCGCCGTTCTCGCGCTCCTGCTGACCCGTTCGGGGCAGAAGATCCCTACGGCGGTGCTGGCCGTCTTCGCGGTCCTGTTCCTCGTCGCATTCCTGACCTGGGTCGTCGGCAGCGCCCGCACCCCGAACGTCGCTCTCTACGGACTGCTGGCCGGTTCGGTGGCGCTGGCGGTGCCGCTGATCTTCGGCTCGCTCTCGGGCGTGCTCTGCGAGCGCTCCGGCGTGGTCAATATCGCCATCGAGGGGCAGCTGCTGTTCGGTGCTTTCGCGGCCGCGGTCGCCGCGTCACTTTCCGGCAATGCGTTCGTCGGCCTGATCGCAGCCGCCATCGCCGGTGTCATGGTGTCGCTCGTGCTCGCCGTCTTCAGCATCCGGTACGTCGTGAACCAGGTGATCGTCGGCGTCGTGCTCAACGTGCTGGTCTCCGGGCTCACCGGCTTCCTGTTCTCGGCGGTGCTGAGCGAGGACTCGGAGCGGTGGAACTCGCCGCCGAGCCTTCCCATGGTCCGGATCCCGCTGCTCGCGGACATCCCGGTCATCGGCCCCATCCTGTTCGAGCAGACCATCGTGGGTTACCTGATGTACGTGGCCGTCGCGACCGTTTACATCGCCCTTTACCATTCGCGCTGGGGCCTGCGGACGCGTGCGGTCGGCGAGCACCCCAAGGCCGCCGATACACTCGGCGTCAACGTCAACCGGATGCGTTTCATGAATGTACTGCTGGCGGGCGTCGTGGCGGGCGTCGGCGGGTCCTTCTTCACACTCGTGGCTGTCTCGGGCTTCGGCCGCGATATGACGGCCGGCCAGGGCTATATAGCGTTGGCGGCCCTGATCTTTGGCCGGTGGAACCCGATCGGAGCCTTCTTCGCCGCGCTACTGTTCGGCTTCGCCACCAATCTGTCCAATGTCCTGAGCCTGCTCGGAACCCCGGTCCCGGATCAATTCCTGCGCATGCTGCCCTATGTGGTCACGGTCTTCGCGGTGGCGGGACTCGTCGGCCGCTCGAGGGCTCCGGGAGCCGTCGGCATCCCGTACATCAAGGGCTAGGACGACGATGACCAACTGCGACATCCCCTGGGACGAGCTGGCCGCGACGGCGAAGGAAGCCATGGGACACGCCTATGTGCCCTATTCCAGCTACCCCGTGGGAGCGGCGGCACTGCTCGACGACGGCCGGATCATCTCCGGCTGCAATGTCGAGAACGCGTCCTACGGATTGACCCTGTGCGCTGAGTGTGTGCTCGTCAGCCAGCTCGCCCTGAGCGGAGGCGGGCGCATCAGGGCTTTCAGTTGCGTCGACGGTGCGGGCAAGATCCTCATGCCGTGCGGCCGCTGTCGCCAACTGCTGTACGAGTTCCGGGCACCGGACATGGTGCTCATGACCGTCAGCGGCATCCGCACCATGGATGAGATTCTGCCCGACGCTTTCGGCCCGCAGAACCTCGCCTGAGAAAGCAGAACCTTGCCTGGCATGAACCCCGCACCTCGCGGACTGCCACTCTTCCCAGGCGAACCTGACCATCATCCGACCAACCCGAGGATTCTCCATGACCGAACCGTTCGACGCCGTCGACATCATCCGGATCAAGCGCGATCACGGCACACTCTCGCCCGAGCAGATCGACTGGACCATCGACGCCTACACGCGTGGTGCCATCGCCGACGAGCAGATGTCGGCCCTCAACATGGCGATCCTGCTCAACGGAATGGACCGCGCCGAGATCTCCCGTTGGACGGCCGCGATGATCGCCTCCGGTGAGCGCCTGGACTTCTCCTCGCTCGGCCGTCCGACGAGCGACAAGCACTCCACCGGGGGCGTCGGCGACAAGATCACACTGCCGCTGGCTCCGCTCGTGGCAGTGTTCGGTGTCGTCGTGCCGCAGCTCTCCGGACGCGGACTCGGACACACGGGTGGCACCCTGGACAAGCTCGAAGCCATCCCCGGGTGGCGGGCGCAGCTCAGCAACGAGGACATGATGCGCCAGCTCGCCGAGGTCGGCGCGGTCATCTGCGCGGCCGGCACGGGGCTGGCTCCTGCGGACAGGAAGCTCTACGCATTGCGCGATGTGACCGGAACGGTTGAGGCCATTCCGCTCATCGCGTCCTCGATCATGAGCAAGAAGATCGCGGAGGGGACGGGGTCGCTCGTGCTGGACGTGAAAGTGGGCAGCGGTGCGTTCATGAAGAACACCGACCAGGCACGCGAGCTCGCGGAGACGATGGTGGCGCTCGGCAAGGACGCCGGCGTCACCACGGTGGCGCTGCTGACCGACATGAGCACTCCGCTCGGGCTCACCGCAGGCAACGCGATCGAGGTCGAGGAGTCCGTAGAGGTACTGGCGGGCGGTGGCCCGCCCGACGTCGTCGAGCTCACCGTCCGGCTCGCAGAGGAGATGCTCGCGGGCGCGGGCGTCCACAACGCCGACCCTGCCGCGGCCCTGCAGGACGGCCGCGCGATGGACGTCTGGAACAGGATGATCGAGGCGCAGGGCGGCGATCCCCGGGCCACCCTGCCTGCTGCGCGGGAGTCCGAGGTCATCCTTGCTCCGGCGGACGGCGTCCTCGTGGGCCTCGACGCGCTCTCCGTCGGCGTCGCCTCGTGGCGCCTCGGGGCCGGACGTGCCCGCAAGGAGGATCAGGTGCAGGCCGGTGCCGGCGTCCGGATGCACGCCAAGCCGGGCGCGCACGTGCGGGCCGGCGAGCCCCTCTTGACGCTGCTGACCGACACCCCCGACAGGTTCGACCGGGCACGCGAAGCGTTGGCCGACGCCGTCGTGATTGCGCCCGAGGGTTCGCGGCCTGCCCGGCAGCTCATCATCGACCGCATCGCGTAGGCGGGTCTCCGGGCCGGCGGCACGAGCCCTGGCCGAAGCACATCACGTAGTCTTAACGCCGTGACTCACACCCAGAACGCCGTCGTTTCCGACCCGGCCATCGACATCCAGACCCTGCCGAAGATCTCGCTCCACGATCACCTCGACGGCGGCCTGCGGCCGGCGACCATCCTCGAACTCGCGGCCGAGATCGGGCACGGGTTGCCCGTAGCGGACGTCGAGTCGCTCGGTGCGTGGTTCCGGGAGTCCGCCGACTCCGGGTCCCTCGAGCGGTACCTCGAGACGTTCGACCACACGATCGCGGTCATGCAGACCCGCGAGGGCCTCATCCGGGTGGCCCGGGAGTTCGTCGAGGACCTCGCTCTCGACGGCGTCGTCTACGGGGAAGTCCGCTGGGCGCCAGAACAGCACACCCAGAAGGGGCTCACCCTGGACGAGGCGGTCGAGGCGGTCCAGGAGGGGCTGGAGGCGGGAGTCGCCGCGTCCGTCGCCGCGGGTCGTGTGATCCAGGTGGGCCAACTCATCACGGCCATGCGTCACGCCGACCGCGGTCAGGAGATCGCCGAGCTGGCCGTGCGCCACCGTGACCGGGGCGCCGTCGGTTTCGACATCGCCGGCGCGGAGAACGGGTTCCCACCCTCGCGTTTCGCCGATGTGTTCACGTTCCTGGCGTCCGAGCAGTTTCCGGTGACCATCCACGCCGGAGAGGCAGCGGGCCTGGACAGCATCCAGGACGCGCTGATCTCCGGCCGTGCGCTGCGCCTCGGCCATGGGGTCCGGATCGCCGAGGACATCGACTTCGAGGAGTCCGACGACGACGAGTCCGCCGACGAGTCCGCCGACGGCGCGGAGGTCGGCATCGCCAATCTCGGCCGCATCGCCTCCTGGGTCCGCGACCGAGGCATCCCGCTCGAGCTGTGCCTGTCGTCGAACCTGCAGACCGGCGCCATCGCCGCCTTCGGTGAGACTATCGACGCCCACCCCTTCGACCTGCTGTACCAGCTGGGCTTCAAGGTGACGGTCAACACCGACAACCGACTGATGAGCGGGGTCACCCTGACCGGCGAGTTCGAGCTGCTCGTCGAAACCTTCGGATACGAACTCGGCGACCTGCTCGAGCTGACGCTCAACGCGGTGGATGCCGCGTTCCTGCCGCTCGACGACCGCGAGGCCCTGGCCCAGCACGTCGCGTTGACCTTCGACAGGGCCGCCAGCCAGGCAGCGTAATGTCGGACGCAGCTTCGTCAGCGGCACGCATTTCAGGACCAGCGCCGGGAGCCGCCGTCGACCGGCTCGTCGAAGTCGTCGACCTCCTGCGCCGACATTGCCCGTGGACAGCGGCGCTCGAC
>JAABUN010006208.1_pt1 | contig 13966 bp, 12 predicted proteins | sample 5559311 | NCBI WGS metagenome assembly JAABUN01 (sample SAMN10711877, study PRJNA513370) | rock metagenome | isolation source: Antarctica rocks | place: Antarctica: Victoria Land, Siegfried Peak sud | reverse complement strand
TGCGCCACCTCCTACCGAATGTGATCGCCCCGTCGCTGGTCTATGTCTTCACCGGGATGGTCCTGGCGATCCTCACCGGCGCGACCCTCAGCTTCCTCGGCCTTGGCCCGCAACCGCCGACGCCGGAATGGGGCGCGATGATCGCCGAAGGTCGCCAGTTCCTCCTGCAAGCCTGGTGGATGCCGACCTTTCCCGGTATCGCCCTCCTGATCGTCGGCGTCGCCCTCAGCCTGATCGGCGATGGCCTGGCCGAGCGCCGCAACTGAGGCCGGGGACCACGCAACGACACAATTAACGAGCAGCAATGTGGGCAGCGCAATATTGCGCTGCCCACGCTTCTTTAGCCCCGCCAGAACGGCTCGGCTTGCTCGATCGCGTGCGCCACCTGAAGCAGCAGACCTTCCTCGAACGGGCGACCGGCGAGTTGCACGCCGATCGGCAGACCATCAGCAGTCAGCCCGTTGGGGATCGAGATCGCCGGGTAGCCGATCAGATCAAACGGCCCGGAGAAGCGGATCAACGACCCCATCCGATCCCCGCCTCCCGCAGTCGGCTCGACTGTGGGGGCATCGAGGCGATACGACGCGCTCGGGCCGACCGGCAGGAGCAGGAGATCGACCTGCGCGAACAGGTCTTTGTACGCCTGCATGATCACGCGCCGCGCCTGTTGTGCCCGCACGTAGACCGTCGCCGGGAGGAGCGTCCCTAATTCGAGGCGGAGCCGGGTATTCGGCGCATACTCGTCGGCCCGGCCGCGTAGCCACGGCGCATGGTAGGCGCTCGCCTCGGCGTAGAGGATCCCCAACAGCGCCCGCGCCGCCGTATCGGGGTGCGGCAAGGTGACACGCTTGCAGGTGAAGCCGAGTTGTTCGACCAGTTCGGCGGTCGCGTCAACGGTGGCGCGTACATCGGGTTCGACCCGATCATCCGCCGCCGGTGCGACGATCCCGATGGTACAGGACGGCATCGGCCGATCCAGCAAAGTGCCGTAGCGCGGCACCGGGCGCGCCGATGTTGTCGGATCAGCGGGATCGCGCCCGGCGATCACCTCCAACAGCAGCGCGCAGTCGCGGACCGTCCGCGTCATCGGGCCGACATGGTCGAGCGACCAAGAGAGCGGCAAGACGCCCGCCCTACTCACTAAGCCGTAGGTCGGCTTGAGCCCCACGATCCCGCAATATGCCGCTGGCAACCGAATCGAGCCACCGGTGTCCGAGCCGAGCGATCCATACCCGAGTCCGGCAGCCACAGCAGCAGCCGAACCGCTACTCGACCCGCTCGTCCCGTAGTCGGTATGCCACGGATTACGACTCGGGCCAAACGCGGGCGCGACCTCGCCATAAGCAAATTCGAGCATATTCGTCTTGCCGATCAGGATCGCGCCCGCCGCCGCGAGCCGCTTTACGACCGTCGCGTCCGCTGTGGGAACGTGATCGGCCAGGATACGCGAAGCGGCCGTGGTGCGGATGCCGCGCGTGAGGAAAAGATCTTTGAGCGAGATCGGCACGCCGTGTAACGGCCCGCGATACTCGCCGCGCGCGATCTCCGCTTCGGCAACGCGGGCGGCGACGAGCGCCTCATCAGGTAGCGTCGTGATAAAGGCATTCAACACTGGCTCATATTGTGCCAGCCGATCGAGGGCGGCAGCGGTGACCGCCACCGGCGAAATCTGCCGCAGCGCGATCCGCTCGGCGATCGTCGCAAGGGAAGGAGCGTCGCGCTCAATCAGCATCCTGGCCCCCCTCGTCGTATTCGAGCGGGGTGAACGCCGGTTCCGTCGCTGCTGGCACCAGCGCATCGAGCGCCTGAAAATCAGCGAGTAAGCGTTGGAGACGCAGCTGCAGAAAAGCCAGCCGTTCGGCGGTGAAGGGCAGCCCGGCAGTGGCCGAGACAAGGTCGGCGTGTGCCTCCTGCGGTGGTCTTTCGTCGTCACCCATCGCGCTTCCCTCCAGTGTAGCCACGCAAGATCCACGCAAGCAGCCTCACCTATTCCCGATCAGAGCAGCATTGTACATGGTCGTTGGACAGGAGGAGCAAGCGGTGATGACCCTACGGCCCAAGCCACGATCGGCACCGTCCCGCTACCCGCCAGGCAAGACTCAGCCTACGAACAACGCTTGGGGAAACCGTGCATTCTGCCTAAGCAAAGGAGACAAATTCTGCCGAAATGAACCGAGCAATTGACACTATCGCTATCGCATACTACTATCCTGAACAATCTGTTCATTCTTTAGCAAAATTGTGAGCAGAACGACCAGCAAACAGTTCGTCGCTTGTATATGTCAATCGGCATTCTTAGCCCCGGTCAAAGTGGGGCGTCGCCTCGCGGCCGATACTCGATAAACGGGAGTACCACCTGTGGAAAAGGAGGAGCCGACCGGGCTTGATCTCGACGAGCTTGATCTGCGGATCATCAACGAACTACAGGACGATGGGCGCAAACCATCGACCGAGATAGCACGCCGACTCGGCGTGCCACGCCCGACGGTCGCGCGCCGGATCGAGCGATTGGTCAGCCAGAAGATCATCACGGTGGGGGTCTTTGCCAATAGTCGCCGGCTCGGCTTGCCGCTCCATGTGATGATCCAACTGGTCGTCGAGCCACAGAAACACGAGGCGGTCGTCGCGGCAATCGTCGCGCTCGATGAGGTGCGTTGGGTGGGGATCGCGACCGGGCCGTACGACCTGCTGATCGAAGGGGTGTTACGCTCGAACGAGCATCTGCAACGGTTCTTGCTGAAGCGACTCGGCGCGATCGACGGGATCAGAGGGATGCAGACGGCGCACATCCTCGATGTGCCAAAAATCACCTTCGATTGGGAGCGGATGCGCCGGGCCGGTGAAGCGGTCACCACGGCAGAGAACGATCAGGTATCGAGCAGCCAAAAGCGTACAGAACCCGCCTCGCCGAAGATCGAGCGTGGCGACCGAATGGAAGAGGAGAAGGAATCGTGAGCACACCACGCAATGTGTTGATCACCGGAGGGGCAGGGCGGATCGGCGCCGCGATCACCAGGGCGTTCGCCGCCCTCGGCGATCGGGTCGTCGTCAGCGACCGCAACGAGGTCGGGCTGGCGGCCACGCTCGCCACTGTCGAGCAAGGCAAGGACGCGGTCACGACGCTGAGCGCCGACCTCACCGACGAGCAGGCGATCGAAGCGTTGGTCGCCTCGGCGATCGACACCCTCGGCCAGATCGACATCCTGATCAACTGCGCCGGGATCTTCCCGAATAGCCCCGTGGTGGAGATGGCTACCGCGGAGTGGGATATGGTCTTCAACGTCAACCTCCGCGCCCCATTCATCCTCAGCCGGGCGGTCGCGCGCCAGATGCTCGCGCGTGGCATACGCGGCTCGCTCGTCAACATCAGTTCGGGCGCGGGCACCTCGGCGCGTACCGGTGGCTCGCACTACTGCGGCTCGAAGGCGGCGCTGGAGATGCTGACACAGGTGATGGCGATCGAACTCGGGCCGGAGGGGATCCGCGTCAACGCCGTCGCTCCCGGCCTGATCATGGACGAAGTGTTGCAGCCGCCGGTGCCGGAAGGGACCAGCCCCTACGTCGCGGCCCTGCTGACCGGGATCCCGCTGCGCCGCACCGGACGCCCGGAGGATATCGCCGACGCGGTCGTCTTCCTCTGCTCCGAGCAGGCACCCTGGATCACCGGCACGATCCTCGGCGTTCACGGCGGCTCACAGGCGGGCCGCACCCATCTCCCGCCGAGCGCACCAGCGAAACCGGCGCAATAGCGCGGGAGATCGCATTAATTGGTAGGAGCTCATGGGTGGGTGCCCCCTGGGCGATTCAGCCGCCACCCACCACCCACCCATAAACCGTGATTCGCGGGTCGCAGCAGATCGATGAGCCGCCCCTACCGCCGCCAACGTCCGCAGAACAATGCTCAATGAAGAGAGGGACAGATGCGTCAGATTATCCGCGCCGCGCGGTTGTTCGATGGGAGCGGTGCCGCCCCCGAGTCGGCCGAGATCGTGCTCGACGACGACCGGATCACGGAAGTCCATCGGGGACAGGGCACCGTCGCCGTGGGCGGCGAGACGATCATCGACATGCCAACTGGCACCCTGCTGCCCGGCCTGATCGATGCCCACGTCCATCTCCTCAGCAGCGGCAAACCGGGCGACAGCGCGTTCGGCGTCGGGGATCTGCTCAACTCGATCCCCACCGTCACCCTGAACTGCTTCCGCAACGCGCAACGCGATCTGGAGGCCGGGTTCACGACGGTGCGCGACGCCGCCTGCCGCTACTACGCCGATATCGCCCTGCGTGACGCGATCAATCGCGGCGATGTGCCGGGGCCACGGATCTGGGCCTGCGGGCTCGGGATTACGTCAACGACCGGCCACATGGATCGCGAGAAGATCCTGCCGCCCCATCTCACGCTGCCCGGTCCGAACACGGTGGCCGATGGCCCGGAGGAGGCGCGCAAGGCGGTGCGCCTGAATCTGCGCTACGACGTCGATTTCATCAAGTTCAACGCGACCCTCACCGAGCACGTCCGGCGCTACGAGGGCTACTGCGCGCCGGAGATGACCGCCGACACGATGGCCGCGCTGATCGATGAGGCGCACTGGCACGGTCGCACGGTGACCGCGCACGCCTACGGTGGCGACGGCGCGACCTGGGCGCTCGATGCCGGGATCGACGGGATCGAGCACGGCTTTTACCTCACGGACGCCCACCTCGAACAGATGGCCCGCCAGGGGACGATCCTCTGCCCGACCCTCAGCGTGGTCGGCAAGTTCCGCGAGCACGGCCAGAAGGCGTTGCCGCCCGGTGCACCCCATCTCGAAGCGTGGCGACAGAAGGCGATCGCGAACGCCTGGAAGACCGCCGGGCGCGCCCGCGAACTCGGCGTCACGATCATCTGCGGCACCGACGCGGCGATGCCCTACGTCATCCACGGCGAGAACGCCTATGAGATCGCCATGCTGGTCGAAGCGGGGCTCACGACGACCGAAGCGCTCGTCGCGGCGACGAGCGGCGCGGCGGCAGGGATCGCTTTCCCCGAGGTCGGCCTGATCGAGCAGGGCCGTTTCGCCGATTTCGTCCTCGTGGACGGCGACCCACTCGCCGACGTGACGATCCTGCAAGATCTCGACAAGATCGCGCTGGTCATCAAAGGCGGCCAGATCGTCGCCGATCGGCGGGCGTAGCGAACCGCATCAACGCAACGTGGTCGCTAGCGCGGTTCGGGCCAACCGACCGCGCGCCCTCTTGTTGAGGTGTACCGAACGAATCGATCGAGAGGAGCCAACTGTGGCATCGTACGAACTACTACGCGAGTTGATGGAAATCCCCGGACCGACCGGCCAGGAGCACCGGGTGATGGCCTGGCTCGAAGACCGCTGGGCGGGCCGTGTGGAACGGCTCTGGCGCTCGAAGCTCGGCAATCTCCTCGCACACGTTGGCGGGCAAGGGCCAAAACTCTTGATCACCGGCCATGCCGACGAGATCGGCTTCGTCGTCCGCGGGATCGATGAGCACGGCTTCCTCTGGCTGGCGAGCGCGCAGGCAGGCGGCGACCCGCGTTTGCGCTACCCCGCGGGGCACCCGGCGCTGGTCATCGGGCGGAAAGAACCGGTGGAGGGGATCTTCGCGACCGCGACCGGTCACGTCGTCAACGAGGAACAGCGCGCGAAGCCACTCACGTTCAGCAACCTCTTCGTGGATATCGGCGCTTCATCGCGTGAGGAAGTGCTGGCGCAGGGGATCCACGTCGGCGCGGGGGTGATCTGGAATTCGCCGACCCGCCGCACGGGGACACGGATCTACGGCAAGGCGATCGATGATCGGGTCGCGCTGGCGATCATGACCGAACTCCTCGACGGGCTCGACCCGGCCACGCTGGCCTACGATATCTACTTCGCGGCGACGGTGCAGGAAGAGATCGGCCTGGTCGGGGCGATGTCGCTCCGCGCCGACATCGATGCCGATCTCGCCATCGCCATCGACAACGGCCCGGTCGGTGATATCCCGACCCTCGGGCCGCAGCAACTGCCGACCGCCCTGGGCGCGGGGCCGGCCCTCGTCCACAAAGATCGCCGTGTCCATTACGACTACGATCTGCTCTTTCGGATCGCCGACCATGCGGAACAGATCGGCGTCCCCATCCAGCATGCGGTCTTCGAGAACTTCGGCAGCGATGGCGGTGCCCTTGTGCAGCAGGGGATCCCGACCGCACTCGTCGGCATCTCCACCCGCTATACGCACTCCGCATTCGAGATGATGGACGAGCGTGACCTGGACTATGCGATCCAACTCTTGCGCTCGTTCATCACCACGAAAGGGTGAGCATCGTGCATGAATAGGGGGAGATCGTGACGAAGGCAATGGGGGGGATTTCCGTTATTCGGGCCGGGCGCCTGATCGACGGGACGGGGGCGGAACCGCAGCGCGACGTCACGCTCACCGTCGAAGGGGGGACGATCGTGCGCGTCGAGCCGGGGGGCAGACGTCCACACGACGCGGCGGTCCTCGCCCTGAGCGATTATACCGTCAACATGCACGCGCATACTGTGCTGCCGGGCGACGGCACGGCACTCGAGCGGTGGATGGAACTCCCGGATGAGTTCCTGCTGCAGGCGAGCGCCAATGCACGCGCGGCGCTGTGGTCCGGCGTGACGACGATCCGCGATTGCGGCGGCAAAGGGCAGCTGATGTTCCGGCTGCGCGAGGCCATCCGCGCCGGGATCGTTGCCGGCCCGCGCTTCGTCCTTTCCGGGCGACCGCTGACGATCACCGGTGGCTACTGCCGCCATTTCGGCGGCGAAGTGGACGGGCCGGAGGAGATGCGCCGGGCCACCCGGCAACTCTTGCGGGAGGGTGCGGACTTCATCAAGCTCATGGCGGCGGGCGGCGGCACGGTCGGCACGTATCCCCAGTACCCGGCCTTCGACTTGGACGAACTGCGCGTGGCGATCGGCGAAGCGCACAAGATCGGGAAGCCCGCGTCATGCCACTGCATCGCGACGACCTCGATTGAATTGGCGCTCGAGGCGGGCACCGACCACATCGAGCACTGTTTCTTCATGGCCCCCGACACGACCTGGCAATTCGATGGGCGGCTCGCACGGCGGCTGGCGGCGGCCGGCGTCTATGTCACCGCGACGCTGCAGGTGATGATCAACTCGATGGCGGCGATGCGGGCGCGCCACGCGCGGGGGCTCGCCACCCCGCAGGAGTCCCGGACTGTCGAGACGGAACCGCATCGTAACGACGCGACGATCGCCAATATTCGCCTGCTGCACGGACTGGGGGTGCCGCTCGTCGCGGGCAGCGACGCCGGCTGGCGTTATACCGGCTTCGACGACTTCCTCGAGGAGTTGATCTACCTGGCCCAGGCCGGAGTGTCGCCCCTGGAGGCGATCCACGCCGCCACCGGTCGCGAGGCGGAAACCTGCCGACTCGCGGGCGCCGTCGGCACGGTCGCGCCCGGCTGCGTGGCCGACATGATCGCGGTGGCGGGCGATCCCCTCGCCGATCTGGCCGCGCTGAAAACCCCGGCGGTGGTCGTGCAAGGCGGCGCGCTGCTGGTCGATCGACGCTGCCACGCGTCATGGCGTATCGTCCGGGGCGGGGCCGCAGGGGTCCGGGCGTCGGGCGCGGCGTCTAGGCCGACGGGAATAACGAGCGCCACGACACGGGCGGGGTCGGCTTGCTCCAGGCTTGCAGGCTCCGCGCGTTTTTCTCGTTCTCCGACGGCGGCATGAGGAGCACAGACCCCGCTCACCCGTCGCCCGCTCAACCCGCGGACGCCGCGCCACGATGACACCCTGTCGCGAGGAGGAGACGATGTCCCGCCCGCTCACGCCCGCACTCCTTACCTACGATCTCAAGACAATCGGCGATCCGCAGATCTCACCCGGTGCCCGCCAGGTGCTCTACACCCTGGCCGAGGCCGATCCGGCCACGAAACGGCAGCTGAGCCAACTCTGGCGCTGCGACATCGACGGCGGGAATCCACGACGGTTGACCTGGATCGGTGAGCGTAACAGCGGCGGGCGCTGGTCCCCGGACGGTACGATGATCGCCTTCGTCTCGGATCGCCCCGGCCAGCAGCAGCAGGCCATCGACGTCATGCCGATGACCGAGGCGGGCGAAGCGCGCGAACTGACCCGCCATCGGCAGGGGATCGAGGCCCTCACCTGGTCGCCCGACGGGACGCGCCTCGCTTACACCACGTTCGTCGATCCCGCGAACCCCACCGAGGCTCCGCTCGCGGACGGTGCCGCGCCACGCGTCCGGGTCACCCGACGCAGCGATTACAAGCAAGACAACCGTGGGTATCTCGGCGAGCGCCGTCAACAGATCTTCGTCATCGATGTGTGCGAGGGTGCGCGACAGCAGCTCACGCAGGAGCCGGTCGATCACCATTTCCCGCAATGGTCGCCCGATGGGCGCTGGCTCGCGGCGCAGGTCCCCAACCGCAACGGGATGTACTCCCAGCTCGTGCTCATCGATACGGTCACGGGTGCGCGAACACTCGTCGGGCCGCGAGACGGCGCGATCGGCTCGTGGTCGTGGTCGCCATCCGGCGCGCGGATCATCTTCACCGGCGATCCGCTGGCGTCGCCGCAGCATGACTTCTTCAGCTACGATATCGCCACGCACGACAGCCGCCGCCTCACCGCAGGGCTGGCCTCGGCCCCGGTCGAGGGCGCGGCGGGGCTCACGCCGTCGTCAGCGCCGATCTGGCTCGATGACCGGCAGGTCCTCTTCCATAGTGTGCGGGGCGGCGCGAGCGGGCTCGAAGTGATCGACGCCGAGACCGGCACCATCGAGGTGCTCCGGCGCGGCCAGGCGCTCCACAGCGGTTTCAGCGTCGATCGCGACGGGCGGTACGTCGTGCAGGCCCAGACAACGCCGACTTCGAGCGGCGAACTGGTCGTCCATGACCTCGACGCCGACCGGCTGACCACCATCGTGGATCCGAACGCGGCCGTCTTCCGGGACAACCCGCCCGCGCGCTGGGAGCGCTTCACGGTTCCTCGCGGTGCGGAGACGATCGAGGCGTGGCTCCTCACGCCGCCCGACTTCGATCCCGATAAGCGCTATCCCCTGATCCTTGACATCCACGGCGGGCCGGCGGGCTTCTATGGCTACGCCTTCACGCCGCTCCAGCAATGCCTCGCCACCCATGGTTTCCTCGTCGCCTATGCCAACCCGCGCGGCTCCACCTCCTATGGGCGCGACTTCGCGACGGCGGTGTACGACGATTGGGGCGGCGAAGACTATCGCGATCTGCTCGCCGTGTTCGACGCGGTGCTGGAGCGCCCGTATGCCGACCCGGAGCGTACCGGCATCTTCGGCTACAGCTACGGTGGCTACATGGTCGCCTGGATGATCACCCAGACCGCGCGCTTCAAGGCGGCGGTCTGCGGGGCCCCGGTCTTCGACATGGAGGCGAAATGGGGCACGAGCGACATCGGCTACAGCGGCAATGCCCGCCAGTGGGGCGGGGCGCCGTGGGAAAACCGCGCCTTCTACGAGACCCGCTCACCCTCGCACTTCGTGGAGCGGGTGGTGGCGCCGACGCTGATCGTCCAGGGCGAGGCGGATGAGCGCTGCCCCGTCGGTCAAGGGGAGCAGATGTTCATGTCCCTCCTGAACGTCGGGTGTGAGGTCGAGTTTGCCCGTTACCCCGGCGGCTTCCACAGCTTCCCGCGCACCGGCCCGCCGGAACATCGCGAGGATTTCTTGGCCCGCACGTTGTCGTGGTTCCAGACCCACCTCGGCGAACCGGGACGATGACACGGCAGGGACCAGACCCACCATCCCCCTCACACAATTGTGCGCCGTGTATCGCCACATCGTCATCTGTGCACACGAACGGTTCATGGCGCCAGGTTGGTGCCAGTTAGCTCGGCGCTGAATCGCTCGGCATACGCTGGTAGAGGAGGACCCAATGGCCTTCGATCTGATCGTTCGTGGCGGGACCATCGTCACCGCAGGCGCGACAGCACGGGCCGATCTCGGTATCGTCGATGGGCGCGTGGCGCAGATCGGCGGCGCGATGACGGCGGAACGGGAACTCGATGCTGTCGGCAAACTCGTCCTGCCCGGCGGGGTCGATGCACATGTCCACCTCACCCTGCCACCCGGCGGCGAGGCAGAGCCGCGCTGGGTCGACGACTTCACCAGCGGGTCGGCGGCGGCACTGGCGGGCGGGATTACCACGCTCGGGAACATGACCTTCCTCCGTCATGGCGAGACCCCCCGCGCCGGCCTGGCGCGCGAAGCGGCCCTCGTGCGCGCGCAAGCGATCGCCGATGTCTTCCTGCACCCGGTCCTTGGCGAGACCACGGCCGCGGTGCTCGACGATATCCCCGCCCTCCTCGAGACCGGCTGCAACAGCATCAAGTTTTTCATGTCCACCCCGGCCTACGACCCGCAGGTCGCCGGCTACGCGGACGCGACGCGGCGAGCCGGGGCGAATCGGCTGATCACGCTGATCCACTGCGAGGATCATGCCCTGCTGACGGACGCGACGGCACAGCTGGTCGCGGCGGGGCAGACCACACTCCGCCACTATGCCGCAAGCCGACCGGTCATCTCCGAGGTCGTGGCGACGCAGCGGGCGGTGGCGCTCGCGGAGGCGACCGGCGCGCCGGTCTACATCGTCCACCTCTCGTCGGCGCGCGCGTTGGCGGTCTGCGCGGCGGCCCAGGCGCGCGGGGTGCCGGTCTATGTCGAGACACGCCCCTTCTACCTGCACCTCACCGGCGAGCGTTTCGCCGAGGTCGATGGGGCCAAATATGTCGGGCAGCCGCCGCTGCGCGAGGCGGCCGATGTGGACGCCCTCTGGGCCGGTATTCGCCAGGGGACGGTCCATACGGTCTGCACCGATCACGCCCCGTGGTCGCTGGCGGCGAAACTCGACCCGGCCCTCTCGATCACGAACCTGCGGCCGGGCGGCGAGAACCTGCAAACGATGCTGCCGATGCTCTACTCGGAGGGGGTACGCACCGGGCGTATCTCCCTCAGCCGCTTCGTGGAGGTCCTCGCCACGAATCCCGCCAAGCTCTTCGGCCTGTACCCCCGGAAAGGGACGATCGCGGTCGGCAGCGATGCCGACGTCGTCATCTTCGACCCGGATCTGGCCCGCGTGATCACCGCCGACATGCTCAAGTCGCATGCCGATTACTCGGTCTATGAAGGCTGGGAGGTGACCGGCTGGCCCGTGCTCACGCTGCGCCGGGGCGAGATTGTCTTCCGCGACGACGCCGTGATCGGCCTACCGGGCAGCGGCCAGCTCGTCCGACGTGGCCCGACGGCGCAGGTGTAGGACACGCTCGATCGGGATCGCCGCCATGCATGCGTTCGCCTGCCCTCGTAGCCCCGAGCATCGCCCCCGAATCGGTTGATCGGACGGGCAAGACGCGACAAGGAGGGACGACATGTCGACCGATTCGTCGGCGGATCGCGCCGTTGCCGTCGTTACCAGTGCGGCGAGCGGGATCGGCCGCGCGACCGCCGAACTGCTCGCGCGCGCGGGACATACCGTCCTGGCGGTGGATGTCGATGCAGCCGGTCTGGAGACGCTCAGCCAGGACTTCCCCGCCCTGGTGCGCCCGGCGGTGCTCGACGTCGCCGACTGGACGAGCGTCGGGCGTTTCTCCCGCGAGGTACTCGAAACCAGCGGGACGCCCCACTTCCTCGTCTGCGCGGCCGGCATTAACCCGCCGACGCCGACGACCGGCGACATCGACGAGGCGTTCTGGGACCGCGTCGTCGATGTCAACCTGAAAGGCATGTTCGCTTTTTGCCGGGCGTTCCTGCCCGCGATGGCCGCGCGGCGGGGCGGCAGCGTCGTCAATCTCGCCTCGGTTTCCGGGATGGTCGGCTGGGGTGGCTCGAGCGCCTACTGCGCGACCAAGGGCGCGGCCATCGCCCTCACCCGCGCGCTCGCCACCGAATACGCCCCGAGCGGGGTCAGGGTCAACTGCGTCTGCCCCGGCTCGATCCGGACGCCGATGGTGTTGAATAATCTGGCGGCCTTCCCCGACCCGGCCGAACGCCTCGCGCGCACCGCCGCCCAGCACCCGCTCGGTCGTGTCGGCGAGGCCGAGGAGGTGGCCCAGACCATCCAGTACCTGTTGAGCGACGCGGCATCGTTCATTACCGGCGTGGCGCTGCCGATCGATGGCGGACTGACCGCCCGGTAGGGGCGTGAGCGAGGAGGAGACGATGGGTGTGCTGGAGGGACGCAAGGCCCTGGTGACCGGCGGCGGCCGGGGGATCGGGCGGGCGATCGCGCTGGCGTTCGCGCACGAAGGCGCGGACGTGGCGGTCAACGACTACCGCAACCTCGACGACGCGCGCGCGGTCGTCACACAGATCGCGGCGCTCGGCCGTCGCGCCGTCGCGGTCGAGGCGAACGTTGCCGAGGAGGACGCCGTCCGACGGATGGTCGCCGAGGTCGAGGGGGCCTTCGGATACATCGATACCCTGGTCAACAATGCGGGCATCGTGACCCTCTCCCCGGTCGAAGCGATGGAGGTCGCGATGTGGGACGAGATGATCGCCGTCCATCTGCGCGGCACGTTCCTGGTGACCCGCATGGTGCTGCCGGGGATGCTGGCGCGCGGCTCCGGGCGGATCATCAATCTGGCGTCGCAGATCGGGCAGATCGGGCGCGAGCGCTTCGCGCATTACGCGGCGGCCAAGGCCGGGATCATCGGCTTCAGCAAATCATTGGCGCGCGAGGTGGGACCACGTGGCGTACTGGTGAATTGCATCGCGCCCGGCCCGATCGCGACCGGGATCGTCCCCGCCGATCCCACCGGCCCGCCGACCGATTACCTCAGTCCGCTCCCGTTGCGCCGGGTCGGCACGGTGGACGAGGTGGCCCCGACGGCCGTGTTCCTCGCCTCGGACGCGGCGACGTACTACACGGCTCAGACCTTAGGGCCCAATGGCGGCGATGTCATGATCTGAAGGCAAGGGGGAGGCGTGTCAAGCCTCGCCAACGTCGGCACGACACGGACAAGATGCTCTCGTGTGCTGAGGGGTTTCGTCAGGATTCAGTTTGAGCAGCGGAGCCTCCCGACTGCTCTGGTATCTTGTCGCCTCCCATTCGGCTTGCCAGGGAGACCACGATGACCTGCCCACACGGCACTGCCACGACCTCGACTGCACTGTCGAAGCGGACCCAGCTTGGCTAGCGCATCGTTCGCTGTTCCTATGCTGGCCGAAAAGTCCATCCGGGCGGCCAGGCTGGTGCCTCCGTGCTGACGGGCACTCCTCCTCCCGCCACGCCATAGCCGCCGCGCGAGACTGCGGCTACACTCTCCTCCGTCCCGTGTTGCACCGTACACGAAGGAGGAGCCGTCCATGCCCGTCCGCCTGCTACACCGCCTGTTCACGCGCGGCTGCGCTGCCGCGCATGGGCTCCACCGACGGCTCCTGACCACCACGCGCCCGGTGGTCGCGCCCCTTGCGGTCGGCACCCTCGCCGATCTGGCGCGGAGCAAGCCGGCGCTGGTGGCCGAGAACGCGTTCCTCCGCCAGCAACTCGCCATCTTCCATCGCAGCGTCAAGCGACCGCGTTGCAGCCCGGACGATCGTGCGCTGCTGGTACTCCTGGCCAGCCGCGTCCGCGCGTGGCGGTCGGCGCTGCTCATCGTGCAGCCCGCCACGCTCCTGCGCTGGCATCTCCAGCTGTTTCGCTGGTCCTGGCGGCGGCGGTCCCGCGTCACGGCCCCGGCGCACCGCCCGCCCCTCGCGCCAGAGACGGTCGCCCTGATCCGGCAGATGGCCACCGCCAACCCCCTGTGGGGCGCGGAGCGCATCCGCGGCGAGCTGCTGAAGCTGGGTATCCGCGTCGCCAAGTCGTGGGCTTGATTCGTATTTGTGGACAGGTGAAGTCTAGGCTACCTGTGCCTCCCCAGCAAGCGCCGATTCGAAGGCCACCGGGCTCCGATAGTTGAGCGCGGAGTGGGCACGC
>JAABUN010006207.1_pt1 | contig 13967 bp, 14 predicted proteins | sample 5559311 | NCBI WGS metagenome assembly JAABUN01 (sample SAMN10711877, study PRJNA513370) | rock metagenome | isolation source: Antarctica rocks | place: Antarctica: Victoria Land, Siegfried Peak sud | reverse complement strand
CATCATTGACATCTTTACCAAACTGATCCAGTTTTACGTCCATAAAACAAAAATGTATGGACACTTTATTTATTCCCACTGAAAATGACTTTAAGACCTGGATCAAAGAAGCAGTGAAAGAAAGTCTGAATACATCTGCTGCACAAACTAATAAGGCTTCTGATCCGGCTCAGGAACCCCTTATTACCAGAAAGGACATCGGCCGTTTCTTAGGTATCTCCCTGGTTACTCTTAATGAATGGATGAAAAAAGGCCTGCCTAATCATAAAGTAAACGGAAGGGTCTATTTCCAAAGATCAGAAGTATTAGAGTATGTAAAGACTAACCGCAGAAAGCTGTAACAACTACGTAAGAGTTACATTTTATTGGTTAAAAACAGAAAGTCATGAGCAGTATAGATTGTAAAAATGAAACCGAGTATTTACGTATCGGTACAACCTACTATAGAAAAATAAGAAAGCCTTTAGCTTCAGGAGATGTTACTGAATTGCTTTTGCCATGGTCGATAGAGTGTATCAAACAGGATCATGGAAAAGGCTTTCTGGCTGCTATTCCCCGTTATAAGGGTTTTTGCCTTGTTCCCAGTCACTTAGACTACAAACGGGACATTGATAATTTTTATAATCAATACTATCCTTTCACTCATGAGCCTCATCCCGGTTATCCTAAACACACCCTTGTTTTCTTAAACCACATTTTTGGTGAACAATTGGATGTAGGGCTCGACTACTTAAAAGTTTTGCTGCTTTATCCGATACAGATACTTCCTATCCTGTGCCTTGTTAGTACAGAGCGCAATACCGGCAAGACAACTTTCCTGAATTTTTTGAAAGCTATCTATGGTTCTAACATGACCATTAACAGTAACGAAGATTTCAGAAGCAACTTCAATGCAGAATGGGCACACAAATTAATCATAGGAGTAGATGAAACTTTCCTGGACAGAAAGGAAGACAGTGAAAGAATAAAAAACCTTAGCACGTCAAAGTATTACAAGATCGAGGCAAAGGGACAGGACCGGCAGGAAATAGAATTCTTTGGTAAGTTCATTCTTTGCTCCAACAATGAAGACAATTTTATAATCATTGACCCAAAGGAAATCAGGTATTGGATCAGAAGATTGCCAACGCTTCATCAAGCTAACAATGAGCTTTTGACCGAATTGAACGCTGAGATACCTGTTTTTATCCACTATTTACTTAACCGACCTTTTACTACTGCCTGCACAACGAGGATGTGGTTTAGTCCAGAGCAAATAGCCACAGGTGCACTAAAAAGAGTGAAAAAATATAATCGAAACAAACTGGAATTGGAGATGGCACAAATTATTTTGACCATTACGGATCAGAAAGAGCTAAGTGAGATATGCTTTTGTTTATCTGACCTGCAGGAATGGCTGCAGAAAAAAGGCTTCCGCGGTTATGACAGCAACAGTATTAGAAAAGTGTTGCAGGACATATGGAAACTTGCTCCATCCGAAAACTCCAATGCATACACCCAATACCGTTTAGGAAGCGACGGAAGCATCTACGAATACAACTACAAGGGACGGTATTATAAGCTTTCAAAAAATGAGATTTTGAACCTTTATTATTCTGATGATTTTGATGATAAAAGTGTGAGTGCTTACAAATGAAGAAGTTATAGTCATCAAAAGTGTCATCAGAGGTTCATCAAAAAAAGTAGATTGATGAAAGACCTTATCCTTGTGATGAAAAGAAGATGAAGTGATAACTAAGTAAAAATTAAAGAGTAAAAGCAGGTTTCATCAAAATCATCAAAAAACTAAGTATATGGCGAACCATTTTCTTTCCTTTCAAGAGGTGAAGCAAATAGATATAGTGGAGTACCTGGAAAAATTAGGTTACCATCCACAGAAAGTCCGAAATAACGATTACTGGTATCTCTCACCATTAAGAGAAGAAAAGGAAGCATCTTTTAAAGTGAACAGGAAATTAAATGTATGGTATGACCATGGTTCAGGCAGAGGAGGAAGCATTATAGATTTTGCTATCGTGTACCACAACTGCACTATAAAAGAAGCAACAAAAAAGGTAAGTGATGTTTCTTCTTTTCACTGTCATACAGTAAAGGTTCAACAGCCTCTGGCAAACACACAAGAGGCTCAGGAGGCACTTGAACCTAAGATAAAAGTGATAGCCGCAAAACCTCTCACAAATCCTGCCCTTTGCCGCTATCTTAAAGACAGAAAAATACCTGTAGAGATTGCAAAAAAGTATTGCAAAGAAGTAGATTTTGAGCTCTCGGATAAAAGATATTTTGCTATCGGATTTGAAAATAAATCAGGAGGATTTGAACTGAGAAATGCACTTTTTAAAGGCAGTAGTTCTCCTAAAGACATTACTCAAATCAGCTTCTCTAATGCAAAAATGTTGCTGTTTTCGAAGGCTTCTTTAGCTTTCTTTCTTATCAAAGTCTGCAACAAAAAGAGGCTCCTCCCCTGACAAACTTTCTTGTCCTAAACTCTCTTTCATTTTTAGAAAAGAGTCGGGAATTGATGGAAAAAAATGAGAAAGTTTACCTGTATTTAGACAGGGATGAAGCCGGCCTGAAGAATACTCAATCAGCCTTAAAATGGGATATAAAATACAGTGACCGAAGTCATTTGTACAAAAAACACAAGGACTTAAATGACTATTTATTAAGTCGAAGCCAGAAGCTTAAACAAGGCCAGAGGTTAAGAGGACATTTTTAAGTTTTGGGGAGCCAGCTATGTTTTGACCGGGTCAAAACCTTTCGTTTCTCATGCTACGCATTCAACGTAAGTAGCAATTCTTATAAAAGAGATATAAATAAGTGCAGTATGAATACAGGGATAGAGGGAAAAAATATTAATAAAAACAGCCATGCAAATAAAGGCGGAAGGCCTAAAAAGCCGGAGCATCTGGACCAGAAATTAACTGTGATGTGCACCCGCTTTGATGTAATTACCATAAGGTATTATGCTAAAGAATTCAGTCTTACAGTATCAGAATACCTCAGAGTCTTAGGACTTAAAAGACAAGTTGACAGAAAGGTGAAAGCGCTTCCAAAAGAAGTTTTACAGCTAATTGGTACCCTAAATCACCTGGCCGCAAACATCAATCAGATAGCACACAAACGAAACCGGGGAGACGACTTAAATGCTTTTGAAAGAGCCGAGCTAATGCTGTTAGCCGGTGAAATAAAAGAGATGGCAAAAACTATTAAAGCTGCGCTGAAATGATAGGAAAAATCAGCATGGGAAAATCTTTCAGAGGTTGTATTAGTTATTGTTTGGAAGACAAGAAGCTTGAACAATCAGAACAAATTGCTTTTAAAAACCGGGCAGAACTGATTGCATTCAACCACTGCAACAAAAAGAGATGGCAGCAAACCATGAAAAAGCTAACGAAGCAACGCAACAGGTATTTGTAAGGCTGGACGCTTTTGATAAAAACCGGACACATTAAAAATACCTGCAAATGATACTTCAGGAGTATTAATGCCTGTAAAAAGATGGATAGAAGAAGTCAAGGTACTTGTTGAGGCTCAGCCAAAAACAGTGGTCATGAAAAAAGTTTTCAGTTATTTCCAAACAAGACGGAGGAATATTATAAGATTAGCAAAGGGGGGAAGTTTGGTCGCGTACAGATGGGATGGAAAGGAGTAAATTAATAATGCCAATTTCTGTTTAATTATATGTAGATGATTAACATAGAAACCTTCCAATGAAATAGTAAAAACAGGAACCTAAGAAAAACCAGGATATGTCCAACTATATAAAAAGCGGTTCCTTAAGTTCAATACGTTTTATAATAACGGGTTAGTTGCAGGCACAAGAAAGCTTGCACTGATGAACCTGTTTTTGCACAATATTGGTGATATAGACAGCGCCACCAGCAGTATATCTCCTGCAGATGCGCTGATTGCTCCTTCGGGTGTCTATTATGATTATGTATTAGCCCATCCACCCTCTGGTAAAAAGAGCAATCAAACCTTTACCAACGAAGAAGGCGAACAGGAAAAAGAAGACCTTACCTACAACCGGCAGGACTTCTGGGCAACCACCAGTAACAAGCAATTGAACTTCGTTCAGCATATACGATCCATGCTGAAGACAACAGGCAAGGCAGCAGTAGTTGTTCCGGATAATGTATTGTTTGAAGGTGGGGCAGGTGAGACAGTGCGTAAAAAGTTACTGGAAACAACAGATGTCCATACCATCCTTCGTTTGCCTACCGGTATCCTTTATGCCAATGGCGTAAAAGCAAACGTGTCTTCTTTGACAATAAACCGAGTAGCAAAGACCCATGGACAAAAGAGATATGGTTCTACGACTACAGAACCAACATTCACCATACCCTCAAAAAGAACACAATGAAATTTGAGCATTTGCAGGACTTCATTAAATGTTATAATCCAGTCAACAGGCATAAGCGAACAGAAACATGGGTCCAAGGTTCGAGTCCCAGCCAGATCACAAATTAGTTTTAAAAGCCTTCAAGCTTTTGATTTGAAGGTTTTGTTGTTTTAATAGCTAATTTTTTCTCTGGAACATTTTATTAATCGGTTTATAATTACTTAGGCAAATTCTTAGGTTTCAGTTTGTGCTGTTTGGCCTAAAGGTTATAAATCTGCTGCCAGGTCTGCCCGCTTACTTTAATTTGATAAAATGGATCAGGTGAGGAAACATCAGCCCGCTATATCCTTACTCTAACTTAAAAAGCTCTCATAGTTTTGATAATTACTATCCACTGATAAAATGATTCTACCATAATCTTGCCTTTTTAATCAATCCATCTGGCACCATGATAGTATTTTACTTGAGAGATTCACTTTGTAGTTCCTTAAAATGTTTCAGCCATTAATAACATTCTCAATTTTTGATAATCTACTTTCGAGTGATGCCTTGGGTCACGTGGAATTTTTTCAAGAAAAATAATTTTTTCAAATGGATGGTCTTGCTTTTTAATATTGCTTCTTACTAAATCTTTTTTCAATCCGTCCTGCAGTTCAATTACTGCTGTAACTTTTTCTTTCAAAAGCATAACTGTTCCTATCTCCACTCCATCAATAGTTTGAAAATAATTTTCGTAAATAAAAGGGTAAATAATTTTATCGTCTTTTTGAATTAACGTGCTGCATCTTCCTGTTAAAAACATTGTGCCGTTTTCGTTAAGGTAGCCGCTATCACCGGTTCTGTGCCAGCACTTACTTCCAATGAAAATTTTATTTCTGAGTAAGGCTTCTTCATTATTAAAATACTCACGCAGTACATGATCTCCGCTCACTATTATTTCGCCAACCTCTTTCAATGGCAACTCTATAGCTGACAATTCTTCTTTTGAATCAAGATAGATATTGTCATCAATAATCTGTATAATTTTTACTTCGATACAATCCTCTGGTTTCCCAACATTCAAGCCGTGAAATATATTCTCCTTTAACAAATTTTTTATATTAATAGAGCTAATTGGTTCGGCTTCCGTCGAACCATATACCACTTCGACTTTTGCATGTGGAAAGGCTTCATTATAAACCGCTGCTTCGGTAGGAAAAACAGGAGCCCCGCCTGTAAAAATTTTTTTCATGCTGTGGATTGAAATCCTGTTCCGGATTATATATTCTGAAATCTTTTTGACAAAAAACGGCGAAGCAATAATGCTGTTTACAGAGTACGTTTTAAGCTGTTGTATTATTTTATCGGCTTGCAGAGACCAGGATTTGCTTCCCTTAAAATCTGCAATAACAGAGGTAGTGCCTGTTGCAAGGTTTATCAGCAGCACAATGGGAAGAACAGCCATAGAAATATCATCCTCTTGAGGTTCGATTTTTTCTTTCAGGATTTTAAACTGGTTATACAAAAACTCGTGTGTACGCTTTGCTGCTTTCGGAGTTCCCGTGCTTCCTGTAGTAAAAGTAATTAACGCCGTATCTTCTTTTAAGGTAACCGGGAATACGTTATTTGAATTATCAGACGAATAAACTGTACCAAGCCTGATGGGAATTTTTTGTAGTTCAGTTGAAAACATGGCTAAAATTCTTGCTTTGAATATTCCGATGAATGCTTTGCATTGCGCTACTTTACAACATTCTTCCATCCTTTTTTTGCTCACCCATTCATCAAGAAAAACGGCAGTGGCGCCTATTTTAAACAAAGCAAGAACAATACGGTACAGGTTAATGCTCATGGGAACAAAAACTAAAACTCTGTCGCTTTTACCAATTCCTTTGCTTATAAAATAACATGCAGTGTCCGCCACCTGCTTTTCAAATTCGCTAAAAGAGATTGCCCTGTTTTTGTAAATGATAGCGGTTTTGAGTGGATATTTTTTTGCTGCATCAGAAAACAAATCAACGATATTGAAGGCTTCAGTCATTTTTATTCACTCTCTGTAATTCGCTTAATATTAGATAAATTCTGTTTAAAAACAGGTTTGATTATAATATGCAGCGATGTACATTTTGAGTGTTTCCCACATGGTTGGTTTTGCATCTTTAAAAAATACCATGAAAGTTAATCTGCATTTCTTTTCGGTGATGGATTCATATAATTGCTCAGTAGCCAAATGTTGTGCTGTCATCGAAAAATTTTTGAGGTTATCTATGCTTAACTGTCTTTTTTTTTGGTGCTGCTTCAGTTATCAATTCATCACATTGCATGCCTTTTTCATTTTTGTTGCGGAAGCATCTTCTTCTTCTGCCGGCAGTTCCGTCGGTAAAGCTATCTGGGTTCAACACCGTAATATGACTTACAAAAGACGACCATCGGGATGCATTGCCGAAGTTGGCAAGAAAATCAAAAACTTTTTCAGCAGGTGCATTTATATCTATTGAATGCTTCATCAGCTTGCATGAAAATCCTTTCTGCAAACCGTATGGACTCAACGCTATCACTCCTGCATTAAGCAAAGAGAGGAACAGAAGAATATATAGAAAAAGTTTCCTCATCTTCTTATAAGTCTTTTCCGAATAAAACATAGTTTTTATAAATAGCCGGTGAAAATTTTTTAGACATGGTTACAGATGTTCCTTCTTCGTACATAAAAGAATGAATAATGGATTGATATTGTTTTTGGAGTGCTCTTGCGCAAATCATATTCGCCATAACATGTCCTGTTCCGGTCCATTTTCTATCAGGATGCCTTGCAACGGTTTTAACAATCAATGATTTTTCTTTTTTATTAAAGAAATCATTTATGCAGAAAAAGTACCCTATGAGATTTCCTTCCGCATCTTCTGCCAAAATCACAAACTCCGGATCAATGAGGCCTTTTGTTTCAGCATATTTCTTTATAAACACGTCTTTATTTATCGGTGTATAAAGAAAGTTAGATTTGAAGGCAACAGCATTAAAATAGAAAATCTTTTCCAGTTCTTTTTCATATTCCTGCAGATTAATATTTCTGAAAGTAATACCGGCTCGTTTAAGTTCATTTTCTCTTTCAGCAACCGCAGGGTTATTAATTTGCAAGTCAGTTTCAATACTCGAAAAGTACCTGGCAATGATATCAAATCCTGAATCTAAAAAATGTTCATTGTAGTATAAGTGATGATACGGCTCAAGAAAAAAATTTGGATAATTATGATGAACACTGAAACGATGCGGGTCCCATGTGCTTCCGTTCATCGGGCCTATTAAAAATTGAGATCCTCTTTTCTTTGCTTCAGTGCAAATATGCTGAAGCATTGCCGCAGCCGTATCTTTATCATTCACGGCTTCATAGTTACCAATGCAGTATGCTTTTTTATGTTGATAGTTCAGATGCACATTATGGTACAAGGCAGCCCTTGCCTGGACTTTACCGGAAATCAGCAACACAAAACAAGTTTCCAGATACTCGTAATTAATGGTTTCAGGAATTCTAAAACGCAGGCTATCCGCCGGATAAATTTCTTTTGGGAAGTTTAGAAACAAATCAAAGGCAGGATCATCTGGCTTTAGTTCTGCAATTTCAGTCATGCATTAAAGTTAATATAAGAACCACACAAACAGGAATGGTAATATTATCTAATCCTTTTGTGCTCAATGCTTCTGTTACAGTTGTTGCCGTTGCAACCAAAAGGGCTATAAGCAGCACACTATTTATACGGAAGTTACCGGATGAAAAGAAGTAAAATAAAAGTATGGTGAGAATAGTTGAAACACAAAAAAAAGCCGATGAACCCATGACCGTTTTTGTATCGTGCTTAATATAAAATTTACCGTAAGGCCACCGTTTTCCAAGCAAGGCAGCCACGGGATCGCAAATAGCCATAGTAAGAACAGGAAGATAAAAGAAGATAAGGTTATTGTGAAAATAGTTGTAAGCGAGATAGCAACAATAGACCGCAACTGGGTACCATAAACTTCCATACGAAACCCGGTCAATAGCATTTATAGAAGGCAGCAAATTAAATTTTAAACTTATTAAAAGAATCAGCGCAAAGCTTCCGCAGAGCAATAAAACAAACCAATGATTACTGAGCATAAGGGGAAAAAGCATGGTAAGAAGGCCTGTTCCGATATGCACTATTTTTCTAGTATCATCAGCCTTCATTTTTAATTTATGATAAAGTATTTCTGCAATAGCAAAGAGAAAAAGAAACAATCCGGCAAGTAGTATAGCGTTAATAATTTCTTTGTTCATTTTATTTTATCAATAATAAATTGGTTGTAAAAAAACCCTTTGTCCCTTTTTGTTAGTGTAAGAGACAGTTCTTTTTCATATTGTACTTTTTCAGGAAAAATTTCTGCAACCCTTCTTGGAACCATTAAATTCCAATACGCCAGTTTACCATTCCTTTCTGTTCCTTTTAATAATGCTTCTGCAGTGGCTGCAAAAACTTTTTTATTCATGTATTCAAAAATATTAGAGAGATTCATCGCTCCAAATTCTCCATAATGGTAAATGGCTTGTTGTACGAAGCCTTCTTTTATTATGAGACGATCTATATTTTGTTTTATGATCTCATAATTTTCTTTCCGTAGGTAATGTGGCAGCATCATTCCAAAATTTCCGGTGAGGCTAAAATGAAGTATAAAATTTCTTTGTGCTTCTTCTGATTGCAAATGCGAGGCTGCTTTATTGTAAATCGTTTGTGAAACGGAAACGTTTACTTCTTTCATAAACTCAGGGTCGCGGCCATACCTGCCCATTACATATTTGCTAAAAAAAACTTTAAACAGCAGTTTCCACCTCCATGTGTTCCACTCTTCTTTATAAAAAGCTTCCTGCTCTGCTTTTGTTTTACGGCTCAATAGCTTTGCTACTGTTTTCTTTGAATGGATCCAGGGTAAAATACTCCGGCTGAACATGCGAAAATAGTTTTCAAACTTACCTTCATATATTACTCCGACTTTAATAAGTTGAATGTTTTGCTGCCAATAAAAGGTAGCGCCTGGGCTCATTTCGTCTTTTATCGATTGAAATAATTCTGCTCTTTTTTCAGAAGGTGTAAAGCCAAGAAACTGCAATGCTTCTTGATAATTTAATTTTTTGATGGTGGCTTTTTTTAGCTCAACCAGGTGCAGTTGTATTTTATTGATGTCAACCGCAACTACTATTTCCGGATTAGTAGTAAGTAACGAAAAACTGTTATCACCGGCAGAGCCGATAGAGAGTATTTTGCTTCCTTCAGCGGGGGCTAATCCTTCAAGCAAAATATCCGCATCTTCCCAGCAATTGGCATAGCGGATGATGTCGAAGTTCACTTTCTGCCTTAGATCATCACTCATTGCTTTTGATAATTTTTATGGCTCCCGTGCTACCATCCATTTGAATTTCATCGCCTGTTTTCAACGTTTTCAATAACCCTGAAACGCCTACTATACACGGCTTTCCCATTTCCCGCGATACAATGGCTGAATGGCTGAGCACACTTCCACGTTCGGTAATAATACCGGATGCGCCAGGAAAAAGCGTAACCCATCCTGGGTCGGTGCTTGAGGTAACTAATATGTCGCCGTTAAGGGAAGAAACTTCAGCAGGGTCTAAAATTACTTTTACTTTTCCGCGAACAGTTCCCGGACAGCAGCCAATCCCTTTGAGGTCGCCATCTGCTTTTTCTACTTTGCTGATATTGAAGAAATCGTTAGCATGGTAAACCGTTCCGTAAGTGGCAAATCGTTCAGAGGGAGCATCTTGCTCTTTGTAATTTTCGAACTCCTTTTTACGAAGTGCAATTAACGCTTTAATATTTTGCGTAACTGAAGTGCCTTCGATAAAAGAAAAGATTTCTTCTTTGGTTAAATAAAAAATATCACGGGCACTTTCAATAATTCCTTCTTTAAAAAACCGTTGGCCGATGGCGGAGAAAATTTCACGAACCATACCAAATGCTCTCGTACGTTCGTACCTGAGATTTTCACGTGAACTCACTAACTCACGGGCTGTTTTCAGCGTTCGCTTCAATTTCCATTTTTTGTACCATTTGTTTTTGAGTGCTGCTTCTAATTGCCTTTCTGCATTTCTCCGGATTTCTTCTTCTATTTTTGCGGAAGTTTTAGCTGCTGTAATTCCTGTTTCCACATACGATTTCAGTACTCTGATAAATTTTGAAGGCTCCTGTGTGTAAGAAACAGTTTCAAGTTTCAGTTCTCCAATGCAGCGATCACCAAAGTGGGAAATATAACTGTCTATGTCTTTTTTAAGTGAACGATATTTTTCCTCTTTGCTTATAGAAAGTTTTTTCCAGATAGTAATTTCATCTTCTGAAACAAATAATTCTTTTACTTCTTCATCTGCAGAAATTGTAGTTGCAAGTGCAATACTCCGGTGAATGGGTTGCGTAGAAATAATATTGCTGCTTCCGCAAAGCAAATCGTTATGGATATTAGGATTGTTGCTGATGCTGTATTTTTTGCAGCGCTTCTGCAACATTCCGTAACCTATCATAGCAAAGAAATCGTTAAGCAACGGCGCTTTCCATTCGTTCAATAATGTGCTTTCAAATACAAGGTATAGTTGCATTAATTCATCAGCCTTCTTTTCTTCAAAATTGATTCTCTTATAATCAGCTATAGTTGTATTTAATAAGGCTATAAATTCTTTTCTTTTTTTAGGAAGTGAAAGAAACCGCCGATACATATTGACAGCCATTTTAATAATCCGCCACCATGCTGCACCTTTTGACAGCCTGTATCTTTCGGGAATATCAAATCGTTCTTTTACACCCATCATACTTTCCATAAAACGGGCATTGATACTGTAACCGGGAGCCATGGCAAGCATATGATACCATGTTTTCAGGTTGTAATAAACCCGTCCGTTAATGAGTCCTAACGTATTGGCAAAAACCCGTTCGTTTTGTTTTATCACATCCTTGCTAACTCCCATATATCCGCAAAAAAGTTTGTAGGCGCCCTCATACGAATCGCTGATGAAAGAAAAAGTAAGCGGTGTGGTTACACCGGGATAAGACTCAATAATATTACTGTTATCCCAAACAATATAGGCGCCGGTTTGATCATTTATTTTATGAAGTGTGGTAATTGGCCTTGCCTGTAAAATAAACAGCTTCTCATCTTTTACAGCAAATTCAATATCCTGCGGTGTTCCATATTCTCTATAAAGATTTTCCAGGACAGTTTCTAATTCAATAATTCGTGCATCTGTTAGACTGGACAAATTTTGTTTTTCTTCGGCTACTGCTGTTTGCTTTATTCCGCCAAAAATTTCCGAATCTATCACTATTTGATGTGTTTTGTTAGCAAGCTGTGTAGTAATGGTTCCTCTGTTAATAGTAAAGTGATCGGCATTCAGCTCACCGGAAACTAATCCTTCACCCAAACCAAAAACAGCGTTTATCCATTTTTCGTTTTTATTTCCGTTAATTGGATTGATGCCAAATGCAACGCCTGCAGCTTCTGCATCAATCATTTCCTGGATGATAACGGCGATGCCGGACGTATGTTGAAAATTATTATTTTTCCAGTATTCTATAACTCTTTCGGCAAAGGAGGAACACCAGACACTTTTTATTTTGTCTGTCAGATTTTCTTTTGTTACAAACAGATAACTTTCAAACTGTCCCGCGAATGAAAAATCGGTACTGTCTTCATCTGTCGCGGAGGAGCGAACAGCAAGGTATTTCGTACCCGGAAATTTTGAAACAATGTCATCAATTGTATTTTGAGGGATATGAATTTGCTGAATAAAATCCGTTATTGTTTTATAATTCGAAAGCCAAATTTCTATCGGTAATAGTGCCATTAAAACTTCCTGCGGAAGAACAATAAACCGGGGAACCCTTATTCCGATTTCTGTAAGGCGGAAAAGGTTTTTTGCTTTGCCTCCAATGCCAAAGTCTTTGATTGCTTCTTTTGTTGTAATAATAGGATACATCATTTAAAAAAAAGTTTTGAAATCATTGGGCCGCCGCCAAGAGTCATATACATAGCTATCGTCCAAAATGCAGAAGCATATTCTATGCTTTTTGAAAGCTTTTGAAGTTTCGTTTTAAGAAAGAGAAAAGCAGGCAGAGAACACAGCAGGAAAACGCAGCCGAGAACAATAAATGCAGCCGTTCCATATCCTACAAAAACACTTGCTGCAATGCTCAGCACTAACGTAAGAAACAAAATAAAAATCCAGAGAATCGTTGCTTTGTTTGCACCAAGCATAGATGAATAAGTTAATACACCTTCCGCTTCCATCTTAGCTATGCGTATCTTTCTTCCGATTTCCAAAACAATTCCATTCATGTACGAAACCGCAAAAAAGAAAAGCAATCCTTTTGGCGGGGGCACCCCTTCTACCTTCCAGTCGAGTCCGCTGGCATACATATCAATCAGCGGAATAATAAACATGTGAGAAGTTACATACCAAAACTGGTGTTTCTTCAGCCAGCGAGACATAAAAAATTCTTTTCCCATTAATAGCAAATAAGCTATCACTATAAAGTAAATAATGAGCATCTGCGGGAAGAAAAATAAATTGATTACTATCTGCAGTATTACAATTGCAATACCTATGCAGGCGAGTTCACGTAAAGAAATTAATCCTCTCGGCACGGGAAGTTCGCCTCGGTATTTCGCATCATCTTCGGCATCTTTAAATTCATCAAATATCCGCACCAGGAGAAAAAGAGAAATAGTGATAAAAATGCCGATGAGAAAAGTTTTTAGGTTAACAAAACCTTCTGCGCCTCTGCAAATCCTGGAATATGATATGGCTGAAAAACTAAAAGAAGCTACCAATAATCCATGACCTAAAAACGGAAAACGTTCTTTTTGATACACGTAAAATCTGTACAGGAAAGAAGAACTGTTTTCATCCGGCTTGCTGTATTCGTTTTGCTGAACGGCGGTTTTCATTTCTTTCTTCCGAATTTCTTATGGGCGGCTGAGAAATGCCCGGCAGAAAGTGCTGCGGCAATAGAAAGCTCTCCTGCAAGCACCAGTGCTCCGCATATCTCCGCAAATTTTCTCGCTTTTCCTGTACCATAGCAATCCATAAGTTCGAGACATTCTTTTTGGGTGGGAAGCCCAGTTCCGCCACCAACGGTTCCTACAATCAGGTTGGGTAATGTTACGCTGGCATATAGATCGCCGCTTGCCGTTATCTCCATTCTTGTTATGCCCACTGCTGCTTCTGCTATGCAGGCCACATCCTGCCCGGTTGCCAGGAACAAGGCTGCAAGTCCGTTGGCATAATGCCCCTGTGCACCAATTGATCCGCTTTGAATAGTGCCGATTGTTGAAGACCGCCAGTATTCCGACATTGCTTGTGGAGTGGTTTTCAATACTTCGTTTACAATTTTTTGTGATAATGTAATTTCAGTAGTTACTTTTTTGCCACGTACGTTGCTAAACGACAAGGCAGTAGCTTTTTTATCGCCGGAGTAATTGCTTTCAATAAACCAAAAAAGAGGTTTAACAGGAGCCTGTTCAACTATATAATGACAGATGGCGTCGGTGCAAAGCGTAACCATATTTTGTCCGGCTGCATCGCCGGTGTGATATTCAAAAGTTAAGATAAGATGATTGCCTTCGATATTGCTTT
>JAABUN010006206.1_pt1 | contig 13971 bp, 6 predicted proteins | sample 5559311 | NCBI WGS metagenome assembly JAABUN01 (sample SAMN10711877, study PRJNA513370) | rock metagenome | isolation source: Antarctica rocks | place: Antarctica: Victoria Land, Siegfried Peak sud | reverse complement strand
CGGCTGATGGTGGACGCCGATATCGAGGCGCTCAAGCACGCCGGCCGCACCTGGATCGATACTGTCGACCTCGATTGCTGGAAGGCCTGACATGGCTGACTTCACGCCTGGACCCCTAGAACGGGACGCCCCGTTCTACGTCGCCGGTCACCGCGGGCTCGTCGGGTCGGCGATCTGGCGCACTCTGGAAGCAGAAGGTTTCACCGATCTCCACGGTCAGACCTCGGCCGAACTGGACCTGAAGGACCGTTCCACCGTCTTCGACTACATGGCCAGCATTCGGCCGCTCTACGTGGTACTCGCCGCCGCGAAGGTGGGCGGCATCATGGCCAACAACACCTACCCGGTCGATTTCCTCACAGAGAACCTCCAGATCCAGGTGAACGTCCTGGACGCCGCACGCGAACACGACGTGGAGCGGGTGCTGTTCCTCGGGTCCTCCTGCATCTACCCCAAGCTGGCGCCTCAGCCCATCCGCGAGGACTCCCTCCTCACCGGCCGCCTCGAGCCGACAAATGACGCCTATGCGATCGCGAAGATCGCCGGCATCATGCACGTCCAGGCGGTGCGCCGCCAATATGGGCTGCCATGGATCTCGGCCATGCCGACGAACCTCTACGGCCCGGGCGACAACTTTTCACCCGAAGGCTCCCACGTGCTCCCCGCACTCATCCGCCGATACGACGAGGCGGTGCGCGACGGCGCCGGAACTGTCACCAATTGGGGCACCGGGTCCCCGCGACGCGAATTCCTGCACGTCGATGACATGGCCGCTGCCTGCCTGCACCTGCTCGAACACTATGACGGCCCCGAGCAGGTCAACGTGGGTACCGGACAGGACGTCACGATCAGGGAGTTGGCGGGGATCGTGGCGGACGCCGTGGGGTACGAGGGCGTCATGGAGTGGGATACCACCAAGCCTGACGGCACGCCGCAGAAGTTGCTGGACGTTTCGAAGCTGGCCGACGCCGGCTGGACCGCCGGCATCTCCCTCGACGAGGGCGTGCGCAACACGGTGGAGTGGTACCGCACCCACCGCGCCAGTGTGCGCAGCTAGACTCTGCACGGACTCCCCGCCTGACCGGGCCCAGCCGTAGCGAAGCGCTGGAGCTCACACGGCACAGAACAAGCATCTAGAGAGGTCTCCTTTGGAGCTTAGTGACTACCTTCGGATCCTGCGGCGCAATTGGCTGCTGATCACCGTGTGCGCCGTCGTCGGCCTTCTCGTCGGAGCGGTGGCATCCTTCGCGGTCCGTCCCACCTACACGGCCGAGACCAAGCTGTTCGTGGCCATCCAGAACTCCGGCAGCGTGCAGGAGCTCCAGCAGGGTAACACCTTCACCCAGGCACGGGTGCAGTCCTACGTCGAAACAGTGAGCGAGCCCCTCGTCCTGCAGCCGGTCGTCGACGCACTCGGACTCGACCTCACACCCGCGCAGCTCTCCAGCAAGGTGACGGCCACGGCGGATCTCAACACCGTCATCATCACCATCGCCGTCGAGGACACCTCGCCCGTGCAAGCCGCTGCCATCGCGCAAGCCACGGCGGAAAGCCTGGTGGAGTCGGTCGGGGGCCTCGAGAGCACCAGCGAGGGTGGAAGCTCGCCCGTCAACCTCACAGTCATCACACCGGCGACGGCCCCGGCGGTAGCGTCCGCTCCCAACACGCGACTGAACCTCGCGCTGGGACTGCTGGTGGGCCTCGCCCTCGGCGTCGGCGCGGCCGTCCTGCGCACCACCCTGGACACCCGTGTCCGGGGCGAAGCGGACCTCCGCCGCGTCTCCGATGCACCCATGCTCGGTGGTATCGCGTTCGACGCGGACGCAACGAGGAAACCGCTCCTCACGCAGGTGCCAGGCCAGAGCCCGCGCGCCGAATCCTTCCGGCAGATCCGCACCAACCTGCAGTTCGCCCACGTCAGCCACAAGTCGAAGGCAGTGCTCGTGACGTCGTCGCTCCCCGGCGAGGGCAAGAGCACGACGGCGACCAACCTCGCCATCGCCATCGCCCAGGGCGGTCAGAGCGTAGCGCTGGTCGACGCAGACCTCCGCCGCCCCCGAGTCGACGAGTACCTCGGCCTCGAACGGAACGCCGGACTCACCACGGCCCTGATCGGCCGCGCGGACGTGGAGGACCTCCTCCAGCCCTGGGGTACGGATGAGCTGTACGTCCTCACCGCCGGTCAGATCCCCCCGAATCCGAGCGAGCTCCTCGGCTCGGACGAGATGAAGCGCCTCATCACGCGGCTCGAGGAGAAGTTCGACGCCGTCATCATCGACGCGCCTCCCCTGCTGCCGGTGACGGATGCCGCGGTGCTCGCCCAGCAGGTGGGCGGCGTGGTCCTCGTGATCGGCTCGTCCAAGGTGAAGGTACCGGACCTGCAGAAGTCCCTCGGCAACCTCGAGATGGTGAACGCGGACCTGCTCGGCGTTGTCATCAACCTCCTGCCCTCCAAGGGACTCCAGCTTGACGCCGGATCTGGAGGGCGACCACAAGCCTTCGCGTACCGACTCGGGAGGACGTGCCCCACAGCCCAAGCAACAGGGAAGCACCGCCGCGGTTTCCCCCGACAAGTCGGTCCTCGGCCTGCGACGCGAGCAGCAGGCCCGCCGCCCCTTAAAAGGCTAGGGGACCCCCGAATGGGCAGCACGGATACGGCGGGAGCCGCGCTGCAGGAGCCAGCACGAAAACGGCAGGCAGGGCACCCTGAGAGTTGGATGGTGCGCTATCCACGCCGCCTCGCCATCATTGATGCGATTGTTATCCTGTGGGCGACCTCCGGAGCTTTCCTCATCAGATTCGGACTCAGGGATACCACCGGCGTCGATTCCCTCACCACCTACGCCTGGATCACCGTCGCCTTGAGCATCAGCTGGTGGGCGATGCTCACAGCCTGGGACACACGCAATCCCCGGATCCTCGGCTCGGGCGCGGAGGAGTACAAGCGGGTCTTCTCCGCCTCGCTCTGGCTGTTCGGGATTGTCGCGATCCTCTCCTACGCCCTCCAGTACGACACGGCCCGCGGCTACGTGGGCCTGGCCCTGCCCGCCGGCGTCGTCGGCCTTTTACTGACACGGTGGATGACCCGGCAGTTCCTCAGCACGCAACGAAAGCGCGGCCTCAGTACCTCACGGATCCTGGTGGTCGGCGGACGCGAGGCCGTAGATCACCTCGCCACGTCGCTGCGCAAGAACCCCCGAGCCGGCTACACCACCGTCGCCGCGTACGTCATCGACGGCACCCGCGAACCGCTCGCGGTCAATACCACCGTTCCCGTAATCGGAACCAGGGCCGATGTGGACTCGATCATGACCGCCATCGAATCCACCGGTTCGGATTCGGTTGCCGTGTCCGCCGGCTCGAACCTGCGTCCCGAGCTGCTGCGCCGGCTCGGCTGGGCACTCGCGGAACACGAGATCCGCCTCATCCTCGCTCCCGCCCTGACGGACGTGGCAGGTCCGCGGATCCACATGCAACCGGTGGCAGGTCTCCCGCTCGTCCACGTCTCCACGCCCCGGCTGACCGGTGGTTCACGCGTGCTCAAGCGGCTGTTCGACATCGCCGGGAGTGCCGCGCTGATTCTTGCGCTCTCCCCGGTACTACTTGTCGTGGCGCTGCTCGTGAAGCTCTCGAGCTCCGGCCCCATCCTCTATTCGCAGGAGCGGATCGGCGTGGACGGGGCCACCTTCAGGATGTTCAAGTTCCGTTCCATGTCGCAGGACGCCGACGCACAGCTCACCCGGCTCCTCGAGGAACAGGGCAAGGCCGGGAAGCCACTGTTCAAGGTCGACGATGACCCCCGCATCACCCGTGTTGGCCGGTACCTGCGGAAGTATTCGCTCGATGAACTCCCACAGCTGTTCAATGTGCTGCGCGGCAGCATGAGCCTCGTGGGACCGCGCCCGCAGCGCGCGGGCGAAGTGGCACTGTACGACGACGCCGCCCACCGGCGCCTGTATGTGAGCCCGGGCATGAGCGGGCTGTGGCAGGTGAGCGGCCGGTCCAACCTGTCCTGGGAAGAGTCCATCCAGCTCGACCTCTACTATGTCGAGAATTGGTCGCTCATGCAGGACATCCTCATCCTTCTCAAAACCTTCAAAGCCGTTTTCGCATCCCATGGTGCAGTCTGACCGAACATGGCAGACATGAATGGCAACACTCGAGACATCAGGGGTACGTGAGTGGCACGCAGGACAGGGGACGCGCGGCGTCCCACCAGAGGTAGCACCGACCGCGTGGGTACCTCATCCCGAACTCGCAGGACCCCGAAGCGGGGGAACCGGCGATTGGTTCGTGCCGCCGTCGTCCTCGGCGCACTGATCCTCGTGGGCGTGCTCAGCGCCGCCTGGCTCGCCTACCGCGCCGACCAGGTGCAGACGAACCTCGAGGTGGCAGCCGACCTCCTCCCGGAGCTCCAGTCCCAGCTCGTCGCAGGCGATGGCGGAGCGGCGCAGGCCTCCCTCGACGCACTCCGCGGCCACACCTCGGTAGCACGCGACGCCGGGACCGACCCGCTGTGGAAGGCGGCGTCGATCATTCCGATCCTCGGGCCGAACTTCTCCGCGATCACGGAGGTCACCGTGTCAGCGGACGACGTCGTCACCCGCGCCGTAGCACCGATGCTCAGTTCGTTCGACAGCCTCGACTGGGACGCGCTGACCCCCAGGGACGGCAGGATCGATGTCGCCCCTCTGCAGGAGGTCTCTCCCACCCTCTCCTCGGCGGCCAACACCGTGCAGCTCAGCTTCGAACGGCTCGCAAGCATTGACCGCTCACGGTTGCTGCCCCAGGTCGCTGCTCCACTCGAACAGGCGATCCGGTCGATGGATGGCGCACGGGAGGCCCTCCACAGTGCTGCTTCCGCCGCCGAGATCCTCCCGCCCATGATGGGAGCCGATGGACCCCGCACCTACCTTGTCCTCATTCAGAACAGTGCTGAGATCAGGGCTACCGGCGGCATCTCCGGCGCCTTCGCACTGCTTCGTACGGACGACGGCAGCATCGACCTGGTGGGGCAGGGTAGCGGCGGCGACCTCGGGCGCTTCAATCCACCCCTGGAGGTGGACCCGCAACAAGTCCAGATCTATTCCACCCGTATTGGTGGATTCTTCCAAAGTGCGAATCTCACGCCGGACTTTCCCACCGTTGCGCAGACGACGAAGCGGATGTGGGAGACGAGGAACCCGGGAACTGTCATTGATGGGGTCATAGCCCTCGATGCGGTAGTGCTCGCGAATGTCCTCGAGGCAACAGGGCCGGTGGAATTGGGCGAATTCGATGATCCCGCCATTTCGGGACTTATCGCACAGGCAGATCTCCCCACGGCGCTCACTGCGCAGAATGTGGTAACCACTCTCCTCTCGGACGTGTACGCCCAGATCGAGGAGCCCAGCCTCCAGGACATCTACTTCGCGGCGGTGGCCGGAAGGATCTTCTCTGCGGTCGCAGCTGGCCAGGGAGACAGCGGCACCCTCGTCGATGCGCTGACGCGAAGTGCCGAAGAGGGCCGGCTATACCTGTGGTCGAACACCTCGAGTGAGCAGGACGTCATCGCCGGAACCACGCTCGCGGGGGCCGCGACCGGCCCACTCGAAGGCGGTGCCGCCTTCGATGTCTACTTCAACGACGGCACCGGCGCAAAGATGGACTACTACGTGCGGCGCACTGCCCAGATCATTGAATCTTGCTCTGACGAGGGTTCCCAGCAGTTCACCCTGCGAGTCAGCCTGACGAACACGGCACCAGCCGACGCCGCCGAGAGCCTTCCCGCGTACGTCACGGGCTCTGGCGCCTTCGGGGTACCCCCCGGTAGCGTCCGCACCAACACGATCGGTTATGGTCCGGCGCAGGCTGCCCTGGGAAGCGCGACGCTGGATGGAGCCGAGATCGCGGTCGGATCATACCGTCACGGCAATCGCCCGGTCGGAGTGGTAACCACTGAGATAGGTCCGGGCCAAACGGCAGTGGTGGAAATGTCCTTCACGAACGTGGTGCAGGAAACCGAGCCGGTCCTCGGTGTAACGCCAACCATCCAATCCAAGAGCGAAGTGCTCCTCGAAACCGAGCGCGGGGCCTCTTGTCAATAGGGTCCGGATAAACTTGGGACAAATTGCGGAAAAGCTTCGCCTGATGGGGCCAGCAGATTAACTGTGCGTTACATCGCACCGAAAATGACGTGCGGGCTTTTCGTGGCGATAATCCCCTGCTAGTTTTTTCAATGGATACCGGCAGGAATGTCGAGAGGCACATCTGTGGCCAGAGAATGCTGGTACGGTAACCACGAGGGTTCGTTCAGCTGGGGAAAGCGGACCGATCTCCCTCACATGCTTCATACATACACCTTTTCTGGGAGATAGCTATGCAGAAAACAGTCTCAATCCTGGCAATCGCCGGATCCATCGCATTACTCGGCGCGGGCGCAGTCCAGGCCGCCGAGTACCCCGCGCCGACCGCACCGTCTCAGGGCATCGTCAGCGACAGCACCATCGTCTCCGGCGAAACCGTCATCTTCGGCGGTTCGGGTTTCATCGTCGGGGAAACCATCAACATCACCGTCATCTTCAACGGCACGCCTCCCGTTGGCGCTGGAGCAGGCGCCGGACGCGTCGGTGCGGCTCGCACCGGTGTGATCGTCCTCAACCAGAAGATCGACGCATTCACGACCAAGGCCGATGCCAACGGATCCTTCTCCGTGGCGATAACCCTCCCAGCAGTAGCTGGAAGCTACACGCTTCGCGCCGAGGGGACCCAGTCGGGCCGCGTCGTCGAGTCGCTCGTGACCGTCGTTGCATCAGCATCACCCGGCGCAGGTGGCACGAACAGCGGCGGTAACGTCGCAGGCGGCACGAACAGCGGCGGTAACGTCGCAGGTGGTCAGAACAGCGGCGGTAACGTCGCAGGTGGGACGAAAACTGGCGTAAACGTCTCGGGTGGCGCAACGACGGGCACCACCAGGGGCGGCCTCGCCAACACCGGTATCGACTCGGCCATGGTGCTCTGGGGCGCAGCAGGCATCGGCGCGCTCGGTCTCGGCGCCGGCAGCATCGTCGTCGCCCGTCGTCGCACTGGCGCAGAAGCTTAATCAGCAACACGGTAAAAGGGGCTCTCCTGACGTGAATGTGGGTCAGCAGAGCCCCTTAGAGCACAAACCAAATTAGCCCCCTCCTGCCGTGGCAGAAGGGGGCTAATTCGTTACCTGAGGTTCACCCGATCAAATCGTCATCGACTATATGGTGGGTAGTGAGGGCCGGCGGCGGCTGGGGACGAAGTCCTGGTCTCAAGAGAACTCCTACGCCGCCGACCCAGTTTTCGGGTCCGCCGTCACGGCTCCGCTATGCGGAACCAGTCTGGCTCATGAATACAACTTTAGTGACTCGTCGAGTCCCGATCACGAGTAGTCCCACCGCGAAATGACGAAGCTACTACTCGGTCAGCCCTCTTAAATTACTTGCGTAGCCGCCTCCGGCGGTCAGCTACCCAGCAGGGACTCGAGTTCGCTCGTCAGCTCCTCCCGACGGCTGATTCCGAGCTTCACGTAGATCCGGTACAGATGACCTTCCACCGTACGCGTCGAGACGGTGAGGATCCGAGCAATATCTCTGTTGGAGTGACCATGCAGAGCGAGCGTCGCGATCTCCCGTTCACGTGACGTCAGCGGTGGGACTCCATCAAGCTCCATCGGCTCCAGGAACACGCCATTATCGATCAAGGCTCTCCGCCGCCGGATAACAGGGGCGAGAGCACGCTGCGACTTTGCATCACCAGCACCCGCGTAGAACTCCATGGCCTGGCGGCAAGCCTCAGCTGCGAGGAGGTACTTCTGAAACAGTTCGGCCCGATCTCCAGCGGCGGCGAGGGCGGCTGCATCGCGGGCGAGCAGGGCCCGTGCATAGGCGTTGAGGACAGAGGCTTCCGCTCCCTCCAAAGACTCGGTCACATTCTTCAGTAGTTCAGCTGCGTCTGAGGTTCCCACGCACGCGGCGAGTTCGAGGATGTCCTTTTCGCAGCTCGCCCAGTTCCCGCTCCGGGCGACGGCGGCATACTCGAGGAGTTTCTCGGCCTCGTCCGAGCCAGTGCTCGTCAAGGCACGGGCCGCGGTGGCGAACGCCGTTGCGAGAAGTCCGAACTGGCGGCTGCCCCGCGGCCCCGTCCGCGACATCTCCGTGAGACAGTCGCTTGCCATAGCGTCTTCCCCGACTGCAGCAGCGGCCCATGCTGTGATACCCAGAGCGTAGGGCAGCAGGGCGTCGTTGTCCGACACCCGAAGGCCTGCAAGGGCGGGACGCAGTTTGCCCAGTCCTGCGCGGAAGCGCCCGCGGCGTACGTCGGTTGCAGCTTCCAAAACGGCGAGGCTACCGCTGACGAACGCATAGTCATGGCCCTCCTCGGGAGCGTAACCGCGAAGTTCAGCCTCTGCGGCCTCAAAATCACCGTCGTGCACGAGGAGGCTGACATGGCGGAAGAAAGCCACTCGGTGCAGGTCGAAAAGATTCTCGGGGTCCGACTCGATGAGGGCGAGGGCGGTTGCACTGTACTGCCGGCCCTGCAACCCGCGCCCAAGGGCTCCCAGGGCTTCAGCCAGCAGGGCGTGAGCCAGGGCCACCACTCGGGGATCACTACTCCCCTGGTTCAGTAGGGTTTGCAATGCCTCCACGGTGTTCCCGTAACGACCGAGGAGGTTCCAGCCCAGCGCCCTCCCGACAATCCAGCGCTGTTCCCTGTTCTCGACCGCCTCGTCGTCCGGCAAGCGCGCGAGCGCGGATCCCCATCGGTCGAAGATCTGGTCGACGTGAGCAACGTCCTGCCCGCCGGCGAGGAGGAGCCGCACCTCGAGTGCGCCGGCCGCGGTCACCTGCTCATGAGTCTCACCATCTTCGAGCAGGCCCTCCACCAGCTCACGCGACTCCTCGAGGCGCGACAGTTCGAAGAGAGCGGACGCCCGGTGTGCCTGGGCTGTCTTTCTGAGCTGCTCGGCCCGCACCGCCTCACTGAATCGAAGGGCTGCCACCGGATCCAAGAGCCTCAGCGCCAGGCTTGCGAGTTCCAGGAGCCGCTCGTCGTCGAGCCGCTCGCCACAGTCGAGGCTCCAGATACCGTCGCGGATCCGGGATCGCGCGTTGCTGGGCAGTGTAGCCGCGACATCTGCCAGTTCGTGATGCAGAGCTGTGCTGCGACCCACCGGAATGAGGGTCTTGAGAACCCGCCCATAGATGGGATGCTGCCCCACAGCGAATGCGGGATCCACGGGATCGTCCCTGATGAGTCCTTCCTGAAGCAGCGTCGAAACCGCGTTCTCACTGCTGATCCTGGTCAGTCCGGCGAAGGACACTCGCTCGCCCAGGGCGATGACTTCGAAGGCTTTCCGCGCGTCGTCCCGCAGGTGACCAGTGACTACGCGCACCAGATCTACAAGGGATATCGGCAATGCCAGCTCCTGATCGGCAAGAGCCCAGATGCCATCCCTTTTCACGAGGTTCCCTCGTGCGAGTGCCTCATCGAGCATCGCCTTGAGAAAGAGGGGGTTACCGGAGGACTCATCGCACAGCCGGTCGCTCGAACCACGGACAATATCCCCGCCGAGCACGAGCGAGCAAAGCGTCCTCGTCTCCGCGCGATCTAGTGCCTCGAGATCGAATCGCGCCAGAAGGCCATCTCGGCACAGTGACACCAGTTCCTCGGACCGCGATGTCGTCGAGCGGCTGAACGCGATCAGCATGATGGTCCGGGAGGTCACCAACTGCGCGAGGAGGTGGCTGCTGTCGTCGTCGAGCAGATGTGCGTCGTCAAGCACGACGACGATCGGTCCACCGCCGGCGGTGGACCTCAAAAAGGACAGGGTCGCCCGGAGTACGGACAGCGGCGACGCCATGTCCGCCGTGGTCGCGCTCCCGAGGAAGGGAGCCAAAGCACCATACGGGACGGCGCCCAACGCTGGAGCGGGAGTGATGAGGAACGGAACGAACTCGCCGCTCAGTCCCACAGTCAGGTGGCGGGCCAGAACGCTCTTCCCGGTCCCCGTATCGCCGTAGACGAACGCCCCGTACACGTCGTCGCACCGCAGAGCTTTCCCAATGCGTGACAGCAGCAGGCTCCTGCCGACGAGGGGGACTTCTCCGGAAAGTACGAACATCAGGGTGCGCTTTCCATTGGCACTATCTCTGCGAGTTCAGCTCGGGTACCGACATTCAACTTCGAATACACCTGGTAGAGGTGCCCCTCGACCGTCCTCACCGACACGAACAGTATCTCGGCGATCCCCCGGTTACTGGTGCCTCCGGCGGCGAGGGCCGCAACCTCCCGCTCACGGGGGGTGAGGAGATCGAGGTTTCCACCGCTGGCCGCAAAGTAGGACGAATCCGGTACCAACTCGCGAAGACGCCGCTGGACGAGTCGCAGACCGGCCTTGTCCTCCGCTCGCGTGGCGGCCTTGATCCCTGACTGAGCGATATCCATGGCGAAGCGGTGATTGCCCGTAGCAACCGCCCCTTCCATCGCGTCAACGAGCAGGTGCATGGCGCCGGTTGCCAATCCCTCGGCGTAGCTCATGCAGATAGCGGCGAGGGGCCCCTCGAGTTCTCGGGCAACCCGGGCGAGGTCGTCCACGGCCTCGTGGCGGCCGAGGCGAACGGCCGACGAAAGAGCGACGAGCGCCCACATGCTTGCACCGATACTCAGGTCATCATGTGCGCGCTCATGGAACCTGCGTGCGGCGTCGCTCCGGCTCTCGATTCCAGTCGTGGCCATCAACTGGAAGTGGCTGGCGGCACGTCGGATGAACCAGGAACTGCTGCGTCCCGGCTCGCTGAGAGGCAGGTGCGTGATCATCTGTCCGATATCGCTGGTCTGTGCATGACAATAGGTCAGTGCGGCTGCCGCGATCGGGAGTAGTCCGTGCGGATCCGCGATCCGTAATTGCTCTACCACGGGCACGAGCAGCCTCGCAGCATCCGGGAGGCGATCCTGCGCCAACAGGACCATTCCCTCCGATAACTGGGCAAGCGACCCGAGACGGAAGGACCACCTGTTGGAGGTCCTGCTGACCTCAGCGAGAAGGCGTGCGCCGTCGCTCCACCCGCCCGCGACGAGGAAAGCGATCTCGACTCGAACGAGTGCCTGGTCGGCGATGGGATAGGAGACATCGAGGTGCGTGAGGGTGTGGGCCAGCGATTCCGCCAGATCTGCGGCGGCGAACTGTTCATTGACTGCAGCCTGTGCCTCCAGCAACAGTGACTGCACCGCGACCTGGAACTCTCGGTCTCCCCGGCTGGAGGAGTCGAGGAGATTCATGTCGACGTAGGCCGGCAGGGTAGAGAGATTACTTCGATACTGGCCGTTGAAGGACGCGAGATCGGCGGTCGCAGCAACGAGCATCCGATCCAGCCGCGTCAGGTCGGGCTGATGATCCGCAACCTTCCCATGCCGACCCCGGGTCAGCGCTTCCAGACGCACGGCGACCTCCCGAAGCGGCTCAGCAGGATCACGCATCGCGCGCATGCGACGGTATTTGCTCTCGCTGATCTTGTACTTCGTCCACAGCTCCGGATCCAGAGTGCGCTCCGCAGCGCGCAGGTGAGCGGCATGCGTCGTCGCCGCCTCGAGATCACCTGCGCCCAGTGCAGCCAGGAGCCCCTCGTATGCCAGCCGGGCGGAAGAGGTGCGGTCCTGGAGTCGCTGGACGAGATCCAGGACACCGATGTAGTCCCCCGCGGCGTTGAGCTCGCTCGCGGCCCGGACGGCGTCCTCCTCGATGACGGCGAGCCCGGCCTTCATCCTCCAGCCGACGTGCCGGGCTGCATCCGCCTCGAGCTTGCGTCGCGCGTCCGGGAGTGACCCGATGCGGTTGTACAGTTTGACCGCTTCCTCTGGAGTGATGGCTTCAGCCACCGAATCCGCGAACCCTGGCTGCGCGAAGGAGACCACGGCCTCACTCTCCGAGCGCACCACGAGAACGCCCGCATCCTGCAGTCGGTCGAGCTCTTCCACTTCTGCCGTCTGCGTGAGGTCAGCCCAGGCGATCGGACCTGTGAGGACCAGGAGGTTGACGATGCTGCGTTGCTCACTACTCAGGGATCGAAGCAACGAGGAACCGCTGATGACATCGGCGCCGAGCGCCCACGTCCGTGGCAGAAGAACCCACGCTTCGCCGCGGCGTGAAAGGACTCCGCGCTGCACCAGGCCGCGCATGGCCGCTCGGGTGAGTTGGAGGTTCCCCCCTCCGAGGGACCACAGCTTTTCGACAGCTTCCCTGCTGACTGACGCACCGAGTTCCGTCTCGATGAATTGGCTCGTCTCATCGAAGGTGAACGCGAGAAGCTCGAATCGCACGAGGGATCCGAGGCGCCACATTGCCATGAAGACGGGATCTGCATGGGCGAAATCGGCTGTCGTCATGACGACGCGGGCTCGGCCGGAGGCGACCAGTTGACCGATCAGGGAGGCGGACTCCTGGTCGAGGTACTCTGCGTTATCCACAGCGAGGACCACGCTTCGACCGCCGGCTTCCTCCGTGAGCAGTGCCGAAATCGCGTGGAAGACGAGCGCGGGATGCTCGGTGACGTCCGTCGACAGCTCCGACAGGAGAAAGCTCAGCGCCCGGTAGGGGAAGGACGCAGAATTCTGCAGTCCGCGGACCCGAATGATGGAAGCGTCCGGCAGCGACCGCTGAATGTGCTGGAGCACAGCCGTCTTGCCGATGCCTGCCGCGCCGACCACCACCGCTCCCGCGTGCCCGGGCTGCAGGATCGCGCGGAGGACGCCCTGCGTCACAGCGGCACGACCGATGAAGTTTGCTCGAGGTGCCTCAATCGATACGGGCGGACGGATGGCACCAGTCGGGGCGAGCCCCTGGACCACGAAGGGACGAACGCCGATGAAACTTTGAGACCGCATAAAAGACCTACTTCTTCCCAGCTTGCGACGGGTATCTGTCAACAGACTAGGAATGAACTTAAGTGTTCGACACGAGTGGCTACTACTGATTCGACAGGGTACTTACTTGTTTTTGTTACCCGTTACGAACTACCGCTACTCGCTCTCGGCTCTGCGAGTACCTCCCTCGCCGCTCGCCCCTTGCATTCGAGCGTCATTGTCTCGCCCCGTCTGTCTCCACGTAGTTGTGCGCGAGTATCCTCCGAAACGCTGGGAATCAGGCGATGCCGTCGAACAGGCTGGTGACCGATCCGTCATCGAAAACCTCGCGAATGGCACGTGCGATGAGCGGCGCGATCGACAGGACGGTGAGTTGCGGGAAGCGCTTTTCGGACGGTATCGGCAGGGTGTTGGTCACCACGATTTCACGTGCCCCGGATTCGGCGAGACGGCGAGGGGCCGGGTCGGAGAACACCGCATGCGTCGCCGCGATGATGACGTCCTTGGCGCCGGCGTTCTTCAACACCTGCACCGCACCGGAGATCGTGCCGCCGGTATCGATCATGTCGTCGATGAGCACGCAGGTGCGTCCCTCGACCTGCCCGACGACCTGCTTGGACACGGCCTGGTTGGGCACCGTGAGGTCCCTGCTCTTGTGCACGAAAGCCAGCGGCGCTCCCCCGAGCCGCTCGGCCCACTGCTCGGCTACGCGCACGCGGCCGGTATCCGGCGAGACGACGGTGACGTTGTCGGCGTCGACCCGTGTCCGGATGTAGTCAGCGAGGAGAGGGATGGCCATCAGATGGTCGACCGGTCCGTCGAAGAAGCCCTGGATCTGGGAGGTGTGGAGGTCCACGGACATGAGGCGGTTAGCGCCGGCCGTCTTGTACAGGTCCGCGATGAGGCGGGCGGAAATGGGTTCGCGCCCGCGTCCCTTCTTGTCCTGCCGGGCGTACGGGTAGAAGGGCGACACGACGGTGATCCTCTTCGCGGACGCCCGCTTGAGGGAGTCCACCATGATCAGCTGTTCCATCAGCCAGTTGTTCAGCGGAGCCGGGTGCGCCTGGATGACGAAGACGTCGGTGCCGCGGACACTCTCGCCCG
>JAABUN010006205.1_pt1 | contig 13973 bp, 16 predicted proteins | sample 5559311 | NCBI WGS metagenome assembly JAABUN01 (sample SAMN10711877, study PRJNA513370) | rock metagenome | isolation source: Antarctica rocks | place: Antarctica: Victoria Land, Siegfried Peak sud | reverse complement strand
GTGGCGGTGGACGCGGTCTGCAACACCGTGTCGCCCGACGCCGACCACGGCCAGCCCTGCGCGGCCAGCCACGCCGAGCCGCCCGCGTGATCGGCCGCGAGCAGTCCCGCCAGCAGGACCACGCTCAGGCCGGTCAAGAGCACGGGGAGCGACCAGAAGTTGCTCATCAGCCGGGCGGGAGGGGACTGTTCACCGGACATTCGCGCGTTCGCCTGACAGCCTCAACAAAGTGGTTGCTTGGCCGCAAAGCGCCTGCTTTACCACGGTAAATCGCGGCGGCACCGGCCCTGCGCCATCGCTTGGAACCCGCCGTGACCGACCTGCCCGTCAACCTGCCCAACCTCGTCCTGCTCACCGACCCGCAATGGACGATGGGATCGCTGATTCTGATGGTGAGCTACGGCGCTCACTTCGCCTTCATCCTCTACTTCCTGATGACCAGCCTGCAGCTCGCACCGCGCTATCGCGTGGTCGCCGTCCTGTCGGCCGTGGTGATGGCGTCGGCTGGCCTCAGCCTGCTGAAGGAGTGGACGATGTGGTCGGAGAGCTTCACCTTCTCCGCCACGACCGGGTTTTGGACCCCGTTGACCAACGGGCAGACCTTTTCCAATGCCTACCGCTACGGCAACTGGACGATCACGGTGCCGCTGCTGCTGATCCAGCTGCCGATCGCGCTGGGGTTGGCACGGGGCGAGTTGCACGCGCGCTCGGCGCGGATGATCGTGGCTGGGCTGCTGATGATCTGGACCGGCCTGATGGGGCAGTTCGGCGAGGTCAACGATCTGGCCCGCCTGAACCTGTGGGGCGTGATCTCCACCGTGTTCTTCGCCTGGCTGATCTGGGAGGTGCGCGGAGTCATCACGACGGGCATGCGCTCGACCGCGCCGGAGCTGCAGATGTGGCCGCGCCGGCTGTTCTGGTACATGCTGGCGACCTGGGGGATCTACCCGATCGCCTACGCGCTGCCGCAGCTTGGCCACACCGGCGACGTGGTGGTGGTTCAGCAGCTGCTGTATTCGATCGCCGACATCGCGACCAAGCTGGTGTACGGCGTGATCCTCAGCCGCTTCTGCCTGCGCCGCAGCGCGTTGGAGGGCCACCGGCCGTCGGTCGAGGCGCTGGCCGTCGTGCACGAGCCGGGTCCGGCCGCCACCAATCTGGTGAAGTAGTGGCGGAGAACCCACCGCCGAGCTCGACCGCGACACCGCCGACGCGGTCTCCGCCCTGATCCTGGAATGCGCCGAGCGGGCCGTCGTGGTGATGACGACCCACCTGGCCGACGCCCTCGCCCCCCAAGCCGCCGCCGTGCTGCGGGTCGCGGAGGGGCGGGTGGAGGCAGCTTGAGCGCGGCGGCGGTCGCCCGCTCCGGCTTCGCAACCGCGCTCGCCCGCTATCGCCGCAGCCGGGGGTTGTGGCTGATGCTGCCCGTCGGCTACGCCTATCTGCGCGCGAACGTGACGCGGCGGCACGCCTGGGCCGTGGAGGAGGTGACGGCGGCGTCGCGCCCCGCGCTGGCGCTCGGCCGGTTTGGAGCCGACCTGGCGGTGTTCGCGGGCGTGCTGGTCGCGCTGACGGTCGCCGGCTGGGTGCTCGCCTGGTCGGTCGGCGTCGGTCCGGCGCGGCCGGGCGCGCTCGCGCTCGGCCTGTGGGCGACCGCCGGCCCAGCGCTGGCGCTGGTCGCGGCAGTGCGGCGGCCGTGGGACGCGCGGCCCTGGCTGCGCGGGGCGGCGGGCGACGTGGCGTTCTTCTTTTTGTGGATCGCCGGGCTGGTGAGCGCCGTGGCGACCTCGACCGGCTTGCGCGCGGACGGCTTCGGCGGTGCCATGATCGATCCGCTTGGCTTTCTGCGCCCGCTGATGGGGGCCTTGCCGGTCGGCGATCGCGACCTGCGCATCGGCAACGTTCCCGTGGTGAGCGGCCGGATGCCGCTCGATGTGATGAGTGGCCTGCTCTCACCCGGCTCCCTGCCGTCCCGGCTCGTCTGGCTGGCGGCTGCCGTGGCGGTTGCGGCGGTCGCCGGGCTGGTGCATCGCGCCCACACGGCGAAGCGGAGGCGCCAAGCCGGCCGGCTGACGAGGTGGCTCGAACCGGGTGCGCCGCCCGCCGCCGGTGGCGAGGCTTCGCAGTCCGGCGCGAGCCGATCGCCCGCGCTCGGCCTGATCCTGTCGGAGGCACGGCTGATCGGATCGGGGCGGCTGTTCGGGGTGCTGGCGGGCGGCGCGGCGCTTCTCGGGCTTGTCGGCGACTACCGCCACATCGGCTCGCCCGCCGGGCTGCTGCTGCTCGCCTTCGCGCTGAGCGCACACGGCGGGCGGATGGAGGCGGTGGGCCTGCGGTCGCTGGGCGGAACGGCGCGCCTGGGACCATGGGCGAGGCGAGCGGCGTTCGTGGCGGCGGGCACCGGCTGGTCGTTGCTCCTTGCCATGCCGGCCGCGCTCGTGACGACGGCGGCCGAGCCGTTGCGCGTGGCGGTGCTGACCGCCGGTGCGGCCTCGCTGACGGCGATTGCGCTGGCCGCGCTGACCGGAAGCGGGTTTCTGCCGAGGCTGGTGCTGCTGATCGCCTGGTACGGGTACTTTTCTGCGTGAGTGGGTCGGATCCAGGCCCTCTCCCTCCTGCGGGAGAGGAGCGAGACTTAGGGGTGAAGCCCCTTAGCCGCAGCGGTGTGGGTGTTTTTCTTGTGACCCGAACCGGCAAGAGGAAGAACACCCTCACCCAGCCCTCTCCTGCGAACGGGAGAGGGCTTAAAGGGCCTCCATCGCCACCAGCACGCGCGCGTCCGCCGCCACGCTCGCCTGCGCGCCAGCCTCCGCATACAGGCACTCGCCAGGTCGGGCCGCATCTTTGCCAACCCGCGCAGTGCCAGCCACGGGCACGATCCACCGAGGTCGTTCGTCCGGAATGGCGTCTAATGCACCCACGCCCTCGCGCAGCCAGAGGCGGAAATGCTCGCCATCGACCAGCGGCTCCGGACCCGGCTCCGGGCGCGAATGCCGCGCCATCGGGAACGGCTCGGCGACCGACACCGTCACGCCGTCGTCCAGATGCAGCTCGCGCGGGCGGCCGTAATCGTACAAGCGATAGGTGATGTCGGCGTTCTGCTGCACCTCGATGAGCGTCACGCCGGCACCGATCGCGTGGACGATGCCCGGCGCCAGCGACCAGAAGTCGCCCGCCCGCGTCGGTTTCCAGTCCATCCTGTCCTCGATCGACCCGTCGAGCGCGGCGGCGCGCAACTCCTCACCGGTCATCGGCTCGGTCGTGCCAAGCCCGAGCGTAGCCCCCGGCTCCGCATCGAGAATGTACCAGCACTCCTCCTTGCCGGAGGGCTGGCCCCGCTCGTGCGCCTGTGCATCGGTGGGATGGACCTGCACCGACAGCTTCTCGCTCGTGAAGATCCACTTGACCAGGATCGGCAGCTCGCGTCCGGGCGCGTCGAACCACACCTCGCCGAGCTTTTCCCCCGTCTGAAGTGACGCCAGCGCCGGGGGCAGATCGCTCCGCCCCCAGACCTTGGCCACCGATTTGGTGGTCAGCTTCACAGCTTGGACGTCAACTCGGGCACCAGCGTGAACAGGTCGCCCACCAGCCCCAGGTCGGCGACCTGAAAGATCGGCGCATCCTCGTCCTTGTTGATCGCCACGATGACCTTTGAGTCCTTCATGCCCGCGAGATGCTGGATCGCTCCCGAGATGCCGACCGCGACATAGACTTCCGGTGCCACGATCTTGCCGGTCTGGCCGACCTGATAGTCGTTGGGCACAAAGCCCGCATCGACTGCAGCGCGCGACGCGCCGATGGCGGCCCCGAGCTTGTCGGCCAGCGGGTCGATGATCTCGTGGAACTTCTCCCCCGACCCGAGCGCGCGGCCGCCCGAGACGACGATGCCGGCCGACGTCAGCTCCGGCCGCTCGTTGGCGGCGATCTCCTCGCCCGCGAAGGTGGAGAGCGACTGGTCGCCTGGCCCGCTCACCGCCTCGATCTCCGCCGACCCGCCGGTCGTCTCCGCCTTGGCGAACGCGGTGCCGCGCACGGTGATGACCATCTTTGGGTCCGACGAGCGCACGGTGGCGATCGCGTTGCCGGCGTAGATCGGGCGGGTGAAGGTGTTGTCACCCTCCACCGACAGGATCTCCGACAGCTGCGCCACATCGAGCATCGCCGCCACGCGGGGCGCCAGGTTCTTGCCGGTCGTGGACGCGGGCACCACGAAGGCGTCGTGATGGCCCATCAGCTCGGCCACCAAGGGTGCCACATTCTCGGCCAGCGCGTGGGCGTAGGGCGCACCGTCCGCAACATGGACCTTGCCGATGCCGGGCATTTGGGTGGCGGCCTGGGCGACAGCGTCCACACCCTCGCCGACCACCAGCAGGTGGGTCTCGCCCCCCATCTCCCGCGCCGCGGTGACCGCCGAGAGGGTTGAGTCCTTGATCTGGCCGTCGTCGTGATCGACCCACACAAGCGTCTTCATGCCGCGATCCCCATATCCTTCATCTTCGCCACCAGTTCATCGACCGACGCGACCTTGATGCCCGCCTGGCGAACCGGCGGCTCCGTCACCTTGAGCGTCTCCAGCCGGCGGGTCACGTCGACGCCGAGCTCGGTGGGCGACGTGGTCTTCATCGGCTTCGACTTGGCCTTCATGATGTTGGGCAGGCTGGCGTAGCGCGGCTCGTTCAGCCTCAGGTCGGTCGTCACTATGGCCGGCAGCGGCAGCGTGACCGTCTCCAGCCCGCCATCGACCTCCCGCTTCACCGTCACCTGACCGGCCGAGAGCTCGACCGAGTTGGCGAACGTCGCCTGCCCGCGCCTCATCAAAGCCGCCAGCATCTGCCCGGTCTGGTTGGAATCATCGTCAATCGCCTGCTTGCCGAGCAGCACCAGGTCGGGAGCCTCCTCCTCCGCCACCTTCGCGAGGATCTTGGCGACGCCAAGCGGCTCCACCTCCTCATCCGTCAGCACCAGGATGGCGCGGTCGGCACCCATGGCGAGCGCGGTGCGCAGCGTCTCCTGCGCCTTTTGCGGGCCGACGCTGATGGCCACGATCTCGGTGATGCTGCCCTTCTCCTTCAGGCGGATGGCCTCCTCGACGGCGATCTCGTCGAACGGATTCATGCTCATCTTGACGTTGGCCAAGTCGACGCCGGAGCCATCGGGCTTGACCCTCGGCTTGACGTTGTAATCAATGACCCGCTTGACGGGGACCAGAACCTTCATGAGGGCTCCTCTTTCCTGACGTTTACGTAAACGTCATGTAGCACGGCACGACGTCGCCTTCCAGAGGTGAACGAGCGGCCGGGGATGGGGTTGCAAGAGGGCGCGCATGGCCGGCTTGCCGGACCTGCTGACATGGGTGTAAGTTGCCGCCATGTCCGACCTGCCCAACCCGGTCACGCTCGCCATCCCCGCGTTCATCGGACTGATGGTGCTTGAGGCGTGGCTGATGCGCAAGCGCCGCGCCTATCACGTCCGCGACACGGTCACCTCCATCGCGCTGGGGCTGGGCAGCCAGGTCGCGGGACTGCTGAGCGCGGGCGCAATCTATGGTGTCGGGCTAGCCGTCGGTTCGCTCGCACCCGTGTCGCTCGGCTGGGCATGGTATGTGTGGCCGGTGTGCTTCGTGCTCGACGACCTGGCCTATTACTGGTTCCACCGCTCGGCCCATCGGGTGCGCTGGTTCTGGGCGAGCCACGTCGTCCATCACTCGTCGGAGCATTACAATCTGTCGACCGCCGTGCGACAGACCTGGACCGGCTTTTTGAGCCTCTCCTTCCTTTTCCGCCTGCCGCTGTTCCTGTTGGGCTTCCCGCCCGCCATGGTGTTCGTCTGTGCCGGCGCGAATTTGGTCTATCAATTTTGGATCCACACCGAGGCGGTCGGCCGGATGCCACGCTGGGTGGAGACGGTGATGAACACGCCCTCGCACCACCGCGCCCATCACGGCCGCAACCCGCGTTATCTCGACACCAACTATGCCGGCGTCTTCATTGTGTGGGACCGGCTGTTCGGCACCTTCGAGGCGGAGAGCGATGAGGACGCGCCGGAGTACGGGCTGGTCGTCCCGCTCGGCCACTTCAACATCCTGCGCGCCGCCACCCACGAGTGGGTCGGCATCGCACGCGACGTCTGGACTGCTCCCGACTGGCGGTCCAGACTGAACTACATGGTTCGTGAGCCCGGCTGGTCTCATGACGGATCGCGCGAGACCTCTGCCCGGTACAAGGAGCGGTGGCTGGCCAGACGGGAGAGTGAGGAATGTCCGACCAGTTCGATGTCGTCGTCATCGGCGGCGGCTCCGCCGGTTCAGCGGTCGCCGGCCGCCTGACCGAGAACGGACGGCGCACCGTCTGCCTGCTGGAGGCCGGCGGCACCAACGACAACTGGCGCATCAAGACGCCGGGCATGATGCCCTTCCTGCCCGACGGGTCGAACTACCGCTTCGACACGGTCCCGCAAGCCGGCCTGAGCGGGCGGGTCGGTTATCAACCGCGGGGCAAGGGCTTGGGGGGATCGTCGGCGATTAACGCCATGCTCTATGTGCGCGGCAACGAGTGGGACTATGACAACTGGGCCGCGCTAGGCTGCGACGGCTGGGCGTTTGATGACGTGCTGCCGTACTTCGTGAAGGCGGAGGCGAACGAGCGTGGCGGCGACGAGTTTCACGGCGCGGAGGGCCCGCTTCATGTGAGCGATCAGCACTGGCCCAATCCGGCGTCCACCGCCTTCGTGGCAGCAGCGAGCGAGTTGCAGCTGCCAGTCAATGGGGATTTCAACGGGGCCGCCCAAGCCGGCTTCGGCGTGTATCAGACGACCCAGCGCGCGGGCGAACGCTGGTCGGCGGCGCGCGCCTACCTCGACCCCGCACGCGGTCGCCCGAACTTGGACATCCGCACCGGACAGACGGTGGCGCGCCTGCTGATCGAGGACGGGTGCGTGGCCGGCGTTGTGTTGGCGGCCAAGGACGGGGGCGAGGACATCGTGCGCGCGCGCGGCGGGGTCGTGCTGTCGGCCGGTGCCTTCAACTCACCTCAAATCCTCATGCTGTCGGGCATCGGCCCGGCCGATCATTTGGCCGAGCATGGCATCGGCGTTCTCCGTGCGGCCGATGCTGTGGGTGCGGACCTGCAGGACCACGTCGACTACATCGACAGCTACGAGAGCCACGACCGCTCGCTGATCGGCGACTCGCTGGAGGGCACGATGGCAATGGCCAAGGCGGCGTGGCAGCACGTCCGCACGAAGACCGGCGTCTTCACCACGCCCTGGGCCGAATCCGGGGGCTTCTGGCGCTCCACCCCCGATGCGCCGGCTCCGGATGTGCAATACCACTTCGTGCCCGCCATGCTGGAGGACCACGGGCGCACCAAGGTGAAGGGCCACGGCTTCTCGCTCCACTCCTGCGTGCTGCGGCCGGAGAGCCGGGGGACCGTGCGCCTCCACTCGACCGACCCCCGCGCGGCACCCGCCATCGATCCGAACTTCCTGTCGGACGAGCGCGACATGGCGGTCATGAAGCGCGGCGTGCGGATGGGTCGGCGCATCTGCGAATCGCCGGCGATGGCGCACTATGCCGCTCGCCCGCGCAAGCTCACCAGCCTGGAGGACGAGGCGGCGCTGGAGACCTCGATCCGGGCGCTCGCAGACACCGTGTACCACCCGGTCGGCACTTGCCGCATGGGTTCCGACGACCACGCCGTCGTCGATCCCCGGCTCAAGGCGCGCGGCGTCGACGGGCTTTGGGTCGCCGACGCCAGCGTCATGCCGCGCGTGGTGAGCGGCAACACCAACGCGCCGTCGATCATGATCGGCGAGCGCGCAGCGGTGTGGGTGGCGGAGGCGCTGAGCTGACTTTGTAACACTCCCCTCCCAGCAAGGGGGGGGTTGGGGGTGGTTGGCGACGGCAACGCCGAGCCCGTGCCAGCGGCGGGGAGCTCGCCTGCGGCTCGCACCCACCCCTCAATCCCCTCCCTTGCAGGGAGGGGAGGACAAATCCTCAATAATTGTATGCTCGCTCGCCGTGTTCGGCGAGGTCGAGCCCCTCCGCTCCACCTCGTCGGACACGCGCAAGCCCATCGTGACCTTGAGGAGGCCGAAGACGAGTGCCGAGCCGATCCCGGCCCACAGGATCGCAACGGCCGTGACAATCAGCTGAGTGACAAGCTGCGGGCCAAGGGCATAGTCCGCCTTGCCGGGCCCACCCAGCGCGGGCAGCATGGTCACCGCCGTCAACACCGATCCGACCATGCCGCCAAGTCCGTGAATGCCAAAGGCGTCGAGCGAGTCGTCAAGCCCCAGGCGCACCTTCAGCCCGGTCACGAAGCCGTAGCAGACGAGGCTCGCCACCGCGCCCAGCAGGATCGCTCCGAATGGCCCGGCGTTGCCCGCCGTCGGCGTTATTGCCACCAGCCCGGCGATCACGCCGGACGCGGCACCCAGCAGCGAGGTCTTGTGACCGCCCGCCCACTCGGCGAGCATCCAGGCCACCGCGGCCGCCGCTGTCGCGGTGAAGGTGTTGATCATGGCAAGCGCGGCCGTCCCGTTGGCCTCGAGCGCCGACCCGGCGTTGAAGCCGAACCCGCCGACCCACAACAGCCCCGCGCCCGCCAACGTGAGCGACAGCGAGTGAGGCACCATGCGTTCACGCGGAAAGCCGGTCCGCTTGCCCAGCATCAGCACGCCGACGAGAGCCGATACGGCGGCGTTGATGTGAACCACCGTGCCACCCGCGAAATCGAGCGCGCCCAATCCGAACAGATAGCCATCGCTCCACCACACCATGTGGGCGATCGGATAATAGACGATCAGACTCCACAGCACCGTCCAGATGACGATCGTCGAGAACTTCATCCGCTCGACCAGCCCGCCCAGCACCAGCGCCGGCGTGATGGCGGCAAACGTTCTCTGGAAACAGACGAACACATATTCCGGGAGCGCCACGCCGTCCGTAAACGTCGCGGCCCGGCTGTCGGCGGTTACGCCGCCCAGGAACAGCTTGCCCAGCGACCCCACCACCGCCGACCCTCGGTGAACGCGAGCGAATAGCCTCAGCTGACCCAGCACAGCATGGCGACTGCCGCGATGACGAGCGTGCTGGTGAGGACGAACAGCATGTTCTTGGTGCGGACAAGACCGCCGTAGAACAAGGCCAACCCGGGCACGATCATCAGACGAACGAAGACGGTCGACGTCATCATCCACGCCGTGTCGCCCTTGTCGACGATGGCGGCGGCAACCTTCGTTGCATTCTGAAGAGCCGAGTCCTGCGCCGCCGCGCCGCTTGCCGAACCCGACGCCAGCACCGCCGCCCACCCGTGCCGTGCCAACACCCGCATTTCGCGCCCGCCTCTGCCGATGTTGCAACGCAGCATCCTGACGCGGCCGGCGCTGCTCGGCAAGCGGTCAGATCCTGAGGTCGGCCCAGACCGGCAGATGGTCGCTCGCCTTGACGGCCAGCGGCGTGTGGTGGACGCCGGCCCTCTCCACCTCAACCGCGCCCGTCACCACGATCCGGTCCAGCTCCGCCATCGGGCGCAGAGCGTGAAAGGATGGGCCGGTGGAGAGCAGCCGGCAGCCCGGCCCGAACTCCGACAGGCAACCCCGGTCGGTCCACTGGTTCATGTCGCCCATCATCACCGCCGCGCCGCCTCTGCCGCCCGCATGAACGGCAGCCAGCACCGCGCGCAGCTGGCGCCGCCGCCACAGGCCGGAAAGGTCAAGGTGCATTCCGACGATGCGAAGAGGTCGGCCGTCCACCTCCAGGTCGGCAATCACCGCGCCGCGCGGCTCCAGCGTCGGCAGGTCAAGCGCGCGGGCGTGCCGCACGATCGTGCTCCCGCGCACCAGGAGCGCGTTGCCGTGCCAACCCAGACTGTGCGGCCGGCGGGCGACCTCCACCGGCTCCCACCCGCCCGCCACCAAGGCGGCGTGGGGAAGCAGGCTCGCCCGCTCACCGAAGCGTCCGTCGCACTCCTGCAGGGCGACCACATCCGCGCGCAACTCGTGCAGCACCTGCAGGATGCGCTCGGGGTCGAAGCGCCGATCGGTGCCGACCGCTTTGTGCATGTTGTAACTGGCGACGCGGATCATGGGTCAGGAAAACGCGTCGCACGCGATTCAGGGTGCGACCTCATCAAGGATCGCGCGCGCCGCCCCTTCGTCGCGCGCGCGCACCATGAGGCGAGTGGGGATCGCGAGCCCGGCGCTGTCGGCGATGTTCATGCCACCGTCGAACACCTCCGCCGCGATGCCGTGCGAGCCCAAGAGACCGGCTGCCATCGCCGCCTCCATGCCATCGGAGAAACGGGCGAGCTCGACCAGCCCGTTCACGACGGCGGGCCGACATAACGGGCGGGCGGGCGGACGGGCAGGCCGTCGATGCTCGTCGTCCGCTCCGCCATTTCGAGCTCCCAGCCCTCCGGATCGTTGGCTGCCCACTTCAGGAGCGTCGGCCGCTCGCGCTCCAGCGTCATCTGGGGCACGCCCCAGCCGCAGCTCGTCTGAACGCTGTCGACCATCACGTCGAAGATCTGGCGCGTGCCCGGCAACAGCGTGAAGTGCGCGGACAGCTCACTCCAATCCTCGTCTCCGCCGAGCACGGACCGCCCGGTGCCGTAGAGGCGAAGAATGATGGCCGGCCGGTCGAACTCGCAAAACATGATCGTGATGCGCCCGTCGGCGGTCAGGTGCGCCTGCGTCTCGTTGCCCGATCCGCCGAGGTCCAACCAGGCGACGCGGGTGGGCGAGAGCACACGAAAGGCGTCGTAGCCCTTGGGGCTCAGGTTGATCCGCCCGTCCGCCGCCGCCGTCGCGGTGAAGAACACCGGCTGGCGCCCGATAATCGCGCAATGCTCGTCCGTGATCGAGTCGGTGAAGTCGGACATGGGCGGTCTCCTCGGGTGGACCCTACCAGTCCGCGCCCTCCCGCACAGCCTCGCGCTCCTGGGGCCGGGTCTCGCGCCCGAGCGCCTCGTTGCGGTGAGGAAAACGGCCGAAGCGGGCGATCGCGTCGCGGTGCTTGCGCGCGAATTCGGTGGCCTCGTCGTTGCCAAGGCCCTCGAACAGCGCGACGGAGCGGTCCTGATCCGCCAAGTCCTCCGAGTGCATGAACGGCAGATAGGCGAACTGTCGCCCCTCTGCGGTCAGCCGCTCCTCCCAGTCGCGCTCCATCACGCCCTCGGCAATCGCGCGGGCGAGCGGATCGGTGGCGCAGGCGCGGGCGTCGTCACGGAACAGGTTGCGGGGCACCTGGTCGAACAGCAGGATGGCGGCCAAGGCGGTGACGGGCGTAGCGAGGTGGTCAGACGCAGCACCGCCCAGGTGCGCCTCGTAGAGCGCGCCGAACCGCTCACGAATTTTGTCGTCGAACGCCTCGCCGCCGCGGAACCAGTCGCCCTGCCCGTGCTCGTCAAACCAGAAGGTGAGGAGGTCGACGGCTATTCTACTCTGTAATCTCAAAATTCACCCCCAAAACGTTCGGGCTGAGCCTGTCGAAGCCCTACCCTTCTTTCTGCACCCCACACCCGGAAAAGGCAGCCCTTCGACAAGCTCAGGGCGAACGGAGAGGTGAAGAGGACAATGCACTAGATGGAACGCTACGCCGCCGTTCCCCCCACCGTGATGCCCTCCACCAGCAGGGTCGGCTGACCCACACCGGCGGGCACGGTCTGGCCGCCCTTGCCGCAGATGCCGACGCCCTCGTCGAGCGCCAGGTCATCGCCGATCCCGGTCACCCGTTTGAGCACGGTCAGCCCGTCGCCGATCAGCGTGGCACCCTTGATCGGCGCGCCTATGCGCCCGTTCTCGACCTTGTAGGCCTCGGTGCAGGAGAAGACGAACTTGCCCGACGTGATGTCCACCTGCCCGCCGCCAAAGCTCTTGGCATAGATGCCGTTCTTCACGCGGGACAAAAGCTCGGCCGGGTCGTCCGCACCGCTGCGCATAAAGGTGTTGGTCATGCGCGGCATGGGCGCGTGGGCGTAGGACTGGCGGCGACCGTTGCCGGTCGCGGGCACTCCCATCAGGCGCGCGTTCAGCCGGTCCTGCATGTAGCCGGTCAGGACCCCGTCCTCGATCAGCACGGTCTCACCCGTCGGCGTGCCCTCGTCGTCGATCGACAGCGAGCCGCGTCGATGGCCGATCGCGCCGTTGTCGACCACCGTCACACCCTTGGCGGCGACCCGCTCACCCAGGCGACCGGAGAAGACGCTGGTGCCCTTACGGTTGAAGTCGCCCTCCAGTCCGTGGCCGACCGCCTCGTGCAAGAGCACGCCGGGCCAGCCGGGGCCGACGAGCACCGTCTGCTCGCCCGCCGGTGCGGCCACCGAGTCGAGGTTGACCACCGCTTGGTCGAGCGCGATGCCGATCGCCCGCTCCCAAGTCTCCGGCTTGAAGAACTCGTCGTAAAGCGTGCGCCCGCCCAGCCCATGAAAGCCCGTCTCCCGCCGACCGTTGCCCTCCACGACCAGCGAGACACCGAGGCGCACCAGCGGGCGAATGTCGGTGGCGCGAAAGCCGTCGGCGCGCACGATCTCCACCACGTCCCAGCTGCCCGCCAAGCTGACGCTCACCTGCACCACGCGGGGATCGCGGGCGCGCGCGGCGGCGTCGATCCGCTGGCAGAGCGCCACCTTGTCGGCGAACGGCACGGCGTCGAGCGGGCTGTCGCCGGTGTACATGTGGACGTTGGTTCGCTTGGGCGGAGGCGCGGGCGACTGTGTCGCGGGATCAAGCAGGCTCAGCGTGTCGGCAGCTCGACGGATGGCGGCCTCGCTGATCTCGTTGGCGTGGGCAAAACCGGTGGTCTCTCCCGACACGCCCCGAAGGCCAAAGCCGGAGCCGACCGAGTAATCAGCGGTCATCAGCCGCCCGTCGTCGAAGCCGAACGCCTCGCTCGCCGAATATTGCAGGTAGAGCTCGCCATCGTCGCAGCGAGCAAGTGCCTCGCGGGTCAGGCGGGCGGCGGCGTCGGGGTCGAGGGTGCGGTAGAGGAGCGAGCGGGGGTCGGGGTGTGTCATCCCTCAGTATATAGGGGCAGGGACGAGTGGGGAAAGCCGACTTTGGCCTCCGAACGGAAGGTCGCGAAAGTGTTACGTGTGCGGCAACCCCACATCCGCCGGCCCGCCGATCAGCACGAAGCGGCGGTCGCAATACCCGCAGTCGGCGTACCCCGCCGGCCCGAGCTGCAGCCACACGCGCGGGTGGCCGAGCGAGGCGAGGCCCGGCAGGTCGCTCGCCCCGTCGCACGCCACGCGTGGCAGCGACACGCGCTCGATCTCGGGAGGGGCGAAGGGGTCGGTCATGAGGTACCGTGCCGTAGCAAGGGCCGCGCGGAGCGACAACGTCAGAAGTAGGTGGCCGTGATCTGGAAATCGCCCGAGTAGTCGCCCGCTGGTTGACCGCCGGCAACGGTGATCGTGCCCCCAAGGACGAAGGCGTGCACGCCCGATTGGGTGAGACGGAAGTAGGCCCGGATCGGCGCCCCGCCCCAGTTGACCAGGATGTCGGGCGCTCCGCCGCCTGCTCGCTTGAGCGCCAGGGTAGCGACCTGCGTGCCGATCAGCACGATCTTGTTCGCGCCGCCAGTGGTGACATACTGGGCAGGATGCGCGTCGGTCCCCACCACCCGCACGTCGCCCGAGAGGTTGACCACGCCGCCCGGTGTCACCTGCACCGATCCCCCGACCGCGCCGGGCACGACGATGCCGAAGTCGAGGTCGTCGCGCTTCTGGAAGGTCAGCGGGCGCAGGACCTCGACCGACGGCTTGGAGGGCGCGGCCTGGGCGTGTGCCGGGGTCGCCGTGACCAGGCAAACACCGGCGAGCACCGGGAGCAGGTGTGACAACGGGCGGGACCGGCGGCTCATCCATCCGGTATCGGCCCAAAACCCTTAGAGTCTGATTCAAAACTATATCGTGTGATTTCATAATTTTGTGATGCGTCTGGTGAAGAGCTGGACGGAGGCGATGAAGATCCAT
>JAABUN010006204.1_pt1 | contig 13973 bp, 13 predicted proteins | sample 5559311 | NCBI WGS metagenome assembly JAABUN01 (sample SAMN10711877, study PRJNA513370) | rock metagenome | isolation source: Antarctica rocks | place: Antarctica: Victoria Land, Siegfried Peak sud | reverse complement strand
CCTGACCAAGGACGCGATGGCGGACGTGGAAGCCCGCCTCACCCGGCACCCCACCCTCGGCAAGTGGTTCGTCACCATCCTCCCGCCGCCACTCGCAACGGGATAGCCAATCCCACGCGAGGCCCTAGAATCGGCCCTCGACCTCGACCGCGCGATCACTCTCCGCCAGCGTCAGCCCGTTCCAAGTTGCTCGCATCGAAGCCTCCTCGCTGCCACATCGCGGCCTGTGCCTCTTCACGCCGGATCGCTGTGTACCGCCACTTTCGACCGAGATACCTGTGCTGGCCGTTTAGTCCGTCCGAGTTCGGAGACTGGCACTCGCGTGACCGGACTGCCAGATAATCGCGCCGGATGAACTAAACGGCCAGCACAGGTCCGGGACCTGCTCGGGCGCATGGGCGGGACGCTGGACAGCTTCGACTTCAGCCTCGGCGACTACGACGCGGTGATCCGCTACACCGCGCCCGACGACATCACCGCCGCAGCGCTCGCGCTCGCGGTCATCGGGGCGGGGCACATGCAGGCGTACAAGACGACCAAGCTCCTCTCGCCGGACGAGTTCATGCAGGCGATGCAGAAGGCGGGCGGCGCGGGCTACCAGGCCCCGTCGCGGGGGTAAGTCTTCCGGTGTGATCGATTGGGTCTTCCCTGGCTCATGATGCGGACGGGTGCATTATCGTGCTTGTCCGCATCATTGCATTGGTGCGCCACCCGACGATTCTATAGCGATTGCGATACGGCTTCTTCGCGACCTTCTCCTCAATGAACCCCAGATGCGGGTCAACGGCAAGGTGCCGGGTGGCACGCTGCTGATCTCGACGATGAGGTGGGATTCAGCGAACTGGGTGGAGGTCAGTCGGGCGCTGGGTCTGAGCTAAGGTGATAGGTGTCCCACTGAACCTCGATACTCTTCCCCCTCATTATCAAGGTCCAAGGCTTGGTGAAATGCCTGGTGAATAACAAAGAAGGTGCCATCGCGTACATTTCCTGCGTATTGGGCGCGTTCTTCCTCCTGACAGGCAAAGACAGGATCGCCGAATTTACTCTTGGCTAGGCCAAGGAATGCGATGCCGTAGAGCAATTTCACCAGCGGCCCCTATCGGTCGAACCAAGAGACATTTCCCGGAGCATAAATGTTGTCACACAGCGGCGTGAGCCAAGTCAAGCCGCGGAAATCCTCGTCTGCCTGGAACACGGCGACATAGTTGAGGATCTCCGTCAGTTCCTTGCGGCATAGCCGCGATGGTCGGCGTTGGAACGCCTCAAAGACCTTGTCGATGTCGAGGCAAGGGTCCTTCCATTCATCCCGCAAGGCGCGTAGGCGCTCGATTGAATAACGCCTTTCAGCGACCTTGATGCTTTTCCATGAGATGGCTGAATTGCCCGCCGACTCGCGCAGGCACTCGTTGAGGAATTGGATACCATCGCGCGGGCGCTGCAAGGTCCGGTCAAGGACATAGGAGAGCGGATCACCGAATTGTTTCGTCGGTTTCGGTAGCATTTCCTCAATCGTCTTCGGTGGGTCGAACCCATAGGAGCGGGAGGCGACCTCGCAACGTTGGTTGAGCAACCCACGCAGGTCATTGATTTTCCACTGGAGATGCAATGACGAACCGCGAAACTTCTCTTCCTGGCCGCCGCGCGTCTGGGACCCGTATTCGAGTTGCTGGAAGATGTTCGTCCGCAGCGCGATCAGGATCTTCAGGTGTTCCACCTGCTGCATGTCGAGCACGGCCTGAAAGAGGCAGCGGATGAGGGTATTCGCCAGCTTTTCATCCACCCATTCTTTGTCTAAATCGTCCACCACTAGATAGGTGAAGTGCTGCTTAGAGTCAAGGATCTCATTCCCCAAGATACGAATGACTTGATTAAGCTGATGCTGCTGGCGAACCTGAGCTGTAGTCCTCGATGCGCCGGGAAGGTCACGCCGTCGGGGCGAGCCGGGCGAAGGCGGAGACCCGCGTCCCCGCGCGCGGGCGCTCGGCGAGCCACGCCGCCAGGCGGTGGACGTTGAGCGCGGTGGCGATAAGCAGGTGCAGCAGGCGCGTCTTGGCGAGGCCGCGGTAGCGCGTCCGGCGCAGATCACCGATGGACACACCCTGGGAGAAGGTTCCTTCGATCCCAGCGCGGGCGTGGTACCGCGCGCGGAACTCCGGCGTGTGCCGGCGTCGCCGCGCGTCGTGGAGCGCTTCGTACAACGGTCGGGGACGGCTGGCGAGGGCGCGCTCGCGATCGGAGGACACGCAGCGCCGGCGGGCCGGACAGTCCCGACTATCCGCGTCGTCGAAGCGGATAGTGATGATCGCGTGCCCGGCGCTGTCGCGCGTCGGCTTCCCGATCCGGCTGGCCCGCCCCTGCGGGCAGGTCGCGCGCTCCTGCTCCCAGTCGATCGTGAATTGGGCGGCCCCGAACCCCGCGCCCGCGCGCGCCTGCCAGATGCAATCCTCGTGGATCGGGCCGAGCAGGGTGCAATTGTGTGCGGTCTGGCTCGTGACCAGGTGGTCGGCGGTGACATCGCTCGTGTCGACGAGGTGCTCGCCCGGTGCGAGACCGCGCGTCGCCAGGCGCGCCTGGACCGTCGCCGTCACCGCATGATCAATCGTCGTCGCCACGGTCGTGTCGACATCGGTCACGACGTTCGGCATATCGTCGTCGCAGGTCTCGGTGACGTGGGCTTTGTCGCCGGTCCAGATCGTCTCGCGCTTCTTGCAAGAGCGCGCCTCGGGGTCGTACGGCGAGCTGATCACCACCGCCGACAGCGGCAAATCGCTCGCCGCCCGCCAGCGGGCGGGTTCCTCCGCGTAGCACTGCTGCACCCAGACCCGCCGCAGCGTCTCCACCGCCGGCACGCGCAGCAGCCAGTCGCACTCCTCACTCGCGGCGACGGTGGCGAGCGCCATTTGCGCGGCGAGCGCGTCCGGCAGGCGATACTCCTCGCAGCGGCGACGGTAGCGCGCGAACCAGTCCGCCGGGACCCACGACTGGGGCCAGTCGGGCGCCACGACGGCCAGCGTGTTCAGCGCATGGCGCAGGGTCTCCCCGACCAGCTCGAGCCGGTTAAGCGCCTGGATCGCCGCCAGCACGTGCGTCGAATCGGTGCGCTGGCGGCCCCGCGGCTTGACGAGCCCGGCCTCCTTGAGTGTCGCCAGCAGCGTCGCGAACAGCGCCGATTCGTCCCCCGCCGCGATGCGGCGGCTACGGAACTCGCGCAGGACCGACGCATCGAAACCGGGGTGCTCCAACGCCAGGCAGAGGGCGTACTTCCGGTCGATACGCCCGCGCACCGCGTCGGCGGCCTGGCGGTCCGACAACCCCTCCGCGAACTGGAAGATCGTCACCAAGGCGAGCTGTGCCGGGGCGACTGCGGGCTGACCACCCTTCGGGAAGGGGGCGGCGAACTGCGGGTTGCTGTCGATCGGGCCGAGCGTATCGCACACGCGCAGGTAGGGATGGCCCTTCGGGAAGGCGGCGCGGGCCACCTGGGCGGTGTCCCCCGGCAGGCAGTAGACAATCGGCGCGCGCAGCGACATCGGCGACCTCCCCTCGCGACCCGCCAGCACCGCCCACCGCTCATGACGGGCCGCTATCCTACCATCGCGACCAGGCCACGCCACTCAGCCGGGGTTCGCCAGCAGCATCTTGCATTTCGGCGCTTACATTCGCCGCCTTCGAGCGACAACAGGCGCGCGATCTATGGAAGCTGGAGGAGTGCCACTGTCTCGGCATCGCCCTCTACCACCTGACGATCTTCGACCTCACGGCCGCGCGCTTCCCGACCAAACTGCGCCAGCTCCTCGGCGCTGGATTGGCGAACCCGAGCCTGACTCCCGCCATCCACGACCAGCTCCGGCGCAGCCGCCTGAAGCTCTCGGCGCCTCCCCTCCCGCACGCCCTCTATGCCCAGGCCGAACGCCTCTCTCGCCAGCGGTTCCGGCCAGCAAAGCCAAAGCGACCGACGTGGTGGCGTCGGTCGCTGGCTAGATTCCGGCGACCAAACCGTGTATAAGCAAGCTATGAATAATACGCCCAAACTCTTTTTCGCAACCGACTTTCACGGGCACTACCGCGAGCTTATGGGCCTGATGCAGACCCTCTACGTACACGCCGACTTCCAACCTGAACGCGACACGTTTGTGGCTGGCGGGGATTACGCAGAGGGGGGACCCGACAGCCGCCAAGTCATCGAGTGGTGCATGGACATGGCCGCCAAACACCCGCACTGGGTCTTCCTCAAAGGCAACCATTGCGACATGCTGCTGGACGCAGTGCGCCACGATAGCCGGATCTACCATTCCTTCTACCAGTGGTGGGACCAGGGCGGGGCGGCCACGGCGGCCTCCTACCTCTCCGCCCAGCCCGAGCGCTCCGACTACGAACGCGCCATCATGCAGCCCGCCGACTACCTCCCCGCCGCCCACCTCGACTGGCTCGAAGCCCGCCCGCTTATCCACGAGACCGACCGCTACCTCTTTGTCCACGCCGGTCTCCGCCCCGGCCTGCCCCTGGCCGCGCAAACGCAAGAGGATCTGCTCTGGATTCGGGAGGACTTCATCCAGTCGGACGATGCCTTCGGGGGCAAGCGGGTCATCGCCGGGCATACCGCCATGAAAAAGCCGCTGGTGCTGCCGAACAAGATCATGATCGACACCATGCTCCACGACCGGGGCCAGCTGACCGCCGCCGAGTTGCGTGGTCCCGTGCCGGTGTTTTATTTCCAGGAAGCGGTGGCGGGGCCGTGGCCCGACTAGCGCCCGGTGAGCGTGCGGCACAGCCAGGCGGACGAGGCTGGTCATCAGGCCGAGCAAGACGCCCGACGACAGGCCACAGCGGAGGGTATCGACGCAACGCCCGGTGTCTGACATGGCCCAACCCTCCGCTTGCTCGCGTCATCGATCCGGGGTCGCCCGCAGGCTGCGGGGCGATAACGGGGGGGTGGGGTACGTTGAGGATCGGCATGCCGAGAGTCCACCACGCCCGAAGAGGACCCGCCATGAGGTGCATGGCGGGTCCGTGCGCGTGAAGGGGTCGGCGTGGCATGTCGCGGTCGTCCACCGGCGCGTACCCGGCGAGCTGGCCCGCCAGGGACGAGTCCCCCGCGGGACGCCCATCCCCGACAGGACGCACGTCCTCGGCGCGGGCGCGACCGGGGTTGCGCGGGTCGGTGCCCTCGGTGAAGTCCACGCGGTCGCCCTCGCGGAGCTGGTCGAAGCCGCCGTCATGGACCCCGCTGCTGTGGAAGAAGATATCCTGGCTGCTGCCGTCCGGCTTGATGAAGCCGAAGCCCTTGTCGTCGCGAAGCGTCTTGATGGTTCCCTGCGTCATGCGGTTATCCTCCCCATTCCTTCACTGGCGGCGAGTATAGCAGGCTGGGGTGGCCCATGCCTGACAGGTGTGCCGAAACCCGACAACCGCTCCGACCCTCCGACCCGAGACGGCGGCCCTGATCAAGGAGATGGCCGTCGCCAACCGTCTGTGGGGCACGGAGCGGATCCGGGGCGAACTCCTCAAACTCGGTATCCACGTCGCCAAGTCGACGATCCAGAAGTACCTGCGGGAGGCCCGGCCGCCACGCCGCACCGGGCAGCTCTGGGCGACGTTCCTGCGCAGCCACGCGGCCGAGATCCGGGCCTGCGACTTCCTCCCGGTCACCGACCTCCCCTTCCGCCCCGTGTACGCGTTCTTCGTGATCGCGCCCGGCTCGCGCCGGGTGGTCCATGTCGGCGTGACGCGCCATCCGACCGACGCCTGGGCCGCGCAGCAGCGGCGCGGGGCGACGCCCTTCGGGCAGCTGCCACGATATCTCATCCGCGACAACGACGGCAAGTATGGCCGAGCGTTCGCCCGCGTCGCGGCGGCGAGCGGCATCACGGAACCGCGGACGGCTGTATCGGGCACCGCGACAGAACGCCACCTGCGAGCGGTTCCTTGGCAGCGTGCGGCGCGAGTGCCTCGACCACGTCCTGGTCTGGGCGAGGCCCAGTTGCGGCGCGTCCTCCGCGAGTACGTGCGCCACTTCAACCTCGACCGGCCGCATCAAGGCCTGGCGCAACGGGTCCCCACGGTCTCTGGGAAAGGCCCAGCTCGGGCGATGACCGGTGGCAGCGTGCAGGTTACCCCTATCCCGGGTGGCCTCCATCACGCCTACGCGAGAGCCGCGTAGCGCCACATGGATAGACTTCTCGGCCAGGACAGGGCTGGTAACCAGGATCCAGCTGCCCCAACTCGCGATGCACGACCGCACCAGGCTCGATCTGCGCCGCGAGCGCGTGTTGCTGACGAGTTGACCCCATCACTCGGCACGGAATGCGTGCCAGAGCCGGACTTACGGGCGGGCGCAGTAAACGGCCGGGACACGCATCGCGCATGCGCTCTTCTCGTCACTCGGCAGAGCCGAGTACGCTCGAAGACACCCGCTGCGGAACCAGCCAGCATGGATCTAAAGCCAGCGCAGGACCTATACTACCCGTAGTGTCCATCCCCCCGCGCTCCGTTCTCACTTTCGTGTGGCGGGGCAGGGACATTGGCGCGACCGGTCTCACGGCCCGCCGCGAACGGCAACTCCCGACGCAGCAGGAGCAGGCCGCACGCCTGGGCGTGCGGCACAAGCGGACGATTCCCGGCTGGGAACACGGCGTGGCCCGGTCCCTCACGCAGCACCGGCGCGCGCTCCGTGCCATACACCGCGCGATGGCGGACGATGCGCGGGCGGCGTTCGATGCCGCGCAGATCGCCCGACGCCAGGGACGGCACGATGCCTGACCATCACCAAATTTCCCCCCTCGCGCCTGCGACCGCGCACGATCCGGGCCTCGCCCCTTCGGGCAACGCGACACTCGAAGGGGCCGTGGTGCGGGTGACGTTCTACAACCCGGAGACGAGCTTCAGCGTGGTCCAGGTGCGCCCGCGCGGTCGGCGCGAGCCCGTGCCCGTGGTGGGCACCCTGCCCCAGGTCCAACCGGGCGAGTGGCTGCTCGCACAGGGGCGGTGGCAGACCGACCCGCAGCACGGCGCGCAGTTCCGCGCCGCCAGCGTCGAGGTGCGCCCGCCATCGACGCTGGACGACGTGGTGAGCTACCTCGGCTCGGGCTTCATCCGCCTGCTCGGCCCCACCCTCGCCCGGCGCATCGTCGCCCACTTCGGCGAGGCGACGCTGACCATCCTCGACACCACCCCCGAGCGGGTGCGCGAGGTCGCCGGCATCGGCGCCAAGCGCGCGGGCGAACTCGTCGCCGCCTGGGCCGAGCACCGCACCCTGCGCGCCGTCGCGACCGCGCTGGCCGCGCGCCAGGTCGACGCCCGCTTCGCCCCCCGCCTCGTGGCCGCCTACGGCGACCAGGCCCCGCGCGTCATCGCCGCCAACCCCTACCGCCTCGTCGCCGACATCCCCGGCTTCGGCTTCCCCGCCGCCGACCGGCTGGGCACGGAGGCGGGGATCCGCCCCGTCGCGCTCGCCCGCCTGCAGGCCGCCGTCCACGCCGCCGCGCTCCGCGACGGCGAGGCGGGCCACACCCGCAGCAGCGCCGGATCCCTCATCGCCGCCGCCGCGCGGCTCGCCGACGCGGACCCGGCGCTGCTCGCGCCCGTCGTGGCCCAGCTCGTCGCCGGCGGCGTGCTCGCCGTCCGCAGCGCGCCGCCGCCGCCGATGCCCCCCCTCGCGCCGGGGTTCCCGGCGACCATAGCCCTGTCGGCGACGCCCTTGCCGACGCCGACGATCGGCCGGGGCGGCCTGCGCGTCTACGACCCCGCGCCGCCCGCGCCGACAGACGCCGACGACCTCGGCCTGGGGCTCGGGCTCGCCGCCCGCGTCCGCGCCGAGGAGGCCCTCGCCCGCGACCTGCGCGCCCTGGCCGCCCGCCCCGGCGGTGTCCGCCCGGCGGCGGTGGACGCCTGGCTCGCCGCCGACGCCGACGGCCAGGCCCTGTCCGACGAGCAGCGCGCCGCCGTGCGGCAGGCGACCGGGCGCGGCCTCGGCATCCTCACCGGCGGCCCCGGCGTCGGCAAGACGACGACCCTGCGCGCCCTGGTCCGCTGCCTCCGGGCGCTCGGGCGCACCGTCGCCCTGGCCGCGCCGACGGGCAAGGCCGCCAAGCGGCTCGGCGACGTCGTCGGGCAGGAGGCGCGCACCATCCACCGCCTGCTCGGCGCGGGGCCGGACGGCTTCCGGCACGGGCCCCGCGACCCGCTCCCCGCCGACACCGTGATCGTCGACGAGGCCAGCATGCTCGACACCCGGCTGGCCCGGGCGGTCGCGGCGGCGGTCGCCCCCCACGCCCAGCTCCTCCTCGTCGGCGACGCCGACCAGCTTCCCAGCGTCGGCCCCGGCCAGGTCCTCGCCGACCTCCTCGCCAGCGGCGTTATCCCGGCGGCCCGGCTCACCACCGTCTTCCGGCAGGCGACCGCCAGCGCCATCGTGCGCTCGGCCCACCGCATCCGCCGGGGCGAGCTGCCCGAGCTGGCCCCGGCGGCGGCGCTCGGCGCGACCGACCTCGTCTTCGTCCCGGCCCCCGCCGCGCGCCTCGCCGCGATCGCGGCGGACTGGGCGGCCGAGCGGCTCCCGCGGTTCCTCGGCTGCCCGCCCGACGACGTGCAGACGCTCGCGCCGTTGCGGCGGACGTGCCAGGCGCTCAACGAGACGCTGCAAGAGCGCCTCAACCCGGCGCGCGGCCAGGCCGAGCGGCCCCACGGCGCGCTGCCGCTGCGCGCGGGCGACCGGGTGATCCAGACGCGCAACAACGCCCGCCTCGGCGTGGTCAACGGCGACGTGGGCCGACTCGCGGCGATCGACGCGGGCGGGGTCGCCGTCGACTTCGGCGACGGGCGGGTGGTCGACTACGCCCCGGCCGACCTGCTCGATCTGGACCACGCCTACGCCATCACCGTCCACAAGGCCCAGGGCGGCGAGTGGCCGGGCGTGGTGCTGCTCGTCGCGGGGGACCACGGCCCGCTCCTCTCGCGCAACCTGCTCTACACCGGCCTCACCCGCGCCAAGCGGGCGGCGGTCATCGTCGGCGACGAGGCGGCCATCGCCCGCGCCGTGGCCAACACCCGCGACCGGGAGCGCCGCACGGGCCTGCGCGCCCTCCTGACGCTGGAGGGGGGGCACGGGCACGATGGGCAAGGCTGAACCCTACGGCGAGTTGGTGCGCCAGTACCTCGCCCTGCGGGACGCCCAGCCGGGCGTCCTCCTCCTCTTCCGCGTCGGCAGCTTCTACGAGGTCTTCTTCGACGACGCCGAGCTGCTGGCCCGCGAGCTGGGCCTCAAGCTGAGCGAGCGCCCCTCCGGCGGCGGCGCCCCGCCCGTCCCGCAGTGCGGCTTCGCCCACCACGCGCTCGACGCCTTCCTCCAGCGCCTCCTCGCGCGCGGTTACCGCGTCGCCATCGGGGAGGAGGGGGCCGACGAGGGCGGGGCCGTGCGCCGACGCGCCGTCGTCCGCACCCTCACCCCCGGCACCGTCGCCGACCCCGCCCTCCTGCGCGAGGACCGCGCGACCTACCTCGTCGCCCTCGTCGCCGCCGCCGAGCGGGTGGGGCTGGCCTGGACCGACGTGGCGGCCGGCGAGTTCCGCGCGGGCGAGTTCGGCCCGGAGGACGCCGCCGCCGAGCTGCAGCGCCTCGACCCGGCGGAGGTGCTGGTCCCCGCCGACCACCCCGCCCCCGCCGCGCTCGTGGCCCGGCGCGGCGTCACCGCCGTGCCCGCCGCGACCGACGCCCCGGCCGCGCTCGCGCGGGCGTACCCCGCCGCCGACCTCGCCGACCTCCCGCTCGCGGCGGTCGCGGCGGGCCTGATCGCCCGCTACCTGGACGCGCTGCAGGGCGACGCTGCGCCCCCGCTCGACGTGCCGACCGCCGCCGCCGCCGGCGACGGCCTGCGCCTCGACGCCGGCACCCAGCGCCACCTCGAGCTGGTCGAGACCGAGCACGGGCGGGCGTCCGCGGGCAGCCTCCTGGCGACGCTCGACCGCACCGTCACGCCGATGGGGTGCCGCATGCTGCGCGCCTGGCTCCTCCGCCCGCTCACCGACCCGGCGAAGATCGCCGTGCGCCAGCGCATCGTCGGGGCGCTCGTCGCCAACGACGCGCTGCGGGCGACGCTCGCTGCGGCCCTCGCCGACCTGGCCGACCTGGAGCGCCTGGCCGGGCGCGCGGCGGCGCGGCGGGCGACGCCCGAGGACCTGCGCGGCCTCGCCGACGTGGCCGACGGGCTCCCCCGCCTCGCCGCCGCGCTCGGGCGGGCCCCGGTACCCTTCCTCCGGGCGCTGGGGCGGCCCCGCCCCGCCCTGGCCGCGTTCGCCGCCCGCGCCGCCGCGGTGCTGCCGCCCGCCGGGACGCCGGGGACCGTGCGCCCGGGGGCCACCCCGACGCTGGCGGCGGCCGTGACGGCGGAGGCCGCGGCGACCGCGTGGCAGGCGGCCTACGTGGCGCGGCTGCGGCGACAGCCCGGACTCGGCAAGGTCAAGCTGGAGCGCACCGGCGCGCAGGGGCTCTTCCTCGAGGTGCCCGTGAACACGCCGGTCCCCGCCGACTGGTCGCGCCGCGGGGGGCTGAAGGCCGTCGAGCGCTTCGGCACCGCCGCGCTCGACGACCACGCCGTCGCCCTGGCCGAGTCGGAGGCGACGATCGCCGCCGAGACGCGGGCGCTGCTCGCCGCGCTGCGCGACGGGGCCGCCGGGGTGGCCGGGGACGCCCGCGACCTCGCCCGCCACCTCGCCGCCGCCGACGCCGCCCTGTCCCTCGCGACGATCGCCGCCGAGCGGGCGTGGGTCCGCCCGGCGCTCGACGACGGGCCGACGCTGCGGATCGTCGGCGGGCGGCACCCGGTCCTGGACGCGACCGTCGGCTGCCGACCCAACGACGCCGCCCTCGTCGCGGGCGGCGACCGCGACCAGCTCGTGGTCCTCACCGGCCCGAACATGGCCGGCAAGTCCACCTGGATGCGCCAGGTCGCCCTGCTCACGCTGCTGGCCCAGGTCGGCTCCTTCGTCCCCGCCGCCGCGATGCGCCTCGGCCTGGTCGACGCCATCTACACGCGCATCGGCGCGGTGGACGACGTGGGCGGCGGCCGCTCGACCTTCATGGTCGAGATGCTGGAGACCGCTGCGGTCCTCGACGGGGCGACGACGCGCAGCCTGGTCCTCCTCGACGAGCTGGGGCGCGGCACCAGCACCCACGACGGCATGGCGATCGCCTGGGCGGTCATCGAGCACCTGGTCGGCGGCCCCGCCCGCCCGCGCGCCATCGTCGCCACCCACTACCACGAGCTCGCGGCGCTCGCGGACCTCCACCCGGCCATCACGCTGCGGCGCGCGGCGGTGGAGACGGGACCGGCGGGCCCCCACTTCCCGCACCGCATCGAGCCTGGCGCGGCCCTGGAGAGCCACGGGATCGCGGTCGCGCGGCTGGCAGGGCTGCCGACGAGCGTCCTGGATCGGGCCGAGGCGGTCGCTGCGGCCATCGCCCCGACCAGCGCGGCCATCGCCCGGCGGCTCGGGGAGCAGAAGTGACGTCGGTCGGGGCGGCGAGGTGGGGGGCGCTGGCACCGGCTGCCGAAGGGCGCGAGGCGCCTATGCCGGCTACTTTCACCATCCGGCCTGATCCCTTGGTATTCAGCGACCGAGAGTCCCAGCATTCAGCCTCGGACAGGCAAAGTAGCCGACACAGGTAGCCTGCGCGGCACCGGAGGAGGTGCGCGATGGCTTGCCCGGCCCCGACCTATCAACCGACGTTCGCGGACGCGCAAGTGGCGGAGTGCCGGGCGTTGATCCGGCGGCAGCCCGCCCGCGATAACAAGGCGGCGGGGCGGCGGCTGGACGAGTACGCCAACTGGGTGCGCTACTGGCGCAAGCGCTGGGTGAGGTTAGCCCGCTTTCGTATCTGCTGGCGAATGTTATGGCAACGATCTGGGGCACCAATTGGCATGGCCTGGTAGACCGAGGAGGCCGTTATCGTCGCTGCGACGCCAGGAGGATGACCATGCTGCGCCCCCGGGCGCTCCCGTCTGTTCCCGCCGAAACTGCCCAGGTCGCGCGGGCAGCCTTCCCCAAGGGCCATCCCTACCTGCGCGCGGCGGACGAGCTGGGTACGCTGTTCACCGATGACACGTTCGCGGCGCTCTTCCGGCGCCGTGGCCAGCCCGTGCTCGCCCCGTGGCGGCTCACGCTCGCGACGGTCCTACAATTCACGGAGGGGCTCTCCGACCGCTAGGCGGGTGACGCGGTGCGCGCCCGCCTGGATTGGAAGTACGTGCTGCGGCTGGACCTTGACGACCCCGGCTTCGACGCCTCGGTGTTGTGCGAGTTTCGGGGCCGCCTGGTCGCGGGCGAGGCGGAGTGGCTGCTCTTCGAGGCCATGCTGACCTGGCGTCGCGAGCGGCAGTTGCTCAAGGCGCGCGGGCGACAGCGAACCGACTCGACCCATGTGCTCGCCGCCGTCCGCGCCCTCAACAGCCTCGCCGTGGCCGCCCCCGACTGGTTGCGCGCCCACACGATGCCGGAGTAGGGCGAGCGCTATGGCCGGCGCATCGAGGATGCCGACCTACCGAAGGGCCAGGCGGCGCGCGAGGCGTTCGCCGTGCTGGTCAGGGCCGTCGCCCCCGCGCTGCTCGCCGCCGCCTACGCGCTCGATGCGCCCGCCTAGCTGCGCGAGGTCCCGGCGGTCGAGACGCGGCGCCGCGTCTGGGTGCAGCAGTTCCGGCTGGAGAAAGGTGCGGTGCGCTGGCGCGCGGCCGACGACATCCCGCCGACTACCGTCTGCATCGGCTCGCCGTACGATGCCGATGCCCACGACGCGCGCAAGGGCACCTGTGTTGGCCGTTTAGTCCATCCGCAGCCAGATCCTGGCACTCAGGTATCCCGACTGCTAGAAAATCATGCCGGATGGGCTAAACGGCCAGCACAGGTGTTTCCGCACGGTACGGGGCATGGGAAACGTGCGCTCACGGATGCAAGGTCAGGCCGAAGGCCTGCAATCGCCTGAAGTGTCGGCGGTTGCGGGTCACCAGTGCACGGTTCGTGGCGATCGCCGTTGCGCCAATGAGCAGATCCATGTCGGGTATCAGGTCGCCTTGCGCGCGGAGCGCGCCGCGGATCTGGGCGAATCGGCGCATCGTCGCCCGGCTGAGAGTCACCACATCGGCAATCCGGAGAAACTGGCGGAAGCCCTGCTCGTGTCGCTGGCGATCCTGGCCGAAGGTGATCCCCTCGGTCACTTCGCCGAACGTGATCACGCTGATCGCGATTTGCTCCCTCGGCAGGCTGCGCAAGAGCAGGAGGGCACCGGGCCGACCCTTGAGGAAGTCGGCAACGTAGTCGGAATCGATGAGATAGCTCACAGCTCTACAGGCGGCCGGTCGCCCGCGTCGCGCCGCTCGCGGAGATAGCGGTGGAATTCGTCAACGTCAACATCCGCCCAGGAGCCAGCGCTGGCGAGGAACGCCTGGTAATCCGCCTCGGTCTTGAGTCGCTTGCCCCGCCTCTTGGGTCGGTCGGCAACGGGCACGACCACAGCCACGTCTTCGTCAGCGACGCGCAGCACGCGCGGCGTGTTGCTCCGCCGCACTTCCTCGGCAACGCGCAGCAGCTCCGGGTTGTGGGTGATGTCGAGGATGTCGCGTTCCTGGGCCATGAAGTAATCCTTCCGTATAGAGTGGAGTATACCATTCAGGACTGGGCTTGACCCCGCTACCTGGACACCGGAATACTGGGGGCGACGGCCTCGATGAAGGAGTCCACCATGGCGAAGACGCACCCGTGTCCTGGCCGCTTCGCCTGTCCATCGGTGCTATACGGCCCGCTGCTACGCGTGGTGGAGGCCGCCGAGCACCGGGAACGCCCGCACGTCGCCCACACCTCCCGGCTGCACGGGGAATGCCGCCGCGTCGCCAGGGATGCGCTGTCGGAGCCCCCGATGCGGCCGCTCCTGGTTGACGGAGGCCACGCACTCCCGCAACACGCGCCGCAGGTGGGCCTCGCCCAGGA
>JAABUN010006203.1_pt1 | contig 13974 bp, 11 predicted proteins | sample 5559311 | NCBI WGS metagenome assembly JAABUN01 (sample SAMN10711877, study PRJNA513370) | rock metagenome | isolation source: Antarctica rocks | place: Antarctica: Victoria Land, Siegfried Peak sud | reverse complement strand
CGTTGGAGCTGTATCTGGTGGTTGGAGCCATCATGTTCGCCATCGGAGCCTGGGGAGCTTTGATCCGTCGCAACGCCGTCGTCGTGTTTATGTGCGTGGAGTTGATGATAAACGCCGTGAACCTGTCTTTGGTGGCGTTTTCGGACTATCTTCCGCGTGCGAACGGCGAGGCTACGAGTTACGCGATCCTGGTAATCGCCATAGCCGCCGCCGAAGTCGCAGTGGGACTTGCTATAGTGCTCGCGGTGTTCCGTTCCCGAAGAACGGTCAACGTCGATGAGATCAACACCATGAAGGGCTAGAGAGGCTATTACTTGGAAATCACGATGACCGTTAGCCAACAACTCATATTCGCGGCGATACCGTTGCTGCCAGCTCTGATCTTCTTGGTGCTTGCCCTCTTTGGGCGGTTGCTCGGCGAAGCGGCTCAGTACGTTGCGATACTCGGCGTAACGGTCTCTTTGGTTTTCAGCGTGTTCGCGCTCATAGAGGTGATCCGAGGCGGCGGTGCGCCGATAGATTTCGCGGTCAACTGGATCAACCTCGGAGAAGGCGGCGTTTTCCCGGTAGGCATCTACATCGACGGCCTGGCCGCGATGATGCTAGTGGTCGTCTGCCTCGTCAGCCTGATGGTTCAACTCTACTCCGGGGCGTTTATGGAGGGCGACAAGCGTTTCTCCTGGTACTATGCCGTACTCAACCTGTTCACCGCCTCAATGCTCGGGCTGGTCGTCGCGCCTAACTTTATCGAGCTCTACATCTTCTGGGAACTGGTCGGCGTTTGTTCGTATCTGCTGATCGGGCACTGGTTCGAGAAGCCGTCGGCGACTCGGGCGGCGCAGAAGGCGTTTATCGTGACGCGGGTGGGTGACGCGGCGTTGTTCGCGGGGATCATCATCTTTTGGTCCTACACGGGGACGACTTCCTTTGAGGGGATCTCCGAGGCGATTCAAGCTGGATTTATCGGTGGATCCGTCCTGACGGCTGCGATAGTGCTCGTCTTTATCGGGGCAATAGGCAAGAGTGCGCAGTTCCCGCTGCACGTCTGGCTGCCGGACGCAATGGAAGGCCCAACACCGGTCTCTGCCCTGATCCACGCCGCCACGATGGTCGCGGCAGGTGTCTACCTAGTGGCTCGTACCTACGATATCTTCGTCCAGAGTGAACAAGCGATGCTGACTGTGGCGTATATCGGCGGCTTCACGGCTCTGATGGCCGGTACGATGGCGCTGGTGAAGAAGGACATAAAGCGTGTCGTGGCCTATTCGACGGTCTCGCAACTCGGGTACATGATGCTCGGGCTCGGGGTCGGGGCGTATTCGGCGAGCATGTTCCATCTGTACAACCACGCCTTCTTCAAGGCTCTGTTGTTCCTGTGCGCGGGGGCGATTATCTATGCTATGGATTCCTACAACATGGAGGATATGGGCGGATTGCGGAGGCGAATGCCGATTACGTTCTGGGCTATGGTGATAGCCGGATTGTCGTTGTCGGGGATCTTCCCTCTAGCTGGATTCTGGTCGAAGGACGCCATCGTCGCTTCGACTTTCGAGGAGCATTACTATGTGTTGTTCGGGATGGCGATTCTGACGGTGTTGTTGACGGCGTTCTATATATTTCGGGCGATCTTCATGGCTTTCATGGGTGAACCGCGATCCGAAGGGGCGAGGGAAGCCGAGGATCCCCCCGGCATAATGACGGGTCCAATGTTGATCCTGGCATTCCTATCGATAGTTAGTGGATGGGTTGGCCTGCCGGATGGTTTCCTGGGGCTGCCAGTCAAGGACTATTTCTCAGAGCTTGTCTCCCCGAGCAAGTTCGCGGTCGAAGCGCTCGGGGTCGAGGCGCATTCGTTTAGCGTACCGCTGGCGATTGTCTCGGTGCTGGTCGCTTTAGCCGGTATTGGCTTGGCTTATTTCTTGTATGTTCGGCGACCAAGCGCGGCGACTTCGCTCGCAGATCGCCTGCGGCCTTTGCATACGTTCCTGGACAAAGGTTGGTACTTCGACGCGCTGTACGGGGCGACTTTCGTGCGGTTCGCGCGGTATCTGGGGCGACTTACTCGTGGGTTCGACAGTACGGCACTCGGCGGGTTGGTCCGGGGAGTTGGTCGCGGGGCGATGGGGACGGGAGGATTCTTGCAGCGGTTCCAGTCCGGTAGCGCGCAGAATTACGTGTTGTTCACTTTGATCAGCGTGTTGGTTATTGGGGTAATAGTCGGAGCACAGTATACGTTCCTGGTGGTAGCCCTGATCGCGCTGGTCACCGTGGCCGCGTTCGCGGTGGGAGCGAAACTATGATCACTACGATAGCGATATTCATTCCGCTTCTGGGAGCAATTTTCGTCTCGATGCTCCCGGATAACGAGAAGACCGTTCGTTATGGGGCGCTTGGGGTGGCTGCTATTCCGGTGTTGTTGGCGACGTTCATCTTTTTCGCTTATGGCGATGATCTCGGCGCTGGGGCGTTGACGCAAGATATCGGCTGGATCCTCTCCCTAGACATCGGCTACCGGGTAGGACTCGACGGTCTGGGATTCGGCATGTTCTTCCTCTCCACGATCCTGACCTTAATAGCGGTTCTCTCCTCGTGGGAGATCCAAACAAACTTAAAGCAATACCTGGCAATGCTGTTCGTGGCGGAGGTCGGGATGCTAGGTGTTTTTGCCGCCCAAGACCTGGTCTTGTTCTACGTATTTTTCGAGATCACGCTGATCCCGATGTACCTCATGGTCGGTATCTGGGGCGACAGTAATCGGCGGGCGGCGGCGTTCAAGTTCTTTATCTACACGTTTCTCGGGTCGACGATCATGCTAGCGGGTTTCCTGGCTCTTGGGGTACTGGCGAAGACTTTCTCTATAGAAGATTTGCAGGGCGGCGGCGGACTCTCGACCACCGCGCAGATCGCAATAGCGGCTCCAATCCTGTTCGGATTGTTGGTGAAGGTTCCGGCGGTTCCGCTGCACAGTTGGCTGCTCGATGTCTATGTTTCTAGCCCGATCTCGACCAACGTAGTTCTGTCGGGCGTGCTGCCTAAGCTCGGAACCTATGGGTTGATCAAGATAGCACTGCCACTCTTGCCCCAGGGCGTGGACCCGTTCCTGCCGTTCGTTGCGGCTTTTGGGGCTATCAACATTATCTACGGCGCTTTCGTGGCGTTTTTGCAGCCGGATCTGAAGGCTCTCGTAGCGTTCTCGTCTATCGGGACGCTGGGATTCATCTTGCTTGGGGCGGCTTCAGGGAATGCGGTCGGGCTTAACGGAGCGGTCTTGCAGCAGGTGACGCATGGAATCTACTCCCCGTTGTTGTTCCTTTTGGTCGGTATTATCGCGGCTCGCACCGGCACGCGGCGTATCGCGGACCTCGGCGGTCTGGCCGCCCGGATGCCTTGGGTGGGGGCTCTGCTGGCTATGGGTGCTCTGGCGGCGATGGGATTGCCAGGCCTCGCGGTCTTCGCCTCGGAGTTTATGAGCATCATGGGCGGTTTCGCGGCGTTTCCGGTGCAGGGACTTCTGGCGTGTCTCGGTATTGTGTTGAGCGCGATGTATCTGCTCTACATGCTCTCCAGGACGGTCTTCGGGCCGATCACCAATCCTGCTTACGAAGAAGTGAAGGACGCGACCCCGATAGAGATGGCGGCGATCATGCCGTTGGCCGTCTTGCTGGTGGTATTGGGTATATTTCCGGGGATTCTGGTTGCGCTTCAGCGACCGGCGGTCGAGGCGGTACTGACCGCGATAGGGGGTTAGCTAGTGACGTATACGGGTGAGACATTCATCGCGCTGCTGCCAGAGTTGATATCGACGGTCTTCATAATGGTCGTGCTGATGGTCGGTGTCTTCATGGAAGACTCGCCGGGCCTCACCGCGACCCTCGCGGCTATCGGAGCCCTGGCAGTCTTTGGTAGCGCGGCTGGACTCCTAATCGCCGGTTTCGAGGGCGACTTCTTCGGGGGTGGCTTCGTAGTCGACAGCTTCGGGTTGTTCTTCAAACTTATCGTGTCCGGCACGGCGTTTTTCGCGGTGTTGACTGCCGCTCGATGGTCGGGCGGCACGGGAGACCTGCCCGAATACATGACGCTCATACTATCGGTCGTACTCGGGGCCATCCTGCTTGTCTCGATTCGGGACTTGTTCGGGATCTTCCTCGCCATCGAACTAGCGACTATTCCGTCCTACGCACTGGTTGCTTTCGACCGAACGCGCCGTGAGAGTTCCGAGGGCGGGATGAAGTACCTGCTCACGGGCGTTATAGCTTCATCCGTGCTGTTGTACGGGATGGTCTTGATCTACGGTGTCTCGGGCTCGGCGGCACTCTCAGACATCGCCGAAACATTCACCGGACAACTCTCACCCGTCGCGATCCTCGGACTGGTCATGCTGATCTCCGGCTTCGCGTTCAAGCTCTCAGCCGCGCCGTTCCACTTCTGGACCCCGGACGCTTATCAAGGCGCGCCCACCAGCGCGGCGGCGTTCCTCTCCGTAGCGCCCAAAGCCGCGACTTTCGCCGTGCTGTTGCGGATACTGCTTGAAGGCATGCCTGAAGCCGCGCCAACCTGGACGCCGGTGATGGCTTTCCTCGCCATCGTGACGATGTTTATTGGAAACCTCTTTGCCTTGAGGCAAAGGAACGTGCGCCGGATGCTGGCCTACAGTTCCGTGGCTCATTCTGGGTATATTCTGGCGGCATTCGCGGCTTTGCAGGGACAGGGAATAGCAACGGCGGTCGAGGCTGTCCTGATCTACTCCGCCGCGTATGCTGTGATGAACACGGGCGCGTTCCTGATGGTGGATCTCGTCGGCGAAGAGTCAAAGAGCTTTAACGGCCTGTTCCGAACCCGGCCTGCACTCGCGATGTGCATGGGCGTATTTATGGCGGCTCTCGTTGGGATTCCACCCTTGTCCGGTTTCTGGGGGAAAGCTTGGATCCTACTTGCTGGAGCCCAATCCGGTTCGATCCTGGTCTACGTGGTACTTGGCGCATTGGTCGTCAACAGTGTTCTCTCGGTGCCATATTACTTCGGCATTATCAGAAACATGTTCTTCGAGGAGCCCACCAGAGACACGGGCTCAGAGCCCGAGGGAGCTGGTGGCGTCAAGTTCGCCGTCTACGTGCTCGCCATCGCCACTGTGCTCTTCGGCCTTATAGTGGGGCCGCTTTCGGCCCTTACCGGCGCATCCGGGCTACTCTAGCTCTATGAAAGCCGTCGTTCTCGTAGGTGGCAAAGGTACGCGGTTGCGGCCCATTACCTATGATATTCCGAAGGCGTTAGTACCTCTCAGAAACCAGCCGTTCATGGGATATATGGTTGATTTCCTGCGTTCGGGCGGATTGGATGGAGCGGTGCTGTCGGTCGGGTATCTTCCGGATCAAATCCAGGATTTTTTCTCCGCTCAAGACCTGGATGGTTTCTCTATCGACTACGCCGTCGAGGACCGCCCCCTCGGAACTGCGGGCGGTGTCAAGAACGCTGAGCAGCTTCTGGATGGAGGGACGCTGGTCGTCGTCAACGGTGACGTGCTAACAGGTATGGACCTCAAAAAAGCCATAGAGCAACATCAGGCTACGGACGCTCTGGCGACCATAGCCCTCACAAGCATCGAAGACCCGACAGCCTACGGATTGGTCGAAGTGGACCACGAGATGCTCGTGCATAGGTTCCTTGAGAAACCAGCTTACGATGAGATATCCACGAACCTAATCAACGCGGGTGTCTACGTCCTGGAACCGGAAGTACTTGAGATGATCCCCGCCGGACGAGAAGTCTCTATAGAACGTGAAATCTTCCCGGAGCTTCAGGCAATGGGGCGGCTCCGGGCTCACGTATCGAGCCAGTACTGGAAGGATATCGGCACGCCGCGCAGCTATCTTGCCGCCTCCACCGACGTGCTCTCAGGGGCAGTCGGTGCGCGAGAGGATTTCGAGTACCTGGAAGTTCATTCAACCACGAAAGTAGGCAAGAACGTCAAGCTCTTGCCGCCTCTCTCCGTAGCCGAAGGGTGCGAAATCTCAGACGGAGCAACCATCGGTGGACGTTCGTCGCTAGGTGTCGGGTGCCGGATCGGCGCGGGCGCGGTGGTGGAGGGAAGTGTGTTGCTTGATGGAGCGGAGATCGAAGCCGGAGCAGTAGTGCGCGGGTCGATTATCGGACCTCGGGCCAGGGTCGGCCAGGGTGCTATCGTGAGGGGTATGTCGGTGCTTGGGGCGGGCTGTGTCGTGGGCGAAGGTAATGTCCTGGATCAGGGCATCCGCGTTAACCCGGGTGTCGTCGTCCCGCCCCGCAGCCTCATCTTCTAGCCGCGACCCTATCTCCAGGCTACAGCCTCGGATAGAATAGCTCTAGGTTATCCAACAGCGAGGTTTCCGTGTGAGCGCCCTGCGACAGTCGGCCACTGGCGAGTATCATCCACCACAACTCGCTCGTGATCTGTCGGACGCTAGGAACGGCAGCCACGGTTGGATGCTTCTGATCTTGGGGGTCTTCCGGTAATTTGATGCAGCCCTATCTGGACGTACTCGGTGAACTCTTCTACCCGCAACGCTGCGTGTCCTGCGACCGGCGGGCGAGCGATCTACTGTGCCGGGCTTGTTTCGACGAGCTACCGCTGGTCGGTGCTCCATCGTGCGAGCGGTGCGGTATGCCAACTGCCTTCCAGACACCAGCCTGCGAGGACTGCAAGAATGTCGACTTTGGCTTCGACTCAGCCCGAGCACCCCTTCGCTATGAGGGTGTTGGCAAGGAGATAGTCCACGCACTCAAGTATCGGGGTTATGTTCGGGTTGTCGAGAAACTGATGACGCCGCTTATGTTGGATGTCCTTGGTTCCGACATTCGTTTCAGTGCGGTGGTGCCGGTTCCGTTGCATCGTTCGCGGTTGCGGCTGCGGGGATTCAATCAGTCCGAGTTGATGGCGCGTGGCATCGCGGAGAAGTTGGGGGTCGAAGTCTCGAACAATCTGGAGGCCATGAGGAGGACTAGGGATCAGATCGAGCTGTCAGCCAACGCCCGGCGAGAGAATGTGCGCGGCGCGTTCCGAACCCGAGGCTTTATCCGGGGAGCGGTGTTGCTGGTCGATGACGTGTTCACAACCGGCGCGACCTTGAGCGCGTGCGCCGCGACGTTGACCGGAGCGGGCGCGTCCGAAGTCCACGCCGTGACGCTGTGCCGAACGTGTTGAAGCGCATGAGAAAGGAGTCGAATCCTTAGAGTAGAATGACACTAGAAAGCAGCCGGTCAACAGTCGGCGGCTAGAGGAAGAGGAGGCTACATGGATATAGAGGTAAAGGGACGCAATCTGTCGGTGACGGAAGCTCTGGAGAACTACGCGCTTGAGAAGGTGGCCCGGCTCTCCAAGTTCTACGACGACGAGAAGACAGACTCGCGGGCCGAGGTCGAGTTGATCCACGAGCGCAATCCTTCCCATTCGCAGCCTGAGGTCGTGGAGACGACGCTGTTCATCAACGGTACGGTCCTGAAGGCCCGCGAGGGTGGCGAGGATATGTACGCTTCCATCGACCGCATGTCCGACAAACTGGAACGCCAGGTGCGCCGGTTCCGGGGACGTCAGTTAGACCGCTGGCAGGGTCAGCGTGAGAAGGCAGAGGCCACCGAGCCTGGTACTCCGGAAGGAGACGAAGCCGAGGTAGAGGGCCGGATTGTTCGTACCAAGCAGTTCCAGATGAAGCCCATGAGCGCCGAAGAAGCCGCGCTGCAGATGGACCTGCTGGATCATGCATTCTTCGTCTTCACGAGTGCTGATACCGGTGATATAAATGTGGTATACCGGCGGCGGGACAGCAACTACGGGCTAATAGAGCCGGCCAGATAGCTCAAACTCGGCGTTTTGGGCCTAACGTGTCTGGAAGGTATTTTCCCGAAGAAACGCAAACGAGCGAGGTAATAAACTCTTGGCTAATCTACTTACGAAGATACTGAGGATGGGCGAGGGCCGCAAGCTCAAAGCCCTCGAACGGCGGGTGGAGGATGTCAACGCCCTCGAACCCGAGATAGAGAGGCTCTCCGACGAGGAGCTAGCCGCGAAGACTGTGGAATTCCAGGAGAGGATCGAGAATGGGGCGACGCTCGACAGCCTGCTCCCCGAGGCTTTCTCGGTAGTGCGGGAGGCTTCGAAGCGTACTCTGGGGATGCGACCGTTCGACGTTCAGGTCATGGGCGGCATCGTGTTGCATGAGGGTAAGATCTCGGAGATGAAGACCGGCGAAGGCAAGACGCTCGCCGCCACCATGCCCGTCTACCTGAACGCTCTCTCGGGCAAGGGCGCCCACGTCGTGACCGTCAACGATTACCTCGCTCGCCGCGACGCTAGTTGGATGGGCGAGGTCTACTCGTTCCTAGGATTGTCTATCGGTCTGATCCAAGACAGCATGGACTTCGCCGAGCGAAAAGTGGCCTACGACTCGGACGTCACCTACGGCACGAACGCTCAATTCGGCTTCGACTATCTCCGCGACAACATCGCCACCACCACGGACCAACTCGTGCAGCGCGGCCTGAATTACGCCATAGTCGACGAAGTCGACTCCATCCTCGTGGACGAAGCCCGTACCCCGCTAATCATCTCCGGGATGCCCGAGACCGCCGCCGATACTTATTACCGATTCGCCGCCATCCTCCCGCGCTTGAAGAAGGGCGAGGACTATGAGGTGGACGAGAAGAAGCGTCAGGTCGCCTGTACCGAGGCTGGCGTGGCGAAGGTCGAGAACGCGCTCGGGGTCGAGAACCTCTACGACGACGTGAATAGCAACCTTGTCAATCATTTGAACCAGGCGTTGCGGGCTCATACTTTGTTCCACAACGACGTGGAGTATCTCGTGCGGGATGGGCAAGTCTTTATCGTAGACGAGTTTACTGGCCGGGTTCTGGAGGGTCGTCGGTATTCCGAGGGGCTGCATCAGGCGATAGAGGCCAAGGAAGGCGTCAAAATTCAGGAGGAGAATCAGACGGTGGCGACGGTCACTATCCAGAACTTCTTCCGGGGTTACGACAAGCTTGCGGGCATGACCGGTACAGCGGCCACCGAGGCCGACGAGTTCATGCACATCTACAAGATGGAAGTCGTCTCCGTCCCGACCCACCGGGATATGGTGCGGTTGGACGAGAACGATCTCGTCTACAAAACGAAGAAGGGCAAGTACGAAGCCGTGGTGGAGGACATCGCGGAGCGGCACGCTAAGGGTCAGCCGGTGCTCGTCGGCACGGTCTCGGTGGATGTCTCCGAGCATCTCGCCACCCTGCTCAAGCGCAAGGGTGTTCCGCACAACGTGCTTAATGCCAAGCAACACGAACGTGAGGCCGACGTGATCGAGAACGCCGGTATGCGGGGTGCTGTGACCATCGCCACGAACATGGCTGGTCGTGGTACGGACATCAAGCTGGGTGAGGGAGTCGCGGATCTCGGTGGGCTGTATGTGCTTGGGACCGAACGTCACGAGTCGCGGCGTATCGACAACCAGTTGCGGGGTCGTTCCGGGCGGCAGGGCGACCCTGGCGAGTCCCGGTTCTTCCTGTCGTTCGAGGATAATTTGTTGCGGTTGTTCGGCGGGCCGAAGATGCAGGGGTTTATCGAGCGCATCGGGCTTGAGGACGACGTGCCGATAGAGGCTTCGATGGTCTCGAACAGCGTGCGGCGGGCTCAAGAGCAGGTCGAGAGTCAGAACTTCCAGACCCGGAAGCGAATCCTCGAGTACGACGATGTCTTGAACATGCAGCGAGAGGTGATCTACGGTATACGCCGCGACATCCTCATGGGTGAGAAAGTCGATACCTGGGAGTATGTCGAGCAAGTATTGACGGATGCAATCTCCGAGTACGCTCCGGCCAACACCTATCCCGAGGACTGGGATCTGGATGGTTTGGGGACGGAGATCAACCGCTTCTATCCGACCTCGCTGGATCCTTCGACGATGGATCTCTCGTCCATGACGGATGAGGATCTCACCTCGCTAATCCTGGACGATGCCCGCAAGCGCCTGGAGGAGCAGAAGGTCGAGTGGGAAGCTCGGATGACGGAGATCGAGAACCGTGGCATGGTTCGGACGGACGGCCTGAACACCTTCGAAGAGGCGGAGCGCCGGACGCTCCTCTCGGTTGTCGACTCCCGGTGGCGCGAGCATCTGATGGAGATGGATCACCTGCGCGAAGGTATCGGATGGCGCGGTCTCTCGCAGCGTGATCCGCTGGTCGAATACAAGCGCGAGGGCTTCGACATGTTCACCGAGATGGAACGCGGTCTCAAAGAAGACTACGTGACCTACATCTACCGCATCGAGAACGTGAAGCTCGAAGAAGAGCCACAGATGCAGGAATACTCCTACAGCGGTGGCGGCGAGGAACCGAGCGGCGAAAGCAAGCGAACCCCGCGCCAGGCCGAGAACAAAGTCGGACGCAACGACCCGTGTCCGTGCGGCTCCGGCAAGAAGTACAAAAAGTGCCACGGGGCGGCGGGAGGCATGAGCATCCCAGGGAGCACCGCTGCCGGAGGATCCGCTGCCGCTGCTGGTGCTGCCAACCCGGATGCCTACGGAATGAACAGTGGTCCGGCTGGCGCTGGCGATAAACCAGAATCCTAACGCGGTGACCGAGCCTGCGGAACGCACCGCTATCCTCGAAGAACGCCTCGCGGAGTTGGAGGCGTTCTTCGAGGTGGAAGAACTTCAAGAACAATCCGCGAAGCTCGCAGAGGAGATGAGTCAACCCAATTTCTGGGATGACCCGGACGCGGCCAAAGAAGTATCGTCTCGCTTTTCGAAGACCGAGGGCCGCTTGAAACTCTTGACGGAGCTTAGGACGCGCCTGGATGACTCGGCGGAGCTTCTAGAACTTGCCGAAGGTGACGCTGGGATGGAAGCTGAGGTGAACGGGGATCTCGAACACGTCGAGCGCGTGTTGGAGGAGCAGGAGATAGCGCGACTGTTCTCCGGAGAGTACGACGACGGTTCGGCTATCGTCACCATCAACCCCGGAGCGGGTGGCGTGGATTCTCAAGATTGGGCTGAAATGCTCTCGCGAATGTACCGGGGTTACGCTGAGCATCGAGGGTTTGGCCTAGAAGTCATCGAGTACACCGAGGGGGAAGAGGCCGGTATAAAGAGCGCAACTTTCCGGGTCGATGGAGAGTTCGCTTTCGGGTTGTTGGCTGCTGAGCGGGGCGTGCATAGGTTGGTTCGGGTGAGTCCCTTCGATGCCGGGGCGCGGCGGCACACGAGCTTCGCCTCCGTGGCGGTCTCGCCGCTCATCGGGGACGCGATCGAGGTCGAAGTGGACGAGAAAGATCTCAAAATCGACACGTATCGGGCCTCGGGGGCAGGTGGCCAGCATGTTAACAAGACTGATTCGGCGGTTCGGATTACGCACCTGCCGACCGGCATCGTGGCGCAGTGCCAGAATGAGCGAAGCCAGCACCAGAACAAGGAAGTCGCGATGCGCGTCTTGCAGTCGCGGATCTTCGAGTTGCAGCAAGAGGAGCGGGAGCGCGAGATCGCCGCTCAGAGCGGGGAGAAGGCTGATAACGAGTGGGGGAGTCAGATCCGCTCTTACGTACTTCATCCCTACAAGATGGTCAAGGACCACCGCACGAGCGAGGAGACGGCCAACGTGGATCGTGTCCTCAGCGGCGAGATAGACGACTTCATCTACGCCTACCTCAAGTCGACTGGACGCTAGACCAAGCCTTTGAGGAAATTCCTCGGTGCTGTTGCGATTGTGGTGGTTGTGCTGGTGGCGGTAGTCCTGATCTCCCCATTCACTTTTCTGCCGGGCATTCTGGGAACGATGGTCTCTGGGAACCTGAAGGACCAACTTGGGTTACAGGAGAAACCAAAGGTCGAGTTGGAGAGCGATCCCGCTCTAGGGATGCTCGCGGGCTCCTTCCAAAGCGGCACGGTAAAGATGTCGGACTACGATGTCGGAAAAGGCGTGTCCGCCGATAAGGTGACCGTGGACCTCGACCCCTTCGACGTGGATGTCGCCGAAAGTGTGACGGGCGGCGGTGTAAAGGTCGGACAGCCACCATCCGGGAGCGTGGAGGTCGAGTTGTCTGAGAAAGATGTATTCGAGATAGCAAAAGCTCGCGTCGAAGATTTTCCTGTCAACGACGTGCGACTCGAAAAAGATCGAGTGTTAATAGATTCGGAGGCTCGGATGTTGGGGGTCGCGGCCCCGGTCTCTGTGGCGGGTGGTCTTAAAATTCGTGCTGAGAAGATGATCTTTACGCCCGAGAACGTCGGGGCTTTCGGGATTCCTCTGCCGCAGGAGATCACCGACGCGCTACTCGGTGGGACGGATTTCGAATATCCACTCACGGGATTGCCGGAAGGAACCCGGATCACGGATCTAACCGTAAACAAGAACCGTATGACGCTCTTCGGGGATGTGGAGAGCTTTGATCTCGGTTGATAAGGGGGCCATTTGCTGCTATCTTCCCTTCTGGCCGGAGGGGGCGCTCGGTAGATTTTGGCGGTACCGTCCCATCCTAAGCACACAATCCGCGGCGGGATACCGAAGGGGGTAATCCTGGCATCAGCGCGCAAGCCGCGACGGGAGAATTAATGATTCAGTTCAGCAACGTCACTAAAGTCTACGATAACGACACAGCCGCGCTCGAAAAGGTCGACCTCAATATCGAGGCGGGCGAGTTCGTCTTCCTCGTCGGTCAGAGCGGCTCGGGTAAGAGCACGATGGTTCGTCTCATACTCAAGGAGCTTGAGCCGTCGGCGGGGGCGATCTTCGTGAATGGCACGCGCCTGTCGTCCGTTTCGCGCCGGAAGGTGCCTAAGCTACGGCGGGATATAGGTTGCGTCTTTCAGGACTTCAAGCTGCTGCCAAACAAGACGGCGGCCGAAAACGTCGCCTACGCGATGGAAGTTACTGGGCAGCGGCGGCGAGCCATAAGGACAAAGGTGCCGCAGATTCTGGATCTCGTCGGACTTTCCGGTAAGGTGGATAAGTTGCCGGGAGAATTGTCCGGTGGCGAGCAGCAGCGAGTTTCCATAGCTCGGGCTTTCGTGAGCCAGCCGCCAATACTGATCGCCGACGAGCCGACGGGGAACCTCGACCCGGATACAAGCGTCGGTATCATGCAGCTTTTGCATCGGATCAACCGCGTAGGCACTACAGTGCTGGTCGCCACACACGACCGTGAGATGGTCGATGTGATGCGTAAGCGTGTAGTAGCTCTTGAAAATGGCCGCGTCGTGCGCGACATGATCAAGGGGGGATACGCCAGTGAAGCTTAATATCGGATTCTTTCTACGAGAAGCTCTCCGCAACATCCGCTCGAACTGGCTGATGAGCGTGACTGCGGTAACCACGACGTTTATCTGCATCCTGGTGCTTGGCGCGGGGCTTGTACTTAGCGCGCATATCGAGGGAATAATCGGCAGTGTGCGGGGAGATGTCGGGGTGACGGCGTTCTTTTCGCAGGATGCGAAGCAGAAGGAGATAGATGAGGCTCGTAAGACTGCGGAGGGGTATTCAGAGGTTTCGTCAGTCAAATATGTGAGCGAGCAGCAGGCGCTTGACGAGTTCAAGGCGACCTTCAAGGAACAACCGGAGATCTACGAGGACATTGGAGCCGATGTACTGCCCGCCAAATTGGAACTGAAGCTGGAAGACCCCGCCGCCGCCGACGCGGTTGCGGAGAAGCTCAAGACCGAGGGTTTCGCGGCAGGGGACTTGCGCTACCCGCAGCAGACCATCGAGCGGGTAAATGATGTGACGGGGTATATGGTGTTTGGGTTGCGGGCTGCGACGGTGTTGTTTTTGATCTCCAGTGTGCTCTTGATCTCAAACGCTATTCGTCTCTCCATCTTCGCCCGGCGAAAGGAGATCGAGGTAATGAAACTCGTCGGAGCGTCGGACGGTTTCGTTCGGACGCCGTTCGTCTTCGAGGGTTTGGTGCAAGGTGTGATCGGGGCTGCTCTCGCGGCGATCGCCGTGGTGTGGGGCACCCTGTTG
>JAABUN010006202.1_pt1 | contig 13974 bp, 15 predicted proteins | sample 5559311 | NCBI WGS metagenome assembly JAABUN01 (sample SAMN10711877, study PRJNA513370) | rock metagenome | isolation source: Antarctica rocks | place: Antarctica: Victoria Land, Siegfried Peak sud | reverse complement strand
CCGCCGTGCTGGTCGCCGTCGTCCTGATCTGGACCGTCAACCGCCTCACCACGTCGGCTGTGCAGTAGGTGCACGTCTCAAGGCTGGGAGGCGCACCTACTGCTCAGTCGACGCGAAAGAAGGTGGGGGGCTATTGCGCCGAGCCCGTCCAGCCCTTCTCCTCGTGGGTCTCCTCGTCCTTGCTCACGACCGTCAGCACGGTGCGCGCGGCCTTCTCGATGGCGGCGCTCGCCTCCTCGCGTCCGTCGGTCTTCACGGTGCCGGCCGCGTAGCCCACCATGAAGGCACTGATGGCGCCGGCGTGCGGCGAAACGAGGCCGGACGACCGTTCGGCCAGCTCGACGATCCTGGGATGGTCGACTTCGAGGTCGAGGATCTGCAGGGCCTGGGCCAGGGTCCGGCTCCACTCGCTGAGGGTGCGCTCTTCGTCATCGGGCATTGCCATCGTGTCTCCTAGGGTCGGGTGCCGTCCGTGGCCACCGATGACCTCCGGCAGCGCTCCCTCAAGCTTTAGCACCCGTCCGGCGATGCTTCAATCGACCGGCAATCACGGGCAATCCTTGACGCGGCACGGTGGTGCGGGTCAGGCTCCGTCCGGACGACGGCGGCACGCGGACCGGACCTGACACCGCGGACAGACGGACCCGCCGTCACGTCGGCGGTTCCCGGGCGCCCGCCCGCACTGCGCTCGGCGTTACGCCGCACCACCGGTGCACGCACCGGGTCAGGGCCGACTGCTCGGAGAGCCCCACGAGGGCGCCGACCTGCTGCAGCGGCAGGTCGGTGCGCCTCAGCAGCCGGAGCGCGGCTTCGCGCCGGGCGTCGTCGAGCAGTGCCTCGAAGGAGGTTCCCTCGGCGGAGAGCCTGCGCTGCAGCGTCCGCGGATGCATGCCCAGGAGCCGCGCGGCCGAGTCGATGCGTGGCGGGGACGCGCCAAGGACCCGATCGATGGCGGTCCTGACCCGCGGGGCGACGACGCGGCCCGGTTCCGGGAAATGGGAGTGCAGGTAGTCCAGGGCGATCTCGCGGAGCGCGCCGTCGACGCCGTCGAGTGGGCGGTCGAGGAGGCTCCGGGGTACCCGCAGCAGCGACGCGTCCTGCCCGAAGCGCACCTCTGCGCCGAAGAATTCCGTGTAGCGGGCGGCAGGAGCCTTGGGTGTGTGCGACAGGTGCACGGAGTGGAGTGCATAGGGTCCGTCGACCAGGAATCGGATCATTCGGTGGGAGAACGCGAGGATGGCGTCGGTGGCCTGCCGGGGCGGCGTACCCTCCGTGGACCCGCAGCAAAGACCGACCTCACCCGCACGCCCTTCCGGGTCCGGAACGATCGTGAAGCTCAGCACCGGGCTGTGCAGGAAGAGGAACTGGGACGCGCATTCGAGGGCCGCACCGACGGTCAGTGAATTCTGTACCGCGACGGCGAGCGGACCGAGGATGCCGATGTCCTGGTACTCGGAGATGCGCAGGCCGAGATCGGGGCACGGCAGCACGCGCGCCGCACCCTCGAGGAGCTTCGCCATTGCGATGTCGGACACGAGGACGTCGTCGCCGTCGAGCGCCTCGAGCGGCACCCGGTACTGGGCGGCGAGCGCTTCGGCGTCGCCCCCGAACTGCCCGACGACGGCCCGGAAGCCGCGCATGCCGGCAGATCGGATCACGGAGTTCATGTCGTCCAAGGGTAAATTGCTGTCGCGGGAAGTCAAGCGCTCCGGGAGTGGACACCGAATAATGGAGGCATGGCCTCCCCTACCGAACACCTCGACGTCGTCATTGTCGGCGCCGGACTCTCCGGGATCGGCGCCGCCTACCGCGTCTCTACGGAACTTCCGGGTAAAAGCTTCGCCGTCCTGGAGGCACGGAGCGCGATCGGCGGCACCTGGGACCTGTTCCGCTACCCGGGTGTCCGCTCCGACAGCGACATGTTCACCCTCGGTTATCCCTTCCGCCCGTGGACCGAGGCCAAGGCGATCGCGGACGGATCCTCGATCCTCACCTACATCCGCCGGACCGCCGAGGACCCGCGGATTCGGGACCGCATCCGCTTCCGTACCAAGCTCGTCAGCGCCGCGTGGTCCTCCGAGAGCGCCCGCTGGACACTGGATCTGGACGTGACGGACGACGACGGCGCTCCCTCACGGCGGAGCCTCACCTGCGCTTTCCTCTACCTCTGCAGCGGTTACTACAACTACGACCACGGGTACGAACCGTCCTTCCCCGGACTCGGATCCTTCGAGGGCGAGGTAGCCCGACCGCAATTCTGGCCGGAGGACCTGGACTATGCGGGCAAGCGCGTCGTCGTGATCGGCAGCGGCGCCACTGCCGTCACCCTCGTGCCGTCGATGGCGAAGGACGCCGCGCACGTCACCATGCTCCAGCGCTCCCCCACGTACATCACGGCCGTCCCGAGCCGGGACCGGTTCTCCGACGCAGCGCGCCGTTACCTGCCCGCTGGCGTCGCGCATCATGCGGCGCGAGCGAAGAACGTCCTGTTCACGCAGGCGTTCTACCAGCTGTGTCGCCGGCGCCCGGAGATCGCCAAGAGACTCCTCCGCAGCCAGGCCACCCGGATCCTCGGCGATGAGAAGCTCGTGGCCGAGCACTTCACGCCCGCCTACAATCCGTGGGACCAGCGGCTCTGCGTGGCACCGAGCGCCGATTTCTTCCGGGCGCTGAAATCCGGCGCCGCGTCCGTGGTCACCGACACCATCTACACCTTCACCCCGCACGGCATCCGGCTCGCCTCCGGCACGGTACTCGAGGCCGACGTCGTCGTTCCCGCCACCGGGCTGTCGATGCTGCCCCTCGGCGGCGCCTCGTTCACCGTGGACGGGCGGCCCGTGCAGCTCGGGGACTCCTGGGTGTACCGGGGTCTCATGGTCAGCGGCGTCCCGAATCTCGCGCTCTGCGTCGGCTACACGAATGCTTCGTGGACGCTCCGGGCGGATCTCAGCTCGCGGTACGTCTGCCGCCTGATCAGGTACATGGACCGCCGCGGCCACCGGTACGGCGCACCGGTCGTGGACGGGACGATGAAGGCCAGGCCCATCCTCGATCTCACGTCCGGCTACGTGCAGCGCGCCGTCGCCGCCTTCCCGAAACAGGGAGACCGGGCGCCGTGGCTGATGCGCCAGAACTACCTCCTGGACGCGCCGACCGCGCTCCGCGCCGATCTGTCCAGGAACATGGTCTTCGACACCCCTGCCCCGGCCACCGACACCCCTGCCCCCGACCTCGAGGAGATCCACGCGTGAGCATCCGACCCTTCCAGTTCGCAGACGCCACCGCGGTCGTCACCGGCGCGGCAGCCGGAATGGGCGAGCACCTCGCCCGCGGTCTCGCCGAACGCGGGAGCCGCCTGCTCCTCGTCGACCGGCACGCAGAGCGGCTCGACGCGGTCGCCGGGTCCATCCGATCCGCCTATCCCGGCAGCACGATCACCACCTTCGTCGCGGACCTGGCGGAGCGCGACGCCGTCGAACGCCTGGCCGCCGACCTGCTGGTGGCCACCGATCGCGTCGACCTGCTCATCAACAATGCGGGGGTTGCCCTGGCCGGCCGGTTCGACCAGATCGGCATGGAGGACTTCGACTGGGTCATGGCGATCAACTTCCGAGCTCCGGTTCTGCTCACCCACCACCTGCTCCCGAGGATCGGCCCCGGCGGGCACATCGTCAATGTCTCGAGCCTGTTCGGACTCATCGGTCCCGCGGGCCAGACCGCGTATTCCGCCAGCAAGTTCGCCCTGCGGGGGTTCACCGAAGCCCTCCGCAACGAGCTGCTGCCCAGGGGAATCGGCGTCACGAGCGTGCATCCCGGCGGGATCCGCACCGATATCGCCCGCAATGCGCGCATCGGCGGCAGTCTCAGCGAGCTCGAGGTGAGACAGGCCACAAAAGACTTCGACAGGCTGCTCACCTTCCCGGCGGACCAGGCAGCGAACCTCATGCTCGAGGCGGTCAAGGCACGGAAGGCCCGCCTGCTGATCGGCATGAGCGCAAGGATTCCCGACGTCGTCGCACGGGTTGTGCCGATGTCCTTCGGCCCGCTCCAACGCCGTGCCTCGACGCTCGCCCGGCTGGCCGGGAAAGTGCGCCTGTGAGCGCTTGGCCTGCTGCCGGCGTCCCACCCGCACCGGCCGGATCCCATCTCAAGGTCAACGGGATCCGCGTCCGGTACCGCGACGAGGGCGCCCACGATCGGCCCCCCGTTCTGCTGCTGCACGGGATCGGGCGCAGCCTCGAGGACTGGGAGGGGATATACGCGCGGTTGGCTCCGGACCACCGTGTCATCAGCGTGGACCTGCCCGGATTCGGCCTGTCCGAGCGCACCGAGGGCCGATACTCGATGGAGTCGATCGCCCGCTTCGTGATCGCGTGCCTTGACTCCCTCGGCGAGCACCGCCCTCTGCACATTTTCGGCAACTCGCTGGGAGGTGCGGTCGCCATGAAGATCAGAGCCCTCGAACCAGAGCGGGTACGCAGCCTGGTCCTCGTGAACAGCGCCGGCTTCGGCAAGGACGTCATCCTCGCCCTCCGCGTCCTCGCCGTCCGGCCCGTCGGCCGCCGACTCATGAGAGACAAATCCCGCAAGGCCGCGTACCGCACCGAGCGCGCGCTCTTCTACGACAAGAAATTCGTGACGGAGGAACGCCTCGATCACGCACAGAAGGTGGGTGGAAATCCGGTGCACGACGACGTCCTGCTCGCCGTCGCCGGCCACCTCGGCACCTTCCGGGGGGTCCGTCGTCGCTGGCGGACCCAACTCCTCCGCACGATCGCCGCCCAGCACAAGCCAACCCTCGTGATCTGGGGTGACGAGGACCGGGTGCTACCGGCGTCGCACCTGGAGCACGCGCGCAGGGTGTTCCCGCACGCCCGGTTCCACCTGTTCGAGAGGTGTGGGCACATGCCGCAGATCGAGCGGGAGGAGGACTTCGACGCCCTGGTGCGGGAGTTCATCGGCGGCGTGGAGTCCGCTTGCCCGTAGTCCCGTTTCCCTCCCTGCACATGATGATATGGCTCATGGACGACGCCAGGCAGGGCCCGACGGTGCAGCCGAGAGCTGGCTGGCGGATCACCCGGGCGTCATCACCCTGACCTACGGGTACCTCGTGCATCATCTGCACGGGCCGGCCTGATCCGGCGAACAACGGGCTACGTCCCAGGGTTCGCTTCCGGCACGTAGGCCTCCCGCCACCTCGCCAGCTCGGCGAAGAACGTGGAACGAGCGGGTTCGGGAGAGAGCGCGAGGTCATGGATACCGCCGTCGATGCGGACCAGCGTGACCAGCCGGCCGAGTCGGTGCGCACGCCCGGCGATGTGTGAAACATCGAGCACCACGTCGGTCGAGGAGATCCGCCCGGGCTCCTTCACGGGATTCGAGGTGGCATTTGAGCAGGCGACGAAAACGGGGCACTCTATGGCGAGGCCCCGGTTGAGATCGGCGTGCCCACGGCGGATGCCGGCCAGCCAGCCTGCCACCACCGGAAAGCCGAGGTGCGGCTTCCACACGAGGTCGTAGTCCCATTCCCCGCCGGTCTCGCGGTGCAGATAGTAACCGTAGGCAGTCCCGAGTTTCCCGACCACGGTGCGCGGCTTGAGTGTTCCGAGCCTGTGCAGCGCGACGGTCCCGAGGGTGCGCTGGAAGAGGCCCGCGTTGAGATCGAACCAGGGGCTGTTGAGGACGAGTGCGTCGATGATGCCCCGCCCGCGACGCCGGTGCGCCCAGAGGGAGGTGATCAGCCCACCGGTGGAGTGGCCCATGACCACGAGGACGTCGTGGCCCTCATCCTCCCTGATGATGCGCGCGGCCTCGTCCAGCTCCTCTTCGTAGTCCTCGAGCGAGGTGATGTAGTTGGGGGTCTGGTGCTCGCGGACCGAGCGACCGTATTTCCGCAGGTCCACCGCGTAGAAGTCGAAGCCGGCCTCGCGCCACTGGTCGGCGAGATGCGTCTGGAAGAAGTAGTCGACGAAGCCGTGCACATACAGCACCGCCCGCCGGGAACCACCCGGGACGGCATGCCGCACGAGCGTCGCGACGACGTCGCCCTCCTCGTCGGGGCGCAGCGTCAGCGTCCGCGCCTCGTAGCCGGGACCCAGGATGTCCTCGCGGTACACATCTGCTGTCGTCATCGTGGTCCTTTCTGACCTCAGCTCGCCGGACCGATTGCCCTGCCCCACCCTCGGCGGTGAACCCTGGCGTCCGGCGGGAGCACGGTCGCCGCCACCAGTGTGTCACCGGTCCTCAGCACTTCGTCCTACATTTGAACCATGACCATGACCATCACCATCTCGACGGCGAAGGCCGAGGACGCCGCAGCCCTGGCCGAATGCGCGGCCGTCACCTTCCCGCTGGCCTGCCCGCCGGATTCACGACCCGAGGACGTCCAGCAGCACATCGCGACCCGGCTCTCCGCCGAGCAGTTCCGGATGAGTATCGCCACCCCCGGCCAGACGATCCTCTGCATCCGGAACGGCAGCACCCAACACGCTTGCCTCCGCGACGCCGAAAGGGGCTCCGAACCGATTGCCGGCTACAGCATCATCGTCCTCGCCCAGCCCACCGACGACGACGTGCTGGGAGCGCTCTCCCTCGCACCCGTCGTCGAGCTCAGCAAGTTCTACGTGCGCCCCGAGTATCACGGACGAGGTGCGGCAGCGGCACTGATGAGCGCAACCCTGAAGCTCGCCGCCGCGTCCGGGCTGCCCGGCGTGTGGCTCGGTGTGAATCAGGAGAACGCCCGAGCCATCCGCTTTTACACCAAGAACGGTTTCCGCAGGGTAGGCACCAAACGGTTCCGGCTCGGCGACCGCTTCGAGGACGATTTCATCCTCGAGCAGGCGCTGCCGGTGCGGTCTGACCTGCATGCCTAGTCGACCGTCAGCTCTCCCATCCGGCCCCAGCCCTGGGCACCGATACGCTCGCTGATGATCTCCGGCGTCTCCACGAGTGCCTGCGGCATGTCCTGCATCGCCTGGGAGAAGTGATCGCTGTTGACGTGGGCCTCGGCGGCGTCGTCCTGGAACGCCTCGACCAGCGTGAAGCGGTTCGGATCATCGACGCTGCGTGACCAGTCGAACCACAGGTTCCCGGGCTCCTGACGCGTGGCGTCCGTGAAGTCCCGGGTGAGGTCCATCCAGCGGTCGCTCCACCCGGGTTTCACGGTGAATCTGACGACGATGAAGATCATGGCATGGCGCCTTTCCTGGTGGGATGGGGTACTCCCCCAACCTATGCCGTACTCCCACGGATGCGTCTGCGGCCCGCCTCGCTCCCGATTGCGCAGGTATGGCGGGTCGCCGGCTCCGACACCCGCCACAACTGCGCAACCGAGGGCGTTGGCTATGGTGGAACACTGTGATTGGCTCAGGGAAAAGATCGGCGTGGACGGGCATCTCCTGCTGCAGGCCGTCATCGCGGCTCTGTTCGCCTACGCGCAACACGGCTCTCACCGCAACACGACGTAACGCAAAGGCGCCGACCGGTTCCCATGAGGCGTAATCTCCAGCGCATGCAGCACTCCACGGAATCGATCCCCACCCTTGACCTCAGCACCGCACGTTCCGCCGACGGGACCTTCAACCCCCGGTTCATCGAGGAACTGCGCAAGGCCGCCCACACCGTCGGCTTCTTCCACATCGTCAACTATGGGGCGGCGGCCACGCAGGCCGAGGACCTCTTCGCCGTGACCCGGCGCTTCTTCGCCCTTCCGGTCGAGGAACGGCTGACGCTCGACAACCGCACGTCCCCGCACTTCCGCGGCTACGCCGGCCTCGGCACGGAGATCACCCGCGGCCGCCCGGACGCCCGCGAACAGATCGACTTCTCCCCCGAACGCGAATCCCTGACGGACTACCCGAAGAACGAGCCGTACTGGCTCCTCCAGGGACCGAATCTGTGGCCACGTGAAACCCTGCCCGAGCTCGAAGAACAGGCCATGGACTGGGCCGAGCTGATGTCCACGGTGGGCACTGAGCTGCTCTCCGCCATCGCCGTCGCCCTCCACCTGCCGGAGGACTACTTCGCCGAGCCCTTCGAGGGCACTCCCGCGTGGATGGCGAAGCTCGTCCACTATGTCGGCGGTGTCGTCGAGGGAGCCGGCACCCAGGGCGTCGGCGCCCACGCCGACTATGGCTTCGTGACCCTGCTGCTGCAGGACGAGGTGGGCGGCCTCGAGGTCCTCCCCCACGGCGCCACCGATTGGGTGCCGGTCACGCCGATCCCCGGAGCGCTCGTGGTGAACCTCGGCGAGATGCTCGAGGTGGCCACCGAGGGTTACCTCGCGGCCACCATCCACCGCGTCACCGCGCCCGCGCCGGGCGTGGACCGCTATGCCGTCCCGTTCTTCTGGTCGCCGCGCCTCGACGCGGTGATCGAGCCCGTCCCGCTCACCGACGAGCTGCGGGCGGCAGCACGCGGTATGTCCGATGACCCCGAGAACCCGATGCTGTCCACCTACGGCTCCAATGTCCTCAAAGGACGCCTCCGCGCCCACCCGGACGTCGCCGGGCTCCACTACCCGGAGCTCGTCCGGAAGTAGCTCCACGGCGAACGACGGCGGCAGCCCCGGCCGGTACACCTCGAGTCGGGACAATTCGAGCCGATACACTTCGAACGATGGGAGCCACATCGAGGGGGCCGGTTTCGTGACCAACAGCGCCAGGGATATCCCCGAACGCCCGCCCACCGCGCAGGCTTTCGTCCTCGCGGAGTTGCGCCGGGCCATCATCGCCGGCGAGTTCCTGCCCGGGCAACCACTGCGACAGAGTGCACTCGCCGAAAGATTCGGGGTCAGCCGCGTCCCGTTGCGGGAGGCCTTCAAAATCCTCGAATCCGAGGGACAGGTCGACTACGAACCTCACCGCGGCCACAAGGTCGCTGAACTTTCCCTGACGGACCTCCTTGAGGTCTACCGGATCCGGGAACTGCTCGAGGCCGAGGCGGCACGGGTTGCGCTGGCCAATCGCCCTGACGACGGCGTTGTCCGCGATTTGCGGGCTGCCGCCCGGGATGTGGAGCAGGCGAGTGCCGCCAGCGACCTCCTGGCGATGACCGACGCGAACCGCCGGTTCCATTTCGTGCTGATCCAGGGTGCCGGAATGCCGCGCCTCGAACGGATGATCAAGGTCCTGTGGGACGCAACGGACGCCTACCGCTTCGTCTACTACGGGGCCGAGGCGAACCGCTCTCGCGTGGAACACGAGCACCTGCTGATCATCGACGCTTTCGCCGAGCAGGACGCCGACAAGCTCATCCTCCTGCTGGACGAGCACCGCGCCCATGCCGTCGAGGCCCTCAGGACGTTCCTCGCCGCCGGCCCGGCCTCAGCGCCAGATGGTCCGGCTACCGTTCCTGCCGCGGCCGTACCCTTCAAGATCACGATGACGTGACGTAGGTTACCTTCGACGGTCGGATTGGATACAGTATCCAGATGAGTCCAATGATGGATCTCCTGTCCGTCTCCGGCCGGAGTCTGCCTGCCCTGCGAACCACGGTCGATTCCCATGGCTGACTGGCTCGGGTTGCGGGGACAGCGGGTTCTCGTTGCCGGAGCAGGCGGAATCGGCAGCGCGTGCGCCGAGGCCTTCCTCGAGGCCGGCGCCACTGTCGTCGTCGCGGACCACGATCCGGCTCCCCTGTCCGCTTTCGCAGGCCGCGCCGTCACTCTCGCCGTCGATCTCACCAGCACCGATGGCTGCGATCAGGCAGTGCGCGATGCCGTCGCGGTGATGGGTGGACTGGACGTCCTGGTGCATGCCGTCGGCATCAACACCAGGGTGCCCCTCCTGGAGACCACGGATGGAGACTGGGACCGGATCCTCGACGTCAACCTTTCCAGCGCCTTTCGGCTCGGCCGCGCGGCGGGACGGCTCATGGTGGCCGCAGGACAAGGCCGGCAGGTCTACTGCTCTTCCGTCTCCGGCCTGCTCGCCCACCCGGACCACGGCCCGTACGCGGCCAGCAAGGGCGGCCTGAATCAGCTGGTGCGCGTGATGGCGCGTGAATGGGCCGCGCGCGGTGTGACGGTCAACGCCGTCGCTCCGGGATACGTGGACACCGCGCTTACCAGCGCGCACCTCGACCGCCCGGGCATGCGCGAACACTATACGGCCATGGTGCCAGCCGGACGGCTCGGGACCGTGGCGGACCTCACCGGACCCGTCCTGTACCTCGCCTCCCGGCAAGCGGCTTTCGTCACCGGGCAGATCCTGTATGTGGACGGGGGGCGGACCCTTGTCTGACGCCAGCGAACACACCAGGCCGAACGACGCCGGGCGGTTTCCGCTGCTGACGCCCGCTGAACTCTCCGGTGAACAGCGCGCCGTGTACAGCCTCATCACCGGACCGCCGCGCCGGGACGGTCCGTTCACCCTGATGTACGACGACGGCGCCCTGACCGGGCCGTTCAACGCTCTGCTGTTCTCTCCGGCCATCGGCACCGCCGTCCAAGAGCTCGGCGCCGTGCTCCGTTTCGGCGGCGAACTCGACGGGCGGGTACGCGAGCTCGTCATCTGCGCCATCAGCGCGGACCTCGATTCAGCGTACGAGTGGTACGCCCACAGCCGGGTCGCCGCGACGGTGGGTGTCGAGGGCGCTGAGCTGGACCACCTCCGGAGGGGCATCGAGCCACCCACCCTCTCTGCCGCGGAACGGGCGGCCATCCGTCTCACCCGAGCGCTCCTGCATCAGACCACCGTCAGCGATGACATCCACGCAGAGGTCCTCCTTCACTTCGGCCATGCCGGCGTTGCGGAGTTGTCGCTGCTGGTGGGGTACTACCGGATGCTCGCGGGTCTGCTCGCGGCGGGGGACGTCCCGGCACCAGAAACTACCATTTCAGAAACCACCATCAACAAAGGAAGAAATCCATGAGCACGAAAAAGCGAAGCCGGAAGCACCTCTGCGCAGCAGCCCTTCTTGCCCCTGCCCTGTTCCTTTCGGCCTGCGGAAGCCCCGAGCCCAGCACCGGCGGCGGAGGCGGCGACACCACGGCGGACGCGGGCGGTGGTGGTTCGCTCTCCATCGCGACGGGCGGCACCGGCGGCGTGTACTACCCGCTGGGCGGCGGTTTCGCGACGATGATCCGCGACAACATCGAAGGCTATGACGCCACCGTCCAGGAGACCAACGCCTCCGTGGACAACATGCTTCTCATCGACAATGGTTCCGCACAGCTCGCCTTCTCCGTCGGTGACGTCGTGTCCGACGCCGTCGAGGGTGTCGGCGAGTTCGACGGCAGCCCCCTGGAGATCTGTTCGCTCGGCAACATCTACAACAACTTCATGCAGGCCGTCAGCGTCGACGGGACCGGGATCCAGTCCGTCGAGGACATGGCCGGAAAGGTGGTCTCCGTCGGGGCGCCCGGCTCGGCCACCGAGGTCGCGGCGCTGCGCATCCTCGAGGCGGCGGGCATCGACCCCGAGACCGGCATCGAACGCCGCCAGCTGGGTGTCGCCGAAACAGTCGCCGCGCTGCGCGACGGCACCATCGACGCCGGCTTCTGGTCAGGCGGACTCCCCACGGGTGCGCTGATCGACCTCGCCAGCGACGGCGACATGGTGCTGGTCCCCATCGGTGAGTACGCCGAGCCGCTGGCCTCCGAGTACGGCGAGTACTACGTGGCGGAAGACATCCCAGCGGACACCTACGAGGGCCAGACCGAAGCCGTTCCCGCCATCGCCTCACCGAACCTGCTGGTGGCGAGCCCCACGATGGACGCACAGCTACAGGAGGACATCACGCGGGCGATCTTCGACAACGAGGAGGCCCTGATCCAGGTCCACCCCGCAGCAGAAGAGCTCGACGCCGCAACCGCGGCCGACATCCCCTACGTCGAGACCTGCCCCGGCGCGCAGGCCTACTTCGACGAGGTTGCGGGTTAGGCCGACATGCGCAGGCCGGCCGCCGTCGTCGTTGTCTCCCTTTCCTGCCTGGGCCTGCTCGGAGGTGCGGGATTTGCCCTGGCGAGCCCCGCCGAGCCCGCCGGCCCGGGCTGGGAGGTCAGCATCACCTCCGACGACGGCGAGCTGGCACGCCTCCCGCTTCCCGGAAACAGCTTCTCGGTGAGCTACCGCAATTCTCTTTACGGCACCCTGGCCGAGGAGCGGTACGCGGTGGCGCCGGACGGCACCTATGTGCTGGAGCAGCTCGCCGCCGACCAGCTCGCGGTGCTGGAGGAATACTACGCAGTGCCCAGTGCACCATCGCGTGCCGCGACGTCCGATCGCCGGGATTGGACCGTGGAACCCGACCCGGCGCGGCCCGCGTCCTTCGAAAGGCTCTCACTGGCGGCGACCGACCTGGGCGAGCGCACCCTGCACGTTCCGGGTGCCCCGCCGCTCGAACTGTGGGCACTGGTTGATGACAGCAATCCGTTCGTTGTGCTACATCTCGAGGAGACCCGATGACCGAGCGACCAGACGGCAACGGCGCCGTAAAGGCGCACTCTTCCGTTCCTGCGGCAGGGCCCACCGCACCTGATCCGTATCAGCAGGCCGACCACGCCAAGACGACGGACGACGCCCTCGTGAGCCCCCTGGATCGGGAGGACGCCATCGATGAAGAGGCGTTGATCGCCGAATACGAGGCCGAAAAACCTGCGCGGCGCCTCAGCGGGCTGCCGTCGCTGCTGATCAAGATCTTCGGCGCAGGGCTCTCGGGCCTGGGCCTGTACTGGGTCTTCAATCCGATGGCCACGCAGTTCTACCTGCCACTGTTCCTGGGCATCGGCCTGTCCCTGACCTTCCTCGTCTACCGGGGCTGGGGCCGATCTGACGCAGCGAAGGACAAGAGACCCGGCGACAATCCCGGCATCATCGACTGGGCGCTGGCCGTCGTCGCGCTGGTCCCGTTCCTCTACATCATCTCCGACTGGGACAGCTTCTTCCGGCGCGCCATCACCCCCACCTACCTCGATCTGGCCATGGGCGTGATCGCCATCCTCGTGACGCTCGAAGCATCGCGACGCACGGTGGGGATCCTCGTGCCGCTGGTGGTCGTGGGCTTCTTCGGCTACGCGTTCTTCGGCTCGCTCGTGCCCGCACCGTTCACCACCTCCTCCTTCGACTGGATTCGCCTGGTCGGCCACAACGTGATGGGCACACAGGGTCTCTTCGGGGTCCCCACGGACGTCGCCGCGACGTACATCATCCTGTTCACGATCTACGGCGCGGTGCTGGGTGCTTCCGGTGCCACCAGGTTCTTCATCGACCTTTCCTTCTCGGCGTTCGGCCAGTCGAAGTCCGGGCCCGGCCGCACCGTCACCCTCGCCGGCTTCCTGCTCGGCACGGTCTCCGGTTCTGGCGTCGCAACGACAGTGACCCTCGGTGGCATCTCCTGGCCGCTGCTGCGCAAGGCCGGCTACCCCAAGGAACACGGCGGGGCGATCCTCGCCGCGGCGGGTATCGGTGCCATCATGTCCCCTCCCACCCTCGGAGCGGCAGCCTTTATCATCGCCGCGCTGCTGGGTGTCTCCTACCTCCAGGTGCTGATCTGGGCCACCATCCCCACGCTGCTCTACTACTTCGGCATCATCCTGGCCATCGAGATGGACGCTCGCCGCTTCAAGACCAAGGCCGTGGACTTCGACACCAAGCCGGTGGGCAGGCTGCTCCTGCGCTTCGGCTACCACTTCAGTTCCCTGATCGCCATTGTGGTCTTCATGGCCATGGGCATGACGCCGTTCCGCGCCGTGGTCTACGCGACCATCCTCGCGTTCGTGCTCAGCTTCTTCGAGCGCTCCAGCTGGATGACCCCGCGCCGGATCTTCGACGCCCTGGCCACGGGCGCCACGGGCGCCCTGTCGGTCATTCCCGTGATGGCTGCCGCCGGTCTGATCGTCGGCGTCATGACCCTCACCGGACTGGGCCTGAAGCTCGCCAACATCATCGTGGATTTCGCGGGCGGGAGCCTGCTGCTGACGGCGATCTTCTCGGCAATCTCAGTGATCCTGCTGGGGTTGGCGGTGCCCGTGAC
>JAABUN010006200.1_pt1 | contig 13976 bp, 12 predicted proteins | sample 5559311 | NCBI WGS metagenome assembly JAABUN01 (sample SAMN10711877, study PRJNA513370) | rock metagenome | isolation source: Antarctica rocks | place: Antarctica: Victoria Land, Siegfried Peak sud | reverse complement strand
GCCGCTGGATGTCGCGGTGCTTCCTGACATCGAGCGGTCCGCCGGTCAGGTCTTCCGCGACATCGGCATGGCAGCGATCGCTGACGACGATCCCCTGCCGGTGGCCATCCTGATGTCCTATCAGGACGCCGGACGGGTCCTGGTCGCGGCGGAAGGTCGCGTTCCGGTGGCGTATCTGCTGCTCGACGTCGTCGACGGAAATGCGCACATCGAGCAGGTGTCGGTGCTCCCCGATCATGCGCGGCGCGGACTGGGGAGTGCCTTGATCGACGCGGCGGAGGACTAGGCCCGACGTCGTTCGCTGCCCGCCCTGACACTGACGACTTTCGCCGATGTGCCGTGGAATGCGCCCTACTATCGGCGGCTCGGCTTCGAGACCGTCCCGGAGGCGTCCTGGGGGCCCGAGCTTCACGCAGTGCGGCGGCACGAGGCGGAGTCCGGCCTGGATGCGTGGGCACGGGTGGCGATGCGCCGCGGCCTGGCTCCGGCCCGAGGGCGAACCGCTCGGCCTCGGCTCTCGTAGGAGTGCGTCAGCGGCTTTGTCGCCGTTGTCATGAGCAGCACTCAGCCCCGAAGTGGTGAGCCGGCGACCTCGAACTGATGACCGCTCATCTCCCCGGAAAGGAACCGCATTGCCTCCGCGATCAGTGCGCGGACACTGTCGAGCGTGAGCGATGCCTCGTGCGCTTCAGCCGTGGTCCAGAGCTCTGAGACGAATACCGTCTCTGGGTGATCGTCGCTGACGCCCACCTCGTACAGAAGGCACCCCGCCTGGTCCAGGTCCGGGTTGTGGCGGGTCAGGATCCACACCACCTCGTCCCTCGCGTCGGGCTTGACTCCCAGCGTTCCCACATTCGCAAATGTCATGCGGTAAGGGTAGTGCCGGTGCCGGTTCGTGTCACTGCCGTCGGTGCTGGAACCGGCAGGAGCGCCGCGTTCGGGTGCACTCGGCGTCGCGTCCGCCCGATCATGCGCGATCGGGACCTGCCCACATGATTCGCCTTCACGGGTGCGACGCTCGAACACCACGTCGACGTGGTGACGGTGGCACGCTTCCTCGACGTGACGCTCGGATGCGACGCTCGAGCAGTCCTCTCAGCACGCGACGAGGTTTCGCTGTCCGGTCAGGTCGTTCTCGAGGCGCTCAGGCGAACCATGCCAGGACTGCTATCAGGGCCCAAGAAAGCATGGCGACGTTTGGTTCGCCTGAGCGCAGGCACAAGATTCCTCGGGATGGGGGCCCGTACCTCGCGGGTTCTGAATCGGCGGCCGAAGTTACGGTGCTGGACCTGACCGGGTGGATCCTCCGGGCCGGCGGTTCCGCACAGGCGACGTTTCAGGAATGACCTCGTGGACCACAGCAACCACGCCCGCTGCTCCGGTGCTCTCGCGAGCACACGGCCCGACACCCCTACCCCTCGAGCACCGCCATGGCCGCGTTGTGACCGCCGATGCCGCTGACAGCACCTCCGCGCTGTGCACCGGAACCGCACAGCAAGATCCGCGGATGCTGGGTCGCGACCCCCCACCGGTCCGCCGCGCTCCCGAGCGGCGCATCATCCTCGACGAAGGGCCACTCGAGCAGACCGTGGAAAATATGCCCGCCGGGAAGTCCGAGCGCCCGCTCCAGGTCGAGGGTCGTCTTCGTCTCGATGGTCGGGCGTCCATCGGAATCGGTGAGGAGCAACGGCTCGACAGGCTCGGCGAGCACGCTGTTCAGACTGTCGAGCACGGCGCGCTCCAGCTGCTCGCGCATGCGGTCGTTCGTCTCTGCAGTGATCAGGCGATTGGGGGTGTGAAGGGCGAACACGGTCAAGGTATGCGCGCCGGATGCCGCGAGGGCCTTCGACAGGATGCTCGGGTCTGTGAGTGAGTGGCAGTAGATCTCGGTGGGGAGCGGGTTCGGGATGGCGCCTGCCAGGGCCGCACGGTAGGCGTCGTCGAGTTGCTGGTAGCCCTCGTTGATGTGGAAGGTGCCGCCGAACGCCGCGACAGGGTCGACACGCTCGTCGCGGAGGCGCGGGAGGCGCGGGAGGCGGCTGAGGAGCAGGTTCACCTTCACCTGCGCGCCCTCAGGACCCTCATGCTCCCCCGCGGACCGGGGATGTGACACGCCAAGCGGATCGTTGGCAGGTCTCCACCCCTGGACACCTGCCCGCAGCAGCTCGTCAAGCACTGCCGGCGCCACCCCCGAGAGGACGACGTCGGCGGCGATCGTATGCTCCTCGTCCCCGCTGCGGTAGGTGACTTCGCCATCGGGAGTCACGGCGGTTACCTCGGCCCCCGTCACGACGTCGGCCCCGGCTCGTCCTGCGGCGGCCTCGAGAGCGCCGCTGACGGCGCCCATGCCTCCCACCGGCACATCCCAGTCCCCGGTCCCGTTCCCGATCACGTGATACAGGAAGCAGCGGTTCGCGGCGAGCGTCGTATCCTGTGCCGGTGCGAAGGTGCCGATCAGGGCATCCGTCAATGCCACGCCTCGCACCAGATCGTGCTGGAAGGACGCTTCGATATGGTGACCGAGGGGCTCCTCGATGACGGCGGACCACAGTGCGTCTTCCCCGAGCGCGAGGCGAGCCTCGGAGCGGGTCATCAGGGGCTCGCAGACGGAAGGGAAGAGCGAGCGCGCCAGGCGCGATGTGCCGTCGTAGAAGGTTGGCCAGGCCATGCCGTCAGCGACGGCCCCGATTGACGCGAACGAGCGCGATGTGGCGTCCGCGTCGCCGTTGTCGACGAGCAGACCGCGATCGGTGCCGGGTAGGGGCGTGTACGACGAGTAGCGGCGACGCCTCAGCTCGATATCGAGCTGCAATTCACGGATGATCCGGGCCGGCAAAAGGCTGACGAGGTAGGAGTAGCGGGACAGCCGTGCGTCGATCCCCGCGAATGCCTCCGCGGACACCGCCGCCCCGCCTACGCTATCGAGCCGCTCGAGGACGGTGACCGACCTGCCCGCCTGTGCGAGGTAGGCGGCCGCGACGAGAGCGTTGTGACCGCCGCCCACGATCACGACGTCGCGACGCGAGGTTCCCTTCATGGCGGGAGCCTAACAGCCGGCCTGAAGCACGGCCGCGGCACAGCGGATGGGCTACTTGGAGCCGTAGTTCGGTGCCTCGACCGTCATCTGGATGTCATGCGGGTGAGATTCCTTCAGGCCCGCAGCCGTGATGCGGACGAATTTGCCCTTGGCCTTCAGCTCCGGGATGGTGTACGCACCCGTGTAGAACATGGTCTGCCGCAGGCCTCCGACCAACTGGTGCGCCACGGAGGCGAGGGGTCCGCGGTACGCGACGCGTCCCTCGATGCCCTCGGGGATCAGCTTGTCGTCACCGGCGACGTCGGCCTGGAAGTACCGGTCCTTCGAGTACGAGGTGTTCTTGCCGCGCGTCTGCATGGCGCCGAGCGAGCCCATGCCGCGGTAGGTCTTGAACTGCTTGCCGTTGACGAAGATCAGCTCGCCGGGCGCTTCTGCGGACCCCGCGAGGAGTGAGCCGAGCATGACGGTGTCTGCGCCGGCCACGATGGCCTTGCCGATATCGCCCGAGTACTGCAGTCCGCCGTCGGCGATGACCGGGACGCCTGCCGGGATGGCAGCCTTCGCGGACTCGTAGATGGCCGTGACCTGCGGGACGCCCACGCCGGCGACGACGCGCGTGGTGCAGATGGACCCAGGTCCCACGCCGACCTTGATGCCATCCGCTCCGGCGTCGATCAGGGCCTGTGCGCCCTCGCGGGTTGCAGCCTGGCCGCCGATGATGTCCACATGCGCCAGCGATGTCTCGGCCTTGAGCCGGGCGATCATCTCGAGGACGCCCGCGCTGTGCCCGTTCGCCGTGTCGACGAACAGGGCATCCACGCCGGCCTCGACGAGCGTCATGGCGCGCTCCCAGCCGTCGCCGAAGAAGCCGATCGCCGCACCCACGCACAACCTGCCGTCGTCGTCCTTGGTGGACAGCGGGTACTGCTCGGCCTTGATGAAGTCCTTGACGGTGATGAGCCCCCGCAGGATCCCCTCACCGTCCACGAGCGGCAGCTTCTCGATCTTGTTCGTGGCGAGCAACGAGACGGCCTCGTCACCGCTGATGCCCACGCGGCCGGTGACCAGCGGCATCTTCGTCATGACCTCTCGAACCAACATCCGCGGGAAGTCCCGCTCGAGGACGAAGCGCGTGTCACGGTTGGTGACGATGCCGAGCAGATGGCCTGCGTCGTCGACCACTGGGAGCCCGGAGACGCGATAGTGGCCGCAGAGGTCGTCGAGTTCCATGAGGGTGGCATCGGGGCCGATGGTCAGCGGGTTGGTGATCATGCCGGACTCGCTGCGCTTCACGCGATCCACCTGATCCGCCTGGTCCTGGATGGACAGGTTGCGATGGATGACACCGAGACCGCCCTGCCTCGCCATGGCGACGGCCATTCGCGATTCCGTCACCGTGTCCATGGCTGAGGAGAGCAGCGGGGTCTTGACGGTGATCCGCCGGGAGATGCGCGACGACGTATCCGCCTCGGAGGGGATGACGTCGGTGTAGCCGGGGAGCAGAAGGACGTCGTCGTAGGTCAGACCGATGAAACCGAAGGGATCGTGGCTCTCGTGCTGGCCTGACTGCTCGCTCACTACTACGCCTCTTTCGGTGCTGCCCGGTGGGGTTGGGAGCCTTCGGCAGGATACGCCGGCGGGCTCTGCCAGTGTAGAACGGATCGTCGGAGCACCCTATTCCGATGAGGGCTCCCAGTCGGTCAATCAGGCGGGAAAGCAGGCGGTGAGGACGGACCCGAACGTCCCCTTCAGCTGGCCGCGACCGAGCCGTCCCGCACCCTTGAACCGGCTGGTCCTCCGGGGCGTCGTCGAACCACGTATCCTTGGAGGAGTATGTTCCCGGAACTCCCGGGACCGCGCGACCAGAATTGCCGGGTTGATGGCCTCGACGACGCACGTCTGACGGCCTCTCCCCCGCCACCTCACCAACGAGAGAAATCTATCTGTGAATAATCGACCTGCCGCACTGAAAGCACCACGGGACCTGGCAAAGGGAGCCATGCGCATCGTCGCACTCGGTGGTATCGGTGAAATCGGCAGAAACATGACCGTCTTCGAGTTCGACGGGAAGCTGCTCATCGTGGACTGTGGTGTCCTGTTCCCCGAGGACCACCAGCCGGGCATCAACGTCATCCTCCCGGACTTCTCCTACATCCGGGACAGGCTCGACGACGTCGTCGCCGTCGTCCTCACCCACGGGCACGAGGACCACATCGGTGGTGTCCCGTACCTGCTGAAGGAGCGCGCGGACATCCCGCTCGTCGGATCGCGGCTCACCCTCGCCTTCATCGAGGCCAAGCTGAAGGAACACCGGATCACGCCGAAGACCGTCCAGGTCAAGGAGGGTGACCGCCGCACCCTGGACGGCTTCGACCTCGAGTTCGTGGCCGTGAACCACTCGATCCCGGACGGCCTGGCGGTCGCCATCCGCACCGCGGCCGGGATGGTGCTGCACACCGGAGACTTCAAGATGGACCAGTTCCCCCTGGATAAGCGCATCACGGACCTCGGGGCCTTCGCGCGCCTCGGAGTCGAGGGTGTGGACCTGTTCCTCGTCGACTCGACCAACGCGGACGTGCCCGGCTTCACGACGTCGGAGAAGGACCTCGCGCCCGCGATCGATGCCGTGTTCCGCACCGCCCCCCGCCGCATCATCGTCTCGAGCTTCGCCAGCCACATCCACCGGATCCAGCAGATCATCGACACCGCGCACGAGCACCGCCGCAAGGTGGCCTTCGTCGGCCGCTCGATGGTCCGTAACATGACCATCGCGGCCGACCTCGGCTATCTCAAGATCCCGCAGGGCCTGCTCGTGGACTTCAAGAAGCTCGAGCGTAGCGACGACCACAAGGTGGTCCTGATCTGCACCGGTTCACAGGGCGAGCCCATGGCGGCCCTGTCCCGCATGGCCAACAAGGACCACGCCATCCGGATCAGTGAGGGTGACACCGTGCTGCTGGCCAGCTCGCTGATCCCGGGCAACGAGAACGCCATCTACGGCATCATCAACGCGCTCACCGAGATCGGCGCCAACGTGGTCCACAAGGGCAACGCCAAGGTCCACGTCTCAGGGCACGCGAGTGCCGGTGAACTGGCCTACTGCTACAACATCGTCCAGCCCCGTAACGTCATGCCGGTGCACGGCGAGTGGCGGCACCTGCGCGCCAACTCGGCGATCGCTGTCGCCACCGGAATCGACCCCCGCAACGTCGTCATCGCGCAGGACGGCGTCACTGTGGACCTCGCCCGCGGGCGCGCGGCCATCTCCGGCAAGGTGCCCGTTGGTCTGGTCTTCGTGGACGGCGACAGCGTCGGCGGTATCACCGAGGAGGATCTCCGTGAGCGCCGCCGCCTGGCCGAGGAAGGCCTGGTCACCGTCCTCGCAATCGTGGACCCGGACAGCGGTGACGTCGTCGAGCCCCCCGAGTTCTTCACCAAGGGCTTCTCCTGCTCCGAGGAGGACCTCGACAAGGCGGGCACCGCCGTCGAGAAGGCGCTCCGCGATTCGGCGTCGAACCGCCAGGCCGGCCGCCGGCAGGACCCGGAGGACGTCATCGAGCGGACGACGGCCAACTGGATGCGCCGGTTCTACAACCGCACCCCCGTGGTCACCGCGATCGTCGTCGACGCCTAGCCCACCTGGAGCCTCAGGAGCCCCGGTCCTCGCAGGAGGACCGGGGCTTCTCTGTGCCCATCGCGCGGACCGCTCATTCTGCCCATTGACCGGGCCTGGTGGGTGGGGATAGGCGCTTATTCCCACCGAAGGGCCTCGGTCAGTGGGAGGTCCGGTACATGCGGGTTGCGCGATGCACGGGAGAGCACAAGGCAGCACCCCGGCTCCGAAGAACCGGGGTGCTGGTCATGCGTCGGGACGAGCCCTAGTGCGAGTGGCCGTGGCCTTCGTCGCCGTCGGACGCCTCGGGCTTCTCTACCACGAGGGTTTCCGTGGTGAGCACCAGTGCCGCGATCGAAGCCGCGTTCCGCAGGGCTGCGCGCGTTACCTTGACCGGGTCGATGATGCCCGCATCCACGAGATTCTCGTACTCGCCGGTCGCGGCGTTGAAGCCGTGGCCGACGTCGAGCTCCGAGACCTTCGCGACGACGACGTAGCCTTCGTGTCCGGCGTTCTCGGCGATCCAGCGCAGCGGCTGGGCAAGCGCACGGCGGACGAGACCGATAGCCGTTGCAGCGTCGCCCTCCAGTGCGAGGACATCGGGATCGGTGTCCAGCACCTTGCCGGCGTGGACCAGGGCCGAGCCGCCACCGGCGACGATGCCCTCTTCGAGAGCCGCACGCGTGGAGGACACTGCGTCCTCGATGCGGTGCTTCTTCTCCTTGAGCTCGACCTCCGTGGCCGCGCCGACCTTGATGACGCCGATACCGCCGGCGAGCTTCGCCAGACGCTCCTGGAGCTTCTCGCGGTCCCAGTCGGAGTCGGTGCGCTCCACCTCCGCGCGGATCTGCGCCACGCGGTCGGCGACGTCGGACGCGCTGCCGGTGCCGTCGACGATGGTGGTGGCGTCCTTGGTGACGGTGATCCGGCGAGCGGATCCGAGCACCTCGAGGCCCACCTGGTCCAGCTTCAGGCCGAGATCCGGTGAGACGACCTGCGCCCCCGTGAGGGTGGCAATGTCCTGCATCATGGCCTTGCGGCGGTCACCGAAACCGGGCGCCTTGACGGCGACGACATTCAATGTGCCGCGGATCTTGTTCACCACGAGGGTGGAGAGCGCCTCGCCCTCGATGTCCTCGGCGATGATGAACAGCGGCTTGCCGGCCTGCAATGCCTTCTCGAGCAGCGGCAGGAATTCCTGCAGCGAGGAGATCTTGCCGGAGTTGATCAGGATGAGCGCGTCCTCGAGGACGGCTTCCTGGCGCTCCGCGTCGGTGACGAAATACGGCGAGAGGTAGCCCTTGTCGAACTGCATGCCCTCGGTGAGCACGAGTTCGGTCTGCGTGGTGGAGGACTCCTCGATGGTGATCACACCATCCTTGCCGACCTTCTCGAACGCCTCGGCCAGCAGGTCGCCGACCTCGGTGCTCTGAGCCGAGATGGACGCGACATTGGCGGTCTGCTGACCGACGACCTCGCGGGCGTTCTCGAGCAGGCGTGCGGCGATGGCCTCCACCGCCACCTCGATGCCGTGCTTGAGCTGGTCGGGAGCAGCGCCGGCGGCCACATTGCGCAGGCCTTCCTTCACCAGTGCCTGCGCCAGGACCGTCGCCGTCGTGGTTCCGTCACCGGCGACGTCGTTGGTCTTGGTGGCGACCTCCTTGGCGAGCTGCGCGCCGAGGTTCTCGTACGGGTCATCGAGTTCGATCTCGCGGGCGATCGTGACGCCGTCATTCGTGATGGTGGGAGCACCCCACTTCTTGTCGAGGACGACATTGCGTCCGCGGGGGCCCAGCGTCACCCTGACGGTGTTCGCGAGCTTGTCCACTCCGGCCTCGAGGGCACGGCGGGCGGCGTCGTTGAATTCCAACTGCTTTGCCATTGATGGTTCCTTTCACAGCTTGTGCAGCGAGAAAAACCCCGGCCATAGCGGGCCGGGGTTTTCCAATCGGGGTGTTACTTGACGACGACGGCGAGGACGTCGCGGGCCGAAAGCACGAGGTACTCCTGGCCACTGTGCTTGACTTCGGTTCCGCCGTACTTCGAGTAGATGACGATGTCACCCTCGGCTACGTCGACGGGAATGCGGTTGCCGTTGTCATCGACACGGCCCGGTCCGACGGCTACGACTTCGCCCTCCTGGGGCTTCTCCTTCGCCGTATCAGGAATGACGAGGCCAGAAGCAGTAGTCTGCTCGGCTTCGAGGGGGCGGACAACAATACGATCCTCAAGAGGCTTAATAGAGACCGACACTCGGGCTCTCCTTTGCGTTCGTTACCAATGAAATGTAGGCCGTCGGGCGGGGCGTGAACCGTCGTCGCGGTGCCGGCGAACGCTTCCCTCGGGATTAGCACCCGCAGGGAGCGAGTGCCAAGTCCGACTGTATGCAAGGGCTGGCACTCGGTCAAGGCGAGTGCCAATACGACGGCCCGGTGGCGCGTCCTTCGCCTAGGCTGGCCCCATGGCTTCGGACAACATCGCGGGAATCCTGACCCCTGAAGGCTGGGAGCTGCTGAACTCCCTCGGTCCCTACACCGGAGCCGACAGTCTGCGGCTCACCGAACAGCTCCGGAAGGCCGGTTACTCCCCCGACGTCGTCGCGGCCGCCCTGACCCAGTCTCGGCTGAGGGCGAAGGCCTCCGCCAAGTTCGGCCCCTTCGCGGAGCACATGGTGTTCACCGCGGCCGGGCTGGAGCAGGCCACGCGCCTGTCCGTCGCCGCTCGTCACGCGCAGCGGTTCGTCGACGCCGGCCTCGTTAAGGTGGTGGACCTCGGCTGCGGACTCGGCGCTGACAGCATGGCCCTGGCCACACTCGACCGCGAGGTCACCGCCGTCGAACTCGATGAGGTCACCGCGGCCGCCGCGACCATGAACCTGCTGCCCTTCCCCACCGCGCGCGTCGTGAATGCGGACGCCTCCTTCGTCGACACGACCGGGTACGACGGCGTCTGGCTGGATCCGGCACGCAGGACGACGACGACGACGCGCACGTCCCGCCTGTTCGACCCCGAAGCGTTTTCCCCGCCCCTGTCCTTCGTCCGGGAACTCGCCGACAACGGCAAGCCCGTCGGTGTGAAGATGGGCCCCGGGATGCCGCACGAGTCCATCCCGTCGACCTGCGAGGCGCAGTGGGTCTCCGTGGAAGGCGATGTCGTCGAGGTCACGCTGTGGTTCAATCTGCTCCGTCGCGAGGGCGTCCGCCGGGCTGCTCTCCTCATCGGCCCGCGGGGGGCGGCGGAGATGGTATCGCATGCCGAGTTCGGTGCGGGCCCGTCGGCTGCGATCGGTGAGCCAGTGGGCTACCTCTACGAGCCCGACGGCGCCGTCATCCGCGCCGAACTCGTCGCGGACCTCGCCGCGCATCTGGGCGGGCACCTGCTTGATCCGATGATCGCGTACATCTGTGCTCCGACGCTCTCCGACACCCCCTTTGCCCGCGCCTACAGGGTGCTCGAGGTGCGGCCCTACAACGTGAGGGCGCTCAAGGCGTGGGTCCGCTCCGAAGGGATCGGCGTCCTCGACATCAAGAAGCGAGGCACGTCGGTCACGCCGGAGGAGGTGAGGAAGCAGTTGCTCACCGGATCGGGCAAGGGGCGGAAGAAGGCCACCCTGGTGCTGACGCGCATCGGCGACGAACGCGTGGTAATCGTCGTCGAGCCCGTGCCCGTTCTTTAGCCCGGCTCCGCGGCGCCGTCCCGGTGCTCGGCGGCGTCTCCGTCCATGCTCGTGGCGCCGTCCGGATGACGCTTACGCCGAGTCGCGCCAGACGACGGTCGTCTCGAGCACCTGCACCGGACTCGGCAGGCCCCGGATCTGCGCCAGGACCAGCTCCGCCGCAGTACTGCCGAGCAGGCCCGCGGGCTGCTTGACGGTGGAAAGTAGCGGCCGGGTCCTGAGCGCCCAACTGCTGTCGTCGAAGCCGACGATACCGACGTCTTCCGGCACCCTGCGGCCCGATTCCTGCAGGGCCGTCATGGCGCCCGCGGCGACGGCGTCGGAAGCTGCGAAGACACCATCGATCCCCGGACAGCGCCGCAGCAGTTCCTGCATGCCCTCGAGACCTGCCGCGTAGGTGTAGAGCGGGTACTCGACCACGATCGAGGCATCGAAACGGTCCCCTAGCGCGTCCCGGAACCCTGCAAACCGGTCCTGGCCGGAGTCACGGTCCATGGCGCTGGCGATCATGCCGATGCGCTTCCTGCCCGTGTCCATCAGGCGAAGGGTGATGGCACGCGCTGCCGCGGCATTGTTGATCGCGACGTACGGCAGATCCGGCGTGCCCGGCGGATGCCCCACGAAGGCGGCCGGCACGCCGATGTCCCGGACGGCGGAGGCGATCGGATCCGATGCCCGGGCCGAAACGATCACCGCGCCGTCGACAAGCCCGCCTCGCAGGTAGTCCGCCACCCGGCGGCTGTCCCGGTCCGAGTCGATGATGAGGGAGACCAGCTGGTAGTCGGCCTTGGACAGCACGGCATTCGCGCCCAGCAGGATGGAACCGATGTTCGGGTCCTCGAAGAGCAGCGAATGCGGCTCATGGATGATCAGGGCGATCGCCCCGGACTCCTGCGTGACGAGGTTGCGGGCCGCGGAGTTCCGGACGTATCCGACGCGGGCGATCGCCTCCTCCACGGCGATCCGGGCGTCGTCGGACACATAGCGTTCGCCGTTGACCACACGGGAGACGGTGCCCCGCGAGAGCCCGGCAGCAGTGGCGACATCGTTGATCGTCGCCCGGCGATGACGGGTTCGGGTCGAGGGCATATGTGTACCCTAGCCGAGCTTTCGCGGGCCATTCGCCCCAAAAACAGGTAGGCTGAGCGTAGTTGTCTAGCAGGGGGCGGCTGTCATCGGTTCCTCTCTTCGTTACCCTCGCGAATCCACCGGGTGACCAACAGCGGAGCACTAACCCCGACAGGGGGCGTGCATCAGATGAACGACAAGAAAGCCCCCTGGTCGCTGTTCGCAGCTGGCCTCACGGCCCGATTCGCGCACCCTGCACGGCCAGGTCCCGGCCGGCCCCAGGATGCCCTGACGTCTTCCCCCCTCCTCTTGTCCTGACGCAGTCGATGCGCACTGCCCCGCATCCGCTGCCGCCCTTACTCCTCCGACCGTCTCGCGCGTGTCCTCCCGAGTGGGCCGGCCCCTCCTTCACCGACTCGGATCTCCACACACTGCAAAGGATCCCAATCATGACGCAGAACATCGACCAATTTCTGCAGGACTGCAGCACCTTCCCCGCCGACGGATCACTCACCTCGCTCGATGAGCTCGAGGGGCTCTATGTGTACTGGTGCTCGCTCCGCGACGAGGAAGCACGTACAACCGAGGCCGTCCTCGACGTCCTCGGCACCCGAGGGGTGGAGGCAGCGACGTACGACGGCGTAGATTACGTTGAAGGGCTCATCCTGACCGGACCGGTCAAGGCCGACTTCATCCTGTCCTGCGATTTCGCCGGATTCTGGGGCCAGCCGAATCTTTTGAACCTCGCCGTGCGATCCGTCGCCACAGCGTCCTGACGACCGAGGAGGTGCCGTGGGAAGGCCGACGGTTAGCCCGCGCAGCACCCCCGCGCTGGCGGCGCTCACCGTAGCGGGCGTTTCCTTCATCGTCCGTCCTTACCGGCATGATCGGGGCGCCCCTTCCTACGGGCTAGAAGCTGCAGCAGCGCTGGGCGTCGAACCTCAGCGGGTCTTCAAGACCCTGATGGCGAGTGTCGACGACGTACTCGTGGCCGCCGTCGTGCCCGTCAGCGGATCTCTGGACCTCAAGGCGCTCGCTCAGGCTCTGGGCGGACGCAAGGCGTCCATGGCGGAGCCGATGCTCGTGCAGCGCCGCACCGGCTACGTCCTCGGCGGCATAGCCCCGATCGGCCAGCGCCAGCCCTGCCGCGTCGTCATCGATATATCTGCCCTGTCCCAGGACACCATGCTGGTGTCCGGTGGCCAGCGGGGCCTGGACGTCGAGCTGGCACCGGGCGACCTGATCGACGTCACCGGAGCCCTGACCGCGCCCATCGCCGGACCCTGACCCTCTTCTTGTCCGGCGCCCTGTCCGGCGCCCTGTCCGGCGCCCTGTCCGGAGCGTTGGCCGGCGCCTTGTTCGGAAAGGATAGGGTTGGCCACGTGAGGCTCACTGCTGGAGACATCCCGCGCACCGAGGAAGCCCTTGCCCTCTACCGCGCCGTCGGATGGACCGCCTACACACAGGTACCCGAGCGGCTCCTGCGCAGTCTCGCCGGATCGCATCTGGTCATCACGGCCCGGGACGACGACGGTGCCCTGCTCGGTCTCGCCCGCACCGTGTCCGACGGACAGTCCATCTGCTACATCCAGGACATCCTCGTGCACCCCGACGCGCAGCGCCGCGGCGTCGGCCGCGCGCTGCTGCAGGACGTCCGGGAGCGCTACCGGCACTGCATGTTCCTGGCCCTGAGCACCGACGCAGAGGGCACCCCCGACGCGGAGCGATCCCATCCGTTGTACCGGGAACTGGGTTTCACGTCCCACGCCGAGCTCGGGATGGCAGCGTTCGGCTACCGTCCGTGATCCTCGGCCCCCGCCGGGACGGCGACCGGCGATGACAGAGACCACCGCTGCACCCCTCCCGCCCTGGCCCGACGTGCCGCCCGGCGCCGGAAGTGCCCACCTGCGACGATTCGAGGACAGAGACGAGGACATGATCCGTGACCTCGCGACCGACCCCTACGTGCCCCTGATCGGAACCCTCCCGGCTGGATGCGGAAGGACCGGAGCTCTCGCCTACCTGCAGCGCCAGCGGCAGCGGCACCCGGACGGCACCGGCTTCTCGTTCGCGATCGCCGATGCCGCTACCGACCGCGCCCTCGGCATGATCGGGCTGTGGCTGCGGGACTACCGGCTGGGACGCGCCCAGGTCGGGTACGCTGTCGCACCTGCTGCCCGTGGGCGGGGAGCCGGTTCCGATGCCCTGCGCGCCCTCGTCGGCTTCGCCTCGAGCCTGCCGAACCTGCACCGCGTGGAAGCGCACATCGAACCCTGGAACCTGGCATCCATCGTCGTCATCGAGCGGGCGGGCTTCGGGTATGAGGGTCTGCTCCGGAGTTACCTGGAGATCGGCGGTGTACGGCGGGACCTCGGCGCCTACTCGCTGATCCGGACGGCGCCGCCCACGACGGGTCAGTCCGCCACGGCCAGTCAGCCCGAAGCCGCCATGTCCACCGTGATCACGGATCGGTGAAGGCTGCGTAACGGCAATCTCTGCATAGGGCGATGCCAGCCCGGTATCACGGGCCCGACGGCGCTTCTTCCAGTTCGGACGAGTCGCCGGCTCTGGTGTTCGTCCTT
>JAABUN010006199.1_pt1 | contig 13982 bp, 17 predicted proteins | sample 5559311 | NCBI WGS metagenome assembly JAABUN01 (sample SAMN10711877, study PRJNA513370) | rock metagenome | isolation source: Antarctica rocks | place: Antarctica: Victoria Land, Siegfried Peak sud | reverse complement strand
GAAATCCCGCAGGAACTCGGATGCATAACAGCGCGATTTCGTCGGCGCAGGCCGACGGCTTTTTCTGGCTGCGAATTCATTCTCATGGGGTTTGATACCCCGCAGCTTGCTGCGGATTGTTTGGTCGCCAGGCCAAACTCGCGGGATGAGCTTTTATGTGCACAAAAGTCATAATGTGTCGGTGCTGCTTTATCATCTGGTATGTCCTGCCAAGTATCGGCGTGTTGTGATTGATGCCTCGGTGGACGCGGTGCTGCGCCAGGTGTGCCTGGAGATCGCCTCGCGCTACGAGATCACCTTTCTGGAGATCGGCACTGATGGCGACCACGTTCACTTCCTGCTGCAGAGCGTGCCCTCCTACAGCCCGACCAAGATCGTGCGCTTGGTCAAGAGCCTCAGCGCGCGTGAAGTGTTTGCCCGTTGCCCCCACGTCAAAAAGAAGCTGTGGGGTGGTGAGTTCTGGTCGGACGGTTACTTCATCGCCTCAGTGGGGCAACACGGCAACGCCCAGACCATCGCTGACTATGTGCGCGGGCAAGGCACACAGGCTCAATATCAGCAGCTTCACGCTCAACAACTCCAGCTTTTTGAGCCTGACACTTGACACCAAAAGTTACACTCCCTCATTCAAATACCCCGTAGCTTGCTGCGGGGATTCTTTATTCGCCGGGATGAGTTGCGCGAGCACCAAACGCGAAAAAGCGCCGCGAAACTTTCGTTTCGCGGCGCTTTTTCCGAATTTTTGAAGGGCGAGCGAAGGGTTTCGAACCCTCTACCTCCAGTGCCACAAACTGGCGCTCTAACCAAGTGAGCTACGCCCGCCATGTCGCCGATTTCGCAATCGGCTGATTCAATTTAGCGAATTTGGCGGCGCTCTTCAAGGTTTGCTCTCAATAACCCGGCGATTTTCGCGGCTTTTTCGCGGTTTTGACGGGAGTTTTTACCCTCTTTTTCGTCTTTTTAGCGGGCACATCGAGCGCGACGACGCCGTTTTCATCGAGCAAAAACGCGCCGCCATAATTGGCGCTCGATTTGGCGCGGCGCAGCAGCGTTTGCTGGCGAAAAGCGATGGCGCCCGCAGTGGGGCGAGACGTTACCGGCTTTTTGTCCACGTTTTTTGGGGTTGGAACGCTTTGCAAAACCTGTTGCATCGCGGCGGCAAACTGGTCGGCGGGCACATATCCGCCGATTTTGGCGGGTTGTGCGCTCGCCGTCACGAAAATCAGCGTCGGATAGCCCGTCACGCCAAACGCGCGGGCCGCCGATGCGCCTTCGCGCTCGGCGTCGAGTTTGAGCATCACGAAACCGCTCGAAAGCCGTTGCACGCGCGCGTCGGGATAAACGTCGGCGTCGAGTTTTTTGCACCAGCCGCACCAATCGGTATAAAAATCGATGAAAAGCGGCTTGCCCGTCGCGCGCGATTTGGCAAGCGCGGCGTCGTAGTTGCGTTCCCAGGCGATATCGGCGCGCGCGGTGAGGGCGCTGCAAAACAGCGTCGTCAAAACGGCCAGAAAAGAAAGCTTCATAGTCGCCCAGTTTAGGGCAACGCAATCGCCGCGACACGCCGTCCACCGCCAACGATTTGAGCATTTTGAAACTCGCGCGTCAGCCATTTTTTCGCCTCGATTGCGGCCTCGCGCGGCGCTTTGCCGCGCGCCAGATGCGCCGCGAGTGAAGAAGCCAGCAAGCAGCCGGTGCCGCGCACTTCATATCCGTTTTCGCGCCGCGCGCGCAGTTCGAGAAAGGTTTCGCCATCGAAAAACAGATCGGTCGAAAACTGCGCGTCGGCGACGTGTCCGCCCTTCAAAAGCACGCTTTTCGCGCCGCTTTGGGCCAGAATTTCGCGCGCCGCGCTTTCCATCGACGCCCCATCCGTGACCGCAGACGCGCCCAGTTGCACGGCTTCGAGCGCGTTGGGGGTGACGACCGCAGCGAGCGGCAAAAGCCGGGTTTTTATCGCCTCGATGGTGTTTTGGTCGTTGAAAACCCTGCCCGTCGTCGGCGCGAACACGGTGTCGATCACAATCGGAATTTCCTCGCAAAGCGGGCGCAAAAGCGCGGCTAAAACTTCGACCGCCGCCAGATTGGGAATCAGGCCGATTTTGATCGCGGCGGGGCGAATGTCAGCCAGCAAAGTCTCGATTTGCGCGCGCAAAACGTCGGGCGCGACCACTTCGATCCAAGTCACACCGCGCGTGTTTTGGGGGACAATCGCGGTGGCGACGCTCAGAGCGTGAACATTGGCGGCGTGGCAGGCGCGCGCGTCGGCCAAAAGCCCCGCGCCGCCGCTGGGATCGAGTCCTGCGATACATAATACGCTCGCAATTCGCTGTTCTGGCATCAAATTTTCCCGTTTTTGGGGGTTATGTCCCATTCATTTTCCACTGACGAAAACAGCGCTTTGACGCCCGCCGACCCCAAACGGCGCCGCGTTTTGGTGACGGGCGCGGCGGGCCGCATCGGAAGCTATTTCGCCCGAAACTCGCACCAAAAATACGATCTGCGCCTCATGACCCAAGAAAGCAACGACGACTCGCGCGCCATCGAAGAGTTTGGCGAAATCGTCACCTGCGACCTCGCCGATCTCGACCGGTTGAAGGAAATCTGCGCGGGCATCGACACGGTTTTGCATCTCGCGGGCAATCCGAGCGGCGCCCAGACCTGGAGCAGAGTTTTGGAAAACAACATCGTCGGCACTTACAACGTGATGGTCGCCGCTAAATTCGCCGCGTGTCGTCGCGTGATTTACGCATCGTCGATTCACGCGGTTTCGGGTTATCCGCCCGATGTGCAGGTCAAAACCAGCGAGCCGGTCAATCCCGGCGACCTTTACGGCGTTTCCAAGTGTTTCGGCGAAGCGCTGGGCCGTTATATGTCAACCCAGGAAGGTTTGTCGGTCGTGGCGCTGCGAATCGGCGGGTTTCAGCCGCCCGAAACCGCGCGTAAGCCGGATCTCAAGTTTATGAGCGCCTGGGTTTCGCAGCGCGATTTGAATCAACTCATCGAGAAATCCATCGACGCGCAGGGTTTGCAGTTCGCCATTTTGCACGGTCTGAGCGACAACCATTTCAAGCGTTTGGACATCTCCGATGCGCGCGAACTGGTCGGATATGCGCCTCAGGACGACTTCGCGCGCGAAAATCCCTTGTTGAAAGAGTTGCCGCTGGATGAAATCGAGACTTCCTCGCAGCGCGACGGCACGCAGTCGGGCTTGCGCGAGGAACTGCAACCGTAAAAGCGGCGCAACAGGCGCTGGGAAGTGCGCTCTATATTGGGAAGTTATGAAAAAAGATATTTCCATTTCCAACGCGCCTGAAAAGAGCGATTCGCGCCGCCAATTTCTGCAAAACGCCGGAGTTGTTGCTGGCGCCCTGGTTTTAACCCGCGCCGTGCCCGCGGGAGCGCAAGTTCAAGTTGAAGAAACCGCCGCGCCGGTGTCAGCGACGTTGAATCTAAGCGAACACAAGGAATTGGAAAAAGTCGGCGGCTGGGAAATCATCGAAATCGGCGCCGAGCGGGTCATCGTGGCGCACACCGCGAGCGGTTTTACCGCGTGTAGCGCGGTTTGCCCTCACCGCGGCTGCGATGTCGAATATCGGCTCGGCGACAAGCAGTTCGTGTGTCCCTGCCACAATTCGCGCTTCGATGAGGCGGGAAAAGTCGTCAAAGGCCCGGCCAAAACCGATTTGAAGCCGTTCGATGCGGCGAGTGCGTTGGTGGTGAAAAAGCGGTAGGTTCGTCGCTCTTGCTGAGGCGCGCGGCTCTCGAACGAGAGCCGCGCGTTGGTTTTTGCCGTCGGCGGCACCCTTTCTGCAAGCTGTTTCCTCATCTCTGTTTTAAAAGGACGACAATTATGGCTGACAACATTCAACACGGCATTGACGACAACGCTTCTGGCGACGCCGAAAAAGGCGCGGCACTGGGCGGTTTGGGCGGCGCGGCGGTCGGCGCGGTCGCGGGCAGTTTGGCCGGGCCGGTCGGCACCCTAATCGGCGCCGTCGCGGGCGGTTTGATGGGCGCGGGCGCGTCGGGCGTTGCGGTTGGCGCCGTCGATGCCGTCGATAACGACAACACGATTTCGGGCGTCGGAAGCGGCGCAAGCGGCGATATTCGCAGTTCAAGCGACGCTTCGGTGATTGGAACCGACGTGGGCGGCCACAACGCCGTCACCGGCGGCCCGGCGACGACCGAAGCGGGAAATACCGGTCTGGCGACTGGTGCCGTCGTTGGCGGCGTTTTGGGCGCAGCTGTTGGCGGGCCACTGGGCGCGGTCGTGGGCGGAACATTGGGTTCGCTCACCGGCGGCGTCGCGGGCGATGCGACCGAAGCGGCGGACGATGTGGCAGCGGATAACAACTACGCAGACGATGCGTTTCGCGCAGGCGCCGTGACCGACCTAAATCCGGTGCTTTCTCCGACGCCGATGACCGATTATCGCGGCGTCGATACCGGCCTGACCAGCGTCGGCGTCACCGATGTTGACGCTGATATGGCGCCGATGGGCGGTCTCAGCACGCCCGGCGTTCGCATCGGCAACGATGTGCCCGGCGTTCAAACCGGCGGCGTGACGACCGCGGGCGAGGACACGCGCGGCCTTTCGGAAAAAGCCGCCGACGCCTTGACCGGCGACGACCGCGACGACAAAACCGGCGGCACGGTGTTGAACGACCCGGCGCGCTAAAACGCAGAGCCAAAACGCCGCGACTTTTCGAAGTCGCGGCGTTTTCGCGTTTGAGCAATCCCATTTCTTCGTTTGAAGGCGGCTTTATGCCGCCTTACGACGAATGGCAACCCCCAGCGCTTTTCGTCGAAACTGTTTTCATGGCCAGTCCGTCCGAACTTCCCGAACTCTACGCCCGAATCAACGCCCGGTGGTTCCAAAACGAGCTTCCGCCGTGTCAACTGAAATGGAGCCGCCAACTCACGCGCGCGGCGGGCAATATCGATGTCAAAAATCGGCTCATCAAACTCTCGGTTCCGCTTCTCATTGATGCTTTCGCGCTCGAAAACGCCGGTTTCGAGATTTGCGGCGTGTTTTGCGATTGCAAAGCCGTCGCGCTCGAAGAAATTCTCAAGCACGAAATGATTCATCTGTGGCTGCACGAGCGCGGTTTGCCGTCGGGTCACACCGCGCAGTTTCGGCTCAAAGCGCGGCAAATCGGCCAGCCCAAAACGCGTCATGGCATCGCGCGACCGCTGCCAAAAACGGGCTGGATTTACTGCTGCGCGCGCTGCCAATCGCAGATTACGCGGCGCCGGCGCTTTGGTAGGCCCGTCGCGTGCGCGGCGTGTTGCAAGATTTATAACGGCGGCGTTTTCGATGCGCGCTTTCGCTTGAAAGGCCGCAAAATCGCGCCTCAATGAAGCAGTAACTCGTCTTCGCGCCGCCTGAGCGCGCGCTTTGCGTTGACCGAGCGGCGAAATTCGATTTATAATAGCTTGCATTGACGCCCTTTCCCGGCATTTTCGCTTTTGGCCGCTTGCGCGCCTGAATTGGCGCGGGGCAGCAATTTAATCCCAACTTTTCATCCGTTAACAGGATTCAGGAGAACTTTTCAGAATGGCACTTTCGCGTCCCAGTGGGCAGGCCGTCATCAAAGTGATTGGCGTGGGCGGCGGCGGCTCTAACGCCGTCAATCGCATGATCGAAAACGGCATGACCGGCATCGAGTTCATCGTCATCAACACCGACAAACAGGCGCTCGACGCTTCGCCCGCCGACCGCAAAATCCAGATCGGCACCGGCGTCACATCGGGCTTGGGCGCGGGCGGCAACCCCGAAGTCGGCCATCGCAGCGCCGAAGAATCGCGCGACGAAATCGCCGATGCCGTCGCCAAAAGCGACCTGGTTTTCGTCACCGCCGGCATGGGCGGCGGAACCGGAACCGGCGCCGCGCCCGTCGTTTCGGAAATCGCCAAAATGTCGGGCGCCCTCACCGTCGCGGTCGTCACCAAACCCTTTGGCTTCGAAGGCCCCTCGCGCCGCAATCACGCCGATTTTGGCGTCGAAAAACTGCGAAACGTGGTCGATTCCTTCATCGTGGTGCCCAACGACAAACTGCAAGAAGCCTTGCCCAAAAAAGCGCGACTGCGCGAAGCGTTCGCCAAAGCCGACGAAGTGGTGCGCCAGGGCGTGCAGGGCATCTCCGACCTGATTACCATTCCCGGCGAGGTCAATCTCGACTTTCAGGACGTGCGCTCGGTGATGGGCGACGCTGGCCCGGCTTTGATGGGCATTGGCACCGCGCGCGGCGAAATGCGCGCCACCGAAGCCGCCAACGGCGCGATTTCGTCCCCGTTTCTGGAAATCCCCATCGCCGGCGCCAAAAAGCTGCTCATCAACGTCACCGCCGGCGATGATCTCGGCATCGGCGAAGTCGATGAAATCGTCGATGTGATCCGTCAGGCGGCGGGCACCGATACCAACGTTTTCTGGGGTCTGGCCTTCAATCCGTTGATGGAAGACGAAATCCGCGTCACCGTCGTCGCCACCGGATACGAAAGCTCGCAGTTCACGACGGGAATGCAGTTTCCCACCGCCGCATCAGGCGCGGTGAACGCGATGGGTTCGCTGGGCAACGCCAACCGCCCGCCCGCCAAACCCGGCGCGCCCGGCATGGACATCGACGTGCCTTCGTTTTTGCGCCGTCCCTGACTCAATTTTTCACCGCAAAGGCGCAAAGACGCAAAGAAATTCAAAAATCTTTGCGTCTTTGTGCTTTTGCGGTTTTTCATGATGAAAAAAATCGCGCTCACCGTTTCCTACGCTTCCCGCCCGACCGACGAAAAGGATCTGTGGCGATTGGAAAAATACTTCGCGGCGATCCGCAATGGCGGGCCGGGTGTCCAAGTCGAGGCGCTGTTTTTGGATGAGTGGGCCGAAAATCCGCAACGCGTCGCCGAAAATTTCGACGGCGTGGTTCTGGCGGGCGGCGCCGATTTGCCGACGCAGTGGTATGGCGAAGCGCCGCTCGAAGGCGCCGGTTTGGAAATGGTCAACGAGCGGCGTCCCAAATTTGAAAACGAAGTCGTGGGCGCGTTTTTGGACGCCAAAAAACCGATTCTGGGCATCTGCTACGGCTGCCAGTTTCTCAACGTTTATCGCGGCGGCGCCCTGATTCAAGACATCGAATTGCAACTCCCGGAGCGGGAAAACGCGGTGGTTCACGTCGATGGCAACGAGCATACCGTCATTCTCAACCGCGATTCGCAGCTCTACAAAATCATCGGCGAAGAGGAGTTCGCGGTGCCGAGTTACCATCACCAGTCGATTTCGCGCGTCGCGCCCGACGGCTGGATTTCATCGCACGCGCCCGACGGCGTCGCCGAATCGGTCGAATGGCAAAGCGGCGGGTTTTGCCTCGGCGTGCAGTGGCATCCCGAACGCGCGCCCGACTCGAACGCGACGCGGCGTTTGATGGAAGCCTTTGTCGGAGCCAGCGAATAAATTCGCCGCAAAGAAGAGCGAAGTCCGCCTTCGCGGACTGTCAACCAGCAAAGTTGCGGAAGCCTGTCACGTTCTCAACCTGCGAAGGCAGGTTTTGCTCTTCTTTGCGGCGAATTTATTCGCTGAAAAACATGATCCTGCGCCAATTCACCGCGCTGAGTAGCGGCGCCGCGCTGTTTTATGCCCTCATCGAGCCGTATCGCCTCGAAGTGCGCCGTTTCGACGTTTTCCTCGAAAATCTGCCGCCGGACGCCGAGAATCTGCGCGTTTTACAGATTTCCGACCTTCACGCCGGAGCGATTCAGCCGCGCTTTTTAAGACACCGAATCCTCCAAGCCGCACGCGCGGAAAACGCCGATTTGATCGCTCTCACCGGCGATTTGGTGTCGCGGCACAACTCCTATTCCCGTCTCGTTTTCGCACAGTTTTTCGCGGCTCCCTCACTCGAAACCGCCGAAATCGTCGCCCATGAAATCGCCGATTTGCAACCCAGACTCGGAATTTTTGCCGTTCCCGGCAACCACGATTTAGTCGGCGAATCATTCGCACCGATTGGCGCCGTTTTGGAAAAAGCGGGCATCAAAACTCTCGTCAATCGCTCGACAAGACTCGAAAACGGCCTGATTTTGGCCGGACTCGATGATTTGCGCGTCGGAAACCCCGATTTTCGCGCCGCTTTCGCCAAAGTCGAAGCCGATGAAGCGACTTTAATTCTCAATCACAACCCGCGCGCCGCACTTTTGATGGCGCACCGCAACGCCTTGATTTTGAGCGGTCACACCCACGCCGGGCAGATTCGACTGCCAATCAAAGCGCTGCAAAAATTCCCCGTCGATGTCGGCAGCAGTTTTTACCTGCGCGGCTTTTACAATTTGAGCCGCGCGCAGCTTTACGTATCGCGCGGCGCGGGATACATCCATTTTCCGTTGCGGTTGAGGGCGCGGCCTGAAATCGCGGTTTTCACTTTGAAAAGGAAGGGAAATTAACCGCAAAGGCGCAAAGACGCAAAGATTTCTGAATTTCTTTGCGTCTTTGCGGTTAATTCCGTTTCGGTTGACACTTATCGCCGCGCCGTTTCATACTTGGCGCGATAATCCAAGTTCAAACCACCCGAAAAATCAGCAGCTCTCGCTTCGCAAAATCGGGGCGGGAGCTTTTTGTTGCCCGTTTTTGCACTCTCAGTGATGCTTCGACCGGGTTTGTAGTAGCGCCGCAAGGCGCGTTTGGTGAGCGGGACTGAAATGTTATCGAGACGCGCCTCGCGGCGCTACTACAAACCATGAATCTGCCCGAACTCATTTCGCCCGAACGCGCCGACCAATTGGTGCTGCTGGCGGCGATTGCGCTTTCCGTTTTGGGCGCGATATTGGGATTTTGGGCGGCTAAAACGCGCGGATTAGTGGCGATTTTGGCTGGGCCGCTGGTTTTTCTGCTCTGGCAGGGGCACCAGTGGATTACGCGTTACGACCCGCAAACCAATTATTTCGGACTCGATAAAGTCTGGGTTTTGGCGCTCGAAGTCGTGATTTTCGTGGCGATTGGTGGTTTGGGTGGTTGGATTTGGAATCGGGTGACAACGCCCAGAAAATAAGAGGATTTTATGGCTAACATTTATTACGACAGCGACGCCGATTTGAGCGTCTTGGAAGGCAAAACCGTCGCCGTTATCGGCTACGGCTCGCAGGGACGTGGACAATCTTTGTGTCTGCGCGATTCGGGAATCAACGTCATTATCGGCGCGCGGCCCGGCAAATCGTTCGATCTCGCGCAGAGCGAAGGCATGGAAGTGGTTTCGACCGAAGAAGCCGCCCAGCGCGCCGACGTGATTCAGATTTTGGCACAGGATCATCTGCAAGCCGAAATCTATGACAAACAGGTCAAACAGTTTTTGACTGCGGGCAAAGCGGTGCTGTTTTCGCACGGTTTCAACATCCATTACGGCTTCATCCAGCCGCAAAGCGACATCGATATCCTCATGGTCGCGCCCAAAGGCCCCGGCCCGTTCGTGCGCCGTCAATTCGAGGAAGGCAAAGGCGTTCCCGCGCTGATTGCGATTCACCAGGACGCGACGGGAAATGCGCGAAAAATCGGCCTCGCGTATGCCAAAGGTCTCGGCGCGACGCGCGCGGCGGTTTATGAAACCACGTTCAAAGAGGAAACCGAGTCGGATTTGTTCGGCGAACAGGCGGTTTTGTGCGGCGGCATGAGCGAACTGGTGCGCGCCGGGTTCGAGACGCTCGTCGAGGCCGGATATGCGCCCGAAATGGCGTATTTCGAGTGCCTGCACGAGATGAAACTGATCGTGGATTTGATGTATGAAAAAGGCATCACCGGGATGCGCGCCGCGATTTCAGACACCGCCAAATGGGGCGATATCAACATCGGCCCGCGCATCGTGACGCCCGCGACGAAGTTGGAGATGAAAAAGGTCTTGGAAGAGATCCAATCCGGCCAATTCGCGCACGCCTGGATGAAAGAAAACGCCGATGGACGCCACAATTTCGATTCCAAACTCGAAGCGGACAAGAATCACCAGATCGAGAAAGTCGGCGAGAAACTGCGCGGCGATATGTCGTGGATGAAGAAGTAGAAGCAGAATGTAGATCGACTTCGCCCGTTGTAATTAATGGGTGAAGTCGATTCACCAACTCAAAACCTTGATGCTTAAAGGTGAAGACCCGTTCTTTAGTCTGATCAAGATCGCGCCGGAAGATTTTCCTGCGGGGGCTTTCGCTATTTTTTGCGCTGTTTTTGGTGGTGCTACTAACTATGGTTTGAGCGGTTTCATCCTCCATAAGTTGGGAATGCAACTGCCAGCACTCCAATTTGGAATCGCGGTGTTTGGTGCTGGATTAGGAATCGCTTTCGCACTCCGTTTCATTATTTATTTGACAGACGGAAAGTGAATCGTCGTTCAATCGGGGTTAGTGGATGTCCAAAATACCAGATAAAGAAGCGCAACTGCCCCTCAATCCCGAATGGCTGGCCGAATTTGAGGCGGCGGCGCGGCGTCCGCTGCGGCAACGCTTCAAATACGCTTTCATCAAGACTTATAAGCCGGTTTTGGATGATGCGCCCTCGCGCTCCTGGGAAACCATGCAGGAGTATCCGGATTGGTGCGAGGCGAATTTGCCGGAATGGTTAGGCTATAGCCGGAAATGAGTTTTTGCTTTCAACGCACTTGCAATTTCGTCATTCTGAGGGAGCCTAAGCGACCGAAGAATCTCACCTGACGCTTGCGAGGATGTGACGCGAGATCCTTCGTCGTGCCTCCTCAGGATGACGAGGATGCTTGGTAAAGGAAGTAATGTTTGGGGACTGTATTCTTATGCAAGAACGTCGCTTTTTCGTTTACATCATGACCAACGCGAGCAAAACGCTTTACATCGGCATGACGAATGATTTAGAACGTCGTGTTCAAGAACACAAAGCCAAATCAATTCCGGGATTTACCCAGCGTTATAACATCTCTCAACTCGTTTATTTCGCCCAGTTCAACGATCCACGCGACGCTATCGAAACCGAGAAAAAGCTCAAAGGCTGGCTGCGGAAGAAGAAAATCACGTTGATTGAAACCGAAAATCCCACTTGGCGTGATTTATCCGCTGATTGGTTTCCCCAACCTTAAAAGGAGGTTTGCGAAATGTCTACAACACAAGAAAATGAAGAAAAGGTGGGCGCGCAGCTTCCGCCCCAACCGAAATATCGTCCGTTTCCGCCCGTCGATTTGAAAAATCGCACCTGGCCTGACAAAACCATCGAACGCGCCCCGATTTGGTGCAGTGTCGATTTGCGCGACGGCAACCAGGCGCTCGCGATTCCGATGAGCATCGACGAAAAGCTGGAAATGTTTCAGCTTTTGTGCGAAATCGGCTTCAAGGAAGTCGAAATCGGTTTTCCGTCGGCGAGCCAGATCGAATTCGATTTTTGCCGCCGTTTGATCGACGAAAAGCGGGTGCCGGATGATACGGCGATTCAGATTTTGGTGCAGTGCCGCGAAGATTTGATTCGCCGCTCTTTCGAGGCTTTGCACGGCGCGAAACGGGCGATTGTGCATATCTACAACTCGACCAACCCGGCGCAGCGCAAAATCGTGTTCGGGATGTCGCAAGCGCAAATCAAGGAAATCGCGGTCAACGCAGCGCGTTTGGTCAAGCAACTCTCGATAGAGCATCCTGAAACTGAGTGGATTTGGGAATACACGCCCGAATCCTTCGTTCTGACGGAACTCGAATATTCGCTGGAAGTTTGCGAGGCGGTTTCCGAGGTTTGGAAACCGACGCCGGGCAAAAAAATCATCCTCAACTTGCCGACGACGGTTGAAAGTTCGACGCCCAACGTCCACGCCGATCAAATCGAGTGGTTTTGCCGCCATTTGTCGAACCGCGAGAGCGCGATCATCTCGCTGCACACCCACAACGACCGCGGCACCGGCGTCGCTTCGACCGAACTGGCGCTGCTCGCGGGCGCGGATCGGGTCGAAGGCACGTTGTTTGGCAACGGTGAGCGCACGGGGAATTTGGATATCGTGACCGTCGCGCTGAATTTGTTTTCGCAGGGTGTGGCATCGAATCTCGATTTCTCCGATTTGCCGCGCATCCGCGAGATTTACGAGCGCAACACGCGCATGGACGTTCACGCGCGCCATCCCTATGCGGGCGATTTGACCTTCACCGCGTTTTCCGGCTCGCATCAGGACGCCATCAACAAAGGTTTCGCGGCGCAGGACGCAAATGGCGCGTGGGAAGTGCCGTATTTGCCGATTGATCCCAAGGACATCGGGCGCACCTACGAGGCGATTATTCGCTACAACTCGCAAAGCGGAAAAGGCGGCGTCGCGTTTTTGCTGGAGCAGAATTACGGTTTCGATTTGCCCAAGGGAATGCGCGTCGAATTCGGCAAAATCATGAACGATTACGCCGACAAACTGGGCCGCGAAGTCGCCGCCAGCGAGATTTACGCGCAGTTTGAGGCCGCATATCTGGAATTGAAAGCGCCGTTTGAACTGCTTTCTTTCCGTTCCAGCGAACGCGATGCGGGCGTCAAAATCGCGGCGCGTTTGAAGCGCGGCGAAGAGAATTTGGAACTGGTCGGGCAGGGCAACGGGCCAATCGACGCTTTCGTTTCGGCGCTCAAAGCGGCCAAACTCGGCGATTTCGCCTTCAAATCGTATGCGGAACATTCGCTCGGCGACGGCGCAAATTCGACGGCGGCGTCTTATGTGGCGATTGAGCGGGCCGGTCAGACGGTGTGGGGCGCGGGCGTGGATTCTTCGATTGAGCGCGCTTCGATCAAAGCGGTTTTATGCGCTCTGAATCGGGCGATTTGATTTTTGAGGGACAAAATGTCGAAATACGAGTGCGGCGTGTGCCGTGAACGTAACAGCTTGGAAAACACCCGTTGCACGCGCTGTGGGCAGATTTTGCCTTGGGGCTTCTTGCACGACCCATCGCTGATCGTTCCCGAAATAGTCGAAGTGCCCGTTTGGGCGCGGTGGCTGGACACCATCTTTAATCCCAATAACGAGCCGCCTAAATGTCGTTACTGCGGTGAGGGCATCGCGGCGGAGGCTTTGGTTCGCCCGCATTGCCAGCGCATTTTGAGGGTGCGAACTGAGGAATCTTTTGGCACACGTATAGGGCCAACAATTCCTGAATCTGCCGAGTTGCAGGCGCTTATTGAACGATTTTTGTCCACATATCCATACTGCTATTAAAACTTTAATCCGCACTGCCAAGATTTATCGCTGTCAAAAATAAATCGCTTGCAATTTGGTGCTGGCTGTTACACTGTGCGCGGTTTTGCCGCGAGGAAATGGTTTTTCGCCGCACAGCCCGCTAAGGGAATTGGCTTCGGTGCCTACGAGGGATGAGTCCAACGATGACCCCCGCAGAGCAAGGTGGAGTGAAACGACCAAGGTGAGAATTCTTTTTGAGAGAGTAAATAGAAATGGGAAAACGATTGTTTGTGGGCAAATTGCCCTACTCCTACCGTGACGGCGAACTGACCGAGCTTTTTTCACAAGCCGGCACCGTCACCTTCGCTCAGGTCATCTCCGACCGTGACACGGGACGCTCCAAGGGCTTCGGCTTCGTGGAAATGTCCTCCGATGAAGAAGCGGCCAAAGCCATCGAAGTTTTCGACGGCCACGCCATCAACGGCATGAACCTGGCCGTCAATGAAGCTCGCCCCAAGGAAGAGCGTCCCCGCAGTGGCGGCGGCGGTTCTTACGGCGGTGGCGGCGGTTATGGCGGCGGCGGCGGCGGTCGTGGCGGCGGTCGTGGCGGAGACGATTACGGCTCCGGTGGCGGCGGCGGGGGCTATGGCTCCAGTGGCGGCGGCGGGGGTTACGGCTCCAGCGGCGGCGGCGGCTATGGCTCAGACCGTGGCGGTGGACGCGGCGGTCGCGGCGACCGTCGTTAATCGACGACGCAACGAAAGAAAATGCCGGGCGAGACGCAAGTCTTGCCCGGCATTTTCGCGTCTGGGTTTGGAGTGCGCCCGTGAGGGCGAAAAATAGTGCGTCTCGCCCTCA
>JAABUN010006198.1_pt1 | contig 13983 bp, 15 predicted proteins | sample 5559311 | NCBI WGS metagenome assembly JAABUN01 (sample SAMN10711877, study PRJNA513370) | rock metagenome | isolation source: Antarctica rocks | place: Antarctica: Victoria Land, Siegfried Peak sud | reverse complement strand
TATGCCGCTGGGCTGGCGCCGCCTCAGCGGTGGTCCACGGCGAGCGCGGCGGCGACGAGCTCGGTGTTGGTGCCGACCCGGATCCCTCGCTCGTCGACGAGCGTGTCCTCGAGACCGATCCGGGTGTCGTAGCTCTGCCGTTGGGCCCAGCGCAGGACGGGCCAGGTCCAGCGTTCCTGAGCGTGCACGAGCAGGGGCGCGGGCTGCCTACCGAGAGCGGTGAGGATTCGCTCGACGGCCCAGACGCCGTCGGTGCCCGGGGTGTGCCCGGGGATCGCCTCGATGAGGACTCGCTCGACCTGCCACGGCCAGTGGCTCCCGATGAGCTGCGACGCCGCCGTGGGGGTCCAGATCCCCGCCTCGACGCCGATCCCGCGCGTCCGCAACGCCCTCGCCACGTCGACCGCCCCACCCTCGTGCCAGTTGACGCTGGCGAAGTCTGGGCCACCTTCGTCGGGACCGCGCCACTGCTCGACGAGGGCGAGCCGTTCTCGGGGGTCAGGGCAGATGCCGGCGCGGGCGCTGACGCCGACCGGGACCCATGGCACCACCTCACGGATCGCGGCGAGCGTCGTCACGATCAGGCTGCCGTCGAGGGACTCCCGGCCGAGATCTCCTCGCGGGTGGACGTGGATCGCGGACGCACCCGCGTCGACTGCCGCCCGGGCCGCCTCGGCGAGCTGCGCCGGAGTGACCGGCACCCGCTCGCGCGGCGACCGATCTCCGTTGAGGCAGACCTTGAGCATCCCCCATTCTCACTCCCGCGCCGATCGACACGGTCATCCGTCCTCGAGGAGCCGATGGCACTCGGTCACCCGCTCTCGCCAGCACTGGGTCCGTTCCTCGGACGCGGCGTGCTCCTGCACCAGCGACTCTTCGACGGCGGCCGGACCCACGGCGATGGATCCGCTGATGGGGACCAGGGACGGCTGGGTGACGTCCCCCGCCAGGAGCTCCACGGTGCCGAGCCCGCAGGCGTGCGGCAAATCAGGCAGCGCGGCCGCCAGGGCCACGCCCGCGGCGATGCCGACCGAGGTGTCCAGGGCCGAGGAGACGACGGTCGGCAGGCCGCACCCCTTGGCGATGGCCAGGGCGGCGCGCACCCCGCCGAGCGGTGCCACCTTGACGACGATGATGTCGGCGGCCCCCTCGCGCGCGACCCGGATGGGGTCCTCATCCTTGCGGATCGACTCGTCGGCAGCCACCAGGACGTCGATTCCTTTGCGTGCCAGGGCGATCCGCAGCTCCTTGAGCTCCACCACCGTCGCGCAGGGCTGCTCGACATACTCCAGCCCGTATGCCGTGAGGGCACCGAGGGCGTCGGCCGCCTGGTCCACGCTCCAGCCACCGTTCGCGTCGACCCGGACCCGCGCCTGCGGCCCCATGACGTCGCGGACCGCGGCCACCCGGCATACATCGTCGCGGAGCGTCTGGCCCCTCTCGCCGACCTTGACCTTCGCCGTCGTGCACCCGTCGTAGCGGGCGAGGACGCCTGCGACGTCCTCCGCGCCGACCGCGGGGACCGTCGCGTTGACGGGGACGCGGTCACGCACCGGCGGGGGCCAGCCGTCCCAAGCGGACTCGATGGCGGCGGCGAGCCAGCGCGATGCCTCGAGCGGGGGGTACTCGAGGAACGGCGAGAACTCACCCCATCCCGCTGGGCCGTGGAGCAGGGCCGCCTCCCGGTGGTCCACACCCCGGAAGCGGACCCGCATCGGGATGCTGACGACACGCAGGCCGGCGAGGAGCTCGTCGAGGTCGGGCGGGGTCTTCGCCGGAAGCGCCATCTGGTCATCATGACCATCGGGCGCGCCAGCCTGAGGGCCGGGTGGGTCTAACGCGGCCGCCAGCTCCGGGCCATGCACGTCGTTCAGCGTTGCGTCCGGCAGCTGCGTCGTTGTAGCCGCCGACGTGCCGGACGCACCAGCTCCTTCAGCGTTGCGTCCGGCAGCTGCGTCGCGATAACCGCAGACGTGCCGGACGCACCAGCTCCAGGGGTATGCCGGGGTGGTCCATCGGGGTATGCCGGGACCATCGGCCCGGACGGCGGCCGGGCACCCGGCATACCCCTGGCTTGAGCGCACTATCCTCGCCAAGGTGAGCGAGGAGCCGACCCACCCCACGGAGCCGCAGGAGCCGCAGGTGTCCGAGACCTTCGACGCCGAGGCGTGGGACGCGGTCCCCGGGTTCGACTTCACCGACATCACCTACCACCGGGCGCGCGGATTGGGAGCCGTCCGGGTCGCCTTCGACCGACCCGACGTGCTCAACGCCTTCCGGCCGCACACGGTCGACGAGCTCTATCGCGCCCTCGACCACGCGCGGATGTCGCCGGGCGTCGGGTGCGTCCTGCTCACCGGCAACGGCCCGTCGCCTCGGGACGGCACGTGGGCGTTCTGCTCCGGTGGTGACCAGCGGATCCGGGGGCGGTCGGGGTACCAGTACGCCGAGGGGGAGACCGCTGAGACCGTCGACAACGCGCGCGTGAAGGCGCAGGGCGGGCGGCTGCATATCCTCGAGGTCCAGCGCCTGATCCGGACGATGCCCAAGATCGTCGTTGCTGTCGTGGGCGGCTGGGCGGCCGGCGGTGGGCACTCGCTCCACGTCGTCTGCGACCTGACCATCGCCTCGCGGGAGCATGCCCGGTTCAAGCAGACCGACGCCGACGTGGGCTCGTTCGATGGCGGTTACGGCTCGGCCTACCTGGCGAGGATGGTCGGGCAGAAGTTCGCCCGGGAGATCTTCCACCTGGGCCGGACCTACACGGCGGAGGACATGCACCGGATGGGCGCGGTGAACATCGTGGCGGAGCACGCCGACCTGGAGGCCGAGGCGCTGCAGGTGGCCGGCGAGATCATGGGCAAGTCGCCGCAGGCACAGCGGATGCTCAAGTTCGCCTTCAATCTCGTCGACGACGGGCTCATGGGCCAGCAGGTCTTCGCCGGCGAGGCGACCCGGTTGGCCTACATGACCGACGAGGCGATCGAGGGGCGTGACCAGTTCCTCGAGAAGCGAGACCCCGACTGGTCCGCCTTCCCCTGGTACTTCTGAGGGTCGGCTCGACGACGCCCCCCAGACGGGGTCAGCCACAACGTGTCAGCCCCGGGGACGGCAGATCTGTGGCTCACTCTCCACTTGGCTCCGGACCGGCGCTGCTCGCGGTGACGAAAGCGGTTGCGGTCGTGCCGCCCGCTGCGGGTGGTGGCCACCCGAGCCACCTTTCTCGACGGCGGCACGGGTGAGGTGTGGCCGCTGGCGCACGCCCCCTCAGTGTGGGCGAGCAAGCGAGGGATAGGGTCGGGCCATGAGAACTGGCAGCATCGGCAACACGAAGGTCTCCGCGATCGGGCTCGGTGGCATGCCCATGTCCATCGAGGGGCGCCCGGATCGTCGGCGCTCGCTCGCGACCATCCATGCGGCGCTCGACGCCGGCGTCACCCTCATCGACACAGCCGACGCCTATCACCTCCACGCCGACGAGGTGGGGCACAACGAGAGCCTCATCGCCGAGGCGCTGGGCTCCTACGCCGGGGACACGAGCGACGTACTGGTGGCGACCAAGGGAGGGCACCTGCGCCCGGGAGACGGTTCGTGGACGATCGACAGCTCCCCGCAGCACCTGCGTGCCGCCTGCGAGGACTCGCTGCGCCGACTCGGCGTGGACTCCATCGGGCTCTACCAGCTGCACCGCCCGGACACCTCAGGCGTGCCCTACGAGGAGTCGGTGGGCGCCATCGCCGGCCTGCTCGACGACGGCAAGATCCGGATGGCGGGGGTCTCGAATGCCAGCCCCGACCAGATCCGCACCGCGCAGGAGGTGCTCGGAGGCCGGCTCGTCAGCGTCCAGAACCAGTACTCGCCGGCCTACCGCAGCTCCGAGCCCGAGCTGCGGCTGTGCGACGAGATGGGCATCGCCTTCCTGCCCTGGTCTCCGCTCGGCGGGATCTCCAAGGCGGCGGAGCTCGGGTCGAGGTTCTCGGCCTTCCAGGAGGTCGCGGACGCCCACGGGGTCAGTTCCCAGCAGGTCACGCTGGCCTGGATGCTGGCGGCCTCTCCTGTCGTCATCCCGATCCCCGGGTCATCGCGTCCCGAGACGATCCAGGACTCCGCTCGGGCAGCAGATCTGGAGCTCGGCGCCGACGAGCTCGAGCGCCTCGACGCGGCGCTCTGACCACGGGCACCGCGCCCGGGAACGTGACACCCGCGATACCGAACGCATCGCGGGTGGGGTCGCCGGGCAGACTGGGGTCATGAGCACTGCCGAGCCGACGACGGCGACCATGGACCCCACAGCCGACGACACGGCATACCGCATCGAGCACGACACCATGGGCGAGGTGCGGGTCCCCCGCGAGGCGCTCTGGCAGGCGCAGACCCAGCGCGCGCTCGAGAACTTCCCCATCTCGGGTACCCCGATCGAGCCGGCCCTCATCGCCGCGCTCGGCCGGGTGAAGGGTGCGGCCGCCAGGGTCAACAAGGAGCTCGGCGTCGTCGACGGGGCGCTCGCCGACGCCATCACGCGAGCAGCGGCGGAGGTCGGGGAGGGCAAGCGGGACAACGAGTTCCCCATCGACACCTTCCAGACCGGCTCCGGCACCTCGAGCAACATGAACGCCAACGAGGTCATCGCCACCCTCGCGAGCCAGGCCCTCGGCCAGCCGGTCCACCCCAACGACCACGTCAACGCGTCGCAGAGCAGCAACGACGTCTTCCCGACCGCGATCCACCTCGCCACGACGGCCGCCCTCGTCGGCGACCTCATCCCGGCACTGACGCACCTCGCCGAGTCCTTCGAGCGCAAGTCCGCCGAGTTCGAGACCGTCGTCAAGGCGGGGCGCACCCACCTGATGGACGCGACCCCCGTCACGCTCGGGCAGGAGTTCGGCGGCTACGCCGCCCAGCTGCGGTATGCCGTGCAGCGCGTCGAGTCCTGCCTCCCGCGGGTCGCGGAGCTGCCGCTGGGCGGCACGGCCGTCGGCACCGGCATCAACACGCCAAAGGGCTTTGCTGCCAAGGTCATCGAGCTGCTCGCCGACGAGACCGGCCTGCCCCTGACCGAGGCGAGCAACCACTTCGAGGCGCAGGGCTCCCGCGACGGCCTCGTCGAGGCCTCGGGCGTGCTCCGGACCATCGCGGTCGGCCTGGTCAAGATCTGCAACGACCTGCGGTGGATGGGATCCGGTCCCCGGGCGGGGCTCGGCGAGATCGCCATCCCGGACCTGCAGCCCGGGTCGTCGATCATGCCCGGCAAGGTCAACCCCGTCATCTGCGAGGCGGCGCTGATGGCCTGCGCCCAGGTCATCGGCAACGACGGCACGATCGCCTTCGCCGGAGCCTCGGGCAACTTCGAGCTCAACGTCATGATGCCGGTCATGGCGCGCAACGTCCTCGAGTCGGTCCGCCTGCTGGCTGCGTCGAGCCGGTTGCTCGCGGACCGGTGCGTCGACGGCATCACCGCCCAGGAGCAGCACGCCCGGGCGTTGGCCGAGTCCTCGCCGAGCATCGTCACGCCGCTGAACCGCTACATCGGCTACGAGAACGCCGCGGCAGTCGCGAAGAAGGCCCTCAAGGACGGCAAGACGATCCGCGAGGTCGTTATCGACCAGGGCTTCGTCGAGCAAGGGAAGCTCACCGAGGAGCAGCTCGACGCCGCGCTCGACGTCCTGTCGATGACCCGCCGCCCCTGAGCGCCTGCCGGGCGAGAACACGCCCCGGGATCACGAGCGGAAGTACGATCCCCCGTCGAGGTCTCGGATGAGCGTCGGGCCAGTCGGCGTCCAGCCGAGGAGCTCTTGTGTGGTCGTGCTCTCGGCGGGGATGTCCATCCCGAAGAACATGCCGACCCAGCCGAAGTGCGCGAACGCGTCCTGCGGTGCGATCGAGGCGACGGGCACGTCCAGGCCGCGTCCGATCGCCTCGGCGATGTCGCGCGACGGGACGCCCGGCTCGGCTACGGCATGGAGGATGGCACCGGCTGGTGCCCTCTCCAGCCCGAGCCGTACGACGCGAGCGGCATCAAAGCGGTGGACGGCCGACCAGCGGCTCGTGCCGTCGCCGATGTAGCCCGCGGCACCCGTCTCGCGGGCGATACCGACCAGGGCTGCGATGAACCCGTGGTCACCGTCGCCGTGTACCGTCGGGGCGAATCGCACACTGACGGTCTTCACGCCACGGTCCACCTGCTCGAGCGCGAGGTTCTCGCTGCCGCCACGCTGTGACTCCGGGCCGTGGAAGGGCGACGGGTCGTTCTCCGTCGCGGCGCGTCCTTGCACGACTCCGGTGACACCGGACGCGAGCAGGAAGGGACGGTTGGATCCGGCGAGGGCGTTACCGATCACCTCCACGGCGTCTCGCTCCGCCTTGTTCGTGGCGGTCGGGTTCTCGAAGTCGTGCTTGTTGGCCAGGTGGAGCACGGCATCGGCGTCCTCAGCGCCCGCGCGGATGCTGTCGAGGTCGTCGAGGTCGCCTCGGCGGACCTGGGCGCCCCTCGCCTCAAGGGACGCGGCCGAGGCGTCGGAGCGCGCCAGGCCGACGACCTCGTGACCGGCGGCCAGCAGCTCGTCCACCGCCGCCGAACCGATCCAGCCCGAGGCTCCGGTGATGAAGACACGCATGGTGGTGATCTCCTTTCGGTGCTCCGACACGGTGTCGAAGACGAGTGATGTGTCGCTGATGTCAGTGACCGGGAACTGCGCCCGACCCGGTCACGTCGCCTCGACCGCCGGGGCCGACTCGTTCGTCGCGGCGTCGAGGCGTTCCCGGACCAGCACCCAGGGCACCGGCAGCTGCGCGCCGAGCACGGTCCACGTCGCGAACGTGCTGGACGCCAGACAGGGCCGGGTCTGCGCGACGACCCGAGAGTGGGCCTCGCTACGAACGAAGGCCCCGAGGGCGTCGCGGTCACGCCACACCGACACGGTGTTCAGCGTGCGTCGCCTCAGGTCAGGCTCGAGGCTGGAGCCGAAGAAGCCCTCGGATGTCGTCAGCCGGGGCCACAGCGCCTGAGTAGAGCGAAGCACTGCCGGTATCTGCCAGTGGTGCGTAAGGACAAACCGCGTCGCCATCACGACGTACTCCCGGTCTGGTTGGGCGGTGATCGGCGTCCAGGGCATGCCCGGCATGAGACCTTCCGTTCGGATGGTGGGGAACCCGCTCGTGGATAGTGGGGGCGCGACTGACTAGCTGGTGTTTCGTCGACCGCCCACCGCGACGGGCTGCCCGGGCGATGACATCAGGTGTTCTCACACGATAGCAGTGATGACACTTGGTGTCGACGGTCTAGACTGCCCATATGCCACGTTGGGACCCCGACGCCAGCCACAGGCTTCAAGTAGCCGCCATGGAGCTGTTCACCGAACGCGGGTACGACGACGTCACGGTGGCCGAGATCGCCCAGCGCGCCGGCCTCACCAAGCGGTCGTTCTTCCGCCACTACACCGACAAGCGCGAGGTGCTGTTCTCCGGGTCGGCCGACTTCGAGACCACGATCGTCCATGCCGTGCGTGAGGCCCCGACAACCCTGGCGCCCATCGACGCCGTGACGACGGCACTGGCCGAGGCAGGTGCCGCCCTGACGAGCTGGAGCGAGCCGGTCCGCCAACGCCAACGCGTCGTCACCTCCTCGCCGGAGCTACGCGAGCGGGAGCTGATCAAGATGGACACACTGACGACAGCAGTCGCGGACGCCCTACGTCAGCGAGGCGTGGAGGACTTCACCGCCACCCTCGTCGCCCAGGTGGGCGTGGCAGCGTTCATGACCGCGTTCCAGCAGTGGACCGAGGCACAACAGCACCAAGACCTTCGCGCGATCATGGACGATGCCATCGGCCGCATCCGCATTGCCCTATGCGACCCACACTGACGACCCCATGCGTCGACGGAGGCCAAGAACGTCGCAGCCTGACCGCGCCGGCGGGTCACCGTCGTGCGCGAGGCGCTATGTACACGTCGACGGTGGGCGCGCGGCTGGCATGGGTGACAGCGAGCCGCGCCCGTGGGTGGGACGAGGACGAGCCGCTTGCCGTGGGTGCACTGAGGGCCGCGGGGCCTTACGGTTGAGGTTCTGAACTGGGACGACGCGGCGGTGGACTGGGCGTCGTACGATCGGGTGGTCGTCCGCTCGACGTGGGACTACTCCGAGCGGTTGCCTCAGTTCTTGGACTGGCTCGAGGTAGTTGACCGGGCGACGGATCTGCGCAACCCGATGTCCCTGATCCGATGGGGTCTGGACAAGCACTATCTCGCTGCCGCGGGGGTGCCGGTCACGCCGACGACGTTCGCCGCGCCAGACGGGGGGAGCGTTCAGCTGCCTCCGGGGGGTGTGGTCGTCAAGCCTGCGGTCGGGGCCGGTGTCCAGGGACGCCGCCTCCTACGTCGAGGGTCAGGCAGAGCTTGTCGATGCGCACATCCAGCGTCTGCACCAGGACGGTAGGTCCGTGCTTGTGCAGCCGCTGCTGGCGTCGGTGCCGCTCGAGGGTGAGTGGCCGCTGGTGTTCTTCGACGGCCGCTACAGCCATGCGGCGAACAGGAGGGTCACGCTGCCGCGAGACAGGTCGGCCCGTGACCGCTTCTCAGCCCACGACGCCGACCCCGCCCAGGTCGCCGTCGCAGCGGCGGCCATCGACGTCGTCACCGCTCGGGTCGGTACCTCCACCTACGCTCGCGTCGACCTGGTCCGCGACAATGAAGGTGAGTTCTGCGTGCTCGAACTCGAGACGGCTGAGCCGGCCCTGTTTCTCCCGCAAGCAGGACCACAAGCCCTCGACCGGCTCGTCGACGCCTTCCGGCCATAACCATCAACGCGCTCGACGCGGCTGCACGCGTCGCGTCCCCTGGACCCTAACCAGTTCCGTGATCCGGCGGCTGGGTTCCCTCATCGCGGTTAGCCATTGGAGAGCGCCCGCCGGAGCTGGTCCAGGGACCGGTGGACCAGCGCAGGGAAGGGCGAGGCGCCGTCCTGGTCGATCCAGCGGTCGTAGGCGGTCGTGAAGGCTGCGACGCTCGCTCGCGCGGTCAGACTTGCCTGCAGTGGGTCGGCCCCTCTGTGGCGCAAAGCCTCCGCGACCGCCGCGGTGAGCGAGGCCATCCTGATCAGCTCCCTCTCCTGCAGGTCCGCGGACGACGTGATGAGGTCACGGGGGGCCCGCGCAGACCCCTCGTAGGGCGCCAGCTGACGCAGCGGCGTCCCTCAAAGCGACGACGACGACGTCGATCGGTGCCACGTCGTCGGCTGCGTCCACGACTGCTGCGACCACTGCTGCCTGGAACGCCGGCGCGCCCGCGAAGAGCACCTCGCGCTTGTCGGCGTAGTAGCGGAAGAACGTTCGCTTCGTCAGGCCGGCCCTGTCCGCGATCTCCGCCACGGTCACGTCCTCGTACCCGCGCTCCAGGTATAGCCCATGGCGGCGCGCATGAGCCTGCCATCGGCATCTGGATCACACCGCCCCATGAACTCATCCGCGCCGGGATGACACCCGGTGTTATAACTGCTAACGTCGCGTCATGTCACTAGGTGCCATCACCTGGGAGCGAACCAGACGTCCAGACAGAAAGAGGATCACCAGAGATGCCTACGAACAGCGCTGCGTGGATGAGGGCCAAGTACGGCCAGCTCGAGGTCGGGCCCGCCCCGTACACGCCCCCCGGCAAGAACCAGATCGTCGTCCGCAACCATGCCGTGGCGATCAACCCGCTCGACTGGATCATCCAGGTTGCCGGCCCCGTCGCTTACCGGTGGCTCACCTACCCCACCGTCATCGGCTCGGACGTCGCGGGCGAAGTCGTCGAGGTCGGGGAGGCGGTCACGCGTTTCCGCGTCGGTGACCGGGTGCTCGGTCACGCCGTGGGCACCGACAAGGACAGCAACACCGCCGCCGAGGGCGCTTTCCAGGAGTACACCGTCGTCCTGGAACGCATGGCTGCCGCGATCCCGGACACGCTGTCCTACGAGAGCGCCTGTGTGCTCCCGCTGACCGTGTCGACCGCATCGTCCGGCCTGTTCCAGAAGGACCAGCTAGGACTGAAGCACCCGTCCGCGAACGCCGACCCCACCGGCGAGACCGTCCTGATCTGGGGAGGCTCGACCAGCGTCGGCAGCAACGCCATCCAGCTCGCCGTCGCTGCCGGCTACGACGTGATCACCACCGCCTCGCCTCGGAATGTCAACTACGTGACCTCGCTCGGGGCTTCCCAGGTCTTCGACTACAACAGCCCGGCCGTGGTGCAGGACATTGTCGCGGCCTTCCAGGGCAGGACCCTGGCCGGTGCCCTCGCCATCGGGACCGGCTCGGCCGAGCTCTGTGTCGACGTCGTCCACGCCTGCGCCGGTCGCAAGTTCGTGTCCATCGCCAGCACGCCTGTCTCCTTCGCCGACCTCGCCGGTGAGGACAGGCCCAGGTTCGCTCCCCCGGCTGCTCGCGCGGCTTGTCGGGGCCAATGTGTCGCTGCAGATGAGGACCCGCCCCCGGGGCATCGGCACCAAGTTTATCTTCGGCACCAGCCTGAAGGACAACGAGGTCAGCACGGCGATCTACCAGGACTTCCTGCCCAGCGCTCTCGCGGATGGCCGCTACACCGCCGCGCCCGAGCCCAGCGTCGTCGGCCACGGCCTGCGCGACGTGTAGAACGCCCTGGACATCCAGCGCAAGGGCGTGTCCGCCCAGAAGGTCGTCGTGTCCCTGGCGCCGATCGGCAGCGACGCGTGACCCCCACTCGCGCGATCGGTTGGCCACCGAAGAGTCACGAGCGTGCCTGGACCCACAACGGTCGATACCACTTTCCCTTCGTCCAAAGGAGTAGCTCCCATGACCGATAACCGGGCCACTGAAGAAGTGTTTCGCGTCGACTCGAACGGTGCGATGACGATCGAATGGGACGTGCCGATCGAGGTCAGCGACGGCCTCGTCCTGCGCGCCGACATCTTCCGGCCAAGCGCACCCGGGCGTTACCCGGTGATCGCGAGCTACGGTCCCTACGGCAAGGGACTGCCCTTCAAAGAACTGATGCCGGATGAGTGGCAGAAACTGGTCAGCGACCATCCTGATGTCCTCGAGGGGTCCAGCGGGCAGTACCAGGTCTACGAGCTGGCCGACCCCGAAAAGTGGGTCCCGGACGGGTACGTGTGCGTGCGGGTCGACGTCCGAGAACAGGACGGTCGCCCGGGTACCTCCACCCACTTTCCGAGCGGGAGGGCCAGGACTTCTACGACTCCATCGAGTGGGCCGCTGCCCAGCCATGGAGCAACGGCAAGGTCGGGCTCAACGGAATCTCGTGCATGGCCATGAACCAGTGGCACGTTGCCGCACTCCGGCCACCGCATCTGGCTGCAATCTGCGTCTGGGAGGGATCCGGCGACTGCTACCGCGACGCCTCCTACCACGGCGGGATCCTCTCCCGCTTCGTTGATCGCTGGTACGGCCTGATTGGCCAGCACGGCGCCGGAGAGAAGGGCGGCCGCAACCCGCACACCGCCCAGCTGGTCTGCGGTGACGAGACCCTCAGCGCCGAGGAGCTCGCCGAACACCGGTTCGACTTCAGCCAGGCACTCAAGGACCATCCGCTCCTGGATGACTACTACCGCGGCTTCGCTCCGGACTGGTCGCAGATCCAGGTGCCGGTCCTGTCTGCGGGCAACTGGGGCGGGGCAGGGCTGCACCTGCGCGGCAATACCCGCGGATACGAGCTTGCGGCTTCCGAGAAGAAGTGGCTGACCATGCACGACGACGCTCACTGGTCGCTCTTCTACGCCACGTACGGGCTCGACCTGCAGAAGCGGTTCTTCGATGCCTTCCTCAAAGGCGACGACAGCGCCTGGGCCGACCAGCCGGCCGTGCAGCTCAGGACCCGACAGGTAGACGGGTCGGTGGCAGAGCGACACGGCTCACACTGGCCGCTGGTCGACACCGAGTGGACCGCCATGCACCTCGACGCCACGCACGAGTCGATGGGCCCCGACCCCGTCGAGGCCTCGGCGTCCACCAGCTACCACGGCATCGAGGGACGGCGCAGCTTCAGCTAACGTTGCTCCGCGCCAGATCGAGATTGCCGGGCCCTTGTCGGCCAAGCTCTACCTCGAGTCCTCGACGGCCGACACCGACGTACTTCTCGTGCTGCGCGCCTTCGCCCCGGACGGCACCGAAGTGGTCTTCCAGGGAGGCCACGACCCGCACACGCCAATCGCGCAAGGCTGGCTGCGCGCCTCGCATCGAGCCCTGGACCAGGACCAGTCACGACCGTTCCTTCCCGTCCACACCCACGACCACGCCGAGCCGCTCACCCCCGGCGTCGTCTACGAGCTCGACGTCGAGATCTGGCCGACGAGCCTCATCGTCCCCGAGGGTTACCGACTGACACTCGACGTCCAGGGTCACGACGACGTTCACCCGGGCGCCACCCCCACCAATTCCCGCCCCCTGGACCGGGTCCGGACCGTTCCTCCACAACGATGCCGACGACCGACCCGCAGATGTCTTCGGCGGGACCGTGACACTCCACACCGGCGAGCGATTCGACTCCCACCTCCTGCTCCCTGTCCTTCCCTCGGTGAAGGAGTGAACCGCCGGCAACTGGCGGGGTGGCCTCGGGGACTCTCACCGCTTGCGGTGCGCTCCCCGCCGGAGCCCGTCGAGGACGACGAAGAGGAACCGTAGCCTTTCCCCATGTCCGGACTACGGCCATTCTCCGTGCCAGGCGGCGCGGCGATCCACGGCATCCTCACGCCGTTGGAGCAGGCACTCGCCGGCCACGGCGCGCTCGTGCCGTATGCCGTGGGAACGCCGGTCCCCGTCCTGCCGGACGAGCCCGGGGTCCTGCCGGGCGGCCTGGCCCTGGTCATCGGGACCTCGGGCTCCACCGGACCCGCCAAGCGGGCCCTGCTCACGGTGGACAACCTCGTCTCGTCCGCCACGTCCACCCACCAGGTGCTCGGTGGCTCCGGGACCTGGCTGCTCGCCATGCCGGCCCACCATGTCGCCGGGCTGCAGGTGCTCGTCCGATCCGTCGTCGCCGGCACCGAGCCGGGCGTGCTCGACCTCACCGAAGGCTTCACGGCCGAATCGTTCGTCAACGCCACGATCGCTCTCGTCAGACGGACCAGCGGCCCGCGCTACACCGCCCTCGTGCCGACGCAGCTGACCCGGCTCCTTGAGGACAAGGCCGGCACGGCGGCGATGGCGGAGTACGACTGGATCCTCGTCGGGGGCGCGTCGGTTCCCAGCTCGGTGCTGGTGGCCGCCGAGAGCGCCGGCGTGCGGCTGGCCCGGACCTACGGGATGAGCGAGACGGCGGGCGGCTGTGTCTACAACGGGTCGCCCTTGCCGGTCAGCCAGGTCCACATCAACAACGACCAGCACGTCGTCCTCGGTGGCTCGACCGTCGCCCACGGCTACCTCGGCAAACCCCGCCTCACTGCCGATGCCTTCCAGGTCGACGCGGACGGGACCCGGTGGTTCTGCACCGACGACCTCGGCGAGCTCGACGACGACGGGCTGCTGCACATCCTGGGCCGGGCGGACGACCTCGTCAACACGGGTGGGCTCAAGGTGGCGCCCGGCTCCGTCGAGGACGCGATCGTCCGCTACGTCCCGGGAGTGCGCGACGCCGTCGTCGTCGGCACCGACCACCCGACCTGGGGTCAGGCCGTGTCGGCCGCGGTCACGATGCTCTCCGGTGCTCCGACGCCCTCGGTGCGCGACGTGCGCTCCGCGCTGCGCGGCATACTGCCCGATCACGCGTTGCCCCAGCGGCTGCTCGTCCTCGACTTCATCCCGCTGCGGGGCCCTGGAAAACCCGATCGCCGTGCCCTCGTCGCCGCCTTCGATGAGACACTGGACGCAGACGCGGGAAGGACGGGTTGATGTTGCGGGTACTCCTCACGATCGCGAGCATCGGGTTGACGATCTATGCCCTCGTCGACTGCATCCAGACCGACGACGAGCGGGTGAAGTTCCTCCCCAAGCTCATCTGGATCGTGCTCATCGTGTTCGT
>JAABUN010006197.1_pt1 | contig 13984 bp, 11 predicted proteins | sample 5559311 | NCBI WGS metagenome assembly JAABUN01 (sample SAMN10711877, study PRJNA513370) | rock metagenome | isolation source: Antarctica rocks | place: Antarctica: Victoria Land, Siegfried Peak sud | reverse complement strand
CGAGCGACCCGAGGATGAGCTGTTCTTCATCACCGGGGCCGACGCGCTGGCACAGATCCTGTCGTGGAAGGGGGTGGACGAGCTGTGGGACCTGGCCCACTTCGTGGGGGTGACCCGGCCCGGCCACACCCTGAGCGACGACGGGCTACCCGAGCGGAGGGTCACGCTGCTGGAGGTCCCCGCCATGGCCATCTCCAGCACCGACTGCCGATCTCGCCGGGCCCGGGGTGAGCCCGTCTGGTACCTCGTCCCGGACGGTGTCGTGCAGTACATCGGCAAGTACGACCTCTACACCAAGGAGCACGCGTGAGCGCGACACAACGAGCGATGGACCTGGCGCAGGCGGCTGCGGCCGCCGCCTCCGACAAACTGGCCGAGCACGTGAGCGCGCTCGACGTCAGTGAGCAGCTGGCCCTGACGGATGTCTTCGTCATAGCGTCGGCGCCCAACGAACGCCAGGTCGACGCCATCGTCGACGCGGTGGAGGAGCGGCTCCTGCAGCTGAAGTGCAAGCCGTTGCGCCGCGAGGGCCGCAAGGAGTCGCGGTGGGTGCTGCTGGACTTCGGCGACATCGTCGTGCACGTGATGCACACCGAGGACCGGGCCTTCTACGACCTCGAGCGACTGTGGAAGGACTGCCCGGGCATCGCGCTGGATGCTGTCCAGCAGCAGCAGCAGCAGCAGCCGGCCGAGCCGGGGCGGTGAGCCGGCGGCTGATCGTCTGGCGACACGGCCAGACCGAGCACAACGCCGGGGGCATCCACCAGGGACAGCTGGACACCGAGCTGTCCGACAGGGGAAAGCGCGAGGTCCAGGCGGCCGCCCCGGAGCTCGCAGCTCGCGCTCCGAGTCGCATCGTGGCCAGTGACCTGGTGCGGGCGGCTGACACCGCCCGGTTGCTGGCCCGAGCGATCGGACTCGAGGTCCACTACGACCCGAGGTTGCGCGAGATCGACGTGGGGGCGTGGACCGGGCTCACCCGTGAGCAAGTGGCGCGCGACCACCCGGAGAGCTCTGGAGCCCTCGCCCGCGGCGAGGACGTCGTGCGAGGCCGCGATGGCGAGCGGGTCGCCGATGTTGCGGTGCGGACAGCTGCAGCCGCCGCCGCGATCGTCGAGGCAATGGGTCCGGACGACCTCGTGGTCGTGGCCACGCATGGGGTGGCGGGGCGCGCCCTGGTCGCCGGGCTGCTCGGCTGGTCCCAGCACCAGGCCTGGTCCACCCTGGTCGGCTTGCGTAACGCGCACTGGGCTGAGCTGGAGCTGCAGCCGGGCGGGTGGCGCCTGGTCACCTGGAACGCCGGAGTGCTCCTACCCGGGCAGCCTGGCGCCACGGGCTGAACGAGGTCACCTTGGCGTCGCGCGGCTGCACCTGCCGGGGTATGCCGACAGCACACTGCCAGCCGAGCCGGTTGGCGGCGCGGGAGACGTCCAGCAGGTTGGTGAAGAAGACGTCCTCACCGTCTCGCGGCCACACCTCGGACTCGTCGGTGCCGGATGAGCACGCAGCCCCCAGTGTGCAGCCTGGCAGCTGCGGCGATTGGCCCACGGCTGCTGCTTGTGCGTATGATCTGGCGGTCCCACACGGGGCTGTGGCGCAGCTGGTAGCGCACCTCCATGGCATGGAGGGGGTCAGGGGTTCGAGTCCCCTCAGCTCCACCGTGGCTGACCTCAGTGTCAGCCACCTGGGCATGCGAACCATGTGGGCCTGCGATCAGCCTAGGCCCGTGATCACTGCGCCTGTTGAGGGCCAGCGAGCTGGCAGACGTGCATGGAATCCCGATTCACTCACGCAAGCCTCGCCAGATACTGGCGATCTGCCCAATGCCGCAATCCCCTGGAGCTTCGGCTACGAACACAGAACACGACCCGGAGTCCCGCGGCCCACCGACAGTGGAGCTTGCTCGATGACGTGGTCGTGACCGTTACCGGTGTTGCAAGGGGCACCGTGTCACGGACTCGGGTGGCTCGGTTCGCGGCCGATCCGCCTCTCGCCCTCGCGGCGACCGGCAGCACCCCGCCCAGGCATGCCCGGGCGGGGTGTCTCCCGGTAGCAGGTCGCTCGGTGCCGCTGTACTACTGTGGGCATCCCGACGCAGGAGGCCTCCACCGGTGCGCATCGCCCTGTTCATCACGTGCCTGGGTGACAGCCTGTTCCCCGATGTCGGCAAGGCCACCGTGCGATTGCTGGAGCGGCTTGGTCACGAGGTCGTTTTCCCGAGCGGACAGACCTGCTGCGCCCAGATGCACACCAACACCGGCTACCAGCAGCATGCGCTGACCCTTGTCCTGCACCACGTCGAGACCTTCGAGCAGGCCTTGAGCGAAGGCGCCGAGGCCATCGTGGCCCCTTCGGGCTCCTGTGTCGGCTCAGTGCGGCACCAGCACGCCATGGTCGCCCGCCGGGCCGGTGACGAAGCCCTCGCGCAGCGGGCGATGCGGGTGTCCGAGCACACCTTCGAGCTGTCCGAGCTGCTGGTCGACCGGCTCGGGGTCACCGACGTCGGGGCCTTCTATCCGCACCGGGTCACCTACCACCCCACCTGTCACTCACTGCGGATGCTGCGGGTAGGTGACAAGCCGCTGCAGCTGCTACGCGCCGTCCGCGGTATCGACCTGGTGGAGCTGCCCGAGGCCGACCAGTGTTGCGGGTTCGGTGGCACCTTCGCGATGAAGAACGCCGCGACCTCCACCGCGATGCTGGGCGACAAGGTCACCCGGGTCCGCGAGACCGCAGCCGCGGTGCTGACAGCCGGCGATGCCTCCTGCCTGATGCACATCGGCGGCGGCCTGGCTCACCTGCGCAGTGGGGTGCGCACGATGCACCTGGCGCAGATCCTGGCAGCGACAGAGGATCGGGTGGCGCCGCAGGAGCGGGACCAGCTCACCGCAGAGCGGGATCAGGTAGGCCCCGCGTGACCACCTACCTGGGTATGCCGTCCCGCCGGGCCCGCGCCGACGCGGCGACCTCGTCGCCCATCCAGGGCGAGCGCAGCTTTCAGCGAGCGGCACCGGCCGCGCTGGGGGACTCAGTGCTGCGCCGCAACCTGGGGCACGCAACCTCCGTCATCCGGGCCAAGCGAGCCGCCGTCGTGGGTGAGGTGCCGGACTGGGAGGAGCTGCGGGACGCCGGTGCGGCGATCAAGACCGAGACCATGGCTCGGCTGCCCGAGCTGCTGGAGCAGCTGGAGACCAACGTCACGGCAGCCGGGGGCGTCGTGCACTGGGCTCGCAACGCCGCCGAGGCCAACAGCATCGTGGCCGACCTGGTCAAGGCCACGGGTGAGACCGAGGTGGTCAAGGTCAAGTCGATGGCCACCCAGGAGATCGGCCTCAACGAACACCTGGAGGCCGAGGGCATCGCCGCGCACGAGACCGACCTGGCCGAGCTGATCGTGCAGCTCGGCGACGACCGGCCCAGCCATATCCTGGTCCCCGCCATCCATTTGTCCCGCACCGAGATCCGCGAGGTCTTCGCCCAGCACATGCCCGGGTTCGACCAGGAGCTGACCAGCGAGCCCCGTGAGCTGGCGATGGCGGCGCGCGCCTACCTGCGCGCGCTGTTCCTGCAGGCCAAGGTCGGCGTCTCCGGCGCTAACTTCGCGATCGCCGAGACCGGCACCCTGTCGGTCGTGGAGTCCGAGGGCAACGGGCGGATGTGCCTGACCCTTCCCGAGACGCTGATCACCGTGATGGGCATCGAGAAGGTGCTGCCGCGTTGGTCCGATCTCGAGGTCTTCCTGCAGCTGCTGCCGCGCTCTTCGACCGGCGAGCGGATGAACCCCTACACGACCCTGTGGACCGGCACCACGGCATACAGCGACGGGGCGACCGGCCCCGACGGACCGCGCGAGTTCCACCTCGTGTTGCTCGACAACGGGCGCACCGACGTCCTAGCCGACGAGGTCGGACGCGCCGCGTTGCACTGCATCCGCTGCTCGGCGTGCCTGAACGTCTGCCCCGTCTATGAGCGCACGGGTGGGCACAGCTACGGCTCGGTCTATCCGGGGCCGATCGGGGCGATTCTCTCGCCGCAGCTCACCGGGCTGACCGGTGACTCCGTCAACGACTCGCTGCCCTACGCCTCGTCGCTGTGCGGTGCCTGCTACGACGTGTGCCCGGTCAAGATCGACATCCCCTCCATCCTGGTCGACCTGCGCGCCCGGCACGTTGAGGCGATCGCCGCCAAGCCTGGCGTCCGGGTGCCCAGCGCCGAGTCCATCGCCATGGCGGCGGCCGCCTACGTGATGCGTGACGAGCGCAGGTTCGCTGCGGCGACCTCGGCAATGCGGCTGGGCCGTCCGTTGGTCAAGGACGGGCACCTGCGTGGTCCGCTGGCCTCGGTCATGACGGGGTGGACCAGGGCCCGGGACGTGCCGACACCGCCGGAGCAGACGTTCCGTGCCTGGTGGGCCCAGCGCGAGCGGGGTGGTACGGATGAGTGAGGCGCGCACCGAGATCCTGCAGCGCATCCGGACGGCGATCGGCCCCTCCCCGCAGGTGCCCGAGGTGCCGCACGGCTATCGCACCGACGCGGGGTATTCGCAGGCGCAGCTGCGGGAGGTCTTCACTGACCGGCTGCTGGACTACAAGGCCGAGCTGGTCACCTGCGAAGATTCCGACGACGCCATCGCGGCAACGTTGGACGATCTGCTCAGCACTCGAGGTGTGGACTCGGTCGTCGTCCCGCCGGCGGTCCAGAAGGCGTGGCTCGCTTCGGGCGGCGCGGCGGGCCGGGTGCGGGTGCTCGTCGACGAGCCGGTGGTGACCTTCACCGACCTTGACGGCGTCGCTGCCGTCGTCACCGGAGCGGCCCTGGCCATCGCCGAGACGGGGGTCATCGTGCTCGACGGGGACCCCTGGTGCGGGCGCCGGGCGATCAGCCTGATCCCCGACGTGCACGTCTGCGTGGTGCGGATGGCACAGGTGGTCGGGCTACCGCCGGAGGCCGTCGCGCGGCTTGACCCGCGCCGGCCGCAGACCTGGATCGCCGGTCCCAGCGCCACCAGCGACATCGAGCTGGACCGGGTCGAGGGAGTGCACGGTCCGCGGACGCTGATCGTGATGCTTGCGGGGTAAAGCCCGGCATTCGAGAGTGAATTGCGCGTCTGCCGCGCGTGAAATGTGAGTAGGGGATACATTCATCGGGTGGGGTCAGGGATGGGGCCGGCCGCCGGATGCCGGCGATTGAGCAGCGGGGTGGCGATGATCGTCGTCGCTCTATCGGTGACCGCTTGCGGTGCCGAGCACCAGGTCGGGGACACCGCGCTGGAGCCCGTGGCCACGGTCGCGGCGGCCGAGCAGACCATCGTGGACACCGAGGTGCAGGTGCACCCGGTGTTCAAGGAGCACTTCACCGCCGAGCTGTACTCCGACCCGGGAGCACGGTTCGGGCCCTTTGCCTCCGACGGTGGCCAGGAGCTGTTACGCAGCTGGAGCGGGCGCACCGCTGAGCTGACACCGTCCAGCACGGTGCGCGATCTGCTGGTCGACTTCGAGGATGACCCTGCTGCCGTCGACACCGTGCTGTTCGACTCGTTGGTCGACCCCGGGATCGACCCAGAGGGTGACGCAGCCGACGCAGCCGACGCAGCCGACTCAGCCGGTGGCTCCGACGACGACGCTAAGTACACCTCCGTGGACGGGGCCACTACCGTGCTCGGCGCAGGCTTCACGCTCCTCGTGCTCACCGGTCACATCGACGCTGAGGGGGAGCAGGTGACCCTCGAGGCGCTCGACACGCTCGAGGACCACTACGGCCCGCAGCCCGAGCTGGACCAGATGCGCCAGGACCTGCTGACCTTCACCGGGCCAACCACGTCATGACCCGCAGCTGAGCCGAGCGGGTCGGGCCGGTCGTTCGCTCAGTCCATTCGCTCGTAGGCGGGCAGGGTCAGGAAGTCCGCAAAGTCGTCGGCCACGGCCACCTCGAGGAACAGCGAGCGGGCCTCGGCATACTGACCCGGGTCGCCGTCGAGCTTGGCGACCTCCTCCTCGACGATGCGGTCCACGAGCTCGCGGGTGACCCTCTCCCCGGTGTCCAGCTCGACATCGTTGTGCAGCCACTGCCAGATCTGAGAGCGAGAGATCTCGGCGGTCGCCGCATCCTCCATCAGGTTGAAGATGGCAACCGCTCCACGCCCGGTCATCCACGTCGCGAGGTACTGGATCGCCACGGAGACGTTGTTGCGCAACCCGGCCTCGGTGACCTCTCCGGGGGTCTGGCCCACTGACAGCAGCTGGGCTGCGCTGACCTCGACGTCCTCGCGCAGCTTGTCGAGCTGGTTGGGTCGCTCACCCAGCACCTTGTCGAACGCGTCCTTGCAGGTCTCCACCATGCCGGGGTGGGCGACCCAGGAGCCGTCGAAGCCGTCGCCGGCCTCACGGGACTTGTCGGCCGCGACCTTCTCGTATGCTGCCTGGTTGGCCACTTCGTCCTTGCTGGGGATCTGTGCGGCCATGCCGCCGATGGCGTGCGCACCTCGCTTGTGACAGCTGCGCACGAGCAGCTCGGTGTAGGCGCGCATGAACGGCACGGTCATGGTGACCGCGTTGCGGTCCGGCAGCAGCATCTGCGCGCCACGGGTCCGGTAGGTCTTGATGGCGCTGAAGATGTAGTCCCACCGTCCGGCGTTGAGCCCGGAGGAGTGCTCGCGCAGCTCGTAAAGGATCTCCTCCATCTGGAAGGCGGCCGGGAAGGTCTCGATCAGGCAGGTAGCCCGGATCGTGCCATGGGCCATCCCCAGCGCGTGCTGAGCGATCGTGAACGCGTCGTTCCACAACCGGGCCTCGAGATGGTGCTCCATCTTGGGCAGGTAGAAGTAGGGGCCCTGACCGCGGTCGAGCTGCAGCTGCCCCGAGGCGCACAGATAGAGCGCGAAGTCGACCAGCCCGCCGGAGACCGGGCCGCCATCGACCAGGATGTGCTTTTCGTCCAGGTGCCAGCCTCGGGGGCGCAGCACGATGGTGGCCAGCGGGGCGTCGGTGCGCAGGGCGTAGGACTTGCCCTCGGGGGAGGTGAAGTCGATGTCGCCGGTGATGGAGTCGCGCAGGTTGATCTGCCCCTCCACCACGTTGGCCCAGGTGGGCGTGTTGGCATCCTCGTGGTCGGCCAGCCACACCTTCGCGCCGCAGTTGAGCGCGTTGATCGTCATCTTGCGGTCCGTCGGCCCGGTGATCTCGACGCGCCGGTCGATGAGTCCCGGCGCGGGCGGCGCCACCTGCCACTGCGCGTCCTCGCGCACGTGTGCCGTCTCGGGCAGGAAGTCCAGGTCAGCCCCACCGTCGACAGCGGCAATGACCTCTGCGCGGGCGGCCAGGCACTGCTGGCGCCGACCCTGGAGCTCACGATGCAGGGTGGCGATGAGCTCCAGTGCCGTGGAGGTCAGGATCGAGTCATAACCGGTGCCGATCTCCCCGGTGATCTTGACTCCGTCGGGCATGGTCAGGTCCGTCATTGGATTCTCTCCCAGAGGCATACGGTGCGATGCACGAAACACGTGCTGACTGATCCAGGGAGCCTATCGCTGCCGGCGCGGTGGTGCCGCAGGGGAGGGGTCGCGGCACGACATACGTCATGCTCTGGGGGTGGCTCTGACTCTCGCGTTCGCCGTCGTCCTGCTCGCTGCGGTCCTCATCTCGGCATTGGCGCACCGCACGATGCTGTCCACGGCCGTGGTCTTCCTGGTGGCCGGCTTCTTGGTGGGCGATGGCGTGCTTGGTTGGGTGAGCCTGACTCCGCAGGACGAGGTCGTGTCGTTGGGGGCGCAGCTTGCCCTGTTCGCCGTGCTGTTCACCGATGGTATGAAGCTTGGCTGGGCGGACCTGAGGTCGGCTTGGCGGTTGCCGGGGCGTGCCCTGATCCTCGGACTGCCGCTGACCCTGGTGATCACCGCGCTGCTGGCGCACTACGTGGCCGGGCTGGGCTGGGCCGAGTCCTGGTTGGTGGGTGCGGTGCTGGCGCCCACCGACCCGGTGTTCGCCTCCGCGCTGGTCGGCAACGAACGGGTGCCCGGTCGGCTGCGGCACCTGCTCAACGTGGAGTCGGGCATCAACGACGGGCTGGCGCTGCCGTTCGTGCTGATCTTCCTGGCCCTGGCCGAGCGCTCCGGTGAGGTGCACGCCGTTGAGCTGGCGCTGGAGATCGTGCTCGGACTGCTGGTCGGGGTATTGGTGCCGCTGCTGGCGATCTGGCTCGAAGGGCTGCCGGTGCTCTCCGCATCGGCGGCCTACGCCCCGCTCAACGGCTTCGCCATCGGTCTGCTGGTGTATGCCGTCACGGTCGCTCTGCACGGCAACCTCTTCCTGGCCGCGTTCGCCGCAGGGATTACGGTGGCGACGACGGGTCCGGCGCAACGCTCGTCCTTTGAGCACTTCGGTGAGTCCATCGCCGAGCTGCTCAAGCTGTTCGCCCTGTTGGTCTTCGGGGCGCTGATCTCCCCGCAGTTCCTTGCTGAGATCCCGTGGACCGGCTGGATCTTCGCCGTCCTCGCGATCGTCGTGGCGCGACCGCTGGCCCTGCTGCCGAGCTTTGCCGGCACCGGGCTGAGCATGCGCGAGCAGGCAGCAGCCATGTGGTTCGGACCTAAGGGGTTCGCTTCGGTGGTCTACGGGCTCATCGTGCTGGGCAGCCCGTTGGCCGCAGCCGACGAGATCTTCCACCTGGTCGCGCTGACCATCGTGATCTCCATCCTGGCGCACTCCTCGACCGACGTGGTGGTGGCCCGAGCCTTCGACGAGCCGTCCGAGACGCCGCATTGGCACGGCTCGGACCCTCAGGACGATGCTGCTGCGCGCTCCTCCACAGGCTCGGGCACATAGCGCGGCTGCGCCGTTGACGAGGCCAGGAGCGCCAGCAGCGGCCCGGCGATCAGCAGGCCCGCCGGAGGGATGCCGGTGCCCGAGTCGTTGGCGGCAAAGGCGAGCACCCAGCAGATCAGCACCGCGACCAGACCGCTGCGCAGCAGCGGCACCCTGGCCTCCAGGACCGACAGGGCACGGCCCAGCTTGGTGGCCCGGAAGACCACGATGGCGATCGCGCCCACGAGGAGCACGGGTACGAGCAGGTTGACCCACTGTGCGGTCAGGATGGCCCAGTTGGACGACACGATGGTGCGCAACGGGGCGATGCTGCCGGTGGCCAGGAGATTCTCGACGAAGTCTCCGACGTGGCTACGTTCCTGCCTCGGTCGCAGGTAGTCCAGCACGGCCAGCAGCGCCACGACCAGGACGCTCACGACGGCGATGACGGCCAGTCTGCGCCCGGTGGGCCGCAGACCGCCGGCACGGAAGGCGAGGTAGCCGAAGGCCGGCACCATGGCCAGCAGCCCGCCGGTCTCGGCCCCGAGGGCGGGGTGGCCGTTGACCACGGCCGCCGCGACCGCGATGACCAGCACGGTGCTGGCGGCGAGCTGCGGCATACCCCGGCGCGCCCAGCGACCGGCGAGCAGCGCCGCTGCCAGCAGGGCGGCGGTGGCAAATACGGCGAAGCCGACGTTGCCCATCCCGTAGAACCGGCTGCCGTAGACCGGCTGCAGCCCCAGGATCGACTGCAGCTGCAAGCGGGATCCCAGGATGACGTCCAGGGCAATCACGATCACGGTGCCCAGCGCCAGGAACACCGCCGGTCCGGGGGTCCAGCGACGCCAGGGTCCGAGTAGGGCCACGGCACCGATGCCGACGGCGATGAGCGCAATACCCGCCCCCAGGGCCAGGGCCGGCCACGGAGCGAGCGACCAGGGCAGGAGTCCGACCAGGAAGGTGGCCGCGGGCACCGCACCGAAGGTCCCGCCCGCCACGCGCCCCCATTGCTGGGCCCGGCTGCCGGTCAGGGCCAGCCCCTGGCGGCGGGCCTGACGGACAAGCAGCGCGCCGACCAGGAGCGATCCGGCGGCCAGCCCGGCATACGTCCAGAAGAAGGGGGCGACGGTGCGGTGCTGGACGTCGAGGGCCTCGGCTTGGTGCCGCAACCGCGTGACGGCATCACCGGGGTTGACCCCGTCGATGACGACGGGGGAACGCCCTTGAAAGGTGCCGGCGGGGATTGGTCCCGCTCGGGAGATGACCAAGGCGGTGAGGTCGACGGTGCGCAGCAGCCCCGGCTGCCGGGTCGAGAGCGAGGTCAACAGACCTTGTGGCACCCCGGGACCGGAGACCACGGTCGCTCGCAACCGCTCAGGGTCGGCGTCGTCTGCAAGACCGGAGACGACCAGGGTGGCCTCGGCGGGCAGCCGGTCCATCAGCCGCCCTAGGGCCGGGTCGTCCACGCCGGTCAGCTCGACGAGCGAGACCGGGCACCGGGTGAGGTCGAGGTCGCGCGGGTGGGACACGTAGGAGCGGACCCGCCCGCCACGGTAGGCACCGCCCACGGCGGCGCTGGTGCCCGCGGTCGCCACGCATTGACTGTCGTCGCGCAGGGTGGAGGCCAGCAGCCCGAGGTCGGCGACCGGGGTCTTGGTCCGCGACTCCGCCTCCCACTGGGGCCACTCGCGCATCAGCGCCCCGCCGCCGCGGCTGGCCGTCGCAGGTCCCTCGGGACACACCAGGCCGTCGCCGTTGGCGGCGGGTTCGGCAGTCTGGCCCTGGCTCGCGCGAGCCCCGGCAGACAGGGTGAGCCAGCCGTCGACCGAGCAGGTGTGCGCTGCGATGGCGTGCACCCCCAGGTTGGCGACCGCTCCGCCGTCGACCAGCGACCACAACCGGGGTGTCTGGTCCGGCCCGATGTCCTGCCAGCTCAGGGTGGGCATCACCACGAGCACGAGGGGGCCGGGTTGCTCTATCGACTCTTGAGCACCTCGCCTCGGGTATTGCGACAGCACCAGGGACACGAGCACGAAGGCGGCGATGGACAGCGTGGTCAGGAGGATCCAGCGCCGTGTCACGGCCCGAGCGTAGGCCCGTTCGATGGGAAGTTCGCGCGGGAGGCTGCCAACCATGCCTACGACAGCCGCGGTGCTTCCCGGGGGTGCGGCGGCTCACGCCCGGCGCCTCCTGAGCATGGGACACTGGGCGCACTGTCCCCCCGACCCGATGAGGTTCCTCCAGCGTGTCCCCGATCGCTCGTCACGCCCCGCAGCCGGCGGCCACCCCGCCGGAGGTGATCCGCAACTTCTGCATCATCGCGCACATCGACCACGGCAAGTCGACCCTTGCCGACCGGATGCTGCAGATCACCGGGGTCGTCGACGACCGGCAGATGCGCGCGCAGTACCTGGACCGGATGGACATCGAGCGCGAGCGCGGCATCACCATCAAGTCGCAGGCGGTCCGGATGCCGTGGGCAGTCAACGCGACGACCACCACGCAGAGCCCGGCGGGTAGCACCGCCCACCGTGAGACGGCATACGTGCTCAACATGATCGACACCCCCGGCCACGTCGACTTCACGTATGAGGTGAGCCGCTCGCTGGCCGCATGCGAGGGTGCGGTGCTGCTGGTCGACGCGGCGCAGGGCATCGAGGCGCAGACGCTGGCCAACCTCTACCTGGCCATGGAGAACGAGCTGTCAATCATCCCGGTGCTCAATAAGATCGACCTGCCCGCGGCACAACCCGAGAAGTATGCCGAAGAGCTGGCCGGGCTGATCGGCTGCGACGTCGAAGACGTCATGCTGGTCTCCGGCAAGACCGGGCAGGGCGTGACCGAGCTGCTCGACCGGATCGTGGCCGACCTGCCCGCACCGGTGGGCGACCCCGATGCCCCGGCCAGGGCGATCATCTTCGACTCCGTCTACGACACCTACCGTGGCGTGGTGACCTACGTGCGGGTGGTCGACGGCTCTCTCAACTCCCGCGAGAAGATCGCGATGATGTCGACCAAGGCCACCCACGAGCTGCTCGAGATCGGCGTCATCTCACCCGAGCCGGTCGTCGCCAAGGGGCTCGGGGTCGGCGAGGTCGGCTACCTGATCACCGGGGTCAAGGACGTGCGCCAGTCCAAGGTCGGTGACACGGTAACCCTGGCCACGCGGATGGCGAGCACGTCGATCGGGGGCTACAAGGACCCCCGGCCGATGGTCTTCTCGGGGCTCTATCCCGTCGACGGCTCCGACTACCCGACGCTGCGCGACGCCCTGGACAAGCTCAAGCTCAACGACGCTGCGCTGGTCTATGAGCCGGAGACGTCGGTGGCCCTGGGCTTCGGCTTCCGGGTCGGCTTCCTCGGCATGCTGCACCTGGAGATCGTCCGGGAGCGGCTGGAGCGCGAGTCCGGTCTTGACCTGATCTCCACCCTGCCCAACGTGGAGTACCTGGTCACTCTCGACGACGGCCGCCTGATCGATGTGACCAACCCCAGTGAGTTCCCCGCCGGCAAGATCGCCGAGGTCACCGAGCCGGTCGTGCGTGCCACGATCCTGACCCCCAGCGACTACATCGGCACGGTCATGGAGCTGTGCCAGACCCGGCGCGGGTCGCTGCGCGGGATGGACTACCTGTCGCCAGAGCGCGTTGAGATGCGCTATACGCTCCCGCTGGCCGAGATCGTCTTCGACTTCTTCGACGCGCTGAAGTCGCGCACCCGGGGCTACGCGTCGTTCGAGTACGAGCCGGACGGCGAGCAGACCGCCGACCTGGTCAAGGTCGACATCCTGCTGCAGGGCGAGCAGGTCGACGCGTTCAGCTCGATCGTGCACAAGGACAAGGCGTATGCCTATGGCGTGCTGATGGCCGGCAAGCTCAAGGACCTGATCCCGCGGCAGCAGTTCGAGGTGCCCATCCAGGCCGCGATCGGTGCCCGGGTGATCGCCCGTGAGACGATCCGGGCGATCCGCAAGGACGTGCTCGCCAAGTGCTACGGCGGCGACATCAGCCGCAAGCGCAAGCTGCTGGAGAAGCAGAAGGAGGGCAAGAAGCGGATGAAGATGGTCGGCACCGTCGAGGTCCCGCAGGAGGCGTTCATCGCTGCGCTGTCGCAGGACGGCGGTGCGGCCGAGAAGGCCAAGAAGTGAGCGGGGACCCGGGCGCGGTGCAGCTGCCGGCGGACCTGTCGGAAGGCCCGTCCGTCGACCTGCCGCATCGGGCGCGCACCCGTTCCTTCACCCGGCGTGGCGGGCGGATGAAGGACAGGCACGCCTCGGCATACGAGCTGCTCGGACCCAGGTATGTCGTGCAGGCGCCTCGCGGGGAGGGCGGTGCGACGACGGTCGACCCGGCATACCGGCTGGACGTCGCGGCACTGTTCGGCCGGGAGGCGCCGCTGGTGGTTGAGGTGGGCTCCGGCTCCGGCGACGCGCTGCGAGCGGGTGCGGCGGCCCGGCCGGACTGGGACGTTTTGGCCTTTGAGGTGTGGCGCCCCGGCATCGCGCAGACCCTGGCCCGGATGGGGGAGGAGCCGCTGCCCAACGTGCGCTTCGTCGAGGCCGACGCCGCGCAGGCGCTGGGCTCGATGCTGCCGCCCGGATCGGTCGCGGAAGTGTGGACGTACTTCCCCGACCCGTGGCCCAAGCACAAGCACCACAAGCGCCGGCTGGTCAATGCGCCGTTCGTGGACATCGTGCACGGAATGCTGGAGCGCGGGGGAGTGTGGCGGCTGGCGACCGACTGGGCGCACTACGCCCGCCACATCCGCACGGTGCTGGACGCTGACGAGCGCTTCACCTTGGAGTCGACGGATCGGGCGCCGTTGCGCCCGATGACCCGCTTCGAAGCCAAGGGCGTCACCGCCGACCGCGAGATCGCCGACCTGGCCTACCGCCGCCACTGAGCGCTCGGCGAGGGGTAGGACTGACATCGAGGGGCAGGAGATGCACCGCGTATCGCCCTGGGCCGGTGCCGTTGCCACCACTCGTTGACATCCGCGGTCGGCGCAAACTCGCACCTGTGGACGAAGCCTGCGGCAGGGACGCCGTTCGGGGCAGAGTGCGGCCATGGGGCATCTCGACCGCAAGGGACCGTTCACCCGAACCGTGGCTCGCAAGACGGGCCTTGGTTGGCGGGCACTGGCCGCGCCGGCATACACGCGGCTGTTTCACGGCGTCTACGTGTGCG
>JAABUN010006196.1_pt1 | contig 13988 bp, 10 predicted proteins | sample 5559311 | NCBI WGS metagenome assembly JAABUN01 (sample SAMN10711877, study PRJNA513370) | rock metagenome | isolation source: Antarctica rocks | place: Antarctica: Victoria Land, Siegfried Peak sud | reverse complement strand
GCGTCCTCGGCGGGATTCGAACCCACGGCCCCCAGATTAGGAATCTGGTGCTCTATCCGGCTGAGCTACGAGGACTTGGGGATCGCCTACCACGACCACGCCCCGGCTTGAAGCACCGAAGGGATTTCACCAGAAATCGCCCGACCCCTCCGGCCGCGCAGGAAACCACACCCGGTCCTGCGGTGTTGGCCCGCGACGCAACCTGGGAAACCCTCGCATGGCCAACTCCATCAACGACACCTACCTCACCGGCCTCCGCAACGCCCATGCCCTGGAGACCCAGGCGGTGCAATTGCTGAGCCGTCAGGTCGAACGGCTCGAGAATTATCCGGCTATGTCCGACCGCATCCGCCAGCACATCCAGGAAAGCGAAGCGCAGGCCAAGCGGCTTGAGCAGATACTGGAGGGCCACGGCACCAGCAACTCCACGCTGAAGGACGTGCTGACGGGCTTCATGGGCAACATGGCGGCGCTGGCGCACGCGCCGATGCAGGACGAGGTGCTGAAGAACACCTTCGCCAACTACGCCTTCGAGCATTTCGAGATCGCCTCCTACAAGGCGCTGCTGGTGATGGCCGACGCCGCGGGCGACAGCCGCGCGCCGCAACTGCTGAACCAGAGCCTGGCCGAGGAGGTCGGCATGGCGGAATGGATCGACCAGAACCTGCCCGAGACGATCCGCACCTACCTGCGGCTCGAGTCACAGGGCAAGACCGCGGGCGTCTGACCGCGGATCATTCGCCGGGCTGCGGCAGCGCGGCCCGGCGGCGGCCCCACAAGTGGTCGCCCACCAGCGCCAGCGTCACGGTCAGCAACATGAACACCACCACGGCGCCGAACACCAGTTGCGGCTGGCCGCGGTCCAGCAGCCAGCCGTACAGCATCGGCCCCGCCGCGCCGCCGATGTTGAACCCGGTGGTGACGATGCCGAACACCCGGCCGACTGCGCCGGGCGGCGCCGCGGCGCGCACCAGCATGTCGCGCGAGGGCATGATCATGCCGGCGCAGAACCCGGCCAGGCTCATCGTCGCCACCAGCGCCGGCGGCGGCATCGGCAGCAGCGCGACCAGCAGGATCAACGCCGCGGTCAGCCCGAAGCCCAGCGCCGCGACCTCGGCATGGCGGCGGGTGCGGTCGGCGATGACGCCGCCGGCCAGCACCCCGAGGGCGCTGGCCAGCAGGAAGCCGGTCAACGCCACGTTGGCGGCGGCGAACGACACGCCGTAGCCGGTGACCAGCGCCACCACCGAGAAGGCCTGGATGCCGCCAGTGGACAGGCTTAGCAAAGTGAAGAAGACGGTCAGCATGATGACCGCCGGGGTCAGCACGGCAACCGGCGGCCGCGCGGCGCCGGGCGTCGCGCGGACGGCCGGGCGGGGCAGCGGGCCGGCGCGCAGCAGCAGCAGCGGCACCGCCGCCAGCAGCCCGATCAGCCCGGCGGCGATCAGGGCGGCGCCGATGCCGAACAGCATGGCCAGGCCGAGCATCGTGGCCGGGGCCAGGGCGCCGCCGAGGAAGCCCGAGAAGGTGTGGATGGAGAAGGCCCGGCCGATCCGCGCTTCGGCGACATGGCGCGACAGCAGTTCGTAGTCCGCCGGGTGGTAGACGCTGTTGGCCACGCCGAGCAGCGCCGCCGCCGCCAGCAGCCAGGGATAGCTGGCGAAGACCCCCAGCAGCGTGAAGGCCAGCGCCGCCAGCGCCAGTCCGCCGACCAGCACGGCGCGGGAGCCAAAGCGGTCGACCGCATAGCCCATCGGCGTCTGCATCACGCCGGAGACGACGTTGAACACCGTCAGCGCCAGGGCGAGTTCGACGAAGCCGACGCCGAGCCATTCGCGCAGCATCGGGAACAGCGGCGGCAGCGCCAATTGGTGGAAGTGGCTGACCAGATGCGCGGCCGAGACCGGCAGCAGGGTGCGGATTTCGGCCGGGGTCCAGTTGCGGGCGCCGTCTGGCGGCATGGCACTCTCTCCCGATGGGACGGCAATGCTGGGACCGAAGCGGCGGTGTGGCACCCCGTGGCGGCGCTTGTCCACCGAGGCTGCCCCAGGCCGCCCCGTCATCCGTCCGGCGCGCCTAAGCCGAGCGACCGGCCCGCCAGACGTGCAGGACGAAGACCGCCAGCACCACCGCCATGATGCCGAGACCGATCGGCCCGGCCCATTCGGCGACAACCGCGAAATGGTCCTGCAGGGCGTAGCCGCCGAGCGCCAGGCCGCCGGTCCACAGCAGGGTGCCGAGGCTGGTCCACAGGTAGAAGACCCGGCGCGGCAGCTCGACCAGGCCGGCCGGGATGGAGATGGCGGTGCGGATGCCCGGCATCATCCGCGCCAGGAAGACGGCGGCGGGGCCGTTGCGGCGAAGCGCGGCCTCGGCCTTCAGCACCTCGGCGCGGCCGAGGCCGACCCAGCGGCCGAAACGGTCCACCAGGCGGCGGCTACGCTCGGCCCCGAAGGCGCGGGCGAGTTCGAACCACACCGCATTGCCGGCGACCGACCCGGCGGTGCCGGCCAGGATCACGCCGGTGAGCGACATATCACCACGGGCCGCGGCGAAACCGGCTAGCGGCATGATGACCTCGGAGGGGAGGGGCGGGAACAGGTTCTCCGCGACCATCAGCAGGAAGAGGCCGGCGAGGCCGCCCGAGGCGACTAGGCCGGTGGCCCATTCGATCATCTCCTCGCTCCGCTTGGGGCGATCATGGCGCAACCCGATACAGGATGAGCGTGACCCAACGGCCACGGGAATAGTTGAAGCCGGTCACGATGCCGACCTCCTGCGGCGCCAGGGCGAGCGCCGTGGCCCCGTGGCGGAAGGCGCCCTCGGCACGGTTGCCGACCGCGACGACCCGGCCAGGGGATTCCGCCAGGAAGCGCGCGGCGTCCTCGCCGGTGCGGAGCAGGTGGGTGCCGGTGCCGACGGCGAAGACGACGGAAGGCTCGGAATGGCCGGTGATGCCGAACCGCGCGGCGTCCAGGCCTGGCGCGCCGGCGCTCAGCATCGCGTCGATGCGCGGGGCGATCCACAGCGGCAGCAGGCGCGGCGCCACGCCCTCCAGCACCACGGCGTACAGCGGCACGGCCAGCAGCGCGCCGAGCATCGCGGCGCGGCCGGGGTGGCGGGCGCGCAGCACCGCGAACAGCAGCAGCGCGGCCAGCGACACGGCCAGCAGCGCGGCCGGCAGCAGCGTCCGCAGCAGCAGCCAGGACGCGGCCGGCGCCGCCAGGGCGAAGCCGAGGGCGACCGCGGCCAGGGACGCCACCGCCAGGCCGCGCAACCAGCGCGGCGGCCGGCCGGCCAGCGGGTCCATCGCCCAGGCGGCGCCGAGCAGCATCAGCGCCGGGAACAGCGGCAGGACGTAGTGCGGCAGCTTGGTCTGCACCGCCTCGAACAGCAGCCAGGCGGGGACGATCCAGGCGAGCAGGAAGCGGGTCGGCGGCGAAAGCCGGTTCCGCCAGGCCGCCGGCAGGGCGCAGAGCACGATCCAGGCGGAGGGGAAGGCGGCGATGCCGAAGGTGAACAGGTAGAAGCCGGGCGGCCCCCAGTGCTTTTCCTCGCCGGAGCCGATCTTCGACAGCATGTCGCCGCCGACCGCCTCGGCGAAGAAGCGTCCCTCGGTGGCAAGGCCGATGGCGACGAACCAGGGGGCGGCGGCGGCCAGCATCAGTGGCACGCCCCAATAAGGGCGGAGCGCCGCCAGCCAGGGCGCGTGGGGGCGGCCGCGGCGACCGTCGGCGAAGGCCAGGGTGAGGCCGGCGAGCAGCGGGACCAAGGGGCCGATCGGGCCCTTCAACAGGATGCCGAAGCCGAGCAGCAGCCAGAAGCCGCTGGCCTGCCGGGCCGAGAACGCCGCCGGGCGGAGGTAGGCTTGGCCGAACAACCCCATGGCGGGGGCGATGGTGGCCAGCAGCGCGGCGTCGGTCTTGGCGATGTGCGCCTCGGCGACCAAGACCAGCGAGGCGGCCAGCATTCCGGCGCCGAGCAGCGCGGCGCGGCGGCCGACCAGGACGCGGCCCCAGTGGAAGGTCGCCAGCACCGCCAGGATGGCGCCGAGCAGGCTGGGGATGCGATAGACGAAGATGTCGCCGCGGTCGGCCAGGCCGGTGGCCTCGGCGACCTGGACCGAGGCGGCCTGCAGCCAGTGGATGCCGGCGGGCTTCTTGTTGCGTTCTTCGCTCCCGAAGCGGATGCGGACCCAGTCGCCGGTCTCGACCATCTGGCGGCTGGCCTGGGCGAAGCGGGCCTCGTCGCGGTCGGTGGCGGGCAGGGTGAGGAAGGCGGGCAGGTACAAGGCCAGGCACAGCAGCAGCAGCGCCAGCTTCGGGCGGCGCTGCAGGGCTTCCGGCACGATGCCCAGCGAGCGGTCGGGGCCGGGGGCTGCGAGGTGCATCGCGGCGGGGCCTAGCACGGGCGGCGGCCGGTAGGCGAGGCCGGCTGGTAAGCCGGGGCGACGCGCGCCATACCCCGGCCGATGGCCCTGAAAATCCCTGTTCTCCCCGAAGCTTCCCCCGCCTCTTCCTCTGGCACCTCCCCTGCCCGGCGTGGCGCGCTGTCGCTGCTGGAGGCGGTGCTGGAGCGGCATCGCGGGCTGGAGGAGGCGCTGGGCGACCTACCGGCCGGGCTGGAACCGCGGGACCGGGCGGCGGCGCATCGGATCGCCGCGATGGTGCTACGGCGTGCAGGCACGCTGGACGCGGTGCTTGAGCCATGGCTGCGGAAGGCGCCGCCGGAGATCGTGCGGCACGCGCTGCGGATCGGCGCGGCGGAGTTGCTGTTCCTCGGCACCGCGCCGCACGCGGCGGTGGGCAGCGCGGTGGGGCTGGTGCCGAAGCCCTTCGCCGGCCTGGTCAACGCGGTGCTGCGGCGGGTGGCCGAAGCGGGCGTCGCGGCGCTGGCAGGGCTGGATGCCGAGCGGCTGGATACGCCGCCCTGGCTTTGGTCGGCCTGGCATGAGGCGTACGGGGTGGCGGTGCGGGGCATCGCGGCAGCGCACCGGGCCGAGGCGCCGCTGGACCTGACCCTGGCGCCGGGCGCCACGGCGCCGCCAGGGGGCGAGGCGCTGGGGGACGCAGGGCCGGCGGGCGGCACCTGGCGGTATCCGCCTGGGACGCGGGTGGCCGATCTGCCAGGCTTCGCCGAGGGCGGGTTCTGGGTGCAGGACGCGGCGGCGGCACTGCCGGTCCGGCTGCTAAGGGTGCGGCCGGGGGAGCGGGTGGCCGACCTGTGCGCGGCGCCGGGCGGCAAGACGATGCAGTTGGCGGCGGCGGGCGCGCAGGTGGTGGCGGTGGACCGCGACGCGCGGCGCCTGCCGCGGCTGCGGGAGAACCTGGCGCGGGTTGGCCTGACGGCGGCGGTGGTGGAGGCGGATGCGACGGCATGGGACGGCGGCGGGGCGGCGTTCGATGCGGTGCTGGTGGATGCGCCCTGCACCGCGACCGGGACGATCCGGCGGCATCCGGACGTGCTGCACCTGAAGCGCCCGCGGGACGTGGCGGCTGCGGTCGTGTTGCAGGGGGCGCTGCTGGCGGCGGCGGCGCGGCTGGTGCGGCCGGGGGGGCGGGTGGTGTTCGCCTCGTGCAGCCTGCAACCGGAGGAGGGGGAGGGGCATCTGGCGGCGGCGGCGGCGCTCGGGCTGGTGCCGGAGGGGATTTTTTCGGGCGAAGTGCCGGGCCTCGGCGAGGCGGTGGGGGCGCAGGGGATGCTGCGGACGCGGCCGGACCTCTGGGGCGAATGGGGCGGGATGGACGGGTTCTTCGTGGGGCGGTGGCGGAAGGGATAGGATGGCGGTGCGTGGTCCTCCGGACGGATGGCGACGTCTTCGGACAAATGCCGTGGGGCGGCGGGCAGGACCGGTCCTGGCGTCCGGGGAGGCGCGGCTGGTCGGGACGTTCGTCCAGGCATCCGTACCATGCGACCTCCCGTTCCAAGTCCAGAACATAGCACGAACAAATAACCCAACGCAATGAAATACCTACTTAAGCCGGTGGGGTCCGGGGTGGCCCGGCCACCCCGGCGGGGGCTTGTGGGCGGCGCCCCCGACCTGCCTGCCGGATTTTCCTGGACAACGCGACCGCCAAGCCTTACAAGCAGCGCCTCACCGAATTCCGGGACGCGGGAGGCCCATGCCAGGGCCGCATGCACCGCGCCTCCCTGACCACAGGGACCGATCATGGCTAAGAAGATCACCGGCTACATCAAGTTGCAGATTCCGGCCGGCAAGGCGAACCCGTCGCCGCCGGTTGGCCCGGCGCTGGGACAGCGCGGCCTGAACATCATGGCGTTCGTGAAGGAATTCAACGCGGTGACCCAGGGCATGGAGCCGGGGACGCCGACGCCGGTGGTCATCACCGCGTTCTCGGACCGCAGCTTCACCTTCGTCACCAAAACGCCGCCGAACACGCATTTCCTGTTGCGCGCCGCCAAGGCGGACAAGGGCACGCAAACTCCGGGCAAGGGCGCGCCGATCGGCCGGGTGACCAAGACCCAGTTGCGCGAGATCGCGGCTATCAAGATGAAGGACATGAACGCCAACGACGTGGAGGGCGCGGTCCGGATGCTGATGGGTTCGGCGCGGTCGATGGGCCTCACCGTGGTGGAGGGCTAAGCCGTGGCAAAGCAGGGAAAGCGACTGCGCGCGCTGTATGCGGCGGTCGACGTCGACAAGCAGTATGGGCTGGAGGAGGCGGTCGGCCTCGCCAAGGCCAATGCGAAGGCCAAGTTCGATGAGACGATCGAGATTTCGCTGAACCTCGGGATCGACCCGCGCCATGCCGACCAGATGGTGCGCGGCGTGGTCGGGTTGCCGAACGGGACGGGCAAGACGGTGCGGGTGGCGGTGTTCGCGCGCGGCGCCAAGGCGGATGAGGCGACCGCCGCCGGGGCCGACTTGGTCGGCGCGGACGAACTGGCCGCCGCGGTGCAGGAAGGCAAGATCGAGTTCGACCGCTGCATCGCGACGCCGGACATGATGGGCCTGGTCGGGCGGCTGGGCAAGATCCTGGGGCCGCGCGGGCTGATGCCGAACCCCCGCCTCGGCACCGTCACCATGGACGTGCGGGGCGCGGTGACCGCGGCCAAGGCCGGGCAGGTGGAGTTCCGGGCGGAGAAGGCGGGGATCGTCCATGCCGGCATCGGCAAGGCCTCGTTCGAGGCGGGCAGACTGCTGGAGAATGCGCGGGCCTTCGTGGAGGCCATCCAGCGGGCGCGGCCGGCCGGGGCCAAGGGCACCTACGTGAAGCGCGTGTCGGTCGGCTCATCCATGGGGCCGGGGCTGAAGGTCGATATGGCCTCGTTGTCCACCAGCGCATAAGCGCATTTGATTCGCCCATCCGAACGGGTGGGCGGGCAGGCGGGGGCTTCGGTCCCTGCCGAACCTGTCCGAGACCGCAGGCGGTCCCCTCGGGGACCTTGATGGGGCGCAAGTCCCGCCGGCGATAGACGGGATGCCGGGAAATCCGCGCCGTGGGGGCCAGGCCCCCGTGGTGGCGCATGGCTTGGTGGTCCGGCTCGGGCAGGCGAACCGGGGTTCCGTGCCCGCAGGGGTGCGGTGCCCATGCGTGAACCGGCCGGCGTCCCTCCACCAGGCGGCGGCCTCCGACGGAGACGGGATTTGGACCGCACGGAAAAGCGCGAGTTCATCGCGTCGCTCGCCACGGTGTTCGCCGAGACCTCGTTCGTGCTCGTCAGCCAGAACAACGGGTTGACGGTCGCGCATGTGAGCGATCTGCGGCGGCGGATGCGGGCGGCTGGGGTGACCTACAAAGTCGCGAAGAACCGGCTGGCCATGCTCGCCCTCGACGGCACCAATTTCACGGGCATCTCGCCGCTGCTGAAGGGTCCGACCGCGCTGGCGTGGTCGCGGGACCCGGTGGCGGTGGCGAAGACCGCCGTGGATTTCGCCAAGGGGAACGATAAGTTCGTGATCCTGGGCGGGGCGCTCGGCCGGCAGATGCTGGACCCCGTCGGGGTCCGGGCGCTGGCCGAACTGCCTTCGCTCGAAACGCTGCGGGCGCGCCTGCTGGGGATGCTGCAGACCCCGGCGACACGCATCGCCGGGGTGCTGCAGGCCCCCGGCGCGCAGTTGGCGAGGGTGCTTAATGCCTATGCCACGAAGGACGTGGCCGAGGCCGAGGCGGCATGACCGCCGGATGACAGGGGACCGACAGCGGGTGACGGCGGGGCAGTGTTCCGCCGGTTGCATCCGGGTGTTGCAAACGCCACGCCAAGCCATTAGATCGAAGGATACACAGACATGACAGATCTCGCGAAGCTGGTCGAGGAGCTTTCCGGCCTGACCGTCCTGGAAGCCGCCGACCTTTCCAAGCTGCTGGAGGAGAAGTGGGGCGTTTCCGCTGCTGCTCCGGCGGCCGTTGCGGCGTCGCCGGCAGCGGGCGCGGCTGCGGCCCCGGTCGAGGAGCAGACGGAGTTCACCGTCACGCTGACCAAGACTGGCGACAAGAAGATCAACATCATCAAGGAGATCCGCACCATCACTGGTCTTGGCCTGAAGGAGGCCAAGGATCTGGTTGAGGGTGCGCCGAAGGTGGTGAAGGAAGCCGTAACGAAGGACGAGGCCGAGAAGATCCGCAAGGTCCTGGAAGACAACGGCGCTTCCGTCGAGGTGAAGTAGCGGAACGACCGGCCCTGGCGAAGCGCGTCGGGGCCGCAAGCGGTTTGCGGGAGTGCGGGCGGGGACCCCTTGGGTTGCCGCCCGTGCTGCCGTTTCGGCGGTCCCGCTTCCCCTGGGTCGTTCCCTGGGGTCCCGCGGTGGACGGTTAGGGCTTCGGGTTAACAGTGATCGGCGTCGGGCGGTTGCCTGGCGAGAGGGATACGGGGCAGGCATGAAGGCTATCACGAAGTCGTTCGTCGGACGCAAGCGAATCCGCAAGAGCTTCGGCCGTTTGCCGGAAGTGGCACCGATGCCGAACCTGATCGACGTGCAGCGCTCCTCGTACGAGGGATTCCTGCAGATGGAGACGCGGCCGGACGCGCGGACGCCGACCGGCGTGCAGGAAGTGTTCAAGGGCGTCTTTCCGATCGACGACTTCGCCGGCCGCGGCCGGCTGGAATTCGTGCAGTACGACCTTGAGGAACCGAAATACGACGTCGAGGAGTGCATCCAGCGCGGGCTGACTTTCGCGGCGCCGCTGAAGGTGCGGCTGCGGCTGATCGTCTGGGACGTGGATGAGGATACCGGCAGCCGCTCCGTGCGCGACATCAAGGAGCAGGATGTCTACATGGGCGACATGCCGCTCATGACGGATAACGGCACCTTCATCGTCAATGGCACCGAGCGAGTCATCGTAAGCCAGATGCACCGCAGCCCTGGCGTGTTCTTCGACCACGACAAGGGCAAGACGCATTCGTCGGGCAAGTACCTGTTCGCGGCACGGGTGATCCCGTATCGCGGTTCGTGGCTGGATTTCGAGTTCGACGCCAAGGACATCTGCTACGTCCGCATCGACCGCAAGCGGAAGCTGCCGGCGACGACGCTGCTGCTGGCGCTGGACAGCGAACGGACCGCGGCGCTGCGGGTGGAGCGTGGCACGGCGATGGAGCCGGGCGAGGTGCGCGGCATGGATGCCGAGGAAATCCTCGGTGCGTTCTATGGCCAGGTGGCATTCACCCGTGGGCCGAAGGGCTGGAGCCGGCCGTTCGACCCGGACGCGTTCCGCGGCATCAAGCTGCTGGAGCCGTTGGTGGACGCGAAGACCGGTCAGGTGGTGGCCGACAAGGACACCAAGCTGACGCCGCGCGCCGCGCGCAAGATCGCTGAGGGCGGCACGACGGAAGTGCTGGTCGGGCGGGCCGACCTGCTCGGGCGCTTCGTGGCGGATGATCTGGTGGACATGGGCACCGGCGAGATCTGGGCCGAGGCCGGCGAGGAACTGACCGAGATCAAGCTGGCGGCGATCGAGACGGCGGGGCTGGAAAAGCTGCCGACCCTCGCCATCGACCAGTCGGTGGGGCCGTGGGTCCGCAACACGCTGACGGTCGACAAGAACACCAACCGCGACGAAGCGCTGATGGACATCTACCGGGTGATGCGTCCGGGCGAGCCGCCGACGCCGGAAACCGCCGAGACGCTGTTCCGCGGGCTGTTCTTCGACGGCGAGCGGTACGACCTCAGCGCCGTCGGCCGGGTGAAGATGAACATGCGGCTCGGCTTCTCAGCCGAGGAGGTCGCCGACACGGTGCGGACCCTGCGCAAGCAGGACATCGTGGCGACGATGCGCGTACTGATGGAGCTGAAGGACGGCCGCGGACAGATCGACGACATCGACAACCTCGGCAACCGCCGGGTGCGCTCGGTCGGCGAGTTGATGGAGAACCAGTACCGCGTCGGGCTGCTGCGGATGGAACGGGCGATCAAGGAGCGGATGGGGTCGGTCGACATCGACACGGTCATGCCGCACGACCTGATCAACGCCAAGCCGGCGGCGGCGGCGGTGCGCGAGTTCTTCGGCAGTTCACAGCTTTCGCAGTTCATGGACCAGACCAACCCGTTGAGCGAGGTGACGCACAAGCGGCGGCTCTCCGCGCTCGGCCCTGGGGGGTTGACGCGGGAGCGGGCGGGCTTCGAGGTGCGCGACGTGCACCCGACGCATTACGGCCGCATCTGCCCGATCGAGACGCCGGAGGGGCCGAACATCGGGCTGATCAATTCGCTGGCGACGTTTGCGAAGGTCAACAAGTACGGCTTCATCGAGACGCCGTACCGCCTGGTGCGGGACGGCAAGATCGTCGGCGAGCCGCGCTACCTCTCCGCCATGGAGGAGGAGCGGCTGGTGGTCGCGCAGGCCGATGCCGACTTGGACCCGGTGACAGGCGCGTTCCGGTCGGAATTGGTCAGCGTGCGGCAGGGCGGCGACTTCCGCCTGGTGAAGCCGGAGGAAGTGACGGCGATCGACGTTTCGCCGAAGCAGTTGGTTTCGGTGGCGGCGGCGTTGATTCCGTTCCTGGAGAACGACGACGCGAACCGGGCGCTGATGGGCAGCAACATGCAGCGTCAGGCGGTGCCGCTGGTGCGTGCGGATGCGCCGCTGGTCGGCACCGGGATGGAGGCGGCGGTTGCGCGGGATTCCGGTTCGACCATTGTGGCGCGGCGGGACGGCGTGGTCGACAGCATCGACGGCGCGCGCATCGTGGTGCGGGCGACGGGCGATGATGGCACGACGCGCGGCGTCGACATCTACCGGCTGCGGAAGTTCCAGCGCAGCAACCAGAGCACCTGCATCAACCAGCGTCCGCTGGTGAAGGTCGGCGACCAGGTGGGGGCGGGCGAGATCATCGCCGACGGGCCCTCGACGGAGCTGGGCGAGTTGGCGCTGGGGCGGAACGTGCTGGTCGCGTTCATGCCCTGGAACGGCTACAACTTCGAGGACAGCATCCTGATTTCCGAGCGGATTGCTCGGGACGACGTGTTCACCTCGATCCACATCGAGGAATTCGAGGTGATGGCCCGCGACACCAAGCTGGGCCAGGAGGAGATCACCCGAGACATTCCGAACGTCGGCGAGGAGGCGCTGCGCAACCTCGACGAGGCGGGCATCGTCTACATCGGCGCCGAGGTGCAGCCGGGCGACATCCTGGTCGGCAAGGTGACGCCGAAGGGCGAAAGCCCGATGACGCCGGAAGAAAAGCTGCTGCGCGCCATCTTCGGCGAGAAGGCGTCGGACGTGCGGGATACGTCGCTGCGGCTGCCGCCGGGGGTGACGGGCACGATCGTGGACGTGCGGGTGTTCTCGCGCCGGGGCGTCGACAAGGACGAGCGCGCGATGGCGATCGAGCGCTCCGAGATCGAGCGGCTGGCGAAGGATCGGGATGACGAGAAGTCGATCCAGGAGCGCAGCTTCCATTCGCGGCTGCGTGACCGGTTGCTGAACCGCAAGGCGTCCGGCGGCTTCAAGGGCGTGAAGTCGGGCACCATCATCAACGATGCGGTGCTGGACGAATTCGCCAAGGCGACCTGGCGGCAGATCGGCGTGCAGGACGACGCCGCAATGGTTGAGATTGAGGCGCTGAAGCGGGAGTTCGACGCGGCGATCGAGCGGTTGCAGAAGCGCTTCGAGGGCAAGGTCGAGAAGCTGCAACGTGGCGATGAATTGCCGCCCGGCGTGATGAAGATGGTCAAGGTCTTCGTCGCGGTGAAGCGCAAGCTGCAGCCGGGCGACAAGATGGCCGGGCGCCACGGCAACAAGGGCGTAGTCAGCCGCGTGGTGCCGGTGGAGGACATGCCGTTCCTCGATGATGGCACCTCGGTGGACATCGTGCTGAATCCACTGGGCGTGCCGTCGCGGATGAATGTCGGGCAGATCCTGGAGACGCATCTGGGCTGGGCCTGTGCCACGCTCGGCGCGCAGGTGGGGGCGCTGGTCGAGGAGTACCGGCGGTCCGGCGCGATGCGGCTGGAATTGCTGGATCGGCTACGCGACATCTATGGCGAGGAAGTGTTCGACCGTGACATCGCGCCGATGTCGGAAGACCAACTGATCGAGCTGTCGGAGAATCTGAAGAAGGGGATTCCGATCGCCACGCCGGTGTTCGACGGCGCCCGCATGTCGGACATCGAGGCCATGCTGGTGCAGGCGGGGCTCGATACTTCGGGGCAGGTGGTGCTGGTCGACGGCCGCACCGGCGAGCCGTTCGAGCGCAAGGTTACGGTCGGCTACATCTACATGCTGAAGCTGCACCATCTGGTGGACGACAAGATCCACGCCCGCAGCATCGGGCCGTACAGCCTGGTGACGCAGCAGCCGCTGGGCGGCAAGGCGCAGTTCGGCGGCCAGCGCTTCGGCGAGATGGAGGTCTGGGCGCTGGAAGCCTACGGCGCGGCGTATACCCTGCAGGAGATGCTGACGGTGAAGTCGGACGACGTGTCCGGGCGCACCAAGGTGTACGAGGCGATCGTCCGCGACCAGGACAGCTTCGAGGCGGGCATTCCGGAATCCTTCAATGTGCTGGTGAAGGAACTGAAGTCGCTTGGCCTTAACGTCGATCTCGAGACGCGCGGTTCCTGACCGCGACTTGTGCGGGCGGATGCCGCCGCCCGCGCCTTGAACCATGATGTCGCCGCCGTGCCCCGTCTTCCGGGTGGCGCGGCAGGCTCGACAGAGAAGGATGGCCGATGAACGAGCTGATGAAGATCCTGGGACAGACGGGCCAGGCCCTCACCTTCGACCAGATCAGGATTTCGATTGCTTCCCCGGAACAGATCCGGTCCTGGTCCTATGGCGAGATCAAGAAGCCGGAGACGATCAACTACCGCACCTTCAAGCCGGAGCGGGATGGGCTGTTCTGCGCCCGCATCTTCGGCCCTATCAAGGACTATGAGTGCCTGTGCGGCAAGTACAAGCGGATGAAATTCCGCGGCATCATCTGCGAGAAGTGCGGCGTCGAGGTGACCCTGGCGAAGGTGCGCCGCGAGCGGATGGGGCATATCGAACTGGCCTCGCCGGTGGCGCATATCTGGTTCATGAAGTCGTTGCCCTCGCGGGTCGGCCTGATGGTCGACATGTCGCTGAAGGAGCTTGAGAAGGTCCTGTACTTCGAATCGCACGTGGTGCTGGAGCCGGGGTTGACCGACCTCAAGCTGCACCAGTTGCTGACCGAGGACCAGTATCAGGCGAAGATGGACGAGTTCGGCGAGGACGCGTTCAGCGTCGGCATCGGTGCCGAGGCGGTGAAGCAGATGCTGACCGGCATCGAGAGTGCCAAGGAAGCCGTGCGGCTGCGCGCCGACCTGAAGGACACTACCAGCGAGGTCAAGCGCAAGAAGCTGGTCAAGCGCCTGAAGATGATGGAGGCGTTCGCCGAGAGCGGCGCGCATCCGGACTGGATGATCATGGGCGTGGTGCCGGTCATCCCACCGGAATTGCGCCCGCTGGTGCCGCTGGATGGCGGGCGATTCGCGACCTCGGACCTCAACGACCTGTACCGCCGGGTGATCAACCGGAACAACCGGCTGAAGCGGCTGATCGAGTTGCGCG
>JAABUN010006195.1_pt1 | contig 13991 bp, 13 predicted proteins | sample 5559311 | NCBI WGS metagenome assembly JAABUN01 (sample SAMN10711877, study PRJNA513370) | rock metagenome | isolation source: Antarctica rocks | place: Antarctica: Victoria Land, Siegfried Peak sud | reverse complement strand
ACTGCAGGTAGGCCACCGACTGCCCGACGTAGGGACGGGCGATCTCGTAGAAGCCGAAGTACTTGGTCAGCACCCCGATGATGAGCGGGATGGTGAGCGTCGCCAGGGCGAAGTAGAGACCCGAGAGCCGCAGGGTGAGCAGCCCGATCCCGAGCGCGATGAGCACCGAGACCACCACCCCGACGAGGATGCCGACGAACGGAGAGAGGTTGAACCTCGCGAAGAGCATCGTCGTGAAGAAGGCAGTGAGCCCGAAGAAGGCGCCCTGGCCCAGCGAGAGCGGACCGGCGTACCCGGAGATGATGTTCCATCCCATCGCCATGAGGCACCACACCGCAGCGAGGGCCGCGGTGTGGGCGTCGGACTCCGAACCCATCGCCCACGGCAGCGCGAGCGCGAGCACGACGGTGCCGATGACGGCCTGGGTGTAGGACGACCTTGTTGCCGTGGTGATCTTCCGCATCAGACGGACACCTGTCCCTGGTCGGTGGCTCGCCCAAAGAGCCCCTGGGGCCGGACGACGAGGAAGAGCACGAAGAGGCCGTAGACGAGGGCGTTCTGCAGTTGGATGTCGAAGAAGGTCGTGCTGAGCAGCTGGAGCACCCCGACGATGAGGCCGGCGATAAAGGTGCCGCTGATGCTGCCGAGGCCCCCCAGGACTGGCACGATGAACATGAGGATGAGGAAGGTCCAGGCCGTGGACGGGTCGACGGGGGTTGAGACGACGAACACGGCGCCGACGACGCCGGCCAGGGCGACCGAGAGGGCGAACGCCACCGCGTAGACGCGGGTGATGTCGATGCCGTTGTACTGGGCGGCGTCACGGTTCTGGGAGGTCGCCCTGATCATCACGCCGAGGGGCGTCCGGGTGATGATCCACCACGTCGCGGCGAAGGCGACGACGGCGATCGCGAGGCCCATGAGGCGCCCCGTGTTGAGGAAGAGCCCTCCGAGGTTGATGGCCTTCTCCGACCACAACGTGGTGAGCGTCCTCGGTTGGGGACCGGCGATGAGCAGGGCGGCATTCTCGATGACGAGGGCCAGGGCGATCGTTGCGATCATCTGCGACCGTTCGCCGAGCTTGATGAGGCGACGGACGAGGAGACGGTCGAGGGCGAAGCCGACCAGCGCGAGGACGATGACGACGACGGGCAGCAGGACGAAGGGGTCGGCGTGCGTCACCGTCCAGAAGAAGAGCGTCAGGTACATCGCCAGGAGCACGAGGTGGCCGTGGGCAAAGTTCACGAAGTGGATGACGCCGAGCACGATTTGCTTGCCCAGGCCGAGCAGGCTCCAGACGGCGCCGATGAGGATGCCGTTGACGAGTGCCTGTACGAGCACCATTGCTTGTTCCTCCAGGTTGTCGCGTTCGTCGAGGTGGCGCGGTCACGCGAACGTCGGCCAGACGGTCTTGCCGTCCGCGAGGCTCTCCGGGAAGACGGTGAGGGTCTTGTCGTTCTGCCACTGGACCATCGCGGCCTGCCGGTCGACCGCGCGTCCGTCAGGACCAAACCTCATGCGCTGGGCGGGCCAGACCGACGACACCCCGCCTTTGAGGTCGGTCTTGGCCATCTCGTCACGAATGGCTTCACCCTTGCGGCTCTTGGCCCGGTCGATCGCCTGCGCGAGCATGTGGATCTCGGCGTATGTCGACAGGTGGTACTCCTGCGGGTAGGCGTCGCCGGCCGCCTTGACCTTCTCGGCGATCTCGCTCGCCTCTCCCTTGAAGACGCCGGAGGCGGCGACCGCGAAGGTGCCGTTCGCCGCGCTGGCGCCCAAGGCCTGGACGAACGCGCCGCTGAGGAAGGGTGCGCCCGACAGGACCCACGGCACCGGCACGAGGCCCTGTTCCACCTGCCCCTTCGAGATAAGCGCGATGTCACCAGTGGCCGGCCCGACGAACAGCAGCTGCGGCTTCGTGCTCGAGATCTTACTCACGAGAGGAGCGGCGTCCTTGAGGCTGCCCTCCGGGACGGTCTCGTCCATGACGATCTGCCAGCCGTACTGCTTCGCGAAGATCTCGCGGATCTGCTTGGCCCCCTGCACGGCGACGTCGTTGACTCCCGCGATGATGCCGATCTTCGTCACCGACTTCCCGTCGGACTTTGCGAGCACGTCCACGGCCTCGCAGAAAAGCCTCGTGAATTCCGAGGTCTTGGGGCTCGTGGCGAAGGTGTACTTGAAGCCGCGGTCGGTGATCTGGTCGGCGAAGGAGACCGTCGTCCACGGGATTTTGCGCCGCTCCGCCAGCTCGGTGACGGCGATGGTCGGCGACGAGATCCCCGTCCCGACGCCGGCGACAATCCCTTCGCTGAGCGCCCGGTTCATCGCGCTGATCGAGCTCTCCACGGTGCCTCCACCGTCCTCCTCGACCAGCTGGATGGTCGCACCATCGAGGGACTTGATGCCGCCGGCCTTGTTGATCTCGTCGACCGCGATCTGGGCGCCGATGTGCATCATCCGCCCGGTGTCAGCGAAGGGGCCGGTCTTGTGGATGACGAGCCCGAGTTTGATCGGGCCCGAACCACCCGCACCGCCGCCCGATCCGCAGCCGGCGAGCGCGGGGACCGCTGTGGCTGTGGCCGCGAGCCCTGCGAGACCGAGGAAGTCTCGGCGACGAATCTCCTTGAGCGGCATCGTGCACTCCTTCAGCTGGTCTGCGCGGCGTCGGTCGACGCGGCGCTGTCGGTGGCGGGGTGGGTGGCAGGTTCGGTAGCGGGGTGGAACACGACGAGGTGCTGGTCGCCCTCGTGACGGAACGCGGCCTGCACCCGTAGGCCGATGGCCAGGGCCTCGTCCGGCAGCCCGACGATGTTGGTGACGATCCGGGGACCCTCCTCGAGGAGGACGACGGCGACGTTGTAGGGCACGCTGCGGACCTCAAGCGGGAAGTAGGCCTTGTGGAAGGTGACGAACGACCAGACCTCGCCCTCGCCCGAGGCGCGGACCCAGTCCAGGGTCCCGGCGCCCGAGCAGCCGTAGCAGACGGCGCGCGGCGGGAACTGGTGGCGGCCACAGGCCGTGCAGCGGGTGATGAGGAGCTCGTCCCGTGCGAGGCCCTCGTAGTGGGTGTTGGTCGCGTCGGCGAGCGGTGTCGTCACCATGTCGGCAGCCATGGGGATCACCGGTGCTTCCCGTAGATGACGGACGAGACCATCGGCGAGGAGCACACGTACTGCACGAGCCGTGCGTCCTCCACCTGGCGTGGGCCGCAGCCGCCACGCAGCTGACGGACGGCCTCGACGTTGAGGGCCCAGCCCTGCATGTAGCTCTCCGAGAGATGCCCCCCGGAGGTGTTGATCGGGAGCTCGCCGCCCAGGCCGATCCGTCCGTCCTGGATCCAGTCCGCGGCCTCGCCCTCCCCGCAGAACCCGAGCCCCTCCAGGGCGAACAGGACGTTGGGGCTGAAGTTGTCGTACACCATGAGGGCGTCCATGTCGGTCGCGGACACGCCGGCCATCTGGTAGGCCCGACTCCCAACCGCCGAGGTCGCGCCCCTCCAGAAGTCCGGTGGTGGGTATTCCGAGTCGACGAACTGCCCCTGCTGCCCGAACCCGAGGACGTATGCCGGGTCGTGGGGGTAGTCGCTCGCCTCGTCGGCGCGGGTCATCACGAGCGCGACCCCCCCGTCGTTGATGAGGCAGTAGTCGAACAGGTGCAGCGGCTCGACGACCCACCTGCTGTCGAGGTACTCGTGGAGGTCGACGGGTTTACGCATGACGGCGTTGTCGTTGAGGGAGGCATGGTGCCGGAAGGTCATCGAGACGGCGGCGAGCTTCTCGGATGTCGCCCCGTAGAGGTGCATGTAGCGACGGAACATCAGCGAGTAGAACGCGCCCGGGGAGACGAGGCCGTAGGGGATGGACAACCCCGGCGACGTGCCGTAGCCGCTGTCGGCGCCGTACGTCGCCCCAGCCGTGCGCCCGTTGTTGCCGTAGACGAGGGCGACACGGCGGCAGAGCCCGGCCTGCAGTGCGAGAGCCGCGAGCTGGATCGACGCGCCGGACATCCGCCCCTGCGTCGGCAGCTCCGCCACCCACTGCGGCTGGATGCCATAGGTCGCGGCGATGGCCTCGTAGGAGCTGACCCGGTTGACGATAAGACCGTCGATGTCACTGGTCCTGAGACCGGCGTCGGCCAGCGCGCCGAGGAGGGCCATCCCCCCGAGGTCGTCCGCGCTGTGGCCCGGGAAGGCTTGGTACGCGGTGTTCCCCACGCCGACGACTGCCGTGGCGCCTCGTAGGGACCTGTCGGGGGACGACGTCATGGGGCCTCTACTTGATGAGTGGTGCGAGTGGGTGGGTCCGTGGCCGCGGCGGTGTCTCCGACCATGCGGAGGATCTCGGCCTCGAGGAAGCCATGCTCGGCGAGGACCTCGCGGGCGTCGGCGCCCGTCTCCGGGGCCGGGCCGGTGAGGGCGTGGATGCTGTCGTCGAGGGCGCGCCACGGCGGCGCGAGCGTCCGCATCGCCTCGGCCTCGACGACGATGCCGAGGGAGGAGATCTGCGGATGGTCGGTCACCGACGGGACGTCCTGCACGGGGACCGCGATGCCGTCGCTCCGGCGCACCATCTCCATGAGCTCCTCCGTGGGGTACCGGAGAAAATAGGGTTGGAGCGCACGCCTCAGGGACATCTGGTTCGGCATCCGCAGCTCGCGGGTCGCGAACAGCGGCTCTTCGAGCAGCTCCTCGGCGCCGATCTCGAGGCAGAAGTCGACCCAGGCCTGCTCCGAGCGCAGTGGCTGCCCGTAGTAGATCTGCCCGTCGGCAGTGGCGATCCCGTGGTCGGGCGGGTAAGTCGCGGCATTCGTGTGGAAGCCGTCCCAGGTGTCCGGGCCGTCAAGAGCGGCGATCATCACCGTGTTGGCTCCCATCACCGCCGCGAGCTCGGACGTCGACACGTGCTGGCCGACGGCATCCTCACCACCGGCGAGGGCGGCCATGACGGCTTGGAAGGCAGCGCACCCGCCAAGCACGCCGGCCACGTCGGCGCCGATCCGGAGCGGCGCCTCACCGACGACGCCGAGGTAGCGCCAGATACCCGTGGTGCTCTGGACCTCGAGCTCGGTGGCCGGGAGCTCGGACCAGGGACCGGACTCGCCGAAGGCCGTCACGGAGCAGTCGACGAGAGCCGGGTTGAGGCGTCGCAGCTCCTCCGGGCCGAGCCCGCGGGAGAGGGCTTTTGCCTTCGTCATGTCGTGGAGGAAGACGTCGCTCGTGCGCAGGAGACGCCGCAGGACGTCGGCGTCCCTGTCGTCCTCGAGGTCGAGTACGACAGACCGCTTGTCGCGGTTCAGCTGGTACGCCGTCGCGGCGGTGCCGTCGACGAAGGGCGGCCCGCACCGGCGGAGCCAGTCCCCGTCCGGCGGCTCGACCTTGACGACGTCGGCACCCAGCGTGGCCAGGAGCAGGCTGCAGTAGGGCCCGGCCACTCCCTGCGTCACATCGAGGACCCGGACGCCCTCGAGCGCCTGGCCGACACCGGCCACGTCGTCGGTCATGGCGGTCATGGGCTCGCCTTGGTCGCGGCGGCCGTCCTCCGGCTGATCTCCTCGAGAATTGCCTCGGAGTGGGCGCCGGGCAGCTCGGGGTCACCGAGCTCGGCCGGGGTGCGCTCGAAGTGCCACATGGGCCCGGCCACGGCGAGCGTGCCACCGACAGGGTGCTGGACGCGTTGCACAACGCGGTTGTGGATGAGGTGGGCCTGCTCCTCCGGCTTTTCCTCGAGGGTGCGCAATCGCACGCAGGGGACCCCGTTGCGGGGGAGCACCTGCGTCCACCACGCACTCGGCCGGTCGGCGATGGCTTGTGCGATAAGCGCTTCCACCTCGCCGCGATGGGTGACACGGGCGTCGTTGCTATGCCAGTCGGTGAGGAGGTCGTCGGAGAGGGCGAGGGTGGAGCACAGCGCGCGCCACGTGGCATCCGTGTGCGCTGTGACGCTGACCCAGACCCCCTCTGAGCAGCGGAAGGCGCGTGACGGGACGATCGACCGCGTCGCGCTCCCGGCCGGGCCGCTCTGGGTCCCCGAGGCGAAGAACTCCGCGAACCGAGTCACCTGGAGGCCGATGGCTGCCTCCATCTGCGACGTTCGCAGGTGCTGGCCGTGCCCCGTCCGGCGGCGGCCGACGAGACCGATGAGGACGGCGTTGAGCAGCTGCATCGACGTCCCGAGGTCGACGAGGGCGACGTAGCGCAGCACCTGCGCGTCCCCTCCCGGTGTGCCGTTGCCGCTGGCGAAGCCGCTGAACGCTTGTCCCTGGGGGTCGGTGCTGCCCATCGACGCCATTGGTCCGGCGTCGCCGTACGAGCTCGACGAGCAGTAGACGAGGCGCGGGTTGGTGACGCTGAGGGCGGCATACCCAAGTCGCAGGCGGTCCATCGTGCCGGCACGGGAGTTCTCGAGTACGACGTCCGCGGAGGCGGCGAGGCGAAGCACCGTGCGGTGGTCGGTCGGGTTCTTGAGGTCGAGGATCACGCTGCGCTTGCCCAGCGACGTCGACATGTAGGTCGTCGGCTCGCCGTTCTTGCGAGGCAGGACGGCGCGGATCGGGTCGCCGTACGGCGGGTCCACACGCACAACGTCCGCTCCGAGCTGGGCGAGGTTGCTGGCGGCCCACGGACCCACGGCGTATGCGGTGAGGTCGAGGACCCTCAGGCCCGCGAGGGGCCCGGTTGCTGGGTCTGCGCTGGGCCGCTCAGGCCAAGCCGCCTCGTCCACGTCGACGGGCTGCGCATGCATGTGCTTTGCCACCTCCGGAGGGGTCAATAGGACTTGGGCATTCCCAGGACGTGCTGGCCTAGGAAGGCGAGCACGAGGTTGTTGTTGATTGGAGCGTTCTTGTAAAGCCGCGTCTCGCGGAACTTGCGCTCGACGTCGTACTCCGTTGCGAAGGCGTAGCCGCCGAAGGTGTCCATCGCCGCGTCCGCCGCCTGCCAGGAGGCCTCGGAGCACAGGAGCTTGGACATGTTGGCCTCGGCCCCGCAGGGCTCACCGGAGTCGAAGCGGCGGGCGGCGTCCCGTTGGACGAGGGACGCGGCCGTGACCGCCGCGTAGGCGCGGGCGATGGGGAACTGGACGCCCTGGTTCGCCCCGATGGGTCGGCCAAAGACGCTGCGGGTGCTCGCGTAGCTGGAGGCCCGGTCGCAGAACCATCGTCCGTCGCCGATGCACTCGGCAGAGAGGAGGATGCGCTCCGCGTTCATGCCGTCGAAGACCTGACGCAGGCCGTTCCCTTGGACGCCGACGAGCGAGCTCTCGGGGAGGAAGAGGTCGTTGATGAAGACCTCGTTGGTCTCGTGGTTGATCATCGTCTCGATGGGCCGCGCCGTCACCGCGTCGCCGGCCTTGCGCAGGTCGACGAGGAAGAGGCTGAGGCCGTCGACGGGCTTGGCGACCTCGTCGACCGGGGTTGTGCGAGCCAAGAGGAGCAGGAGGTCCGAGTGCTGCATCCGTGATGTCCAGATCTTCTGGCCGTTCACGACCCAGCCGCCATCGGTGCGTGCGGCGAAGGTCCGGATCCTCGTCGTGTCCGACCCCGCGTCGGGTTCGGTGATGCCGAAGGCCTGCATCCGCAGGGTGCCCGCGGCGATGTCAGGAAGGTAGGCGTGCTTCTGCTCATTCGAGCCATGACGCAGCAGGGCCGCCATCGTGTACATCTGCGCGTGACAGGCCGCGCCGTTACCCCCGCTGAAGTTGATCTCCTCGAGGACCACGGATGCTTCGGTCAGGCCGAGCCCTCCCCCGCCGTACTCCTCGGGGATGAGGATGCTCAGCCATCCGGCGTCGGTGAGTGCCTTGACGAAGTCCTCGGGATAGGCCCTCTTGGAGTCGACCTCGCGCCAGTAGGGGTTGTCGAAGTGCGCGCAGAGCTGTGCGACGGCTGCGCGGAGATCGGCGGTCGCTTCGTCGTCGCGTCGGGCCCCGCTACTCACGACGAACCCCGGGGATGAGGACCGCGCGACCCGTGACCGTGCGCTCGTCGACCGCTGTGAAGGCGGCCACGACGTCGTCCAGCGGGAAGGACCGGGTGACGGGGCGAACCGCACCGGACGCCACGAGGTCGAGCGATGCAATGAAGGAGGACATGAGCGTCGAAGCCGAGCCCGTGATGACGGCCTCCTTGCCGAAGACGAAGGCCGGGAAGATCCCCACCCGCTCCCCCGTCATCTGGCCCGTGAACACGTACCGCCCCGCGTGGCGCATCCCCCGGAAGCAGATCGAGAAGATTCCAGGAACACCGACGTTGTCGATGACGACGTCGACACCCTTTCCTCCGGTGAGGTCGAGGAGGTCCTGCCACGCCTGTTTGCCGCTCACGACAACGTGGTCCGCCCCCGCCAGCTTGAGCTGGTCGACCTTGTCGGGCGAGCTCGTCATGGCGATGGAGACGCCTCCGAGGGCCTTGACGACCTGCATGCCGTGGAGGCCGAGGCCACCACCCGCACCGGTCACGACGACGTTCTCCCCCGGTCGGAGGTCGGCGATGCGGACCAGGGCCTGGTAGCAGGTGCCGACGGCGCAGGCCGCGACGGCCGCGTCGGCGAACGAGACACGGTCGGGTATCGGAAGCACGGCGGACTCGTCGACCGCCATGAGTTCGGAGTAGCCGCCGTAGTTGAAGGTCTTCTCCGGGCAGCGGAGCTCGTCGCCCGAGAGGCAGGAGCGACAGTGCCCGCAGGTGGTGAACTGCTTGATGGCGACGCGGTCGCCGGCGGTGAAGCGGCGCACTTTGGCGCCGACCTCGACGATGGTGCCGGCGACCTCGTGCCCGAGCACCTCGGGCAGCGGGATGGTCGTGAGCCCCATCCGGTCGGCCTGGTCGTGACCACACATTCCGCACGCCGCGACCTCGATGACCACCTGCGTGTCACTCGGTCGGGGATCCTCGACGTCCTGCAGACGGAGGACCTCCGGTCCCCCGGTCTCTGCGACGACCACAGCCTTCATCGCTGTCCCTTTCCGCTACCCGGCCACTCTGTCGGCGACGACCACTGAATCTGCGTATGCCGCACACGAAGTGGGTCATATTCAATGGAATATACAATGTGTGAAGTCAGTTCTAGCAACACGTGGGGCGGAAGCGCAAGGGTTTGGCGCCAACGGGCTTGCGGACGCATGCGTCCGGGGCCGGCGCCTTCTATCGGATCAGGGGGCCTGAAAGACCGAAGGCCGGCCCGACCGGCCGGTCCTTCGACGACGAGGTGGGCGGGTCTCTCAGACCTCGGAGACTGCCTGCTCCGCGAGGCCCCAGAAGCCGACGGCCTCGAGGTGCTCGACGAGGAGGTCGCCCGCGTGGAGGACGTGCTTGCGCATCGTCGCCTTGGCCTTGGCCGCGCTCTTGCGCCGGATCGCGTCGACGATCTCGTGGTGGTCCTCGACGGAAGCCTCCTGCCAACCGTAGATCGACGCGTAGAAGTGGTGCGGGGCGTAGCGCACCGCGGTTCCAAGGAACCACGACAACTTCGGTGAGTCGGCGGCGAGGTTGATCGCCCGGTGGAACCGGTGGTTGGCCACCTCGATGGCGTCCTGGTCGCCGCCCTTAGCGGCATCCTCCAGCGCGGCCTGGAGTCGCTCGAGGTCGGCGACCTGCTGCGCCGTCATGGCCCGGGCTGCGCGAGCGGCCAGCTCGCTGGCGAGGTTCGCCTGCACGAGGAAGAGGTCGCGGATGTCGTCGCGGCTGAGCGGCACGACGACGAACCCGCGTCGTGGTACGAGCTGGACGAACCCCTCACCACGCAGAGCGAGGAGAGCCTCGCGGACCGGGGTCGCACTGATCCCCAGCTCGTCAACCATCCGCTCCAGCCGGACGAACTCGCCGCCCTTGAGCTGACCCGACATGATCAGGCCACGGATGAAGGCGGCTGCGCGCTCACCGAGTTGGGGGCTGTTGCGCAGTGATGATACGGACGAGCTCTGGACGCTCATCCTCGAGATCCGTCGTCCAGATCGAAGAACTCGCCGGCACCGTCGTGGCGGCTCGGACGACCAGCCTTCTTTAGCATGCGCCGCTCCCTCTCCATCGTGCGGAGTGTAGTCGCCGGACCTCCGGTTGCCGGGGCGCTGGGCCGCGTGGCGCGGAAACTCATGCGGCCGACCTCTGGGCAAGTCAGAGTCGACGTCAACCTCCGCTCTTGCCAAGGACCCGCCTATCTTTTATAGGATATCCGAACCGGCGACGACGCACGGGGCGGGTCGCGCTGCTTCGGAGGAGCGCATTATGATGCAGATCAACGGGCGGGCGGCGTGCATCGTCGGCGTCGGGACGAGCGACGACTTCGGCTTCGACCTCGGCAGGAGCCCGTTGCGGCTCCAATCGGAGGCCTTTCGTGCTGCCCTGGCGGATGCCGGGCTGGACAAGGACGACGTCGACGGGTTCGCGACCGCGCACGGGTCCCCCACTGGCGTGGACTACGAGGAGTTCACGGCGGCGGCGGGACTGCGCGTCCGGTACGTCGAGCAGGCCTGGGCGCACGGCCGGTGGGCGACCGGCGTCATCGCCCACGCGGCGTTCGCCGTCACGGTGGGCTTGGCCGACGTCGTGGCCATCGCCAACACCGTGACGACCCACCGGGGCTACGCGCGCCACCTTGAGGGACTGGGCGGAGCACCGACCGTCGAGGGGCTACGTGACGCGGGGGGAGGTCACGGGGAGTGGTCGGTGCACGGCATCGACACGCCAGGAGCGTCGACGGCGCTCGTCGCGCAGCGCTACATGGACAAGTACGGCGCCAGCCCTCAGGACCTGGCGGAGATCTGCGCCTCCTACCGCTCCCACGCGCAGCGCAACCCTATGGCGACCATGAGGCACAAGCCGTTGACCGTGGAGTCGTACTTCGACGAGCCGCTCATCGCCGGCCCATTCCGGCGAGCGGACTTCGCCCTCACCAGCGAGGGGTCGACCTGCCTCCTCGTCACCACCGAGGAGCGCGCCCGGGACTTGCGCCAGCCGGTGGCTAACGTCGCGGGCTTCCAGAGCATCCAGTCCAGCCGCGACGACTACGTCATGTTCTCGCGGCCGGGCCTCGGTTCCGGCTTCGGCAACGAGGGACCCTACTCAGCGGCGCCGCAGGCCGTCTACGCCATGGCTGGCGTCGACCGTGCGGCCGTCGACGGTCTCTACGCCTACGACTCCTTCTCGAGCAACATCTGGATGGTCGCCGAGCGGTTCGGCTTCTGCGGCGAGGGTGAGGCGCCCGACTGGCTGCGGGCCCATGCGTTCGCCGAGACGGCTTCCGTCCCGATCAACACCAACGGCGGGATGCTCTCGGAGGGCGACTACACGGGATACGGCCACATCGTCGAGATGGTCCGGCAGCTGCGCGGACGGGCGGAGGAGCGACAGATCCCTGGCGCCGAGGTGCTCCAGTGGGCGACACCGTGGGGCGACTCCCTCGTCCTCACGGCCTGAGCCCGGCCAGGAAGCGGGTGGCCTCAGTCGCCGGTCACCGGAGGCAGCGACGATATGTCGGGCCGGTGCTGCACGGCGGCGGGGAGATGACCGGTCCGGTAAACCATGAACGTGCGTCGGAACCGGATGACAACGGTGCCGACCTGGTTGAAGCCCTCCGTAGCCACGGTGACGATCCCCATGTCCCGCTTAGAATCCGACGAGCGGGTCTCGAGAACCTTCGACCTCGAGTAGATTGTGTCGCCCTCGAAGACCGGATACGGCATCCGCACCTCGTCCCAACCCAGGTTGGCGAAGACGTTCATCGTCAGGTCGATCGTCGACTGCCCGGTGACGAGGGCGAGGATGAAGGTGGAGTTCACGAGAGGGCGACCGAACTGCGTGTGCGCCGCGAAGTTCGCGTCGAGGTGGAGTTTCGCGACGTTCTGCGTCATGAGGGTGAAGGTCTGGTTGTCGGCGGTGGTGACCGTCTTGCCGAAGGGGTGCTCGTAGACGTCGCCGGGGACGAAGTCCTCGAAGAACCGTCCGGTCCAGCCCTCGACCACCCGCTCCCCGGTCCTGGTCGAGGAGGCCGTTCCATCAGGGGTGTCGTCCATGGTGTGCTCCTGTCAGTTGGTCTGTCCCAGGCGTCGCCGAGGGGGAAGGGGGTCGGGTCAGGCCCGCAGCCGCTCTGCCTCGGCGCACCGCGCCGGACGGCCGGCCTTGCCCGACGCAGTGCGGTGGATGGCGGAGGAATCCCAAAAGAAGACCTGCGCGAGGACCTTGAAGCTCGCGGCGATCGAGCGCACGTGACGGCGCTGGTCGTCCTCGGTGACCGACCCGTCGCTGACGACGAAGGCGACGGGCACCTCGCCTTGGGCGCGGTCGGGCACACCGACGACGTAGGCCTCGCGAACCGAGGGATGGGTCTGGAGGAGCAGTTCGACCTCCACCGGCGAGACGCTGATCCCCCCGGTCTGGACCATCTCCTTGAGCCGGCTGTGCCACCGGAAGTACCCGCGCGCGTCCAGCGAGCCGAGGTCCCCCCGTGGCGTAGAAGCCCTCCCCGTCCCAGGCGGACGCGGTCTCCTCGGGGTTGTGCAGGTAGCCGAGAGCCGAGTGGCCACGCATGGTCAGCAGGCCGACCTCCCCGGTCGGAAACTCGCGCCCGCTCCCCGGGTCGACGACCATCGCCTCGAATTGCGGCAGGGGGTGTCCCGCCGAGGTGAGCTTGAGTTCCAACGGGTCGTCTTGCTCCCCCATGAGGCAGTTGCCGCATAGTTCTGTCGACCCGTAGGAGTTCGTCGCCTTCTCGACACCCATCTCGACGAGGAGGAGGCGTCGCTCGGCGACCTCGATGCCAGCCGACCCCCGCTGAAGGCTGGAGACCCGGTCACGCCGGTATCCCGGAGCCTCGTAGATGCGCCGGATCATGTTGCTCATGCCATAGAAGTCAGTGCACGACTCGGTCTCGATGACGCGGAGCACGTGCTCCTCATCGAACCGGTCTTGGACCACGAGCGTCGCGTCGTGCGTGAGCACCATGGCAGGGCGTTGGCCGACGCGAGGTCGTAGAAGAAGGGAGACCCGAGCCAGACTCGGTCGCCCGGGACGACATCGCGTCGGTCCCCGATACCTCGACCGTTGACCAGGAGCGGGGCGTGCGAGAGCACCACACCCTTCGGCTCCCCCGTGCTGCCTGAGGTGTAGAGGAGGAGGGCGGGGTCCTCGGCCGTGACCTCCAACTGCCGCTGCCTCCTCACCTCGTCGTCGACCGACTTCCCGAGCCGGAGGAACTCGTCCCAGCCGAAGCCGGCGGCGCGCGGGACATCCGTCCAGACCAGGGCCCGCAGGGCGGGGAGCTCTTCTCCCCCAAGCTGTTCCGGGCGGCCCGACCGTACGGCCGGCTCGATCTCCTCGAGGCTCGCCACCCAGTCGTGGCCGAGGAACTCGGTCTCGGAAACGAGGACGGTCGCGGCAGTGTGTTGCAGGGTCCACTTCAGCTCGCGGGACCGGTACCAGGTGTTCAAGGGGACGAGGGTCGCTCCCCGCTCAGCGGCCGCCAGGAAGCAGACCAGCCATCGCGCGCGGTTGCGCAGGAGCCCGGCGACCGCGTCCTCTCGCTGGACACCTGGAGCGAGGAGCGAGCGGGCGACCGCGTCGGCTTGCCCGCAGATGTCTGCGTAACTGTGGTGTCCCTCGTCGTCGACAATCGCCGTCTGGTGCGGGATGCGCTGGGTGACGTCGTCGATGAGGTCACCGAACGTGTCAGGGGTCGTGACGTCCATGCCCGGCACCTCTCGGTCGAGTTCCTTGCATATACTTTATATATCCGGCGATTCGAACAGCAAGCCACTCGACGCCAGAGCTCCCCGAGACAAGACCGCCGTGGACACCCCGCTGGAGGAACTTGCCGCTCGCCCAGGCGGTGACCTCTGCGACGACGGAAAGGGCGATGAGCCCCGCGCTGCGGCCGCCCTAGACGGTATGGAGGTGCCCGGTTCTTGGGCCGGGGCCTCACTCGCAAGTTGTCGTGGGTTGCCGGCCCGGGGTTGAGTCCGGGGTGGTAGAGCCAACAATTGCGGGAGGTCCCGGTGGAG
>JAABUN010006194.1_pt1 | contig 13992 bp, 14 predicted proteins | sample 5559311 | NCBI WGS metagenome assembly JAABUN01 (sample SAMN10711877, study PRJNA513370) | rock metagenome | isolation source: Antarctica rocks | place: Antarctica: Victoria Land, Siegfried Peak sud | reverse complement strand
GGTTCGGGCCGGACGGCCGTGGCCTGGCAGCTCCTCACCACCCTCGCCGCCGCCGACCTCACCGTCGCGCGCGTGGTCGAGCCGCACCTGGATGCCCTCGCGATCCTCGACCAGGCCGGCCTCGCTCGCTGCACGGCAAAGGGAGGCACCTGGGGCGTCTTCGCGGCCGAGGGGCCCGGCGTCGCCCTCCAGGCATCGCCCGGACCCGACGGCACCTGGGCGTTGACCGGCACCAAGCCCTGGTGTTCCCTCGCGGACCACCTCGACTCCGCCATCGTCACCGCCCACGTGGGCGACGGCCTCCGCCGGGCCTTCGCCGTCGACCTCCGCGCGGACGGCGTCACCCCCGAACCCGCAGACACCTGGGTGAGCCGTGGCCTCCCCGGAGTGACCAGCTGCTCCGTGAACTTCGACGCCGCCCGGGGCACACCGGTCGGCGACACCGACTGGTACCTCACCCGGGACGGCTTCGCCTGGGGCGGCATCGGCGTCGCGGCCTGCTGGTTCGGAGGCGCACTCGGCATCGCCCGGACACTGCTCGCCGCATCCCAGCGGCGCACGCCGGACCAGATAGCCCTCCTGCATCTCGGGCGCGTCGACGCGGCGCTGCACGAGACCCGCACGCTGCTGGCGAGCGCCGCGGACGCCGTCGATTCCGGCCGAGCCTCCGGGCAGGACGGCGCCCTGCTCGCAGCCCGCGTGCGAGCCACGGCGTTCCGCTGTGCGGAGCTGGTGCTGGACGCGGCGGCCCACGGGCTCGGGCCCGCGCCGCTGGCCTTCGACGAGCACCACGCCGCACGCGTCGCCGACCTGCACCTCTACCTGCGGCAGCACCACGCGGAGCGCGACGACGCCGCGCTCGGGCAGCGCATCCTCGATCGATCCAGGCGGGGCGAGACAGCATGGTGAGCTTCAGGCACGACGGCGAGGGCACGCCCGAGAGCCATTGGCGCACCTGGGAGCAGGAGCGCGAACCCGGTGACGATCTGCAGGTCGAAGCGCTCTTCGACGGACGACTGCCCTCCCGGTTCATCCTCCTGGCAGCGCATCCCGACGACGAGACGCTCGGTGCCGGCGGGCTGCTCGCCCGGCTCGCGCGCGACGGCGTTCGGTGCGACGTCGTCGTCCTCACCGACGGTGAGGCGTCCCACCCCTCCTCCCCCACGTATTCACCGCAGCAACTGGCGGAGCTGAGGCGCAATGAGGTGGCGAGCGCCCTGCAGGTCCTGGCGCCGGCGGCCCGGCTGACCTTCGAGGGCCTGCCCGACGGCGGGCTACGGCACAACGACGTCGCGGCGGTGCTCCTGCGTGAGCTCGGCGACGGCGAGGACAACCGCACCCTCGTGGCGGTCCCCTGGCGCCACGACGGACACACGGATCACGACGCCGTCGGTGGTGCCGCAGGAGAGGTGTGCGGCGAGCGCGACATCCCTCTGCTCGAGTACCCCGTCTGGCTCTGGCACTGGGGGAACGCCGATGAGCAGGCGGAGCAGCTCGCCGGTCTCTCGCGATACCACCTCGACGTCGACGACCACGCCCGCAAGGGATCTGCCCTCGCGATACACGTCTCGCAGACGCTCCCGCTCTCCGACGCACGCGGTGACGAGGTGTTGCTGGCATCGGGGGTCCTCGAGCATTTCGGCCGCAGCTTCGAGTCGTTCTTCGTCACCGGCGGCTCCTCGGCCTTCGAGCGCCTGCACCGGGACAAGGCGGACCCGTGGGAGGTCGCCGAGCGGTTCTACGAGCAGCGCAAGCGTGCCCTGACGATCGCGAGCCTGCCGCGGCCCCGGTTCTGCCGGACGCTCGAGATCGGCTGCTCAGTGGGCGCTCTGACGAAGGACCTCGCCGCCGTCTCCGACAATCTCCTGGCCCTCGACACCAGCGACACCGCGGTGCGCCGCACCAACGAGGCCCTCATCATGAACGATGCCGCGAGCGCGAGGCTCGCCACGGTCCCGCGCGACTGGCCCCACGAAGACGGCCCGTTCGACCTGGTGGTCCTGTCGGAGACAGGCTACTTCCTGTCCTCCAACCAGATCGACGAGGTCATCCGTCTCATCCGCATGTCGCTCGACGACGACGGCGTGCTGCTGCTGTGCCACTGGCGCCACCCCATCGAGGGCTGGGAGGTCGACGGCGACGGCGTCCACGACCGCGTCCGTCGACACTCCGGCCTCCACACGCTCGCGCTGCACACGGAGGAGGACTTCGTGCTGGAGGTCTTCGTCCCGCCACCGGCGGTGTCCGTCGCGCGCCGCGAGGGCTTGCTGTGATCCCCGGCCAGGTGGCCGTCGTCGTACCCGCCCGTAATGAGGAGGCCTGGCTTCCCGCGTGCCTGACAGCTCTCGACGCCGCGCGGGTCCGTCTCCTCCGCACCATCCCCCGCGTCCTCGTCTCCGTGACCGTGGTGCTGGACCGCTGCACGGACCGTTCGGAGAGCGCAGCGCGGAGCATCCCGGGGGTGTCCGTCATTGCCGGCAACTTCGGTTCCGTCGGCGCCGCCCGCGGCGCGGGAGTCACGTTCGCCCTGGCGCGATCACGCAGCCTGCCGGGGCGAACCTGGGTCGCGAATACCGACGCCGATTCGGTGGTCCCGCTCGACTGGCTGGTCCGACACCACCAGTTGGGCAGCGATCACGACCTCGTCCTCGGGACGGTCCGCCCGACCCTGACCGCCACCAACGCCGGGCGCCTGCAGCTGTGGTCGAACGCCTATACGCCCGGCGACGGACACGACCACATCCACGGAGCCAATCTCGGGATCCGCGGGGACGTGTACGAGGACGTCGGCGGGTTCCGGCCGCTGGCCCAGGATGAGGACGTCGACCTCGTCGTGCGTGCGAAGGCCAGTGCGGCCCGATGGATGGCGTCGGGAGCCATCCAGGTGGCGACGTCGTCACGCACCGTCGGCCGCGTTCCCGCGGGGTTCTCGACGTATCTCCGCGCGCTCGGCTGACACTCGTCGACAACTTCTCCTCATTGTCCTGAACATCTGCTAAACAGGAGGAGTCACGGAGAAGAGCCCCGCACGGCGGGTCACAGTGACCACACATTTGGGGACGGGAATCATCATGCGATTCGGGGACATGCTGCGTCAGGCGCGCAACGCCAAGGGGCTGACGCAGGCCGAGCTGGGAGCCGCCGTGTACTCGACCCACTTCATCTCGCTGCTGGAGCGCGGATTGCGCCAGCCCACGCCCGACATGGTGCAGCACTTCGCGGCGCGCCTCGGCATGGACGTGCAGACCCTGAACTGGTGGGTCGAGCCGCCGTCGGCCGACGACCAGCCGGCCCTCACCACGGCCATGTTCGCAGCGAACTATGCCCGCGACATGCGGGACGACGCCCTTGCTGCGTCGGAAGCCGAGCACGCGGCGAACATCGCCTTCGAGCAGCGCAACGCTCCCGCCTGGTGGGACATGTCCATGCTCCAGGCGCAATCACTGATCGCCCTTCGGCGACTCGAGGACGCCGAAGCGGTCCTGCTGCGAATGGACAACTCCTCGCTCATGATCGCGACCCCCGAGCTGCGGTCCGTCGTCGTCGGCCGTCTCTCCACCATCGCACGGGGCAAGGGCCGCCTGGTGGAGGCCCTCGCCCTCGCCCACGAGGCGTTAGATGCGGCAAAGGAGTTGCCCGCACACTCCCCCACGCGACTACAGGCGACGTTCATCCTCATCGCCGCGCTGTCCGTCAAGGGACACCTCGATAAGGCATGGGACATCGCTGTGGAATTGAACATCAGTGCCGAAACTCCAGCCGTGCCGTCCCTCCTGGTCGCCCGAGGGGCCTGGGCGATCGGAAACGTCGCATTCCGTCGCGGAGAGGTGGACACCGGACGGGAGCAGCACGCCCTCGCTGCGAGGCTCCTGCTCCCGCAGATGGATCTGGAGGCCTGGTCCGAGTTCCACGAGGCGAGTGCGATGCTCAAGCTGCAGGCCGGCATCGTCGATGATTCCGTCCGGGATTCACTGGGCAAAGCGGAGCAGGGCGCACGCATCCTCGGTGATCCCGAGCAACTCCTCGAAGTGACCCTCGCACAGGCGCACCTCGCTCTCCTGACGGGCGATGTCGAGGCCGCCGGCGAGTTACTCAGGAGCGTAGGGGGTCAGCGCCACCTTCTCGACTTCGAGTCCACGATCGACCTCGAGACGTGCCTGGGCCAGTTCTACGCGGCGAAGGGCTCTCCCAAGCAAGCGATCAGGCACCTATCCGAAGCGGCGCGTCTCTACTCCGAAGCAGGCGCGGACGAGAAAGCCCGAGAGTTGGCGGACCAGGTGAGCGCACTCGAGACCTGAGGGCGGAAGATATCGTCCGTAAATCAGCGATCCCGCCAACAGATCTGCCTGTCAGTGCTCTTTTTGTCGTCCGTCCTTCTCCGGGGTCTCGGCTTCCTTCTGCCACGGCCAGCGGCCGCTGATCTCGAGTTCCAGCGACCAGCTGAGGAAGGTCCGGATGAGCACGATCAGCGCGAGCACACCGACCGATTCGAAGGTGGGAGTGACCGCCACCGTGCGGATGATGTCCGCGGCGACCAGGAGTTCGAGTCCCAGGAGGATGGATCGGCCGAGGCGCTGGCGGTACCGGTGGTAGATGCTGTCCTCGGTGCGTCGCCGCAGCAGCGCCGCGCCGGCGATCAGCGTCGCAATGACGGCTCCGACGACGATCGCCGCGACTCCCGCTGCATCGACGGCCTTACCGACACCCTCCATGACCTCCTGGAACGTCATCGTGCACCTTTCGTCATGCCGGGCGTGTGCTCCCGGTCCGCGCGCCCGTCCACAGCAGGTACTGCGGAGGCGTCATCCACCGCGTCGGGATCTGGGGTCGGTGGGCCTGCCGTCGCCGGGTCGGATCCCCGCAGGAAGAATGCGCCGAGCGAGCCCGCCAACGTCGCGAAAACGGCGACCGAGTAGACGGCCAGCAGCACCTGCAGGATCCGCGCGAAGGGCGTGGTCGGGGTGAGACCCGAGCCGGTGATGGTCGCCATCGAAGCCTCGAAGAGGGAGTCGGCATAGGAGTCGTGCGTACCGGTCGCGTAGAGCAGCTGGCTCGAGGCCAGGATGACGACGGCGGTCACCGCTACGAGCCAGCCGATCCGGCTGGACAGCAGCCGTCCTGCGGACCGGGATCCGCGCACACCGGCGGAGATGATCCCTCCGAAACGCGCGAAGCGGGCGATCCGGACGAATCGCAGCGCCTGCAGGGCACGGAAGAACCGGAGGAAGGGCACGAGGAGGAAGATGACCTGCCACCAGTTCTTCCTCCAGAACGCGCTGCTGAAACGGGCGATATGGGCGCGGAGTAGGAACTCGGCCACGAAGACGGCCCAGAAGACCCACCCGAGGACAGTGAACGTGGTGACCATGCCCGGGCTCGTCGCGAGGAGTTGCCCGAGTACGACGAACAGGAAGATGACGCCGAGGATGCCCATCGGCTTGTCGAGCCGGGACGCCACCTCCTCGGCCCGGCGCAGGCCGCCCCCCTCGTGGCCCGCCGTCGTCGTCATCGAGATCAACCCGTCTGCTCCGTCTGGCCCGTGAGGCCCTTGAGTGCGGAGCGGTTGCCGAGCTTGCTGCTCGGGATGACGCCGAGCTGCCCGTCCAGGACGAGCGCGACAGGCTTCGCGGTGATCACGCTGCGGGCACCAGGCCACGTTCGCAGTCGAAGCACGCCTCGATGCACTCGACCAGCATGTCGCGGTCGATGCCGTCACGCTTCTGAGGATAGGTGTCGAGCATGGCGCCTGCGTTCGTCATGGAAAACTCCTTCGGATCGTCGACCGCACCCGACCGGGCACTTTTTCGACAGTACGCTTAGCAGTTCGGGTGCTGCCACCTGTTTCCCGCATCGATACACGCCGGTGACCTTCAGTGCCGAGGATCCGGCTGGCGCCACGCGGTCTCGTCCGCCCGGCGACGACGGACCCGCGCGGAGGGCGCGCCACCAAAAAGTCCTCAGTCGGCTTCGCATTCCCCTATCGTTGAGAGTGAAAGCAGGCCGTGGCAAAACCTCCAGAGACGTCGGCCCAGGGTTGCTCCCGGCATTAAGTACGGGACACGGCCGCGTTGTAGCTATCGAGCACAGGCTTCCCGCCCTCCGCGGGCCCGTTAGAAGGAGAACCATCATGATCGGATTCATCATCGCCGGCCTCATCATCGGCGCACTCGCACGCCTCATCAAGCCGGGCAAGCAGAACCTCGGCCTCATCGCCACACTGCTGCTGGGTCTCGTCGGTTCCATCATCGGCGGCTCCATCGCGAGCTTGCTCGGCACGGGAGGCATCTTCGAGCTGAACATCTTCGGCTTCATCGTCTCCGTTATCGCCGCCGTCCTGCTCATCGGCGTCGCCGAATCCGTCGCCGGACGCCGTCGCGTGACGCGCTGAGAGTTCCATCGACAAAGGAGCGGCTCCGGCCGCCCGTTTGTCATGACCTCATACGTTGCCCGACTGAGCACGGTGAGGCGGCACGCGTTCACCCTCCCGCTCGTTCACCCAGTGCACGTACCCCGACAACTGTCAGTCCGCAGGTGTAGCGTGGCGTCAGGTGGGGCACAGATTCGCTCGGAAGGCTCAATCATGAACAAGAACTGGCGCTGGCTTCCCGCCGGCATCGTCCCAGTCGTCATCGTCGCTGCTGCCGTGAGCGGTTCCGCCGTCGCCGAAGCCAGACCGCAACTCCCCGCCAAGACCGCGCAGGAGCTGCTCGAGTTCGTGGCCACCAGCTCCGAGGACGCCTACTCCGGCACCGTCGAGCAGTCCTCCGATCTCGGCCTGCCCGACATCGGCATGGCAACTCCTCCGGGCGGCACCTCCAGCTCGGATCCCACCTCCACGGCCCTCGAGCTACTGACGGCCGACCACACCGCGCAGGTCTACGTCGACGGTCACGACAAGGCGCGCGTACAGGTACTCGACCAACTGGCCCAGCGCGATGTCGTCGTGAACCAGAATGACGTCTGGGCCTACGACTCCGAGGCAAACGAGGCCACGCACGCCGTCCTGCCGGACAAGGACGCGGCGAAGGCCGAGTTCGAAGCGAAGCTGCAGGAGAAGGCCGCCGAGTACCCCGAGTTGCGGGACGTCCCCCGGACGCCGGCCGAATTGGCCCGAATGTTCCTCGCGAAGATCGACCCGAGCACAGAGGTGACCGTCGGCGACACCGGCCGCGTCGCCGGCCGGAGTGCCTACGAGCTGCGGCTGACGCCCAAGGACGCCGCTACTCTGATCGGTTCCATCGCGGTCTCCATCGACTCCGAGACCGGAGTCCCGCTGAGCGTCACAGTGCAGGCCAAGGGCCAGGAGGAAGCGGCCTTCAAGGCAGGCTTCACCGGCGTCGACTTCAACACTCCCGATGCCGGCATCTTCGAATTCACCCCGCCCGCCGGCGCCACCGTCACAGAGGCACCCACCGCGGACGAAGCCAAGGCCAAGCTCGAAGCCGAGCGTAACGCCATGGGCGCAGCCGCCGAGAAGCCCGCGGAGCCCGCCGTCGTCGGTGAGGGCTGGAGCACCATCGTGGAACTGCCCGCGGGCAGCATGTCGAAGCTGGGCCTGAACGTCGGCGGCGACCAGGCTGCCGGCATGGGCGAGATCATGGAGATCAAGCCAGGCATGGACCCGGAGGGAGTAGCCGGGGGCCAGGCCCTGCTCGAACAGGCACTCACAGAGGTCGACGGCGGCCGCGCCCTGCAGACCTCTCTCGTCTCAGTACTCATCACCGACGACGGCCGGATCCTCGCAGGTGCCGTCAGCGCCGACCAGCTCGTCGCCGCTTCCCAGCAGTGACCGCAGCGGTACCCGCGCGGTCCACACGCATCGTGCGGGTCTGCGGATGAGTGCCGGTGACTTCGCGATCGAGACACTTGGACTGAGCAAGGTCTTCGGTAAGCAGAACGCCGTCGACGGCATCGACCTAGCGGTACCCCGCGGCTCGGTCTTCGGCTTCCTCGGCCCGAACGGATCGGGGAAGACCACCACCATCCGTATGCTCCTCGGTCTCGCCGCCGCGTCCAGCGGTGAGATCCGACTGCTCGACGGCGTCATGCCGAAGGAAGCGCGAACCGTCCTCCCCCGCGTCGGCGCCCTCGTCGAAGGACCGGCCATCTACCCGTTCCTCTCCGGGCGGGCTAACCTGCAGCGGTTCGACGCCGCAGACCGCCACACTTCCCCCGCCACCCGCTCCCAACGCGTGGACGCGGCCCTCGACCGCGTGGGCCTCAGTCACGCGGCGAAGAAGCGTGCGCACGCGTACTCGCTCGGCATGAAGCAACGCCTCGGCATCGCCAACGCGCTGCTCGCGCCGCGCGACCTGCTCATCCTCGATGAGCCCACCAACGGCCTCGACCCGCAGGGCACCCGTGAGGTCCGCAGTCTCATCAAGTCGCTCTCCGACGACGGCACCACCATTTTCGTCTCGAGTCACCTGCTCGCCGAGGTGGAGCAGATGTGCTCAAGGATCGCCGTCATGAGCGCGGGCCGGCTCGTCGCGCAGGGCACCCTCGACGAGCTCCGCTCCGAAGGCATCGCGCGCGTCCGGGTCACCACGCCCGATTACGCCGACGCCCACCGCGTCCTCACCGGTCTCGGGCTGTCGCCCGAACTCCATGGACGGGACGACGTCATCACCGCCGAACTGTCTGTACCCGGCCTGCAGTCCGAGACCGTGAACGCCGCGCTCGTGCGGTCCGATGTCCGGGTCCGCGGTTTCGAGGTCAGCGGCGCCTCGCTCGAGGACCGCTTCGTCGCACTCACCGGAGAGGGGTTCGACGTTGCCGGCTGAATCCGCACTTACCCGCCCGCCCCGCTCCGGAGAGTCCCTCGGACTCACGCTGGTCCTCTCCGAGATCACCGTTCTCTTCCGACGGCTCCGTACCTGGGCGATGATCGGCGCCCTGGCGCTCATCCCGATCCTCATCGCCGTCGTCGTCCGGGTCTCCTCCGACGGCTCGGCCAGCAGCCGGGGACCGGCGTTCCTGAACAGCATCACGCAGAACGGCCTGTTCGTCTCGCTGACGGCGCTGACCGTCGCCATCCCCCTGTTCCTGCCGCTGACCATCGGCGTCGTCGCGGGCGATACCATCGCCGGCGAGGCCAACCTCGGCACGCTGCGCTACCTGCTCGTCGCGCCGGCCGGACGCATCCGACTCCTGCTCGTCAAATACGCGGGAGCCGCACTGTTCTGCCTCGTGGCAACCCTGACCGTCGTCATCACGGGTGCCATCATCGGTGCGCTGCTGTTCCCGGTGGGACCGGTGACGCTGCTGTCCGGTGACACGGTGGGCATCCCCGGCTACTTCGGGCGATTGCTGCTGCTCGCGCTCTACGTCACTGTCTCGCTCATGGGTCTCAGCGCCATCGGCCTCTTCATCTCGACCCTGACCACCATCCCGGTCGGCGCGATGGCCGCCACGGCAGCGCTGGCCGCCGTCGCGCAGATCCTCGGCGCACTCCCCCAGCTCGAGTGGCTGCACCCATGGCTGTTCACCAACTACTGGCTCGGCTTCGCGGACTTCCTGCGGCAACCGATCGTGTGGACGTCGTTCATCGACAATGCGCTGCTGCAGCTTGGATACATCGCCGTCTTCGGTGCGCTCGCCTACGGACGCTTCAGCACGAAGGACATCCTGAGCTAGGCCCCTCCGCGGCGTCTGCGCTGCTGAAGCACTCGACGTTCGAGCCGCGCCGCTTTGTGAGTTAGGCTAGCCTAGCCTGACATACGCCGTGTGATCGCCGGGCTTCCCGCCTTTGCCTGAGAGAAGAACCGCATGCCATCTCGCCCGCTCATGATCACTTTCGCCGGCCTGACCGCTCTGACGTCGATTCTCACGGGTTGCAGCGCCATCGGCGGTCAGTCCGCGGACCTCCAGATCTACTCCGCGCGTCACTACGACCTGGAGGGGGCGTTCGGCAAGTTCACCGACGAGACGGGCATCACCGTCGAATTCATCAGCGGCGACGACGCCGAACTCCTCGAGCGCCTCAAGGCCGAGGGCGAGGACACCCCCGCGGACGTCTTCATGACCGTCGACGCCGGAAACCTCTGGAACGGTGCGCGCCAGGGCGAACTGGCTGCGATCGATTCCGCAGTACTCGACGAGGCCGTTCCAGAGGACCTCCGCGATGCCGAGGGCCGCTGGTACGGACTCGCGATGCGCGCACGCACCGTGACGTACAACCCCGAGGCGGTCGACCCTGCCGAGTTCGACGCCGTGGAGACTTACGCGGGCCTCGCGGACCCGAAGTGGAAGGACCGCCTGTGCATGCGGGATGCGACCTCCGCCTACACCCAATCCCTCGTTGCCAGCCTGATCGAACTCCACGGGCGGGCGAAAGCCCTCGAGATCGTCCAGGGGTGGGTGGCCAACAACGTCGCCATCATGAGCAATGACGTCCTGCTGCTCGAGGCCATCGACGCCGGCACCTGCGATGTCGGCATCAACAACCACTACTACCTCGCCCGGACGCTGGTGGAGAATCCCGACCTCGGGGTGGACCTGTTCTGGGCAAGCCAGGAGGGAGCGGGCACGCACGTGAACGTCTCAGGCGCCGGCGTCGTCGAGGGCGCGGACAACCCGGAGGACGCTCAGCGGCTCATCGAGTGGCTCGCCACCGACGGGCAGAACGCGTTCGTCGACGCGAACCACGAATTTCCGGTCAACCCGACGGTCGAACCGGAGCCGGTCATCGCCGCCTTCGGGGAGTTCACCCGCATGCCGCTCAATGCCGAGGCCTACGGCACGTTCAACGCCGACGCCGTCGACCTGCTCGCCGAGGCCGGATACCGGTGACGGGACCGGCGGCACTCGCCGAGGCACGCACGCCTGAGCGCCGCTCCCGGACGTACGGCGACGGCAGGCCTCTGTGGTCAGCGCTGGTCATCGGCGTCGCCGTCGTCGTCGCCGCCCCTGTGCTGGCGGTGGTCATCGACGGCCTCGGAAACCTGGGGGCATCCGCGCCGCCGCGGGGACTGACCGGCATGGTGCTGACCACCCTCGCCCTCATGCTCGGTGTGGGCGCGGGGGCGCTCGTGGTCGGGGGCGGACTGGCCTGGTTGGTCACCGCCTACCGCTTCCCCCTGCGCAACGTCCTGGTGTGGTTGCTCGTCCTGCCGCTGGCGGTGCCGGCGTATGTCCTCGGCTTCGTGTTCCTGTCCGTGTTCGACGTCGCCGGCCCGGTGCAGACCTTCCTGCGAGCCGTGTTCGGGACCGACGTGTGGGTTCCCGAGGTCCGCTCCCTGCCGGCGGCGGTGCTCGTGATGTCGCTGTCCCTGTACCCGTATGTCTACCTGCTGGCGCGCTCGGCGCTGATCGAGCAGTCGTCCGGCACCTATGACGCCGCACGCACCCTCGGAGCGAGCCGGGGACGCGCCCTGCGTCGGGTACTGCTGCCGCTGGCCCGACCGTCGCTGGCCGCGGGACTGGCACTGGTGATGATGGAGACGCTGACGGACTTCGCCACTGTTCAGTACTTCAACGTGCAGACCGTCTCGGTGGGGGTCTACCTGGTCTGGAAGGGCACGTTCGATTTTCATGCTGCGACACAGCTCGCCGTGCTGGTCCTCCTGTTCGCAGTAGCGGTGCTGACCGCCGAGCGGGCACTGCGCGGCCGCGCCCGCTACCACCAGCACGGCAGCCGGGGTCAGGGCTTCCAACCCGAACGGCTGCGAGGCGCGCGCGGGTGGATGGCCACCGTGCTGTGCGTGGCAGCCCTCTCCGCCGGTTTCCTCATCCCGGTGGCCCAGCTACTCGTCTGGGCGGCCGGGCAGGTCCTGTCGGACACGTCAGCCCTGAGCGACCCCCGCTTCGTGGACTACCTCGCCAACAGCCTGCTGGTCGCCGCGATCACCGCCGTGAGCTGCGTCGTCCTCGCCATGTCGGTCGGCCACGCGATCCGTATGGGCGGTGGGCACCTCGTTTCCTTCGCGGCGCAGCTGACCACCTTCGGCTACGCGGTTCCGGGCGCCGTCGTGGGCATCGGCGTCCTGCTGTCCTTCGCCGCGGCCGATGCCGCACTGGAGGGTGCCGGTGTCCCGGGCGGAACAGGGCTGATCGTGACAGGGTCCGTGATCGGCATCCTCTACGCCTACGTGATCCGGTTCCTCGCTCCGGCCTACCAGTCCGTCGGCGCGAGCTTCGAGAAGATCCCGCCGACCGTCACATTCTCTGCGCTGAGTCTTGGAGCCGCCCCTCGGCGCGTCCTTGCCCGGGTCCATTTCCCCCTGGCTCGGCCCGGTGTCGCCGTCGCGCTCATGCTGGTGGTGATCGACGCGGTGAAGGAGTTGCCGATCGTGCTGTTGCTGCGTCCCTTCGGCTTCACGACGGCGTCGGTGTGGGTGTACGAGCTCGCGCGCGAGAACTTCTGGGAGAAGGCCTCGCTGCCCGCACTGGTCATCGTGGCGGTCGCCATCGTTCCGGTCGTCGTCCTCGTCCGTCAGACCCGACGGAGCGAAACCCGCAGGGCATCCCCGGGAGAGGTTCGTTCGTGAGGGCACAGACGGAGGGCGCGGCTGCCGGACCCGGCGGGGAGGGCGCCGCTCCGGCGCTCGGCCTCGACGGCGTCACCAAGCACTACGGGTCCGCGAGGGGTGTGAACGCTCTGGACCTCGCCGTCCCCGCAGGCGAACTGGTGACTCTCATCGGACCCTCCGGATGCGGGAAGTCGACGACGCTGCGGCTCGTCGCGGGCCTGGAACGGCCCGACGCCGGAAGGATCAGCGTGGCGGGCGGCGTCGTCGCCGACGCCCGCCGATTCGTGAATCCGGAACGCCGACGGGTCGGGCTCGTGTTCCAGGACCACGCCCTCTTCCCGCACCTGACGGTGGGCAGGAACGTGGAGTTCGGACTCGACCGGTTACCACGCAGCGAGCGCCGAACCCGCGTCGGTGAACTCCTCGACCTCGTCCAGCTGGCGCACCTGGCCGACCGCTATCCGCACGAGCTGTCCGGAGGGGAGCAGCAGCGCGTCGCCCTGGCCCGCGCCCTGGCTCCTCGGCCCGCCGTCGTCCTCCTCGACGAGCCCTTCTCCAGCCTCGACGAGTCGCTGCGCGCGCAGGTGCGCCGGGATACGGTGGCGACACTGCGCGATACCGGCACCACCGGGGTGCTCGTCACCCACGACCAGACGGAGGCCCTGTCCGTAGGCACCCGCGTGGTCGTCATGAACAACGGGGTGATCGAGCAGGCCGATGTCCCCGAGAAGGTCTTCGAGCGTCCGGCCACCCGCTTCGTCGCCTCGTTCATGGGCGACGCCGATTTCCTCCCCGCGCGCGTGCACCGGGCCCTGCTGACGTGCGAGATCGGGATCGTCTCGACGGTCCCCGGGTGGGCGGACAGCGATGTCGACGTCGACGTCGTCCTGCGGCCCCACGAGGTCGCGCTGCGCCCGGCTGCGGACGCCACGGCCCGCGTCTCCTCGGTGGAATACCACGGCGCCTTCGTCCTCCATCACATCCAGCTCGCCTCGGGGCGCACTCTCCGCTCCTGGCAACGCCACGATGTCCGCTATCCCGTCGGCACCGCAGTCGCGGTGACGGTGGCGGCGGGCACGTCCCCCACCCTGCTCGTGGGTGACCGGGCGGTGACGTCTCCGCCTCCCAACAGTGTGCGGACCGGCCAGAGTCCGGTGAGCGCGGACGGGCCCTCTGACGATGCTGTTCCAACCGAGGTGACGCGATGACCTTCGAATCCGACCTCTTCGAGGTCACCTTCACCGACCTCGCCCGGCACGGCGAACGGCCGGCCATCCTCACGGCTGACGGCGTGGTGTCGTACCGGGACCTCGCCGAGCGGGTCGAGCACCTCGTGGAGCGGCTCGGACCGGAGCGCCGGCTCGTGATGCTCGCCGCGCGCAATGACCTGGAATCCCTCGTGGGCTATCTCGCGGCGATGACCGCCGGGCACCCCCTCCTCTTGACCCCGGCGGACAAGCCTGCTGCGCTGGCATCCCTGCTGGCCACCTATGAACCGGACGTGGTCCTCCGATCCGGCGAC
>JAABUN010006193.1_pt1 | contig 13992 bp, 14 predicted proteins | sample 5559311 | NCBI WGS metagenome assembly JAABUN01 (sample SAMN10711877, study PRJNA513370) | rock metagenome | isolation source: Antarctica rocks | place: Antarctica: Victoria Land, Siegfried Peak sud | reverse complement strand
ACCGGGGCCCGCGGTAAGACTGTGGCGGTCGGCTCCGGTGACCGGTCGGCTACCGGCGCCGCACTCGGGCCTTCACCCGTCGCTGTTGGCGCGGCCACAGCCTGCGGAACTGCGCCATCGACCAGTGGGACGCGCTCCGCGACCGGGGCGCACGCGGTGGCCCCCATGCAGAACCACAACGCTGCCAACAGCGAGCGGCTGCGGAGGCTCGCCCGCGGTCGCTCTCGCCTGGTCACCACTAGGGCACTGTCGCAGAGAAGTCGGACAGATCCGGGCGGATCCTCGCATTCGGCAGACGGGCGCCCGGGTGGTCTCTAGCGTCCCTGGCACGCCCTTCACACACGGAGACACCATGATTCGCCCCTGCCTGCGCTTGTCGGCCGCCACCACGCTCCTTGCCCTGACTCTGGTCGGGTGCGGCGGCGCCGAGGAGATCAGGCCGGTGGCTGCTGAGGCGACAGCAACCGAGGCCGCCGGCCAAGCCGGGAAAGCCGCTGAACAGGCCGAAGAACAAGCGAAGGCGGCCGAGCAGGCCGCGGCCGCCAAGGCAGCCGAGCAGGCAGCGGCCCAGGCGGCTGCTGCGGAAGCTGCGCGGGTCGCCGCTGAGCAGGCCGCAGCTGCCCAGGAGGCAGCTCGCGCTGAAGCGGAACGTGTCGCCGCCGAGGCGGCCGCTCGCGTGGAAACGGACCGCGTCGCCGCCCTGCAGGCCGCCGCTTCCGCACAGGCCGCCCAGCAAGCCGCCGCCGCGGTCGCACCGAGCGTGACGTCGTACGCGAACTGCTCCGCGGTCAAGGCCGCCGGCGCAGCACCCATCCGCGCCGGTGAGCCCGGCTACAGCAGCAAGCTCGACCGCGACGGTGACGGCGTCGCCTGCGAGACCTGAGCCCTGCCGCACAGCGCCGGTGTCAGCGACCGCAAGTAGCGGTTGCGCCGCGCAACGCATCCAGGACCGCCGCCGGGGGTCGGTCTCTGCCCGGGAGTGGCCGGGGGCGACGAGGCGCTCGATCTCCTGAATGTCAGGTCATGACGGACGTCTTTGGGTGCTGATGGTCCTCAGGGAGGCCTCGTCCATCCGCGGCGTCCAAGTCTCCGAAGTCGCGCTTTGTCGAACGACACTCGCCCTCCCCGCGGCACCCCTGTGCCAGGCGCTGTCCAGACCACTGCGCTCCTTTGAGCTGTCAGCAGGCCGGGAGGTGACCGCGCCGCCGATGAGCGGACTTGCCTGACCCACGACGCGAGTGCTTGCGCAAGCAAAAACCTTGTTCGGCCGGGCTTCTCGCGTGGTGGGTGCCTGTCGGGCGAGCCGGTGTCCGGGTCTGTCCCGCTTTGAGAGATGAGTTTTCCCTCACTCTGTCGGGGTATTGCCTCTTGTTCCTCTTCAGCGTGTACAACTTGGCGCTCTCGTGTCGCCGTGCCCCTTGGAGGGTGTTGTCGTGCTGGGTCGTTGGGGTCGTACTGCCGCCGTGGGCGTGTTGTCGGTGTCGCTGATGGTGTCGGTGCAGGGTGGGGTGGTGCTGGCGACGGCCGCGCCGGCGTTGGCCGCGGAACCGTCTGCGCCTGCGGTGAACAGCGCCGCCGACAAGGCTGCGGAGCTGGCGAGCGCCCCGGTGACGCTGCCGCCGCCTGCTGAGGAGCCGGCACCGCCGGCGCCTGTGGTCATGGAGCCGCCGGCGCTGTCGCCGGTCGAGCGGGCGAAGGCCAAGGCGCGGGCTGACCGGGCTGGCGTGGTCGTTGAGGAGATGACGACGGACCGGTCCCGCACTACGGCCCGCCCGGACGGCACGTTGGAGACCGAGCTGTCGACGGCGCCGGTGCGCTTCAAGGACACGTCGGGCGGGTGGCGCGATCTCGACATGGAGCTGGTGACGGGCGGCGGCAAGCTGCGTCCGAAGGCCGCACCTGAGGCGGCGCCACGCGTGGCTGCGGTGACCGGCGCCGCGCCGGTGGTTGAGTTCGGGAGCGGAGAGAATCAGTTCACTTGGGTTCTGGAGTCCGTGGCGCCGGGCCGATCGGCCCGCGCCTCCGCTGCCGGCGGCCGAAAGGGCGCTGCGTCGGTCGCCTACGACGACGTGCTGTCCGGTGGGCGCGACCTCGAGCTGCAGGTCACCTCCGACCGGGTCAAGGAGAGCGTCATCCTTCCGGACCGGGTCGTTGCTCTGGCGTCGCCGAACTACGTGGACGTCTTCACCGTCCCCGCCCGGGTGCGAGCCCGGCAGGGTGAGCAAGGTGTGGAGTTCGTCGATCCAGCTGGTGTTGTGGTGGCGTCGTTCGGTGGCGGTCACGCCTTTGACAGCAGCCGGGATGAGACGGACGAGCCGGCGACGGCGCCGGTCGCGACGGTGCTGCTGGGCCAGACTGGCCGGACGGTGCGGGTGCAGGTCGGCGTGGCCCCGGTGTGGCTCGGCGAGGCCGCCCGGGTCTTTCCGGTGACGGTCGATCCGGACTTCTACGGCAACACCCACGGGCTCGGGCACGACGCCTATGTCGACCACGCCTCAAGGGTCAAACGACTCGGGCGTGCTCAAGGCTGGTGTCCGTCAGGGCTACCTCGGGTCGGAGTCGCTGCTGTGGTTCGACCTCCCCGATGCGCTGGAATTCGATCGCAACAACGTCCTGTCGTCGCAGTTGTCGATCTTCAACAACTTCGCCGCGACCTGTGTCGCGAAGCCGTTGACGATCGGTCTGAACGCCGCGACCTGGCAGCCGGGCACGGTGACGTGGAACAACGACCCCGGGGACTTCGGGGCCCCGGTGGTGCAGAAGAGCTTCTCCCGCGGCCGCAGTGGATGCCCGAGCGACTGGGAGAACATCGACGTACGGCCGTTGGTGCAGGCATGGTCGAACGACGGGGTGAAGAACGAGGGCTTCCGGCTGTACAGCGACGATCCGTCCTGGGAGGCCCACAAGAAGTTCGCGCCGGAGGAGGCCGGTGCCGGCAGCGCCCCGGCGCTGCGGGTGACCTGGGAGAATTGCACCCTGGTCCCGGGTGGCCCGAACGGTCCGAAGCGGGTCTGCGGCGCCATTCGGGATACCTGGGAGGGGCTGGGGGGCCCTGCCTGGGGTCTGCCGACCACCGACGAGGTCGGGATCGCCGGCGGGGCGTTCAACCACTTCGCGCTCAACGGCGTGCAGGACCGGTCGATCTACTTCTCGACCAAGACCGGGGCACACGGGATCCAGGGGTCGATCCGCGACCGGTGGGCGGCGCTGGGCTGGGAGACCGGCCTCGGCTTTCCGTCTACTAGTGAAGAGACGACCCCGGGAGGCGTCGGCAGGTTCAACCACTTCCTCAAGCCAGACGCACCGCTGTTTGACTCACCGGACGGTGAGCACGCGTCGATCTACTGGTCGTTGGCGACCGGAGCGCGTGATGTCCAAGGCTTGATCCGATCGCGGTGGGCGACGCTCGGCTACGAGCAGGGGCTGGGTTTCCCGACCACGGGGGAGTCGACGACTCCGGACACGATCGGTCGGTACAACCACTTCCAGAAGCCCGGGGACTGGATCCACTCGGTCTACTGGTCGCCGAGCAGTGGCGCTCACGAGGTGAAGGGCAGCATCCGCGCCGAGTGGCAGCGGCTGGGCTGGGAGGGCAGCTGGTTGGGCTATCCGACCAGTGGTGAGAAGGCGATCGGCGGTGGTTTCCGCAGCGAGTTCCAGGGCGGCAACATCACCCACACCAGCAAGACGGCGACCAACATCGCCGGTGCTGGTGTGGTGGTGCACCCGACGCAGTTCCAGACCGTCACGCAACGCCGCAGCCAGCTGAAGGCCAACGCCAAGGTGCTCAACCGGGCCGGCGCGGCGTCCTACGACCGGGTCCGGTTCGAGTGGCGGCCGTACGCGACCAGCATCGATACCGGCTGGGCCACCGTGCCGAGCTCCGCGCTGCGTCATGAGAGCGGTTCCCAGGTGACGCCGGAACCTACGGGCGCGTGGCTGCCTGTCGTGTCGGAGTCCAATGGGACGCTGATGTCGTCAGCGGTCTACACCTGGAACGCCACCGATCACATCCTCACCGACGGTCTGGTGCAGGTCCGGTCGGTGTTCCGCGTGGCCGGTAGCACTGCGGTGCGGGCCAGCGGGGTGCAGCAGATCACTGTCGACCGGGCCGGCATGACCGCGGCGAACAGCAGCGAGCAGGTCGGGCCCGGAACGGTCGGGTTGCTGACCGGCGCCTACACCGTGACCGGCCGTGACGCCGAGGTGACCGCGCCGCACGGGGGGCTGGCGATGAGTCGGACCTTCCAGTCCGGTGGCCCGAGCAGGCCTGGCCCGCTGGGGCCTGGCTGGGCGATGTCGCTGGCGGTCGATGAGGCCGGCGCCGACTACCTCGAGCTGGTGGACCGTGGCGACACGATCCAGATCACCCGTGGTGACGGGACGCTGATGCCGTTCTCGCTGGCCAGCCCCGGCTCCACCGACGTGTACTCCGCCGAGGGCGAGGCGGCGCTCGAGGGCAGCACCATGACCTACAAGGTCAACTCGACGTTGGGCGGGTCGCCGAGTACCTACGAGCTGGTCGATGCCGATGGCGACACCGTCATCTTCCAGCGGCCCGATAACGTCACCGGGCGCGGGACGACGGGCGCCCCCGTGACCTTCCGGGTCGCTCAGGTCAAGGCGATCCGGGGCAACGGCGATCCGGCCACCACGCAGGTGTTCTACACCAGCGACGGGCCGCGGGCGATCGTCGCGCCGACCGACGCCGGCGTGGTCTGCCCGGACCCGGCGCTCGCTGGCTTCCCGGCCGGTTGCCGGGCGCTGGAGTTCAGCTACGAGGCCAAGCCCTATGGCACCCGGCTGATGAGCGTGAAGCTGCGCGCCACCGGGGCAGCGGCACCCATCGGCGGCGGGACGGTCGACGCGACCACTGCCCCGACCGCCCAGCCGATCACCCTGGCGACCTACGACTACTACGACGACGTGTCGGGTGGGCTGAAGGCGGGTCGGCTGAAGTTGGTCACCGACCCGCGCAGCGGTCTGACCGTCGGCTACGACTACAACAGCACGGGCCGGCTGTCGACGGTGACCCCGGCCGGGGGCGCTGCGCGGTGGACCCTGGACTACCAGCCTGCGCCGGGCACGGACTCTACGACTCCCGTGGCCAAGCAGGTATGGCAGCTGGCCGCGGCGACGCTGGCCGACATCAGCGGGACGAACCTGGCGGCGCAGAAGACGACGGTCCTCTACGACGTGCCGCGGGACGGCAACAGCGGCACGCTGCCCGAGCTGACGGCGGCGACCGTGGCGCAGTGGGGTCAGACCACCTCACCCCCCACGGACCTCACTGCCGTCTTCCCACCTGACGCAACACCGACGAGCACAACCGCCGTGACGGCGGCCGAGTGGAAGGGCGCTGAACTGTCGGCGCTCGATGTCAACGGCCGGACTGTCAACACCGCGACCTGGGGCGGGACTGTCGTGCAGAAGGGTCGGGTCGTCAGCGACCAGGACCCGGCGTGGCGGGTCAGCACGACCGAGTACGACACGGCGGGCCGCGGCAACATGATCAGGACGCTGAGCGCCGGCAACCGCGAGCGGGTGCTGGCGGACTACACCAGCACGGCGGGCCGGCAGGCGGCCGCCGCGCTTCTGAGCACGCAGAACATCTACAGCGCCAACGGCAAGCAGCTGCTGCGCTCCTACGGCCCCGCCCGCTACGCCTACCGGGCCGACGGCAGCGGGCCGGTCGAGGTCCGGTCCCGCACCAGCACCGCCTACGACACCGGCGGGGAGCTGCACCACCCGCCGGGCGGGACGCGTGACCTGCCGGTGACAATCACCGAGGACGCCGTCGTCGGGATCTCGCCGACCAGCACGGCTGACGCGGCTGCGGTGCCGGCGTTCGACGGCGCCCGGGTGACGGTCAACGACTACGGCAGCGCGAACGCCTGGCGGTTCAACACCCCGACCGCGGTGATCACCAAGCCCGGCGGGGGCGCGCCTGATGTGGTGACCCGCAGCGAGATCGACAACCAGGCACGACCGATCTCGCGCACCCTGCCCTCGGGGGGCACAAGCACGACCACAGCGGCGACGACGAAGAAGAGCTACTACAGCGCGGTGAACTCCGATCCACAGTGTCAGCGGGTCGAGTGGGCCGGCTGGTTGTGCAAGAGCTTCCCCGGTGGCGCGCCGTCGGCCGGGTTCACCGCCCCGACGACCTGGGTCAACAGCTACGACGTGTACGGCACGGCGCTGCGGACGGTCGAGACGGCGGCCGATGGGGTGGAACGCACCTCGAGCAGCACGCTGGACGCGGCCGGTCGGGTGCGCTTCGCAGCCACGGTCGGTGCCGGGCCCGACGTCGGTACGGCGGTGCCGGAGATCGAGACCACGTACGACCCGGGCACTGGTGCGGTACTGAGCACCGGGCTCAGGACCGGTGGCAGCACGGCCGCTGGGACGGGTGCCATTTCCCGGACGTATGACGCGTTCGGTCGTCTGAGCACCTACACCGACGGCACCGGTCTGGTGACCACGACGTCCTACGACGATGCGGGTCGGGTGGACAAGATCACGAACAGCCATGGCGAGCGGACGGTCAGCTACGGCGGCAACGGTGAGCGGGGGAACCTGCCAACGGGGGTGAACGTGTCCGGGGTCGGGGTGTTCTCGGCCCGCTACGGCCCGGACGGCACCCTGGTGCGCCAGACGCTGCCGGGGGAGCTCACCTCGACGACGGTGAGCAACGCTGCTGGGGAGTCGGTGGTGCTGCGCTACGCCAAGGGCGAGGTCGACTACTTGACCTCGAACGCGACGATGACCGCGTTCGGTCAGGTCGGCAGCTACCAGACCCTCACCCCGACCGGGACCGGTGGGGCGCTGGTCGGAACGAAGAGCGCTTTCAGCTACGACGGGATCGGCCGGCTCACCCGGGTCGTCGACACCAAGAACGGCAGCACCGCAGGGTGCACCCGCAGCTACACCTTCGACGTCAACAGCAACCGCAAGACGCTGACGCAGACCGCGACCGCCGGGGCGCCGGCCGGGACCTGCCCGAGCAGCGTCGTGGCAGCCAACAGCTACGACTACGACACCGCCGACCGGCTCAAGGCCACCCCGGCAGGCACGCCCCGGGCGACGCTCGCCTACGACCAGCTCGGTCGGACCCGCAAGCTGCCGAGCATCGACACCGTCGATCGGGGCGGCGACGTCACGATCGGGGTGTACGTCGACGACCTGGTCGCGACCCTTCAGCAGGGCGCCCGGACCACCGGGTTTGTGATGGACGCAGTCGGCCGACGCGTGTTGCGGTCCGACACCGTCGGGCCCAGCCCCACAGTCCAGACGATCAGTCACTACACCGCCGATGACGACAACCCTGACAGCGTCACCGAACCAGGCGGGAGCATCACCCGCAACGTCACCGGACTCGGGCCGCTCGCCGCGATCGCAACCGGCAGCGCCACCGCACCGGCGGTGACGTTGCAGCTCGCGAACCTGCACGGCGACATCGCCGCCACCATGCCCATGGGCGCGACCAGCCCGGCCCAGCTGGCGATCAGCGAGACAACCGAGTTCGGTTTGCCCCGCACCCAACCCGCCGCCGGCAGCCTGCAGCCCCGCTACGGCTGGCTCGGCACCCACCAGCGCGACGCCAGCACCCCCGGCGGACTCACCCTGATGGGAGTGCGGCTGTACAACCCGGCGCTCGGAAGGTTCCTCAGCGTCGACCCCGTCGAAGGCGGCAGTGCCAACACCTACGACTATGTGATGGCTGACCCCATCAACGCTAATGATCTGGACGGCCGTAGGTGTTGGAGCGTCAGCTGCCTCAAGGCTGTCGCGCGGGCTGGCGCGCGTGTTATCAAGGCGAACCGGAAGAAGCTCGGGAGAGCTGTAGGAAAGTACGCTGGGTGGGCGTCGTACATCCCTGGTCCAATCGGCGCGTCCGCTGCGGCCATCTCCATGGCTGGTTATGCTGCCGCGGGCGATTGGCGGAAGGTCCGGTCGGGCGCTGTGATCCTGGCTGCCAGCCTGGCAGGTGGCCGGGCCCTTGCTTCGCTAGGAAGGAGGGCGTGGCGTAGCCCCTCCGTGTCGGCAGGCGGCGCTTCCCGAGCGTCGAGACGTCGCGTCAGCTCTGCCGTCGGGAATCGATGGGCCTACGGCGTCGTCCGCGGCGCATCGTATAACCTCTCCACATCAGGCCTGCAGAGGTAGCTGGGGATGCTCGCTGCGGTGCCGGTCCTGCGTCAGCGCAAGACGACTACGTCCGCCTAGAGGCTGAGGTCACATGGCGCTGATGTGGAAGATTCTGGGCATCGCTAGCCTTTACCACGCAATTTGTTGGATGGCATACGGGCTGACGCGTTCGGGATGGCGAGTTAACTACATTGCTCCCATGTCGGCGAGGCAGGAGGTCACCCTGGTGACCGCAGGCCTGTTCTTTTCCGCATTAGTTGCCTTCACCACGCTGGCCGGGATTTGTGCGACCTTGGCGGTCGGGCGTCCTGCCGTGACAGCCGTCACGATGTTGGGTACCGCCGGTGGCTTATGCGCATGGGGGTGGCGGACTTTGCCGAGCCGCTACCGACATGACGTGCGTGCAGTGCGTCGTTTACGCGCCAGGCGCCGAACTACCGGAAACAATTAGGGCGCGGGATGCTAGTTGCTTAGAGCCTTCGAACCTGCGCGGACAGGACCGAGTTTGGGTGCGCCGATAACCAGCGTTATGTCAGGAGGTACTCTGCGTATCTCATCAGATGAATCAGGGTCACAGCTGAGAACGGCACCTACCCGCGGGGGCGCCCGTGACGCCCACGTCCCTCTCGGGGAACGCGCCACCCCGTGTCCGCGAGGCCGTACCCGACGTTGAGAAGACCAAGCGGGACGAGAAGCCAGCCGTCGCCAAGACCGCCGCTCATGGCGAGGACCGCAGACGCGCCGAGCATGACGAGTCCGGATAGCACTGAGTACAACCGTAGTCCGGCCGGCCGGGTCACGAGGCCGACGGTAGCGGCACCTACCCTTCAGTCGTGATCGAGGTTGGGAAGCGCAGACGAAATCAGCCGCCACCGCCCTGGGCGGTGCACGACGCGCTTGTCGACCCTGACCGTGACCCGACGCGCCCGTGGCTAAAGCTCGCAGCAAATGAGCAGCCTCCGAAGGTCTTGGAGTCGGTCCGGCCGCAGCTCGTCGTCTGGTCAAGTATCTGGATGCAGCGACCCGACGCCGTCATCCGGTTCGACCTGGTCGCAGGCGCCGACGGCGACGGAACGGACCTGACGTGGACCCTGCTCGTGGAAGAGCCAGAACCTCACACTGCGTTGATCCGCCACCTGTGCAAGAGGGTCAACGAGTTGATCAACGCGGAACTGCGCTACTCGTTCGGCCTGTAGCGACACATAGCCGCCTACCGCACGGCGTAGAACCACTTGCCCTCGTAGTCCCTGTCCACCGTCTCCTGCGACTGAGCAGTGGTCATCAATCCGCGCAACCAGTCCTGCGTGAAGCCACAGCGGAGCACGGCGCGGACCTCCTCCAGCCGTGGGCTGTCCGTTCCTAGGGCGTCCCGCTCTATGTCAATGGCCGTCCCAAGCCAGATAGCGAAGTCGTCCTGAGGAAAGGCGGAGACGTACTCGACCTTGGCACTCCAGCGGGACCAGAAGCATGTCGCCGCGCCGTTCGACCGCCCGCCGCAAGGTGATGCTGACGTTCCAGTCGTCGACTTCGTCCAAGAACGTCCAGCCCAGGTCATGGTCCGCCAGAACCTCGGCGCAACCCATCTCGCCCAACTGGCCCTCGGCATCATCAAGCCGCCGCAGCATGGCTGCCTTCACCTCAGCGGGAACAACTCGCACGGCACGGAGCGTAACGCCGGATGGCAGAGGAGAACGGCCCCACTTACCTTCGCTGACGCCAGCGCTCGAGGAAGGCCTCACGAGACAGCTCCCCGGCATCCTTCGACATCGACGAGAAGATCAGCTCACCAGCCCCAGACTGTCGGCCGGCGCTGACGCGCAGAAGCTGCGCGCCGTCCGCCCGGTTTCGCACAACGACCCAGGCCGGAGCCACCCGAGACGGATCACCGCCACTGACGTAGACCCAGGGCAACTGCCGTAGCAGGACCGCGGTGGCCAACAGGCGACCTCTCAGGATGCGACCGACTTGCAGATGGATCTCCAAGCTGTCGAGTGCGCATCCCACGACCGAACCGTACGGCGCACGCTCGCGAAGTGTGGCTAGCGCCGCCCCTAGCCGAAGGTCCGCTGCACGTCGGATGGAACGAGCCGAAGACGCACGCCGCTCGCCGTGAACGACAACTGGCTGTCCGCCACTTCGAAAGTCAGAGCGGCCCGCCCACCGTCCTCCGGCCAGTAGTCCCAGCCATGCGTTTCGTCCGAACATCGCACGTCCCAGTCCGGGGCTTGCTCAACCCGAAGGTCGAGAACATCGACGAAGCCGAGCAGCACGAGGTTGGGCCTCGGTGGTCCGATGCTGGGCTGGTGGTGATACCAGGTCAGGGTGAGCAAACCGTCCGCCCGGAAGGTGTAGCCGAGGAAGGCTGCGAAGTTGTGCAGGTCCAGGAGCCATGGGCCGACTTCGCACTCAATCAGCCCGGCGTCCGGACGCCACGGCGCAAGGCCGTCGAAGTCGAAGGTCCGGCTGGGCACCGAAGGAGGCTAGCGCCGGGTCTCATCTGACCGCGAGTAGCGGCACATAGCCACTGTCTAGTCCGCTGGCTCGATCTCCACCGGCATCCTGGGCGGGTCGAGCGCGACCTCCCCGCTGAGTCTGCGCGTCACCTCCGGCAGCGCGTAGGTCGTAACCGCCTCGAGGACCTCTTCTGCAACGGCGGCCACGTCAGATTCAGGTGTCACCGTCCACCACTGGTCTAGGTTCTGCGCGCCGGTGTTGGCTTTCATGAGGTTGCCTAACCGGACGTGCCACTCCGAGACCTGTGGGTACTCACTGTTGGCACTGGGCCGCCTCCCATTGGACCCGACGAGGCTGGCAAAACTGAGCTTGTCTGACACCTTCACGTTGACGGTGAAAGAGACCTCCCCAGATTCGCTGTATGCCGACGCCTGGAAGCCGACGAGTGCCCACAGGTGCTCGTGGGGAAGTTCGTAGGTCCCTCTGCTGCCCTTGAGCCCAAGCCTGCGCATTGCTGGAGAGACCCGCAGCTTGATGAGCGCCTTGTACGTGTCCTGTGCCGCTGTCACAAAGCCACGGTAGGAGACGGCTAGCTGGACGGGCGGCTACCGGCACTTAGCCTTTGCCTCTGGGGAGGTTCTGGTGGATGACGCCCCACCAAACCACCAAGACGACGTCGCCCGGCCAACGGCCGGGCCAAGCCCCGACCGTCGATCAGCCGCACTCAGCGGGCAGTGCTCGCTTCGTGACCTGCGGCTCCCTCAGCGCCTCACGACAAGCCTCGCTAACCTCGCCTGGTGGCGCGAAGGCAGCGATGAGACCTGCACAAGCGGCCACGACCAGCGTCAGCGCAAGGAGCACCAGTAAGCCCGTCGAGCGCAGGTCGCGACGCTTCGACGGCGGCTGTCGCATGGCCGGAGACTAACGCCGCACCTACCCGCCCTCCGCCAAGTCGTTGGCCGAGATGCTGGAGCCCGCCGAGGCTACGCCCGGTAGGTCCACAAGAAGCCTGGTCGGGTTGATGAGACGGCCTACACAGTTCGCAGGCACCGCCCGGACGGCGTGCTCGAAAGCATCGGCCGGTGGGCCGTCGAGCTGATCGACTGCCGCAAGTAGCGCCGCTTGGTCGAGCACCTGAACGCGGAGCGTGACCGTCACTTCGACGAACGACGGCTGAGCCATGAGCCGAGGCTATCGCCGGATGGCAGCGGAGCATCACCTACTCACGGGTGGCCTGTGCCGACGCTCCGCCCGGTGAGGGACGTGGACGTCGCGGCTCCCGGACCCCTCCGAGGCCATCGCCACCATCGTCGTCGGCTCCACCGAGCGACTGCCGCAGGAACTGAATGGTTGCCGAAATCGGTTCTCCGCGCTGTAGCGCCAACGCTTCGACGGCGTAGCCAGCCAGGTACGCCGCGCCGGCAGCGACGGCCTCGTGATCGACGAACCTCGTCGCAAGCGCCTCGTCGTCTTCGCTGCCGCTGATGAGGTCGAGCATCACGAGGGCCATCGCCCGTCGATCGGGGTTCATCGGGCCATCCTGCCGTCCGCGGGGCGTCATGACGACCGACGGTAGGGCCGGTCTCAGCGGAGAACGGCACATAGTCGCTGAGCCTCAACGGCGCTTGCGCTTGCTCTTCCGTCGTCGCCGCCGGTCCTCTTCCGTCCGCTCACCGCGCTTGATCAAGACCCAACCCGTCCCTTGGAGCGCGATGGCGAGGTCCGTCTCGACCGCGTCGAAGTCGCAGGCCAGGTGTGCGTCCTCGTCGTCCGGGCCCACGTTGTCATCCAGGTACTGCAGTTCCTGCCAACGCGTCTGCAGGTCCCGCAGCCGCCTGTCCAGCTCAGGGGACAGGTGCATGCCCTCCGGGCCTGTGTACATGTTGTCGTCCAGGTCCAGCAGCGGATAGACGAGCTGCTCTTCGACTTCGAGCCGCACGCGGCGAGGACGTGACACGGACCGACGATATCGCCGGGTCACAGCTGAGAACGGCACGTAGCCGTGCTACCTCGGCTGGCGCTTTCACTGCAGCAGCCGCAGTCGCAGCCGTGCCTGTGCCGCAGCGATGACGCGGCCCTCCTTCTGCGCAGTCGTCAGCAGGCGCTTCGCCTGCCGGACTGAGCCCACATCGGCCGAGGTCACAGCAAGTGGGACAACTAATCCGAACGCAACGGAGGCAGTGAACGCGCCCAGGAGGACTCCTGAGAGCCAAGAGCCAGTAGCCCACCAGCCGAGGACCGTCGCCCCAGTCACCCAAGCGACGGCGACAACGACCGAGACGACCACCATCAGCACCCACCGAGGCTATCGCCAGATGGCAGCGGAGAAACGGCACGTAGCCGCCGTCGAGAGCCACCTACTTGAGGTCAGTGTCTCCGGCATCGGGAGACGGACAGGAGGAGGGCTACGGGCTTCGTCGTGTCAGGGTCCGCTGACCTCGGCGAGTACCAGGCCGCTGGCATCGGTGACGTAGGCCAGGTCGCAGTAGGGCGCCACCGACAGGAAGTCCTCCACGTCCGACGCGATAGGAGCGAATGTCACCGAGGTGTAGTTCTCGTCCGAGGCGCCCTGCGCCATGTGGCGCTCACGCAGTCGCTTCGCCGCGTCCATGACCGTCTGGGGGTAACCGTGACCTACGCCGCCGTGCCAGCACATGTAGAGGGTGAGCGACGCTGCGCTCGGCACCGCCCGGCGCAGAGCGTCGACGGCGTCGTTCTCCGCCGCCTTGGCTTCCCGCTTCCGCACAAGACGACGCTAACGGCCCCGCCGACGGCACGATGCGACAAGCACAACTCCGGGAGTGCGACGCTCCTCGCATGATCGACGACCGCGTGGATGGCCCCGGGGTTGTCCAAGCTGTTCCCGGCGTCTACACGGGACCGGAGGGGAGGCCCGGCCACGTACTCCAGACGTTGGACGTGGACGGGGAGCAGTTCGCCATCCGCCGCTCACACGACGGTGGGACGCACTCTACGACTGGGTGAGCGGACGCAACAGGGACTGCGGGTTCTCCTCGAGCGCGGACCCCGACCAATCGGACGAGCTACACCGGCAGAGCATCCGCGGCTTCCTCAACATGATCGACCCTGAGACGGGCTACATAGCCGAGGACTGATGCTGCGGCTCTCCCCAGCCCACAGCGGAGAACGGCACCTACCGCTCGTGCCGGTTAGGCCTGAGCCAGGCGCCCACCGCCGCCGTAGTGAGCAACGTGGAAGTTCGGCATCTCGAAGCACAAGACGTCACGTGGTCAAAGCCAATTGTCGAGATGCGCGAAAGAGTGGGGTGTGCCATGCAAAATCCAGACGTTTGGGCCCTTCAACGGCTACTTTGGGGCTCGGCGATGGGAGGTCGGAAGGATCACCGGTTATGCTTACAAGAACGGAGGC